>Ga0209420_1000337_pt1 | contig 26069 bp, 17 predicted proteins | sample BlaSpr_A8_OM1_O1_FD_187972 | JGI IMG/M metagenome (GOLD analysis project Ga0209420, IMG submission 187972) | Forest soil microbial communities from Thunder Bay, Ontario, Canada - Black Spruce, Ontario site 2_A8_OM1_O1 (SPAdes) (version 2) | ecosystem: Environmental > Terrestrial > Soil > Boreal...
AGGATGTGAGCGTCGGAGGACGCGGCAGCAATTCGCAATTCCAGTACACGCTGCAGGCTGACGATCTAAACGAGCTAAATCATTGGGCGCTGGTGATGCTGCAGAGGTTGGCGAAGATTCCAGAACTGCGCGATGCCAACAGCGACCAGCAAGCGCACGGGCTGGAAACGCAACTGGTGGTGGACCGGGATTCTGCTTCGCGGCTGGGCGTACCGATGGCCAATATTGACAGCACGCTGAATGATGCGTTTGGGCAGCGGCAGGTCTCGAATATTTACGTGAACATCAATCAATATCACGTGGTGTTGGAAGTGGCCCCACAGTTCCTGCAGAACCCTGACTCGCTCAAGACGATTTACGTGCCGACCGGCTCAAACACGGTGGTACCGCTGAGTGCCGTGGCCCACTATCAAGCGTCAAATACGTCCTTGCAGGTGAACCATACGGGAATCTTCCCGAGCATCACGCTTTCCTTTAACCTGGCACCGGGAGCGTCGCTGGGTACCGCGGTGACCGACGTGCAGGCTGCAGAGCGCGAGATCGCCATGCCTGCCACCGTTCATGGAACCTTCCAAGGAACCGCCCAGGCATTCCAGCAATCGTTGGCCTCGGAACCGTATTTGATCCTAACCGCCCTGGCCGCGGTGTATATCGTGCTCGGTATCTTGTACGAGAGCTATATCCACCCGGTAACGATCCTTTCCACGTTACCGTCTGCCGGCGTCGGGGCGGTGCTGGCGATTTTCTTGTTCAAAACGGATTTGAACGTAATCGCGCTAATAGGAATCATCTTATTGATCGGGATTGTGAAGAAGAACGCTATCCTGATGATTGACTTCGCGATTCAGGCAGAACGCGGAGAAAACAAGCCCCCCCTCGAGGCGATTTACCAGGCCTCGCTACTGCGTTTTCGTCCCATCATGATGACGACAATGGCCGCGATGTTCGGAGCGCTGCCGCTGGTCGTCGGCGGCGGAGTCGGCGCGGAAATGCGCAAGCCCTTGGGAATCACGATCGTCGGCGGCTTGATCCTAAGCCAAATGCTGACGCTCTTTACGACTCCGGTCGTCTACTTGTATATGGACCGGCTACAGACCTGGATGAGGCCTTCGCGCGCGCATCGTACCGTTGCTTCCCCTGCTACCTCGGATTGACTCTTCCGTTTGGCAACGCGAAGCTACGTTGAGATGTGGCCGGCCTTCCTCTTCATTCACTCGTAGCGCAGCGCTTCGATCGGATCAAGGCTGGCGGCCTTTTTGGCGGGGTAGTAGCCAAAACCTATCCCAATGGCCGTGGAGAATAACACGGCAATGATCAGGGCGACCGGCGACACTTCCATGGACCATCCGAGCAACCGTGCAAATCCTACCGAGGCGAAAACGCCAAAGACAATGCCGGACGCTCCTCCCAGCATGCTTACGAACACCGCTTCAAAAAGGAATTGCATCTGAACGTCATATTCGGTGGCCCCAATCGCCATGCGGACACCAATCTCGCGGGTGCGCTCGGTGACGGACACCAGCATGATGTTCATAACGCCGATGCCGCCGACCAGCAAGGAAACCGATGCGATCGCGGCCAGCATAATCTCGAGTGTGAGGCTGGCCTGCTGTTGCGCTTTTAACGCATCCTCGGGATGGCGGATATTGAAGTCATCGGGTTCATCGGCGCGCAATTTGTGACGCTGGCGCAGTAAGCGCGAAATCTGTTCTTGGGCCGGTTCGATCGCGGCCGGGGACACAGCGGAACAATAGATATCATCCAACCACTCTTTTCCAGCGAGCTTGTGCATGGCGGTGGTCACCGGCATCAAGATAAAATCGTCCTGATCCCGGCCGTCAGCGCTGGTGCCTTTGGGATCGAGGACGCCCACGACCGTACACGGAAGTTGGTTCACCCGAATCGTTTGCCCTGCCCCATCCTGGCTGCCAAAGAGGACCTCGGCTGTGGAGTGTCCAAGAACGCAAACGTTCGCCAGAGTATCCACATCGTGGCGCGAGAACATCGAGCCGGACTTCAAGGTCCAGCGACGCGTGTCCAAGTAATCCGGCGAATCCCCACGAAAGCTTGTGTTCCAATTTTCATTTTCGTAGACGATCTGGACGCGACCGTCAACGTTGGGAGAGATGCTCTTGATCAGGGGAACATCTTCGAGGATGGCCTTGGCGTCATCGAGCGTGAGCGATTTGGTGGCGTCATTCCCGGTGTGGAGTCCCTGAACGTTCCGTCCACCCGATTCCACCCAAACCAGGTTGTCACCCAACGCTGCGAGCTGCTGCTGGATCTGCTCAGCTCCGCCTTGACCGATGGCGACCGTACAGATAACGGCGCCAATGCCGATCGTGATACCGACGGTCGTCAAAATCGAGCGAAGTTTGTTGCGGGCCAGCGCGGAAACGGCAATGTGGATCAGGTCCAGAAAATTCATCGTTCCCAGGGGCTCCGGCGCAGAAAATTCTTCTATCGATTATATCTCGCGAAAGCTGAAGTAGAGCTTAAGAAACAGGCCCTGTTTGGCGCCTAACTCACTCAGGAGAGGGATGTTGTACGCGGGGCGTGGCTGACGTGCCCTGACAGCAGGGTCACTCATCTAAGTAGCACGAATGGCTTCCGAGAGCGCTCCAGGTAATCCGGTTCACATCAATCCTTGGATCATCGCGATCTCGGTGATGCTCAGCACCTTTATGGAGGTGCTGGACACCACGGTCGTCAACGTGTCGCTGCCGCACATTGCCGGCAGTCTATCGGCCACCGTTGACGAGGCAACTTGGACGCTGACCTCCTATCTCGTAGCGAATGCGATCATCCTGCCGATTACCGGTTGGCTTTCGAATTACTTTGGCCGGAAGCGCATGCTGATGATGTCGGTGACCGGGTTCACGGTGGCGTCATTTTTCTGTGGGTTGGCTCCGAACCTGACCGTGCTGATTATTTGCCGCGTGATTCAGGGTGCGTGCGGGGGCGGGTTACAACCGATTTCGCAGGCTATTTTGCTTGAGTCTTTTCCGCCGCAAGATCGCGGCAAGGCCATGGGGTTTTGGGGGCTGGGGATTGTGGTGGCACCGATGTTGGGCCCCGTGCTGGGAGGCTGGCTGACGGATAGCTATAGCTGGCGCTGGGTGTTCTACATCAACGTACCGATCGGCATCGCCGCACTGGTAATGACCAGTCTCTTCGTGTTCGATCCCTCCTACATTCGCCGCGGGTCGAATAAGGTGGATTATTGGGGCATTGGGATGTTGGCGGTGGGGATTGCATCGTTGCAAGTGCTGCTGGACAAGGGGCAGGAAAAGGATTGGTTCGCCACGAACTGGATCACCGGCTTTGCGATTCTTGCGATCCTCGCCCTGACCGTCTTCGTGATTTACGAGCTTTATATAGAATCGCCGGTGGTGAATTTAAGGGTCTTCAAGAATCGCACCTACGCCACGGGTGTGTTCCTGATGTCATTGCTGGGCGTGGGCATTTACGGCAGCGTGGTCCTGATCCCCTTGGTTTTGCAAACACTGCTTGGGTTTCCGCCTCTGCGGGCCGGTATCGCCATGGCGCCCCGAGGATTAGGATCCTTCATCGGTATGCCCGTGGTCGGCATGATTATGGCGAAGGCGGACGCGCGAAAGCTGCTGGGAATTGGCATCCCGGTGTGCGGGCTTACGCTGCTGCAGCTCTCCCGGCTGAACCTGCGCGCGGGCTACTGGGACTTTTTCTGGCCGCAGTTCATCATGGGGTTAGCGCTGGGCTTAATCTTTGTGCCTCTCACCACAGTCAGCATGGACCCCATACCGAAGGAGGGTATGGGCAATGCCACGAGTTTGTTTAATCTGGTGCGCAATCTCGGCGGCAGCATCGGGATTTCGGCTGTGAATACCATTCAGGTTCGCCAAGCACAGGCGGATATGCACCTGCTGAGCGCACATGTGAATCCCTATAACCCCGCTGCCGGGATGATGCTGCGAGGCATGCAACAGATGTTCGTCGCCCACGGATCGGATCCTACTGACGCTTTGCATCAGGCGCAGGGAGCGATCTTCGGAATGGTGCAGCGGCAGGCAGCGATGATGGCCTACAACACTGCGTTCGAAATCCTCGGCTCGATCTTTCTGATCATGATACCCTTCATTTTCCTTTTGCAGCGGCCAAAGGGCAAAGGGCCGGCCATGGCGCACTGATTCGCTTCCGCGTTTGCTGAGAACTCCTCCTCGGTCTGTCCAGACGAGCCTCGTTTTCCTCTTGATCTGCTCATTCACGTGGGCGCCTTCTAATCAGATTAGTAGGTAGAAGTTGCTGCGGAGCGAAAAAAAACCATAAGGTCTTTACTGCACCGCTTTTGTAACTCAGTACGTGCCAATAGTTTACGTTGCATTTGCACTGGCACGCGGCGTGCTCTTTCGATATTGCGGCGCGGCACTATAAACCGAGCCACTGGAAATACAGTGCGATGTTCGAGGTCTCCGAATGCCGAAGTCATCGAACGTTCCTGATTGCGCCTCTCGATCCAAACGCCGGCAAATAATCGCAAGCACGCTGAAGCGTTCGATTTGCTGCAATTTGAGCGCAGCGGGACGCGAACGCCAAAGCTCGGTTGCAATTCACGAGCATCAGATCATTGCAGGGATTTTTCGCAACAGAAATAGCGGCGCAGAGAGTCCAGCCGAACTACTCACTTAACGGGAGCCTGCAAAGGTCCATGAGCGAATCAACCAGCCCCGATTCCAAGGCAACGACAATGCCAAAGTGGCGTGAACGTCTACGTGCCTTGGGTAATTTGCCGCCCATGATGCATATGGTTTGGGAGGCAGCGCCGAGGACTATCGTTGCCAGCGGGATTTACCGCGTGCTGGCCGCATTGATGCCGCTGGCGATGTTGGCCGTCACGAGCGTGATCATCGGCTTGCTTTCGGCCTTCACAAAAGGGACGCACCCACTGCCGCATTACTTCTGGTGGCTAGTGGTTGGCGAGTTCGCGCTGGCGTCGCTTTCCGCGATTCTTACAAAACTTACCGATTATTCCGATGTCGTCCTGGCAGACAAGTTTACCCGGCACATCAGCACCAGGCTGATGGAGCACGCTTCGAAATTGGATATCACGTCATACGAGGATCCGCTCTTCTACGACAAGATGGAGCGCGCTCGAGCGCAAGGAACCGACCGCATCGGCATGATTCAGTCGGCCGGCAAGCTCTTTCAACAAGTGATCACCACGGTCAGCTTGGCGGGCACGATTTTGGTCTATTCGCCCTGGCTGTTGGCCGCACTGATCGTGTCGGTGGTGCCGGCGTTCCTCGGCGAAACGCACTTTGCATTTCTCGGGTACTCGCTCAATTTCCAGCAGACCACGGCACGCCGCGAAATGGATTATTTGCGGACGATTGGCGGAAGCAAGGAAAGCGCAAAAGAACTTAAGCTTTTTGGAATTGGGCCGTTTCTCGTAAATCGCTATAAAGCGCTCTCGGACGATCTTCACAAGCAAACCGTTGGGCTGGCCTCGCGGCGACTCTTGGCTGGTTCCCTGCTGGGCCTGCTCGGAACGGTGGGTTATTACGGAACATATGCTTACGTAATTTACGAAACCGTTGCCGGCCGAATAAATTTGCAGACATTGATTTTGCTAAGCGGCGCGATCGTGGGCGCCAGCACGAACATCCAAGCGCTCTTCTCCACATTTTCCGGGATTGCGGACCAGGCAATGTTCTGTACGGACTTGCTCGAGTTTTTTGCCGTACAGCCCAAGGTCCTTTCGAAACCCAACGCCCTGCTTGCACCGCGGCCGATCCGTCAGGGATTCGAGTTTCGAAATGTTTCGTTTTCTTACCCCGGGAGCGCGCGGCAGGTGCTTAAGAACGTCTCCTTCCGGCTGGAGCCCGGCGAGCGCATCGCGCTGGTGGGCGAGAACGGGCAAGGAAAAACGACGATCGTCAAGTTGCTGTCACGACTCTACGATCCCACCGAAGGCCAAATTCTGATGGATGGCGTGGACCTTCGCGAGTACGACCTGGAAAGTCTGTGGAGGGAAATCGGCGTCATCTTCCAGGACTTCATGCGTTACGAAATGACGGCTTCGGACAACATCGCCATCGGCCGCATCGAGGAACGGGACAACCCCTTCCTAATTCGCACGGCGGCCTACAAGAGCCTGGCAGAGAACGTGATTCGCAAGCTCCCGAAGCGCTACGAGCAAACGCTCGGTTGCCGTTTCGAAGGCGGCGTCGACCTATCCGGTGGCGAATGGCAGAAGATTGCGTTGGCGCGGGCGTACCTGCGGGACGCGCAACTCTTGATTCTTGACGAACCGACGGCGGCGCTCGATGCGAAGTCAGAGCACGAAGTGTTCGAACGCTTTGCCGAATTGACCAAGAACAAGATGGCGCTGCTGATCTCACACCGGTTTTCGACGGTACGCATGTCGGACCGCATTCTGGTCCTCGCCGGCGGTCAGATCGCCGAGGAAGGCTCGCACGACCAGTTGGTGGGCAGCGGTGGGAGGTACAAAGAAATGTTTGAACTGCAGGCAGCGAACTACAGATGAAATCGTAACGGGCTCCCACAATGGCGACTGCAAATCCATCGGCATTCGACACCTCACGAACCTGGCCGCCTCCGGACATCACTCCTAACGTTTTGCGAAACCCGTCCGCGCAAGGGGATATCGCTTCCCTCGCCGAACCCCGCGTGGCATCGGCGGCGCTCGCGGCAGCTACCCAAGAAGATGCCATGCGCGCGGCCATTCGCCGCGCGGCGCCCTATTGGAGTGGCGCTGTAAAGGGTGACTGCCGCCAAATTCTCGACACACGCTGGAAAGCGGCCTCGCTTTCCATTCGGTCTTCACTGCAGAAATTACAGCAGCAAGCCAGACATCGGCGATTCGCAAAAGGAAGCGAGACTGCGTGGTTTTTCGAAAATGCCGCGCTGATCACGTGCGCGCTGGGTGACGCCCGCGAAGACATCTTGAACATGACGCCGATGCCGATCCTGCATGCGTCCGGCGAAGAGCGCTTGCCCCGATGCTACGCCGCGGCGGAAACATACCTGGAGGCTGCGGGGTACGCATTCGATGAAATGACATTTGCCGTGTTCGCCGAGGCCGCGCAGGAAGCGACCGCCTTCGAAATGAAGGAGGTGTGGAATTTCCGTGCGTGCATGCAACTCGCGCTGCTCGAGCGCGTGGCGGAGATCGCGGCAGCCATAAGCGCGAAGCACGAGAAGACCGAGCGGAGCTCGCGCGCGCAAATGCCCGTGCTGATCGAGAGTTTGCGGGAAATTTCGGAGCTCGAATGGAAGGAAGTTTTCGAACGGATTCACCTACTCGAGCAACTTCTTGGCGAGGACCCGGCCGGCGCTTACGCGCGAATGGATTTTGAAAGCCGTTCGGTATATCGAAAAGTTATCGCGGATCTGGCCGCGCGTTCAAAACACAGCGAGCGGGATATCGCGCGCGATGCGTTAGTTCTTGCGCGTGCCGCGGAGAGTAACCCGGCATTGAGCGATCGCGCGCGGGAACGGCGCGGTCATGTGGGTTTTTACCTGGTCGACGACGGTGCCCGCATTCTGAAGCGGTTGGCCGGCTACCGTCCGTCTTTACTGAGCGGGGTGCGTAACACGATCCTCGAGCACCCGGCTACGTTCTACCTGGCCGGTATTGCATTAACGACGGCGGCCATTCTCGCATTTGTAGTGAAGCTCACGCCGGGATGGGGCTGGGCTTTGCTTGCCGCGGCGGCCTTCCTATTGCCAGCGGCCGAATGCGCCGTCTCGATTCTAAATCAGCTCGCCACGGCCATTCTTTCGCCGAGGACGGTAGCGAAGCTGGATTTCTCGCAAGGAATCCCGGCAGAACACACGACGCTCGTGGCCGTGCCGGCACTGATTGTGAGCGAATCGCAAGCACGGCAAGCGGTGAGAGATCTGGAGATTCGCTATCTGGCAAATCGTGATCCTCACTTACACTTCGCCCTGCTGACCGATGTGCCGGATTCGTTGCAGTTTCAGGATGAAAAAGATGCCCTAGCCGATATTTGCGCGGATTTGATTCGCGCGCTGAACCGCAAGCACGCGGCGGACAACAGAGGGTCATTCCTATTGTTGCATCGGCACCGTGCGTACAACTCCGCGGAAGGCGTTTGGATGGGTTGGGAACGCAAGCGCGGAAAGCTGCTCGATTTAAACCAACTTCTGCTGGGAAGGCATGACGCGTTTCCGGTCAAAGAGGGCGATCTCTCGGTTCTTCGAAACGTTCGCTATGTGATTACGCTCGATTTGGACACGCAACTGCCGCGTGAATCGGCGCATCGCCTGGTGGGCGCAATGGCACACCCGCTGAGCCGCGCGGTGATCAACCCCGAAACGAACACGGTCGTAGAAGGTTATGGAATTCTGCAGCCTCGGGTAGAGATCAGCGTGCATTCCGCAGCGCGCTCCCGATTTGCCGCTCTGCTTTCCGGGGAAACGGGCTTCGATATATATACGCGCGCGGTTTCGGACGTCTACCAGGACCTTTTCGGCGAAGGAATTTACACGGGCAAAGGCATTTACGACGTAGAGACGTGTCAGCAAGTGCTTGGGCAACGCTTCCCGTCCAATGCTCTGCTCAGTCACGACATGATCGAGGGCAATTACGTCCGCGCCGGTTTGGCGTCCGATATAGAAGTGGTGGACGACTACCCTTCGCATTTCAACGCTTATAGCCGGCGGAAGCACCGTTGGGTTCGAGGCGATTGGCAAATTATTTTCTGGCTCGGAACTCGCGTACCGGATTTCTGCGGCCGCCTGGTGCAAAACCCGCTGAGTTTGATTTCTCGGTGGAAGGTTGCGGACAACTTGCGGCGGAGCTTGACGGAAGTTGCGACGCTTGCACTGTTGCTTCTCGCCTGGCTCGTGCTGCCCGGAAAGGCGATCTACTGGACACTGGGTGCGCTGGCGGTCATGACGTTGCCGGCCGATTTGCAGTTGGCGCTGGCGGTGGGGCGTGCGGGGCGCACTCGTTACACGCTGCGGTTCTGGCGTGGAATGGGTCATGAATTTGCAAACGCCTATGGGCAACTGCTGTTCCGCCTGACAGTGCTGTTGCATCAGGGGATGATCACACTCGATGCCGTCTTGCGCTCGGTGGTGCGTATGGCGGTTACGCGGCAACGGTTGCTGCAATGGGAGACGGCGGCGCAAGCCGAATCACGCGGTGCGAAGAAAGGCTCGGTCGAGGTTTACCTGGATTGGACTGCGCCGCTCGCGATCGGTATTGGAGTTCTTGTGGCGTTTTGCAGGCCAGCGTCGTTTTTCGCCGCGCTGCCGATTCTGGCGTTGTGGGGGTCATCGAGGTTTATTTGCGAATGGCTAGATGGAGCAAGTCAGCCGGGCATAACACGGATCGGAACAAAGCAACGGGAATTTCTGCGCGGTGCATCCTTGCGGACGTGGCGCTTTTTTCGCGAGTTTGGAAACGCCGATGAGAACTGGCTGATCCCCGATGTAATTCAGGAATCGCCGGCCAATGTTGGAAGGCGCGTTTCACCAACCGACCTCGGGATGCTGCTGGACGCGCGGCTCGCGGCGTGCGATCTCGGTTTCCTGACATTGCCTGAATTTGCTGCCGAGACCGGGCACACGCTTCGCAGCATGGCGCGCATGCCGAGATTTCACGGGCACTTTTACAACTGGTACGACACGCAAACGCTGGAGGTGCTGCCTCCTTACTTCGTTTCCACCGTGGACAGCGGGAATCTGGTGTGCTGCCTGTGGACGCTCAAGCAGGGATGCCTGGAAGCCCGCACGCAGCCGATTTTCGGGCCGCAACTGTGGGAGGGAGTTTACGACCAGGTTCGCCTGCTGGAGGACCTTGCCGCTAGTTCATCTCCTGGCGTGAAAATCACGGACGCGTTGCGCAAACTGAGGTATCGCGTGGAGTCGTTGGCCGGCCCAAGGCAGGACTGGCTGCGGGCGCTACCCGGATTCGAAGCCGAGGTGGTGCAATTCGAAAACGCACTGGTGGCCGCTGATTCGACTGAAGAGATGCGATGGTGGGCACGGGAGCTTTCCACGCGGGTGCACAAGCTTGCCAAGGTGGTTCAGGATTTCGCGCCGTGGTTGCTGGCCAAACTGGAAGATTGCGGCGGCCCCGAGGTTGAGCGGCGTTTGCGGGCGTCAACACTCACCGTGGAATCGGCTCTCTCGCTTGCGGCTGAACTGGAACCACGCTTGCGTAGCATCGCGGCCGATCCGGGAACCAGCCTAGACACTCGTGCTAGCGTGCAATTCCTGCGAGCGGCGATCCAACGTACATCAACGGCTGCGCGTGACCTATGGAACCGCCTGACGCAATTGGCGGAAGAAAGCAGCGAGATCGCCGCGGCGATGGACTTCCGCTTTCTGTACAACCCGCAAAAGAAACTGCTATCGGTGGGATATGACGCGGAGACGGCGGAGTTGCACAGCTCGCATTACGGCTCGCTCGCCTCGGAAGCGCGGTCCGCTGCGTTTGTGGCGATTTCGAAAGGCGACATTCCGCAGGAGTCCTGGTTCCGGCTGAAACGCTCCCACACGCTTCGTGGCGGCCATGACGTGCTGATTTCGTGGTCGGGCACTATGTTCGAATACTTAATGCCCGCCCTATGGATGCGTGGCGGCGTGGATACCCTGCTCGATCGGAGCGCTCGCGGGGTCGTTCACATTCAACGGGCACATGCCGCAAAGCGAGGAATTCCGTGGGGCATTTCAGAATCGTGTTGTAGTGAACGAAACGACATAGGCGACCACCGCTACCAGGCATTTGGGATACGCGGTTTAGCGATTGATGCCGAATCTTCGCGAGAAACAGTGATTTCCCCATATTCTGTATTCCTTGGCTTGACGGTGGATGCGGCGAGCGCGACACAAAACCTAGACATGATGAAATCGTTGGGCTGGCTCGGAAGCTACGGTTTTTACGAGGCAGCCGACTTCACGCCCTCGCGTGCCGGCGAGACCGTCTCCTGCGAAGTGGTGCGTTGCTGGATGGCGCACCATCAGGGAATGAGCCTCCTCGCTGCGACGAATGTCTTGTGTGGTGCCGCGATGCAGCGGCGATTCCATGCGGAGCCCTTGGTGCAAGCCAGCGAGCGTCTGCTGCATGAGAAGCTTCCGGCGAGTGCGCCGGTGGAATGGCAAGAAGAGGCGGCAGCGGAATTCGAAACCGAAGCAGGGAAGCTCTCGGAGTTGCCAGAGGAGATATTGCAGCCGGCCGGAGCGGTGATGACGGCTTCTTGCGCCCAAGCGATCACATCCTGTATGCGAAGCGCAACAGCGCAATTGAGGGCTGCCAGTGTGGCCGCCACAGCGGCTCCGGAAGCGGCGCTCGAACTTTCCGCGCCTGAAACGGGACGCGCGGCCCACGCCTAAGCTGTGCCGCGATGTGTGGAGATAGTTTCTACTGTCCACCGATTTGGTAGCCGACGCCGCGAACCGTGCGAATCAGCCTGGACGCATAACCGGAATCGATTTTGCGCCGTAGATAATTGATGTAGACGTCCACGACGTTCGTCAGGGTGTCGCCTTCCAGCTTCCAAGCCAATTCTGAAATCATCAGACGCGTGACGGGTTGTCGCGCGCGCTGCATCAGGAATTCCAGCAGCGAAAATTCCTTGGGGGTCAACTCGATGCCACAGCTTCCGCGGCGAACCGTGCGGGCGATGCGATCGAGTTCAAGATCGTCTACTTTCAGAACGGCCTTTAGGGTGGCGCCGCTACGCCGAAGCACGGCGCGCATGCGTGCGGCGAGTTCGGCATAGGAGAAGGGTTTCGCAAGGTAATCGTCCGCCCCGGCGTCCAAACCCTTTACTCGCTCGTCCACTGCATTTGCCCCGGTCAGCAGCAACACCGGCAGATCGGGCTTTTTGACCCGAATATGGCGCAGGACATCGAGCCCGTGGACGCGTGGCAGATTGAGGTCGAGGATCACCAAGTCATAGGGGCTGTTGTCTACCAGGCGCTGTCCTTCCGCACCATCACCGGCGATATCGACGGCGAAATGATCATCGCGCAGACGCTTTTCGAGAAATTCTGCCAAAGGCGCGTCATCTTCAATTACTAGAGTTCGCATAAGTTTTTGCTCGTTGGGCGGGATTTCGAAATACTAAGGAAGGGAGTATCAGTTTCCGCGCGAAAGCGGCCATTGTCAATAGAGACGTGCATTAGATTCCGAGACAAAGTGTTCAACTGGCTTGCCGCTTGCGAATCAGACTACAGCAGCAACACAATCCCAACGGCCGCAACACGCGCATACGATGCGGCGAAGTTCCATTTCTGTACGCGCGTCCGCTTTTGGGCCACCCGCACACTCCCTCCTGAAGTAACTCAATTCTTTTCAGGTCTCAATTCACGCTCAATTTGGTGATTGACGCGCTCTAAGAACCCCGCGGCGTGGAGCGCGCCTTGCGCCGATTCGTTCGCAGGCAAACATTAGAAGCTTTTCACTCAAGCCGGGAAAGGCGCCGGAAAAGAGCGGTAACATGGCGAGCGGGGTGACTGCAGCGATTGCACCACACAAAGCGCGCATTTTGATCGTGAGCGCGGACGAACGGTATCGAAAGCATATTCTTAGCACATTGCGTCGAACTACAGGCTCGGTAGAGGAAGCTTTAAGTGGTGCACACGCTCTCGCGAAACTGCAATCGTTTGCTTGCGATGCCCTGCTGCTGGATCGGCGTTTGCCCGATCTCGATCCCGCCGAGATTGCGCAACTCGCGCGCAGAGAACACCCAAATATTGAAGTGCACTTCCTGGACTCCCTGGATGCGGACGCAATTGGCACACTCGGATCATCTGTTGCTTTTCCTAGCGACTTTGAGACCGCGCCCGCCGCAGAGCATGAGCTCCCCCACGGCGATCAACTGCCCGGAATGGTGGGCTCGGGGCGAGCGATGCAGGAGGTATATCAATTGGTGCGGCTCGTCGCCGAGCGCGATACTACCGTACTCATTACCGGGGAGACGGGGACGGGCAAAGAGTTAGTGGCGCGCGCGATTCATCAAATCAGCCTGCGCGCGAAGAACCCTCTGGTGGTGGTGAACTGTGCGGCTATACCGGAAACGCTGCTCGAGGCGGAGTTGTTTGGTCACGCTCGTGGAGCATTCACCGGTGCAGTACAGTCGCGCCTGGGGCGAATCCACGTGGCACATGGCGGCACACTTTTCCTGGATGAAATTGCCGAGCTGCCTCTGACGATGCAATCGAAGCTTCTGCGTTTCTTGCAAGACGGCGAGGTGCAGCGACTAGGCACTTCGGATGTCCTTCGCGTGGATGTGCGCGTAATTTGCGCAACAAACGTGCAACTGCTCGACAATGTCCGTCAGAAGCTTTTCCGCCAGGATTTGTACTACCGGCTCGCGGTGTTTCCGATCGACCTACCGCCGCTGCGGGAGCGCAGCGAAGACGTTTCGCTGCTGGTAGATCAGTTTCTCAGCGAGCTGTGCCGCCAGGCCCGTGTTCCCGCGAAGCGGATCTCTGCGGCTTCGTTGGCGCTGCTGCGGCGGTATGCATGGCCGGGAAACGTACGCGAATTGCAACACTCTCTCGAGCGCGCATTTATTCTGTCCGGGGACGAAACGCAACTGCACGTGGAACATTTCAGCCGGGTAGCTGACGCTTCGTGTCTTCGAGGACATTAAGCAAACGGACGCCAGGCCTTTAGCGCGAATCCTGAGGCATACAGGCAAGCTTTTCCGGCAACTCAATTTGCGCCCGAGTGAAATCCTCGGGAACGCCAATATCAATGAAGTAGGCATTCGAACGGAAGCCGTAAAGGCCCATGCCGATCATGAGCGGCAAGATTTCGCGTTCGAGTGAAATGGGTTCTGGTGCATTGGCAATCAATTCGAAAATGCTGCGTTCAAAGACGTAAATGCCGCCATTCACCCACTGGGTCGAGAGCACAACACGGTCTGATTCGAAATCGGGAGCGGCATTTCCAAACTGGACGACTTGTTCCTGAGGATCGAGCCATACGCTAGCGTAACGCCCCGGCTCCGGCGCGCGCGCGAGACCTATTGTCGCGCGCGCTCCGTGAGACCAATGGTCGAAAAGCATCCCGGCAAGATCGAGTTCGAAAAACGAATCTCCGTCGAGCACCACAAAGGGGCCACGGCGGACGTAATGTTCGGCGTGTTTGAGCGCGCCCGCGGTGCCGCGCGGCTCACTCTCCGGCGAATAGCGCAGCAGAAGCCCATGAGTCATGCCGTTGCCGCAATATTCGCGCACGGATTGGGCTTTGTAGCCGGTGCAAAGGACCACGTCGCGAATGCCGATGCCTCGTAACCAATCAAGCTGATAGTCGATAAAGGGTCGTCCGGCGACAGAGGCCATGCATTTCGGGAGATCGGGGACGGCCGAACGCAGACGCCTGCCTAAACCTCCACAGAGAATCACGGCCGTGACTTCTTCAAGCGACGAGGCACGTACGCGAAACGGGTTGGCAGTTTTGGGCATAGCTTCCCTCGAGAAACGGTCGAACTCCTTTTACCCAATGAGCGATGATCCGGCTCCAATCAACGGTTTGCCACGCGATCCTGTGGTCAGGCTGCGACGGAGTTCATCGAACGGCGCCTGATCGCTGGCTTGTTCCGGCCTCGGTTTCGGCGCCTTCCGGAACTTTTGCCCTTAGCCCAATCACCAATGCACGTCGGCAGCCAGTTAGAAAACTTCAATCTGGAAGTGGTGGCCGCTTTTGCGTTGACAATAAATTCCGCCGCGCCTAGAGTGGCTGATATTCACCGGTTTCCTGGGTCTCGCGGCGTGGCCGCAAACCCACCCTCCCAACCGGGCAGCCCAGCCAGCGTCAGCACAGAAGGAGACACAGATGGCGTCGAATCCCCCGGTGCTCATCGTCACTGCTCGTCCCGATCATCGCCGGCAGTTGACGGATTTACTCAAAGATTTTCAGTTCGAATTTCTTTTTGCCGGCACGGAATCTTGCGCGACCGCCATGATCTCGGAACATACCGTTTCGCTCGTGGTGTGCGAGGAAAACCTTGTGGATGGCGACTTCCGGGGCGTTTTGCGCGACCTTAAGAGCAATCATTCCGACGCGCCAGTCGTGGTGATTTCCGAAAGCGGCGAATGGGACACCTATCTGGAGGGCATGCAACTGGGCGCCTTTGACTTCGTCAGAAGCCCGCTGCGCCAATCGGAAATTGTCCTTGCTGCGGGCCGGGCGTTGCGCAAAAAGGCTTCGCGCGCGGCATCAGCTACGGCTCATCAGAATTCGCGTCAGATCGCGTTATATCCTCTCGATCCTTCCTGAAGGGCCCGCCAAGAAGGCGTCGCTGCTGCCGCTGAAATTATCGCAGACCTGGGAGTTTGGCGATTTGCGCGAAACGCCCCGCCTTGGCGAAGTAATTCTGTCGCGAAACGTCCTACGAACACACCCTAAAGCTGCCGGCGAAACGTTGATTACGAATGCCCTAGAATTCTGTGTGGCTGATACGGCTCCTCGAGCGCCTTGCACTCCGCTTCATCCAGCTTGATGTCCAGCGCCGCAACGGCATCCTCAAGGTGCTCCATTTTAGTCGCCCCGATGATCGGCGCCGTAATCCCGGGCTTCTGCAGGATCCAAGCTAAGGCCACCTGTGCGTTCTTGAAATTTCGCTTTCGCGCGATTTCGCTGAGCCGCTCGACCACCACAAAATCCGAATCCTGATAGTAAAGCCGGTGCGCGTACTCGTCCGTTTTTGCGCGCGTTGTTCCTTCTCGCGGATCCTTCTGCCGATTGCCTGCCAGGAAGCCGCGTGCCAGTGGACTCCACGGAATGATCCCGATTCCCTCCTCGCGGCAAAGCGGAATCATTTCACGCTCCTCCTCGCGGTAAATCAGGTTGTAGTGATTTTGCATGGTGACGAAACGCGTGAGCCCCATCTGCTCCGCCACATACAGCATTTTGGCGAACTGCCAGGCAAACATGGATGACGCCCCGATATAAAGCACCTTTCCGGCCCGTACCAGATCGTCCAGCCCGCGCAGCGTTTCCTCGATCGGCGTTTCGCAATCGAAACGGTGAATCTGGTAAAGATCCACATAGTCGGTGCCTAAACGGTGCAAGCTGTCGTCAATCGCGTGATGGATATGCTTTCGCGAAAGGCCTCGCTGATTCGGATCGTCTCCTATGGCGTTGAAGAGTTTTGTGCCGATCACCACTTTGTCGCGGCCCGGGCCAAAATCGCGCAGTGCGCGTCCGACGACCTCTTCGCTCACACCGAGCGAATACATGTCCGCCGTGTCGAAGAAGTTGATGCCCAGCTCTAGCGCGCGCCGGAGAAATGGCCGGCTCGCCTCCTCATCGAGTACCCATTCACGCCATTTCTTGGAGCCGTAGGTCATCGTGCCCAGGCACAAACGCGAAACCTTCAGACCGGTCGATCCCAACCTTACGTATTGCATGTCTTTCCTGTCCGTTTCCGAAGTGCGCTTCGTTCTGGCCTTAACGCGCCATTTAATAATTCGCGGCGGCTTCGGGCGATTGCCCGCGCTTGTAGATCAACATGGTGCGTTCAAACACCATTACTTGCTTGCCATCCTGATTCAGGCCGCGCGTTTCGACCGTGACGATGCCCTGCCCCGGCCGGCTCCCCGATTCCCTTTTCGACAGAATCCTAGATTCCGCATAGAGCGTATCGCCGGCAAAGAGCGGGTGCGTAATCTTTACTTTGTCCCAGCCCAGATTTGCGACCACTTTTCCGCTGACGCTTCGCACGCTCATCCCGGTCAAAATGGAAAGCGTCACCGTGCTATCCACCAAACACTTTCCCCATTCTGTTTTCGAAGCGTAGACCGCATCAAAGTGCAACGGCTGAGAATTCATCGTGAGCAAACAGCCCCACACATTGTCCGTCTCCGTAATCGTCCGGCCCGGACGGTGCTCGATCACGTCGCCAATCTCGAAGTCTTCGTAATAAAGGCCAAAGGTTTCGCGGTAGCGCTTCGCGCCGACTTCCTTGTACATCGAGATCGGTTCTTTCACGTCTCTTCCCTTTCGCGTCAATACGAACGAGGCAACCCAAGAACGTGCGTAGCGAGATGCGCCAGCACCAGGTTGTTGCTCACCGGAGCGATCTGATAGAGGCGCGTCTCGCGAAATTTTCGTTCGACGTCATACTCATCGACGAAGCCGTTCCCGCCATGCGTGTCGAGACAAACGTTGGCGGCTTGCCAGCTCGCTTCGCTGGCCAGCAGCTTGGCCATATTCGCTTCCGCGCCGCATCGCGCGTCCGAATCGAAAAGTGCGGCAGCGCGATATCTCATCATGTCCGCAGCACAAATCGCAGAGTAAGCCCGGGCCAGCGGAAACTGAATTCCCTGATTCCTGCCGAGCGGCGCTCCAAACACCTCTCGTGATTTTGCATACGCTACCGCTTTTTCGATGAACCAGTACCCATCGCCGATACATTCCGCCGCAAGCAGAATGCGCTCGGCATTCCATCCATCAATCACATAGCGAAAGCCTTCGCCTTCTGTGCCGATCAAGCTGTCGGCCGGAATGCGCATTTCCTTGTACAGAACTTCCGTCGTTGCGTAGTTGAACATCGTGCGCACGGGCCGAATTTCCAGCGCAGCCGGTTGATTGCGTCGTATCTCGCGCAAATCGACGAGGAACAGGCTGATCCCCTGCGCACGGTTCTCCGCTTGCCGCGGCGCGGTGCGGGCCAAGAGCATCAGCAGGTCCGAATGCTCGATGCGGCTCGTCCAGTTCTTGTGTCCGCTTACGACATAGCCGCTCGCGTCACGCTTTGCGAATGTGCGAATGCTGGTGGTGTCGGAGCCCGCTTCCGGTTCGGTGATGGAGAAAGCCTGCAGGCGGAGATTGCCGCGCGCAATCTTAAGCAGGTAGCGGCGCTTCTGCTCCTCGCTGCCGTGCCGCAAGAGGGCCGCCATGATGTACATCTGCGCGTGGCAGGCAGACGCGCTGCCACCCGAGCGGTTCACCTCTTCGAGGATGATACCCGCTTCGGTAACACCCAATCCCATGCCACCGTATTCTTTGGGGATCAGGGCGGCAAGATAGCCCGCATCTGTGAGTGCCTTCACGAATTCCGCGGGATATTGGCGCTCGCGATCGAGTTGCCGCCAGTATGCGCCCGGAAAACGCGCGCAGACCCCGCGTACCGCTTCGCGTAACGTCTCATGCTCCGGCGTTCGAATTGTGTCCACGCCACCTCCGGCTAACGGCGAATCGGCTCGCCCCATCTCCGGACGAGTTTAACGCGAATCGTCCACGGCCGAACGCCCCAGCGCACCTTGCTTGGCAAACAATTCTTCCACGCGCTCGATCGTGTCAATTTGTCCCGCCGTCTTATCCGGCCGCAACCGCACAATCCGGGGAAAACGCAGCGCGAAACCGCTTTCGTGGCGCTTCGAGCGCTGAATATTATTGAACGCTACTTCGATCACCACATTCTGTTCCACGGTTCTGCGGAACCCCTGATCCTGAACGGTGTGCTCCAGAAAGTAGCCCGTATATTGGCGAATTTCGGCATCCGTCAAACCCGAATAGGCCTTACCTATGTTCAGTAGCCTTTGCCCATCGCGCACGGCAAAAGTGTAATCCGAAAGGACGGCGTGACGCTTCCCATGGCCATACTCGACCGCCGTCACCACCACATCGAGCGTGGCAAATGCTTCTTTCAACTTGAACCAGAATCCGCCGCGGCGACCCGGCACGTATGGCGACGAGGGCGATTTCGCCACGATACCCTCATACCCAGCAGCCAGCGCTGTGCGAAACGTAGACTCGATTTTCTCGCTCGAGTCACACCGTTCCGCGGGCGCTGCCTGGATTTCGTCAGCATGCCGTCCCGAAAAAATCCATTCCAGGCGCTTCCTGCGGTCGGCCAGCGGCGCGTCCAGCAACAGCTCTCCATCGTGGTAGAGGAGATCGAACGCCATAAACCTGACCGGTATTTCCTTCTGCAGCCAGAGATTCATCTGCTTGCGTCCCAGCCTCTTCTGCAATTCGGTGAAAGGCAACGGCCGGTCATCGAGCCAGCCCAGAATTTCTCCATCGAGAATCATTTCGCCGGGCATCGCAGCGATCGGCGCAATCAGCTCCGGAAACTCCACGATCTCATCGAGCGTCCGCGAAAACATCTTCACGCCATCTTTGCTCTTATGAACCTGGGCGCGAATCCCGTCATATTTCTTCTCGACGTACATTTCCGCCGAAGCATCCACCTTAATATCGGCTGCCTCTTCCACCGCCGCAGCCAACATGAAACCGATGGGATGAAACAAGCGCATGGCCACGGCGGTAAGTTCGCCATTACGAGCGGCCCGCAGCGTTTCCGCCAAATCCCCGGTGAGCATGTTGGCCCTTCGAACCGATTCGAGCGGCCTCGCAAACGCCTTCGCAATGGCCTCTTCTACCAAGCTTTCCTTCAGGCCGATTCGGAGATCGCCGGTGATGATCTTGATGATGTACTTGACGTCTGGTGCGCTCGCTTTTTCGAGAATGCTCTTCAATCCGGCAAGCCTTTCCGGCTGGGATCGTAATGAGGGAAGCCGGTGAAACACAGCTTCTACTTCTTGCAGATCGATATCTCCCATAGCATTTTGCTCGCGCAGAAGCTTCCCGGCCATATCGCCGAGGTCGCCATGCTCGCGATAGGCAGAGCCTAAATCTTGGCCTTCCGCGCCGGCTAACTCGGCGACAAGTCTCGCCAGATTCCTGCCGCCAATATTCAGCACGCGCTCCTCGCGGCTGGCAAACGGGCGCCCGCTCAGAAAGATTGCCGCGCGCGCGGCATCGTCCACGGAGGCGGCCTTGAAGTATTCGCTCACCAGGCGTACTTTTTCCGATTTCTTCGTTGTAGCAGCCACCGCGTCGCACATTTCCACAAGAGCGCGCACAGAATCCTATCCTCACAGTATCCGATGCCGATGGTGGCGTGCCGCGCACCACCAGGACCAGTCAAATTGACCCGTACCCCAAGCGGACGATACAGTCTACCGGGATGAGGCCAAGCCGGGTACGTACCATCAAGCGATTCGCGAACCGGGGCATGAAGTCGTCCCGGCTGGGAATCTTTGCGAACTTAGGATTGGCGATCGCCAAGTGTACCGGCGGCTTGTTGGGGCATTCCTTTGCGTTGGTGGCGGACGGCCTGGACTCCGTCGCCGATGTGGTCAGCGGTTTGGTGGTCTATTTTGGCCTGAAAATCGCGGCAAAGCCCCCAGACTCGGATCATCCCTACGGGCACGGCAAAGCGGAGCCGATCGCTGCATTGATTGTAGGCGTTTCGCTGGTCATGGCCGCGCTGGTCATCGTCCTGGAAGCCATCCACGGAATTCGAGTGCCGCACCCGCTTCCCAAGCCTTATACACTCGTCGTTCTCGCGGGAGTGCTCGTCGTAAAGGAACTTCTTTTCCGCCATGTCGGCGAGGTTGCTGAGATGATCGGAAGCAGCGCTGTGAAGACGGATGCATGGCACCATCGCAGTGATGCCATCACCTCGGCCTTTGCCTTTGTTGGCATCTCCATCGCACTTCTGATGCATTGGGATGCCGCGGACGACTGGGCAGCCCTCGGGGCGGCGCTTATCATTTTGTACAACGCCGGGTATCAGATTCGTCCGGCGATCCGCGAACTGGCCGACATCGCTCCCGACCCCAGTCTCGAGTCACGCGTGCGCGAAATCGCCGGCCGCGTGAAAAACGTGATCGGTTTGGACAAGTGTTACGTTCGAAAAATGGGCTTCAGTTTCTACGTGGACCTGCACATCGTGGTCCGTGGCGATCTGTCCGTTCGCCAGGGTCACGGCATCGCTCACCAGGTGGAGGACGAAGTCCTTAAGGGGCTGCCACAGGTTGCCGAAGTGCTGGTACACGTCGAGCCGGAAGAGGAGCTCATCGCCAAGGCTGATACTGAGTTGCCTCGATAGGCCAGCGTATAGCTTTAAGGGATCGCAATCGAGAGGTTTCGAGAGAACCCGGCATTGTGATAGGCGGCACGTATGTGGTTGCTTCCTTCGTAGACCAGCCCGGACGACCATAGCGCGTGCACGAAGCGGTTGTGCGCGTGCTCTTTCCAGGCGTGCGCGATAACCAGATTCGCAATCCCCACCGCACCCCACTCCAGGCTCAGTCTCCCGACAGATCGTTCTCCGTTCGCGAGCGATCCACCCTCCACGCACAGGGGGCACCGGTCGAAGACCTGTTTTGTACTGATCATATCGGCCGAGTAGGCGCTTACGTATGCCCAGCCTGAGATTGCAAACACCTTGTCGTGAAAGCGCGCCATGTCCGCGAAAGTGCGCGCCGTCTCACGCAGTGGGGCCTTCAGGATGGAAACGGGCGTTACCGGCGTGGGCTCTGCTTGCGCGTGCGCAACCGGCGCCAGAACCGCGCACAGCAAGAATGTGCAGGCAAACTTCATTGCGAATCTCCACCGCCAAACACACTCGACCGGCACTACGTTCCGTTCTTTGTGTGCCCGTAAGACACCAAGATCTCCATGCTCGCCGCGGCTATTTCCGGCACACCATGGGCGCACCGTTCAGGCCGCAAACGAAAATCGATGGAATCAGGTTATGCCCAGGTAAAATGCAATCCATAGGCCATCGGCGGGGCGCTCAATTTCAAATCATTTCCCCTAACTCCAACGAATGGAGGCGCATTCAGCGGTCACCGGACCTCCATCCCAAGCTCGAGCGGCGAGTGTCCAATCCTTTTCCCGGAAGTTCCCAGGAAGTGCACGTTTGTGACAATTCGAAATAAACCAAGCGGGGCGCGCTGGTACGCTTTGCATTACAATACGGCGCTGATGGCCAAACTCACGTTTTACGGCGCAGCCGGCTGCGTCACGGGTTCCAAGTATCTCGTCGAAGCGAATGGCAAGCGTCTATTGATCGATTGCGGCATCTTCCAGGGCACCAGGGAGCTGAACGATCGCAATTGGCAGCCTTTGCCGGTTGACCCACAGACCATCAGTTGGATCGTGCTCACGCACGCGCATCTCGACCACACCGGCTGGCTGCCCCGCTTGATGAAGCAGGGCTATAAAGGCCCGATCTATTCGAACGCTGCAACGCGGGAACTGTGCGACATCGTGCTCCGCGATTCGGGACACATTCAGGAAGAAGACGCCGACCACGCCGCGCGGCATGGCTATTCGAAACACAAGCCGCCGCTGCCGCTTTACACCGAACAGGACGCCATCGACGTCTTGAAGCAGTTCAAGGATAATCCTCGCACCGGCGCATTCGAGCTTTGCCCGGAATTCACCGTGCGCCAGCACAATGCGGGTCACATTCTCGGCGCCGCAGGCCTCGAGCTCACCATCATCGAGGGCAGCCGGAAGATGGTGATCATGTTTTCGGGCGATGTTGGGCGTTACAACCAGCCCATTCTCAAGGATCCGCAAATGCCCCCGCGTGCAGACGTCGTACTTTGTGAGAGCACCTATGGAGACCGCGATCACCCTGCTGATTCGCCGCTCGACCAGCTCGCCGACGTGATCAATCGCGTGGTCAAACGCCGCGGTGTGATCGTGATTCCGGCATTCGCGGTGGACCGCACCCAGCAACTCATGTATTTGTTGCGCCAGTTGGAAGACGCCCACCGCATCCCCACGCTGCCCGTTTATGTGGATAGCCCCATGGCCATCAGCGTCACGGGTCTTTACCTAAAGCATCCAGAGGATCACGACGAAGAATTTACGCGCGAAGAGGCTTCCGGCGACCCTTTGAACGTGCGTTCCGTCCATATGACGCGTACCACCGCCGAATCGAAAGCCATCAACGGAATGCACGATCCGTGCATCATCATCTCCGCGAGCGGCATGGCTACTGGCGGTCGCGTGATGCACCATCTGAAACAACGCTTACCCGACGCTCGCAACGCCGTGCTCCTCGTTGGTTTTCAGGCGGAAGGCACCGGAGGCCGCGCACTCGAAGATGGCGCCAAGCTATTGCATATCCATGGCGAACCCGTTCCTGTGGTGGCCGAAATCGTGGACATGAAGCAGCTGTCGGCTCACGCCGGACAGAGCGAGCTTCTGCGGTGGCTTTCCGGCTTCCCGGTTCCCCCCAAACAGACTTACCTCGTCCATGGCGAGCCTTCGGCCGCAAGTACGCTCCAGCAACTGATCAAAACGCGGATGAATTGGCGTGTGGACGTGGCGCAATACCAGCAGACCGTGGATCTGGCGCCATTCTCTAACCCCGGATGACGTTTCACCGTTCGTTAACCTTCTGCCATCAACGCCGTGCTAGACTGGCGGCAACGTCACGCTTGGGAGGTAGCCCATGCGGCCACCAAGCTTTTCGAAGCTCCACAACATTTCTCTTTGTCTGGCGTTTCTCTACGTTTTCGCCGGCTCCCCCGCTCACGCCCAGCTGATGCGACGTCCGCTGGCGATAAGCGGCGCCGTCCACGACACCGACGAGAAGCCCGTGCAAGGAGTCGAGGTTCAACTATTCAGCGACTCGGGTGATTTGGCCGGCACCGCTTTCACCCGGTCTACTGGTGAATTTGAGTTTGGCGATTTGCGAAGCGGCGGATATCTGGTCTTGATCGACACAAAGGGATATGAAACGTTACGCGAAAACGTAAGTCTTCCCGGTCTTTCCCGCACCGACGTGAATCTGATTCTCCGTAAAACGCCCGGCACCACGTCCCCCGTTCCTGTCTCGGAAGAAGTTGTTACCGCTCGCGAGTTGGCGCTTCCCGAAAGTGCGCAAGCTGCCTTGCGCAAAGGCCGCGAGCATCTTTACGAAAAAAATGACCCAGCCGGTAGCCTGAGCTACTTCGCAAAGGTGCTCAAAATCTCTCCTGATTTCTATGAAGCCCACTACTACGCCGGAATGGCCCATCTATTTCAAAACCAGATCACCGATGCCGAGACCGCCTTTCGTGCCGCCCTTGACGGTAGCCACGACGAATATAGCGCCGCTTTCATAAGCCTGGCTACGGTGCTGAGTTCGACAAACCGCTTCGCGGAAGCGGAGACCAGCGCCCGCCGGGGACTCCGGCTGCAACCCGACTCATGGCAGGGTTACCTGGAACTTGCCCGCGCGCAACTTGGGCTGAACATGCCCGTGGAGGCTGAGAAGAGCGCAATCGAAGCCAGCCAACGCAAACCTGATTTTGCCGACGTTTACATCACGCTTTTGAACATCCACCTTCGTCTACGGAATGCTCCGGCGCTGTTACAAGACGCCGACAACTATCTGAAATTGGCGCCCAACGGCCGGTATAGCGTGCAGGTTAAGCGCATTCGTCAGCAGGTAGCGGCATCAACCCATTCCGGTGAATTCTGAATCGCTCTGGATAGCCTTCAATGCGATAAATGTGCGCATCAGCCCTACGCTATAGAAAATTAAAAAGTTGGATTTTTTCACTTCGGGACAGCAACTTTTGTGGGAGCACGTACGTCTATATAGCCAGACCACTCGCGGGGTAGGAAGCTAACCACCACAAGGCAACCGACCGTAAGCTTCCTACCCCACCTTTACAACAAAGTTTGTTGTTGCGCCGACTATAGCACGAACGCCTTGCCGTTTGTCCAGTATTGCGAAAAATGCAGTTTTCGTCCCAGGAATGGTATTTCGCGATCGCCGGCCAGCCCAAAAGTTAAGCCATTCCCGCTGCCGGACACTTTCTCAGGAATGAACACTTCCACCGAAATTGGCTTCTATCACGCGCTAGCTACAGGCTGAACCGCCGGCCGCTTAGGCATCGCTGGAATCTCTACCACTTCTACCCCGATCACGAACATGGGAGTTGGTGCCACACGCCCCCAGCGGTTCAGCTCCCACTGTGCTCGGATGAACTTCACCTCCGGGCGAAACGACACGTCCAGCACCAGCGTGCCGGTGCCACGATAGAACTGTTGCGGCAACTTCAGCAGCGGCATCGGCGCCCAAGTCTCGCCATCCGCCGATCCATAGATGGAAACGTCAATCGATTCCTGTTCGATCTGGTCGTAGACCGTCAGCGTACACAGAAACGTACGGGACGGCGAACCCGAAATATCAAATTTTGCTCCAGCTCCGTTCGCTTCCACCCGCGTACCGCGCGGCACCAAGGTCAGTTCCATCGCCATGTATTGGTCTCCCGGCTCGTCGGGCAAATTCTAGCACAGGCACACGTAAACTTTTGTCGCGGGGTTCTCCGCAAAGGCAGATGACAATCTTAGAAGGGATCTAACTGGCGTGAAGTTTGCTCAACCGTTCGGCCGCGGCCCGTAACGTCTGCTCGGTTTTGCAAAACGTGAAGCGCACGATCGACTTACCATCCGCCGGGTCGTTGAAAAAACTCGATCCCGGCACGACGGCGACTCCGATCTTCTCGACAAGATACCGCGCAAAAGCCACGTCGTCGGGATACCCGAAAGCCGAAACGTCCGTCATCACGTAATACGCGCCGCGCGGCACGAAACACCGGAACCCGGACTTCGTGAGCAGTTCAACGATGAAATCCCGCTTCACACGATAGGTTTCTGCCAGCTTTTCGTAATAACTGGGGGGTAGTCCGAGCGCCAGCGCGCCCGCTTCCTGCAGCGGGGCGGCCGCGCCCACCGTCAGAAAATCGTGGCATTTGCGGATCGCGACACTCACATCCGGCGGAGCCACGGCCCAGCCGACACGCCAGCCAGTGACACTATATGTTTTCGATAGCGCGTTGATGGTCACCGTGCGCTCGCGCATCCCATCGAGCGTGCATATCGGAATGTGTTTCGCGCCGTCGTAGAGCATGTGTTCGTAAATCTCGTCGGTGACGGCGAACGTGTTCCAGCGCACGCAAAGATCGCGAATCATTTCAAGCTCGGCGCGCTCGAAAACTTTTCCGGTGGGGTTGTTCGGGGTGTTTAGAATGATCGCCTTGGTTCTGGGGCCAAACGCTGCGGCCAACTCTTCAGGGTCGAATTTCCAATCCGGGGCGTGCAATTTTACGAAGCGCGGCGATGCGCCGGACATAATCGCGTCCGGTCCATAATTCTCGTAGAACGGTTCGAAGACGACCACTTCGTCGCCGGGGCTGATGATGGCCATCATGGTGGCCATGATCGATTCAGTGGAGCCGCAGCAGACCGTGATTTCGCGTTCGGTGTCGATGGG
>Ga0209420_1000338_pt1 | contig 26000 bp, 30 predicted proteins | sample BlaSpr_A8_OM1_O1_FD_187972 | JGI IMG/M metagenome (GOLD analysis project Ga0209420, IMG submission 187972) | Forest soil microbial communities from Thunder Bay, Ontario, Canada - Black Spruce, Ontario site 2_A8_OM1_O1 (SPAdes) (version 2) | ecosystem: Environmental > Terrestrial > Soil > Boreal...
CCCGAGCCGATCCGCAGGCGCGTGCCCGCGGCCGAGCGTCGTGAGGAGCTGATCTCGGCGGCAGTGCACGAGTTCGCCCACGGCGGCCTGCACGGCACGCCCGTCGAGCGCATCGCCAGGCGCGTGGGCGTGGCCCAGCCGTATGTGTTCAGCCTCTTCTCCAACAAGCGCGAGCTGTTCCTGGCGGCGCTGGAGCGCAGCTTCCAGCGGGTCGCAGACACGTTCGTCGCGGCCGACGCCGACTACCGTGCGGGACGTGCCCCCGCCGGCTGCGAGGACGCGCTGGAGGCGATGGGGCACGCCTACAAGGATCTTTTGCAAAGCGACCGCGACTACCTGATGCTCCAGCACCAGTCCTATGCCGCCTGCGACGACGAGATCGTGCGTGAACGCGTGCGCCGACGCTACGCAGAGCTGGTAGCGCTCGCGGGCGAGCTGTCGGGCGCGGACGGCGAACGGCTCGACGACTTCTTTCGCCATGGCATGGCCCTCAACGTTGCCGCCGCCATGGGCGTCGAGGACTTGTCGGCGGGCTGCGCGTGGGTGCAGGCCGAGCTGCGAGGCACGCAGGAGCCCACAACCACGCCCGATCTGCAGGCCACGCGCGAGTAGAGCGCGACAGCCAGTTGCAGACCCTGCTCCTGAGCGTCGACTTCGAGGACTGGCACCAGCTGGTGCGCAGGCGCGTTGGCGATCCCGGCTGGCAGCGAACCGGACCGGCGCTGGCGCGCCAGACCGACGCCCTGCTGGCGCTGCTGGACGAGCTGGGCGTGCGCGCCACGTTCTTCATCCTGGGCATGGCCGCGCGTTCCTATCCGGACCTCGTGCAGGCGGTCGCGGCGCGCGGTCATGAGATTGCCTGCCACGGCGATGAGCACCGGCCGGTGCACAGCCAGACGCCGGCGCAGTTCGCGCAGGATCTGCGCGCGGCACGCGCGACGATCGAGCGGCTCACGGGCAGCGTGCCGGCGGGCTACCGCGCGCCCGCCTTCTCGATCACGGCAGCCGCGGCCGAGTGGGCCTTCGAGGTACTCGCGCAGGAGGGCTTTGCGTATGACTCCAGCCAGCACGACTCGCCGCGCATCCGCGGGCGGGTTGTGCCCGCGCAGGCCCAGCCGCACCCGCTCGAGCTGGCGGTTGGTCGCACGCTGTGGGAGTTCCCGCTGGCGGTCTGGCGGATCGGCTCGGCGCGGCTGCCGGTCGGCGGGGCGTCCTACTGGGGGATGCTGCCGACCAGCTTGGTGCTGCGCGGGCTGGCCGGCTCGGGGGAGATGGGCGGGCTGTATCTGCATCCGCACGAGCTCGACTCGCAGCCGCTGCGCGCGCAGCTGAGCGACGGCGCGTCGGCCTCCCAGCGAGCCCACGCGATCGTGCGCAGCGCCCAGCGCAACCTCGCGCGCAGGCGCGCCCCTGCAGTGCTGCGGGCGATCGCTGGCAGTCACCGACTGATCACGTATGGTGACGCGCATGCCCAGCTCAGCGCCGGCTCCGGCGCGCGTGCGTAACCGCTTTCGCGCCAAGGCGCAGCAGTTTGACGACCTTTACGAGGACGAGCGCCCGCTCGCGCGCCGGCTGCGCCCCGGCCTGTTTCGGCGCCGACAGCTGGCCGCCGATACGGTCGCCGCCTACAGCTCGCCGCGCGTGCTCGACGTCGGCTGCGGTTCGGGGCGGATCGGCGAGTTCGCGCTGGCGGCCGGCGCGGCGCAGTATCTCGGCATCGACTTTTCCGAGCCGATGATCGAGCTCGCGCGCGCTCGGCTGGCGCGGTTTGACGATCGCGCGCAGCTGATCACCGGCGACTTCCTCGACGCGCCGATCGACGGCCAGTTCGATGTGGTCCTCGCGCTCGGCCTGTTCGACTACCTGCCCGCTCCGCATCGCTTCACCAGGCGCATGTTCGAGCTGTGCGCGCCTGGAGGCTGCCTGGTGGCGTCCTTTCCCAGTTGGTCGCTGCTGAAGGGCCCGGTGCGCAAGGTTCGCTACGAATGGATCGGCGACTGCCCGATCTTCAACTACAGCGCGCGCGAGCTGCAGATGCTGCTGGGCGCAAGCGGCTTCGACCCGGTCGACATCCACAGCCCGGGACGCAGCGGCTATCTGGTGCGAGCCCAGCGACCCTGACCGGCGCGCCCGCCTCGCTGACCAGGGGATCGCAGGCAAGCGCGAGCGCTACGATCAGCGAGGCTACTCTCATGTCCGCCCCGCCAGGACAAACCAAGATCCCCGCAGGCAAGGGCCCGCGCGCATCCGCTACCAAGCGACGTAGTCGTGGCGAGCTGGCACGCAGCGGCGGGCTGGTGGTGCTCGCGGTCCTCATCACGCTGTTCGCCGTCCTCAACCTCAAAGACGTCAAGGTCGACTGGATCTTCGGCTCCGGCCACGCTCCGCTGATCATCGTGATCGTGGTCTCGCTGCTGGTGGGCGTCCTGATCACGTACTTCGCCGAACGCGTGGTGCGCAAGCGACGCTGAAGCGTGCGGGGCGCCAGCGCGGCGCCCGGCAATCGCGGCGCGGTCGGGCGCCTTCAGTCTTCGTCCTTGTCCTCGGCCATAACCTCGACTGCGGCGTCGGCGCCGATGAACGGCGCGAGGACCACGTAGGAGAGGTAGTCGGACAGCGCCGGCAGCAGCTGGATGCGCTCGCTTGCGACCTGGCAGCGGACGAGGTGCCAGATCGCGCCTGCTACGCCATCCACGGCGAGTCTGCTCTGGGCCTCGCCCGGTGCGCCCTCGGTAAGCAGCGTGGCGATGCCCTGCGCCAGCTCGAGGTTGCGCTCGACCGCTTCCGGTCCCGCCGTGAAAGCCTCGCGGGCGATCGTCTGCGCGTACAGCGGATGGTCGGCCAGGTGGCGCATCAGCTCTGCGATGACTCTGCGCACGGCACGCGGCCAGTCGCTGGAGACCAGGTCGGGATGGGCGGCGATGCTCAGCAGCTCGTCTCCCATCATGTCCAGGGCCGCAAGGAAGCACTCCTCCTTGTCGTCGAACAGCTCGAAGAACGTGTCGATCGCCACCCCAGCCTCCTCGGCTATCTGGGGCGCGCTGAGGTCGGTGTAGTTGTCGGCCACAGCCAGCCGCAGCGCGTTGTGCAGCAGCCGCTCGCGCTCGTCCTCCTGCCGGGCGCACGGGCGCTGGGCGCTGTTGTGCGCCGCGGCCTCGCGCATCCGCACGGCCAGGCGCGCGGCCACGCGCGCGGCCATTTGCTCGATCGCGGGGGTCTGGAACAGCAGCGTCCAGCGCAGCATCTCCTCAGCCAGCTCCGGGCTCGTCGCGGTCGGCCCCTCGCGCAGGCGCATAGCCACCGCCCCGTGCAGGCCGCCGGCGATTCCCCGCACGATCGGCGCCGGCAGAGCGCGCGAGTCGGGCGACTGCGCGAAGCTCTTGGCCAGCAGCTGCTCGCACGTCGCGGACACACGCTGCATGTGCGCGAGGCCGGCCGCGCCCGCCGTCTGGGCCTCGACCATCACCAGCACGCTTGCCTTGCGGTGCACCCTCGTCGTGTCGGCCAGCTCGCCCATGGCCGCGCGCAGGCGGTCCTCCAGGCTGCCATCGGTCGCCAGGTATGCCTTGCTGAGCTGCTTGAGGCCACGGCCGGCCAGCAGGTCGAAGGTCGCCAAGAAGCACTCCTCCTTGTTGGCGAACTGCTCATAGAAGGAGCGGCGCGACACGCCCGCAAGGGCCACGACTTGCTTGACGCTGGTCTCCTGGTAGCCGCTGCTTGCGACCGCCTCGACCATTGCGCCGTAGATGCGCGCGCGTTGGTGGCGCACGACCTGGGTACGGTCCAGGCGGTGAGGACCATGGGGCAGGCGCTTGTACAGCGGCGCCAGCGGTGCAGTGGCGCCGCCTCTTCCAAGACGTTCGTCCCGCCCCGACGACGTACGACTGCTCGATGACATTCTCTCTCCCAAGATTTTCGTTCCCCTCTCTACCGGACCCCGGCGCTGTCATGGAGTCTGGTAAACAGGATCATTCCATGTCAGCGATTTTTTGTCTACAGCTAACCGTGCAGTCTATGATCTGGGAGGTGGCATAGGTCGCGTAATCCGAATTTTATAGACGTGTTTGGGCGTTTTCCATCGAGGCAACCAGTCCACCCAACGCGAATCTGAGCGCGCAAATTGCGACGTATCGCCCGGGCTGGCTTAACCGAGCCCGTTGCCGGCAGCCCAGCGCGGCCGTGCGTACCGGCGATCAGTGGTGCAGGAGGACCTTGAGGGCCAGGATCGCCAGGCCCATCGCTGCGCCCGCGCCCGTCTGCAGCGCCAGCTCACCCGTGCTCGCCCGCGAGCGCACGCCGGCGACGAGCTCGAGCGCGATCAGCCACGCCACACAGGTCCACAGCGCGGCCGTCACCGAGGTCTGCTGGGCTGCGCCTGCGAGCCAGCCGCAAACCAGCGCCAACAGCGGGATAGTCGCGCCGCGGACCAGCGCCCAGTCGTGCTTCAGCGCGCCCCACAGCCCGCCGGCGGTCAGGTGCTCCTGCGTGGTCAGGCGGCGTCCCAGCAGGCTTGCATACGCATGGGCGAACCAGTACAGGCAGGCCGCGATCAGGGCCGATCCGACCGTGTCCAGATAGCTCTCGTGGCTGCCGCTCTCTGCGGCCAGCAGCGCTGCGATCACGATCACCCCGTAGATCACGCCCGAGGGATTCTCTCCCGGCGCCACCCAGTCGATCGCTCGACGACACGCGCGCTCAAGCATCGCTAGACGGTACCCGCGCGGTAGGACCGCCCCTGCCTGGCAGCTGCCATCTGGCAGCTCAAAGCTGGGAGCTATCGTCTCCTTCTTGCGCGTGTTGACGTAGAACCTGTTCCACGGCCGCTTGCTGGCGGCGACGGCGTGCGCAAGCGCGAGCGCGCCTAGGATCCGGCACACAGCAGATTCCACCGTCCACGACGAAGGAGAACCCGCCATGGCCCTTTCCCGCAAGGCCACGCCCATCAAGCGCCCGTCCCACGGGGGCGAGGACCCGGAGGAGATCCGCTGTCCCCGTCACGAGCTGCTGCAGCGATCGATGCCGGCGTCGCTGGCCTATGACGTGATCAGCGCCGAGCTGCTGCTGGACGGCAGCGCGCGCCTGAACCTGGCGACGTTTGTGACGACGTGGATGCCCGGCCCGGCGGCGCGCCTGATGGCCGAGACGGCCGACAAGAACATGATCGACAAGGACGAGTATCCGCAGACGGCCGACATCGAGGCGCGCTGCGTCAACATCATCGCGTCGCTGTGGCACGCGCCCGAGTGCGACGGCGCGACCGGCTGCTCGACGACGGGCTCCAGTGAGGCGGTCATGCTCGGCGGCCTCGCGTTGAAGTGGCGCTGGCGCGAGCGCATGCGCGCGGCCGGCAAGCCGACCGACCGGCCGAACATCGTGATGGGCGCAAACGTGCAGGTCTGCTGGGAGAAGTTCTGCCGCTACTGGGACGTCGAGCCGCGCATGGTGCCGGTCGAGGGCGATCGCCTGCACCTCGGCGCCCCCGAGGCGGCGGCGCAGTGCGACGAGAACACGATCGGTGTGGTGGCCATCCTCGGCTCGACCTTCGACGGCAGCTATGAGCCGGTCGCCGAGATCTCCCAGGCGCTCGACACGCTCGCCTCGGAGAAGGGCCTGGACGTTCCTATCCACGTAGACGCCGCGTCGGGTGGATTCATCGCCCCGTTCCTGCAGCGCGACCTGGTGTGGGACTTTCGCCTGGAGCGCGTGCAGTCGATCAACGCATCCGGGCACAAGTACGGCCTCGTCTATCCCGGCGTGGGCTGGGCGGTGTGGCGCGACGAGCAGGCGCTCCCGCGCGATCTGATCTTCAACGTCAACTACCTCGGCGGCAACATGCCGACCTTCGCGCTGAACTTCTCGCGCCCGGGCAGCGAGGTGATCGCCCAGTACTACATGTTCACGCACCTCGGCCGCGAGGGCTTCGAGCGCGTGCAGCGACTGTCGCAGTCGGTGGCCATGTACCTGGCCTCGGAGATCGACAAGATCGGTCCCTACGAGTGCATCACCGACGGCAGCGAGCTGCCCGTGTTCGCATTCAAGCTCAAGGACGGCGTGAGCAACTACACCATCTATGACGTGTCGGGACGCCTGCGCGAGCGCGGCTGGCAGGTGCCCGCGTACACGTTTCCCGAGAACCGCGAAGACCTGGCGGTGCTGCGCATCGTGGTGCGCTCGGGCATGAACCACGACATGGCCGACCTGCTGCTCGCCGACCTGCGCAGCCTGACCGAGTACCTGGAGAGCCTGAAGGCGCCGCTGCCCCAGCGCGACCCGTCAGTGGTGGGGGGGTTCGCGCACTAGCAGCGGCATAGGTGGGCGCTGGCGTCAGGCCCGATCGGTGAGGACCTTGCGGCCGGCGTCAGGCGGCGGCGAGGTGCTCGGCGAAGAACTCGAGGATCCGCCGCCACGCGTCCTCGGCGGCAGCGTGGTCATAGCCCAGGCCGGCCACGTGCAGCAGCGGCGTGAGCAGCGGCCCGGTGTTGAAGCGATTGAGGAAGCTATGGCCGGCCTGCGGGTACTCCTTGACGTCGTGCACGACGCCGGTTGCCTTAAGCGCCCGCTCCAGCCTCTCCGCGCGACCGCGCAGGCCGCGATCCTTGGCGCCGTAGCTGGCGACCACGGGGCATGCGCCGGCTAGGCGCTCGGCTGCGTCGTTGGGCACCTCGCCGTAGTTGACAGATGCGGCTGCGAAGCCTCCACGCGGCGCGCACAGCAATGCGAAGCCGCCACCCATGCAAAAACCGATGATGCCGATGCGACCGGTGCAGTCATCGCGCTCATCCAGCAGGCGCCGCGCCGCCTCGATCTCCTCATAGGCGGCTCCGTTGCCCGAGCGCGACGCCTGCATGGTGGCCACCACGCAGCGAATGCCGCGACCGGAGTACAGGTCGGGGGCGAACGCCAGGTAGCCGGCCGCGGCGAGCCGGTCGGCCTGCTCGCGAATGTCATCGGACAGCCCGAGCGCGTCCTGGATCACGACCACGCCAGGATGCCGACCAGAGCCGATCGGCTGCGCCAGATACCCGCCGAGCTCGCCTGACGGTGTGCTGAAGCGCAGGTCGGGCATGAGCGAGCATTGTGACGCACGCCGGCTCATAAGATGTCCACGTGAATACGGTGCACGACCTGATCTGCTCGTCGCGCTGGTGGGAGCGCACCGTAGACGGGCAGTTGCTGCCCTGGGGTCTTGCGGGAGTGGAGCTCGGCGAGGACGTGCTCGAGCTCGGCCCGGGCTTCGGCGCGACGACCCGGATCCTCGCGCAACGTCCGGGCGCGCTGAGCGTGCTCGAGCTCGAGCAGCGCTACTGCGAGCGCCTGCAGCGCGAGCTGGGCACACGCGTTGACGTAACGCGCGGAGATGCCACGGAGATGCCGTTCCCCGACGCACGCTTCTCGGGCGTGGTGTGCTTCACGATGCTGCATCACCTGCATAGCCGCGAGCTCCAGGATCGGGCGCTCGCAGAGGTCCTGCGCGTGCTGGCACCGGGCGGGGTCTTCGCGGGCACGGACAGCCTCGGGACGGGCCTGCGGTTCAAGTTGATCCATGTAGGCGACACGCTCACGCCCGTCGATCCCGGGTCGCTGCCCGGTCGCCTGACAGCTTGTGGCTATGCAGAGGCTCAGGTGGACACGGGTGGGCGATCGCTGCGATTTCGTGCCCGCAGGCCGCTGTGAGGCGGCTGGGCGAGCGACAGCAGAGCTAGGAAGGAGCATCGATGCCCGACAAGACAGCCAGGGAGTTGGCCGAGCTGATCGATCCGCTGTGCGTGAAGCCGGGCTCGAAGGTGTTGCTGCCCGAGGACTATGACCCGGCGTTCAAGGCCGGATGGCTGAGCAAGACCGAAGGCGAGGACCATCTGCAGCTGAGCGTGCAGCTGCTGGCCGAGTACCAGGACCGCCTCGCTGCGCAGGACACCTACGGCGTGCTGGTCGTGCTGCAGGCGCTGGACGCGGCGGGCAAGGACGGGACGATCCGCCACGTGATGAGCGGGGTCAACCCGCAGGGCGTGGTCGTGCACAGCTTCAAGGTCCCGTCGGCCGAGGAGCTCGACCACGACTTCCTGTGGCGCTATGCGCGGCGCCTGCCCGCGCGCGGGCAGATCGGGATCTTCAACCGCTCCTACTACGAGGAGGTCCTGGTGGTGCGTGTCCATCCGCACCTGCTCGAGCGCCAGCAGCTGCCGCCGGACGCGATGCGCGGCGACGTGTGGAAGCGTCGCTACGGCGAGATCAACGACTGGGAGCGCTATCTGGTCGACAACGGCTTTCGCATCGTCAAGCTGTTCTTGAACCTCTCTCGTGAGGAGCAGCGCAAGCGCTTTCTCAAGCGCATCGACCTGGCTGACAAGAACTGGAAGTTCTCTGCGGCCGATGTGACCGAGCGCGCCTACTGGGACCAGTACCAGGAGGCCTTCTCGGAGATGCTCACGCATACGAGCACCGAGTGGGCTCCCTGGCACGTGATCCCGGCCGACCACAAGTGGTTTGCGCACATTGCCGCGGGCGCGGTGCTCGTGCATACGTTGATGGAGATCGACCCGCAGTACCCGGTCGTGGATCCGCAGGAGCGCAGTGCCTTGCAACAGGCGGGCGCACAGCTGGAGGCCGAAGCGCCCGCGGGCGCCGCAGTGGACCCGCTCGCGCGAAAGCGCCATGGCGGATAGCTCGCTGCGCGCCTTCGCGCGCACGGCCCGGCATCCGCCGCTGTGGGCCCGCTGGATGATGACGATCGCCGTGTTTGCGCTCGTGATAGCGGCGATTGCGATCATCGCGCGCAGCGGGGGCAGCGAAAGCAACGGCTCGTCGCCATCTGAAGAAGCGCTCGCGGTGGCCGAAGCCAACAGCGAGGGTCGTACCGCGATCGCCGAGGACGAGGCGCCGCACAGCTCGCGCCTGCCACCCGGCATCGCTGTGCAGCCGGCGCTGCAGAGCGCGATCGTCGCGGACGTGCGCAGCCGTATCCGCACGGGACAGCTGACCGGCCCGCTGCAGAGCGTCAGCTGCCGGGCGAGCGGTCCGGCAAAGGCCGACCGCCTGCCCTACAGCTGCACAGTGCGCAGCGCGGGCATCGCCTATCTGTTCGTCGGCGTGGCAGACGAGCGCGCGCTGGAGCTCACGTGGTGCAAGGTCGACCCGCCGCCCGCGGCCAAGGACCCGCTGGAAGTACCCGTCAGCCCGCGCTGTCGCGCGTGAGCGTATGCGCGACGCCATCCGGTGTGACGAACCGGGCCCGGCGTCTCACAGTCGCCTGCGCCGTCGCATGTGCGATAACAGCGATCATGCGCATCGTTCTAGCCGCGCACAGCGAATGAGCAGCTCGTCTGACCCCGTCGTGAGGCTCGCCAAACCAGCGGACTCCGACACAGTGGGGCGGCTGCTCCATGACTTCAACACCGAGTTCGGCGATCCCACCCCCGGCCCTGGCCGCCTCGCCAAGCGCATCCGCGAGCTGCTCGCCGAAGGACAGACCACGGTGCTGCTGGCTGGCGCGCGACCCGACGGACTCGCCGTGCTCCGCTTCCGTCCGGCCATCTGGAGCGAGTCGCTCGAGTGCTACCTGGCAGAGCTCTATGTGGTGCCTGATCAGCGCGGCCACGGTCTCGGGCGCGCGCTGATGCAGGCCGCGATTGCCGATGCCCGCGAGCGGGGAGCCGATCACATGGACCTCGGCACGGGCGAGCAGGACGTGGTTGCCCGCGCGCTGTATGAGAGTCTCGGCTTCAGCAACCGTGAAGGCAAGCCCGCGGGGCCGATCCAGTACTTCTACGAGCGCGAGCTGTAAACGTCAGTCTTCGGCGCGGAAGCTGCGCGCCAACTCCTTGCCGGTCGAGAAGTAGTGCCTGAAGACCGATTGGCCGGCCCTGAGGTCGCGCAGGCGATCGAGGCCCTACAGCGCATTGCGCCGCGACAGGCGATTCGCTCTCTGCGTGGCGCAGGCAGCGCGCACGCACTCAGCTACGCGCGTTTCTGTTACGACCACCTGGCCGGCCGCCTGGCGATCGAACTGGTGGACGCCATGACCGCAGGCGGGCTCATGACCCTCGTGGGAGATCAGTTCGCGCTGACCGAGCAGGGCGTCTCGTGGTTTGCGCAGCTGGGGATCGACGTGCCCAGGCTGCAAGCGACACGGCGCTCGTTCGCTCGCGCGTGCCTTGATTGGAGCGAGCGCCGACCGCACCTCGCGGGGGCGATCGGGGCAGCGTTGGCCGGGCGGTTGCTCGAGCTCGACTGGATCGAGCGGGCGCCTCAAGGCCGAGCGGTAAAGCCCACTCCTTCGGGCAGAGCCCACAGTGGCTTGCGCTCAGCACACCTTGACGGCCACCGTGATCGACTTGGCTCGGCGCTTGCCGCCGTGCAGCTTGAGGTAGGCCTTGGCGCCCAGCTTGATCGTGCTGCCCGAGGTGGCTGTACGCGGGACGGTGAGCCGGATGCGAAACGGCGTGGATCGGTCAGTCTTGACGATCTTGGTGCCGATCGCAAAGACCACCCTGGTGACCTTGACAAGCACGTTGCCCTTGATCTTCGCCTTCCTGCGCTTTGTGACGTTCAGTGTCACGCTGAAGGGTGTTCCCGCCCGCACACAGATGCTCGGGACGGTCAAGCTGAAGTCTGCGCCGTAACCTGACGACTTGGTGGTCGACGTGGCGGCCGAGCCGGTGCCCGTTGGCACCTCGGTGGCGCCAGCGGTGGGCGTCGGGCTGGCGCTGGCGGCGGACGTCCCGTTCCCGGTTGTTGACAGGTTGGGCGCCGTGAGCGTCAGGTCGTTGCCATCGCCGCCTATGTAGCTCACCACCAGCGGGACACCTTCGACGGTGCTCAGCACAGAGCCGCTCGCGACGCCGGTGAACTGGCCGCCGATGGGTTCTGTCCCGCCGTTGTCGATCAGCACCACACTGGAGCCGCGGGGGACGACGCTACCCGGAGCCACGACCAGGTTCAGCGCGGCAGTCGGATCGATGGCTACCGGGCCCGTCGCGATCACCGTCGGGATCAGCACGGGGGCGACAGAGGTGAGCGTGACGTCGAGCCTGCCGGTCGCCCCGAAGCTGAGCGTGCCGGTGTTCAGACCGGGCGCCGTGGGGGCGAGGATGCCGGCGACGGTGGTCGCGCCGACCGTCCCCGATCCGCCTAGCGTGCCGCTCGGGCCAACCAACACTGCGCCGACCTGGCTGCCGTTGGCAATGAGCGTTCCTTCGGAGATGGTCGTCGTACCGGTGTATGTGTTGCTGGCGCTGGTCAGCATCGTCCCGGTGCCCGTCTTGGTGATACTCCGGGAGCCGCCCGTCTCGCTAACGATGCCCGTGACGCGCAGCTCGGGCGCGACCCCGGGGGTGACCGTGACAGTCGGACTGGCTTTGAGCTGCACCGGGGACGCAACGGTCGCGGGTCCCGCAGGCGAGGATGTCGCCTGGATGTTGCCCGAGAGAGCGAGCAGCCCGGACCCGCTGATGGTGCCGCCGGTCATGCTCAGCGAGCCGGCCGAGAGGACGCCGCTGATCGTGATCGTCCCATCGTTTACCAACAGCGGTCCGCTCATGGTCAGGGTTCCCACCAGGGCGCGCCCGCCGTTGACGGTCAGGCTCTTGGCGGTATCGATTTCGCCTTTGAAATTGAACACCCCATCGCTTTCGACCGTGACGGCCGTTTCCGGGCTGATATCGGACGACTGGTCGAGGACGAGTTCCGCACCGTGTCCCAGTCCGTCGCCGATCGTGATCGACGAGCCGACGATGACGTAGCCGACGGGGGTGGCGATGTGCAGCGCACCCGAGACGATCGTGGTGGGCCCGGTGTAGGTGTTGCTGCCGGTGAGCGCGAATTCACCTCCGCTGCCTTCGAAGACGAGGCCGAGCGTTCCGCTAACGATCCCCGCGATGGTCAGCGTGCCGGCGCTGGACGTAGCCAGGAGCGCCGCTCCAGCGGTCGCCACGTGGAGCGTCGCGCCGAGTGTGTTGCTCGGCCCTTCGGACACGATGTTGTCGATCAGGGTGCTCCCGTTGATCGTGAGCGGGGCGCTGCCGTTGACCGTGTTGTTAGCTCCGGTGAAGTGGATCTGATCTACCACAAGGCCGGCGATATCCATGGTCGAAGTCGTGTTCGCGCCGAACTGGACGATCGTGCCGCCGGCCTCCCCGCTCGTAGGCTTGCTGCCGCCGCTCCAGTTGGCCGCGTTGGACCAGACCCCGTTGGTAGGGCCGATCCACGTGTGCGTCGCGCCCAGCGCAGGCGCGGCCCCGAGGAGCGCCAGCGCGAAAAGGACAGCGATTGAGATCCCGCAGCGGCAGTTCCGCATCATCAGCCAAAACGACCTTACCCATCGCTTCAGACGACGCTTTGGCTTGATGTTTCTGGGGGTCCTGTCTCTGGGCCGCGGCCGAGCAGACGGGCGAGGTCAATGTGACGATGGCTGCGGGTAGGTGAGCCCCATCTGGGCTTCGCCGGGCATGCGTCTGGGCGGCGGCTGAGCGGGCGTGCCGCGCATAAAGCGCCAGACTGACAGCGGCGCCATCAGCGTGAGAATGGCGGCGCTGGTCGCGCACCACTCGCAGATGGCGTGAATCGAGAACAGCTCGCGGTAGGTCAGATAGGCGCTGAAGGCAAAGCCAACCAGCGTGAGCGCGGTCATGGCAAAGCGGGTGGTCTCGTGTTCGGGTGCGAGCAACAGCCCCAGGATGGCGCTGTAGCCGAGCAGGCCCAGCAGCGCGACGGGCACGCCGGCGAGCTCGGAGTAGACCGACGTCTCGACCTTGGTGCAGCTTTCGCCGGCGGTGCATATCACCTTGATGCCGGAGTAGTGGATGAATGTGAGGTAGCTGGCGATCCCGAGGCCGGCCAGCGTGAACCCAATCAACGTGATCTTGAGGCTGCGCGCGCTCATCGTGATCTTCTCCCGCTGTGGTTGATGTCAGCTCTTGGCGAGCTTTTCGATGGCTTCGTCGAACGGGCCGGCTTGCGAATAAGAGCTCGGTTCGAGCTTGGTCATGGCCCCGCCGGACCTTCCGATCAGAAATGAGGGCGTTCCGTTAAAGCCCGCGTCGTTGGCCGCCTGCGCGTCGCTTTCCACCTGGCCGGCCAGCGTCGGTTCGTTGCGCTCGCTGGTCCACTGTGTGAGGTTCAGTCCTGGCACCTGTTTGGCGATGCCCTGGATGTAGCCTTCGGTGACGTAGCCGCTGTCCTCTTCGCCCTGCTCGTGGTAGAAGGTCTCGATGAAGTTCCACATCTTCTGCTGCTTGCCGGCAGCCAGGGCGGCGACCTGCTGGCTCTTGAACACTTCCGGTTCGCGCGTGGCGGTCTCCAGCGAGTGATATTCGATGCGCAGCTGTCCGCCGCGCACCCACTTGCCGATGATGGACGGCAGCGCGTTTACGGTGAAGGACCTACAGACGGGGCACTCCAGGTCGCCGAAGTACTCGAGCGTCACGGGCGCGGTCGGGCGGCCGAGCACGTTGCCGTTCTGGGGAAGGCCGGCGAGCAGGGTGCTGACGCTGCTGTCGACGCTTCTCGCTTGCGCGGTTTCGGGCGCGATCTTCTTGACGGCGCCGCTGCCGGCGGTGGCGATCAGGATGGCGACGATCCCCGCGACGACCACGCTTACGACGATCGCCAGCTGGGTCATGCGGGTGCGCCGTGCTGCGCCGGCGACGGCGGCGCGTTCTAGCGCCTTGCGCTCGGCGCGTGCCCGTTCTCGGCGCTGCTTGCGTGTGAGCGCGTGGTCTTCGTTGAGGAGATGCGCTGGTCGTGACATGCCAGCCAGCGTACGGCCGACCGGGCGCAAATCCCATTACGTAACTATTAACTCCGGTCCTCAGGTGCTTTGACAGCGCCTGTGCTGTGGGAGAATGCGACCATGGAGCTTGCATCGATCGAGCGCGCGAGGCACGTCCGCGGCTCGGTGCTGGTGGTCGACGACGAGCCGACGATCGCAGAGGTGGTGTCTCGCTACCTCGAGCACGCGGGCTATGACGTGCGCACGGCCGGCGACGGCGATGTGGCGCTGTCGCTGGCCAGCGACAGCCTGCCCGACCTGGTGGTCTTGGACCTGATGCTGCCGGGGCTGACCGGCCTGGAGGTGATGCGCCGGCTGCGCGACATGGACCGCGATCGCGTGGCGGTGATCCTGCTGACGGCCAAGGGCGACGAGTCAGATCGCGTGGTGGGTCTGCGCCTGGGCGCAGACGACTACATCGTCAAGCCGTTCTCGCCGACCGAGCTGGTGGCGCGCGTGGACGCGGTGCTGCGACGGATGGACACGGCGCCCGACAGCGGGCCAACCCTGGAGTTCGAGGGGCTCACGGTCGACCCGGCAGCCCGGCGCGTGCTGGTCGACTCACAGGAGGTCGCGCTGACCGCGCGCGAGTTCGAGCTGCTGCTGTTCCTCGCTCGTCACCCGGGGCATGCGTTCACCCGTCAGGAGCTGATCGACAAGGTCTGGAAATTTTCTTTTTATACCGATACGTCGACGGTCACTGTCCATGTCCGCCGCTTGCGCGCAAAGATCGAGCGCGACCCTGCGCGACCGCGTTTCCTGGAGACGGTGTGGGGCGTGGGCTACCGCTTCATGCCGTGACGCGTCACGGGCCGCTTGCGCTGACGCGCCAGCGCATACGGTCGCGGCACTCGGCCGGACGCGCGCCGATCGGCGACGTCCTGCCGGCGGTGGCATTGGTGGGGGGCGCTGCGCTGGCAGCGTCGCTTGCGTGCTACTTCGTGCGCGGGGCGGGCGCGGGCTGGACCTGCCTGGCGATCCTCGCGCCGGTGGGGCTGATGAGCGTGCTTGTGCTGCGGCGCTTCCTCGCGGTGCGCGCTCGCGTGGGCGGGATTCGCCGTCAGCTGTCGATCGGCGGTCTGATCGTGGTGGGCCAGTTGCTGGCGGCGACGGGCCTGTTCGTGGCATTGATGTCGCGCACCCCGCGCGAAGGCCTGTTCGTGGTGATCTTGGCGGCGTATGCGGGCGTGCTGGGCGTCTGGGGCGCGCGTGCGATCGCGCGCAGTGTGGTGGGCGACATCGACGAGCTGCGCCGCGGGCTGGACGCGATCGCAGACGGCGCAGGCGTCGGCGGCGGTCGCGATCCCATCAGGATCGCGACCCAGGGCAGCGACGAGCTGGCGCTGGTGGCGCGCGACATCGAGGCGATGGCCGCGCGCCTGGCCCTCCAAGAGAGCTCGCGCGCGAAGCTGGAGGCGGCGCGCCGCGAGCTGCTGGCGGCGATCTCCCACGACGTGCGCACGCCGCTGACCTCGCTGCGCTTGCTCAGCGAGGCGATCGACGACGAGCTGGTCGACGAGCCGACGCGGCGCGAATACGTGACGCGCATCGGCGTGCACATACGCGCGCTGGGCGCGCTGATCGACGACCTGTTCGAGCTCTCGCGTCTGGAGGTGGGCGACATCGACTGGACGATGGAACGCGTCCCGCTGCGGGACCTCGTGCTGGAGACGGTGGACGCGATGCGCGTGCACGCGGAGGCTAGCTCGGTGTCGATGTGCGCGGACCTGGCCCCCGACCTGGAGGCTGCCCACGCCAACCCCGAGCAGATCCAGCGGGTGCTGTTCAACCTGATCCAGAACGCGATCAGGCACACGCCGGCAGACGGCAGCGTGACGGTCCGCGCGCACGCTGCGCGCGACGCGGTCGAGGTGGAGGTGACAGACACCGGCGAGGGGATTCCCGCACTTGAACGCGAGCGGGTTTTCGAGGCGTTCGTGCAGGGCGCCGACCGCATCGCGCGCAGCGACGCCAGCGCGGGCCTGGGCCTGGCGATCTCGCGGGCGATCGTGGAGGCCCACGGCGGACGGATCTGGATCGACGACGCCCAGGTGGGCACGAGCGTCCGCTTCAGCCTCCCCTGCGCGCCCTGACGGCGCGACTTTTGCGCGCAAACGGGTATTGATGTCGTATGGACGTACCTAGTCACCTGCGAATCGCCCGCCCGCGCCTGCCCCTGGGCTCGCGCCTGCCTCTCGCGCTCGCGCTGCTCGCGGGCGCGCTCGCGCTGCCGGTCCCTGGTGCTCTTGGCGCAGTGGGCGCGCCCACGGTGCTAACGGAGGGCACCTCCAACGTGACCTACTCGTCGGCGACCCTGTTCGGCGGGGTGGACGCGCGGGGGCTGTCCACGAGCTACTCCTTCCAGTACGGCACCGGTTCGGGCTATGGCAGCCAGACTCCGCTTGCTCCCGCGGGCAACGGCACGATCATGGTCAGGCTGAGCGCGAGCGTGTCGGGCCTGCAACCCGACACCACCTACCACTACCGGGTCGTTGCGGTCAACTCAGACGGGACCAAAGACGGCCTGGACCGTACGTTCAAGACGGCCAGCGTGCCGCTGTCGTTGCAGATCGCCGGCGTGCCAAATCCTGTGGTGTTCGGTGATCCCTTCTTCGTCGAGGGCAATCTGTCGGGGACGGGCGCGGCCGGGCACGAGGTCGAGCTGCAGGTCAATCCATTCCCCTACCTGGGCGGCTTCAAAGACGTGGGCAACCCCGAGGTGACGAGCTCCACAGGCGGCTTCTCCTTTCCCTACGTGGGACTGCTCGAAAACGCGCAGCTGCGGGTGGTGACGGTGGGCAAGCCCGAAGTGGTCAGCCCGGTGGTCGGCGAGAACGTGGCCGTGCGCGTGAGCTTTCACGCCCGCCGCACGCGTAGGCGCGGCTACTTCTACCTGTATGGCGACGTGGCGCCGGCGGAGGTGGGCGCCCTGGTGGGCTTCCAGCTGCTCACGCCGGGCCGGTCGATCAACGAGGGCGGCACCAACCTCAAAGCGGCCACTCCCACCGTGTCGCGCTTTGGTCGGGTGCTGCGCATCCGCCATCCTGGCCTCTACCGCGCGCTGGTGCAGATCTTCGACGGCGCGCACGTGTTCGACTACAGCGCGCCCATCCTCATCCGCTGAGCCGCGCCACGCCAGCACCGGCGCTTGCCGCCCCGCGGCGTGCCGTCCGCCGCAATCGCTGCCCGCGGCACGCTGCGTCCGTCCCCCCGCGGCACGCTGCGTCCGTCCCGCTACAGCGGGCTGCCCATGACGGCGGTCTCCGTGCGGATCGTGGCCCGCTCCTCGGCCTTGAGCGCCCGCGTGAACTCGTCGAGTCTGCGTTTGGGGCCGGTGACCGTGAAGGCGACCTGCGTGGTGAGCAGGTGCGGGTGCTCGACGATCTCACATTGCACGCCCAGTTCAGTGGCGTAGTTCTGCAGCGACTGCTCGAATTCGGCCCGGATCTCCTTGCCGACGCTCGCGACCAGGGTGCGGGTGTCGAGCGCCTCGGCGTCACGCTCGGCGGTCTGTCGCGCCTGCAGGTCGGCGCCACTGGGCGGCGGGTCGGTCTGAAGCCATTCGTCGAGCTGATCGTCCCAGTGGCTGACGCGCACGCTCGCCTGGATCCCGTCGCTTCCCAGCACGCTTTCGATCGCGCTTCGCGCGGCATTCAGCGTGGCCTCGTCGGCGGCGTAGGCGAACAGCAGCTGGCCGTCGTGCGTGATGACCACGTCGTGCGGCACGCTCGCCTGTAGCTCCTTGACGATCGCAGGCCTGCCCAGGCGCCCGAGCAGGGTGTCGAGCGTGCTGCGATGCTCGCCGACGCCGAGATCGGCCTGCAGCCTCCAGTCCTGTTCGGCGGAGCCGTTGGGGGTGTCGCTGGCCATGTGCAGGGGGAACACTAGTTCAAGCAGGCTCGATCGCAGCGCCGCCCCCTCACGCTGACCCCCTGGCGCTGCTGGCTTGACGCGGGCGGTGATCGCCGTGCGCTGCTAGCTTCGCGCGGGCTATGAGCGCCAGGCACACCCGGCGGGCGGCCGCAGCGGCGGGCAACACCGAGCGGCTGCTCGTCGCGGGTCTCGCGAGCGTGTCGGGCGCGCAGCTGCAGCGCGAGTGCGGGCTGGACGGCGCGGTGTTGGAGGACGCGGACGTGTCGACGTGGGAGGCGTCGTCGGTGCGCCTGGCCGAGGTGGCGCTGCGCCGCGTGGATCTCAGCGCGACGCGTCTGCGTGCGCTCGGCCTCGTAGATGTCCTGGCCAGCTCGGTCAACGCGGCCAACGGATCGTGGCCGGCGCTGCGCACGAGTCGGGTGACCTTCGAGCGCTGCAACCTGGTGGGGCTGGACGCGGGCAACGGCGAGCTCGCCCAGACGACGTTTCGCGACTGCAAGCTCGATCTGGCCAACCTGCGCATGGCGACGCTGCACGACGTGGTCTTCAGCGCCTGCTCGCTGCGCGCGACGGACTTCTACGGGGCGACCCTTCGCTCGGTCTCCTTCGCGGGCTGTGAGCTGCACGAGACAGACTTCGACCGTGCGTCGCTGGAGACGGTCGATCTGCGCGGCTCGTCGCTCGCGGACATCCGCGGGATCGGCTCGCTGAGCGGCGCGATCGTGGACGCCGGCCAGCTGATCGACCTCGCGCCCTACCTGGCCGGCGAGCTGGGCATCCGGGTGCAGGGCGCGGATGTTTAGCTGCTCCGGACGGGGCCGGCACACGAGAAAGCTATTGCGGATCGAGCAGGTGCACGTCGAGCTCTCGGGCTCGCTCGGGCGACACGAGCGCGTTGGTCTGGTGCATGAGAGCGAGCACCCTGTCGTGGCCGACCCATGTCATGAGTGCCGCCCATCGCTGCACGCGGTCGATCATGCGCCACAGCGTCCTGGGATTTTCGTTGTGGCTGAGCGCGCGCAGGGCGCTCATGTACTCGTCGCGAAAGGACATGGGCACGATCACGCGACACGATCCGGTAGCGCTGAGCTCGGCGTTCATCAGCACTCGCGCGACGCGCCCGTTGCCGTCGGCAAACGGATGCACCTCGGCGAGCAGGAACATCGCATAGATAGCTCTCGCGAGCCCGGGGGGGAGCGTCTGGTAGGCGCTGAAGCCCTCGCGCAGCGTGCCTCTCACAAGCTCCGGGCTGACGAAGGTGGTCATGCCGGCCCGGTTGGCCTGTTCCTTGTACTCACCGGGCCTGATCGCCGGGCGTCCGCCCATGATCCTGCGGTGCGCCTCGCGCGCGTAGCTCTCGAGCTCGTCGGCGCTGCCTGGGGGCTGGATGCCTAGGGCCGGGTCTGTGATCGCCTCGAAGGTGCCCCGGATATCGTGAGCGTCGGCCGGGCGCTGCGCAGGCACGCGTCCCGTGAAGATGATCCGTTCGGCCTCCTCCACATCGAACTCAGTCCCCTCGATCCAGTTTGAGAAATAGGCCTCGAAGAACGCGAACAGCCGCTCGGGGTCGTTTGCCGCGGGGCGCTCGGCGAACTGCTGGCGGGCGAGCTCGGCGCGCAGCACCTCGAATAGGTGCAGACGCTCGGTGTCGTAGGGCAGCCCTGCGGCGCGGGCCTGCGCCGCAGGTGTGCGCAGAACGGCCTCGTGTGTGCCCAACAACGCGCCGATGACGCCGTCGAGTTGAGCGAGCTGCTGCTCGGCGCCCAGCTGTGGGGCGAGCGCGCGCGCGCCGTCACGCAGCTGGCCATGAACAGCTGCACGAATGGCGTATCCCCGGGGACCGGACCAGGTCCGTTGCGGGGGCGCATCACAAGGCCTGCCAGCGCCACCGGCCTTGGATTGACGGGGTGTGTTCCAATGTCGAGGAACAGCGAGCCGTCGTCGGTGGGGCCCGCTGCGACGGCGCTGCGATCGACGACGACAGCGCCCGGGAAGTAGAGCGCGGCGATGTCATACCAGCGCCTGCGCACGAGTCGCTCGTCGAGGTTGCGCGTGTACAGTCCGCGCGCCAACCTGCGGATCTGGCCGCGTTTGCTGGCGCGGCTTGCCCATCTTGCGTCCGAGGGACGGAATATCTCGGGCAGGTTTCGCGTGTTAGGTGTCGCCATTGGCGCAGGTTTTGCGAAGAAGCGCTATTTAAGCTTACGGGATGGTGGAAGATCTTGTATTTAGCAGAGTGCGGGCTCGACCTGGCGCCGTCGCTGGCGGTCGAGCTGGGCATCCGGGTGGAAGGCGCGGACGCTTGACCGGCCAGCGCCGATCCCGCCTGGCTGGCTGCAGCGGTCGGCCCCACGGTGCAGCGCTACCTGACAGCGCCGCTACCGGCGAGCGATGCAGTCGCGCCCAGGATTAACGCCGAGAGCCGATAGTTGCCGAATCGGTCTGCGATTGCAGCTCGGCGACGAGCGGCACGCCCGTATCGAACCAGTAGCGGTGCATGTTCAAGACCCACGCGGCAACTCTCAGCGTCGTGTCTATCGCCGGCGTCGGCAGTCGCAGTTGGACTATGTACACGCGGTCGTCCTGGCGGATCGCGCGTAGCACTTTGCGGGCGCCTTGCCGGTCTTGCGACCGGTGGTCGTCAACACGGCGTGGCCGGGCGGCGTGCCGAGCAGGTAGTCGGGCAACAGCAGCGCGCTGAGCATCTGACCGTGCCTGGGAGAGGTGATCAGTCGGCGGTGTTTGGGCTGCTCCACCACCGTAGCTTCGCGGATCGCGGCCGCGCGGTCCAGTTGTGCTTGATTGTCGACATTCACTGGGCTGTAAGTCGGTCAGAGGATCTGCTTGTCGAGGAATCCGCTTGTGAGCACGAGCCATCCGCCGATCTCGGCGACGATCAGGGTGAGCATGTAGGTGTGGAGACCTGGCATGGGCTTGCGAAACTGGTTGTCTGTGTCTTGCCGCCAGCCGTGCAGGGCGTATCCGGCTACCGACACGTAGAAGTACAGCGTCATCGCGCCTGCCGCCACGAGGTTCACGGCGGCGCTCCACCCACTCAGCTGCACGAAGGTTGCGACCAGCAGCAGGGCGAAGCTGTAGAACAGGGCGACTCGGTGGGCGATGTCCACATAGACGTGCGCAGTATGGCTTTCGGAGATCGTGATCTCGCGGTACTTCCACACGCCGAGCAGCTGCGCCAACAGGAACATTGCCGCGTCTGCGACCAGGATCGCCTTGGTGTCGGCGGCGAGATGCAGCGCGACGGTCATGAGCCTGGGCCGAGCCGCTGCGACGCGCTTGCGCCCGGGGGGTTGGGGGCCGAGGCAGCCCTTGCGCTGGCCGCAAGGCCTTCGTAGAGCACAGCGAGCTCTTCGCCCGTTGGGATCGCTGCGGGGTCGAGCAGGGCTTGGATCTGGAGCCCGTCGACGACCGCGAGGATGTAGGAGGCCAGGACTTCCTGGAAGCGCGGTGGCAATGCCGGGCCACAGTTGTTGGCTTCGATGGACTGCGTTGCCCGTCGGCGCTGCTCGGAGTAGTGCTCGGAGAGCTGACGGTGCAGCTCGGGCGAGCGTCTGGCTTGCAAAAGCGCCTCGAGGAACACCACGAACGCGGGCTGTGCGGCGGCTAGGCCGTCGATCATTGGGCGGGCACGCGCGGCGAGCTGCGCCAGCGGTTCGGCATCGGGGTCGACGTCCACCTCGGTGACGCGGTCGCTCCATTCCAGGAAGTGCTCCAGCACCGCCTGGTTGAGCAGCTTTTCGCGACTGCCGAAGTGGTAGTTGACAGCAGCGATGTTCGTGCCGGCTGCTGCCGCGAGCTCGCGGACGCTCGCACCCGCGTAGCCGCGCTCGCCGACCAGCCGCTTGGCCGCGTCCAGTAGGGCTGTCTTGGTGTCGTCGCCGGTGATAGTCAAACGATCGTATCATACGATCGTTTGTTTGAGACGCCTGGCTGGTATGCAACGTGCGAGGGTGTAGTGTGCGGCCATGGTCGGTGAGCCTCCCGAGCTGTCTGGCGTCCGACATGAGTATGTGGATGCGGGCGCCTTGCGTACGCACGTCGCGCTAGCCGGCCCAGACGACGCTCCGCCCGTGTTGCTCGTCCACGGCTGGCCCCAGAGCTGGTGGGCCTGGCGCCAGGTCATCCCCACGCTGGCCGAGAGGTTTCGGGTCATCGCTGTGGATCTGCGCGGCCACGGCTGGAGCGAGGCGCCAGCGGGCGGCTATGACAAGGAACAACTCGCGTCGGACATCCTCGCCGTGCTGGACGCCTTGGCAATCGAGCGAGTGACATGGATCGGCCATGACTGGGGCGGATGGACGGGCTTTCTCGCGGCGCTGCGCGCGCCCGAGCGCATCGAGCGGCTGCTCGCGCTGTGCATTCCGCACCCGTGGGTCAAGCCCGATCTGCGCCGCCTGGCGGTGCTGCTCAGCTACCAGGGGCCGATCAGCCTCCCGATCGTGGGGCGGAGGGTGGCCGACCCGATGGTGCGCAGGCTCCTGCAGATAGGGCGAGGCGGCGACCGGCTCCAGGCGCGCGACTTGGCGCTCTTTGCCGAGCACATCCCGCCCGCCGTGACAGTCGCCATGTACCGGACCTTCCTGACCCACGAGATCGTGCCGCTGGCGAAAGGCCGCTACGCAAAGGCCGCGCTGCAGGTGCCTACGACCGTGATGGTCGGTCGGGCGGACGCGGTTACGGGGGGAACGACCCCCGGGCCGGTCGAGGGCCAGCCACGACTGCACGTCGAGGTGCTCGACCGTGTGGCGCACTGGGTGCCAGAACAGCGTCCGCAGGCCGTCATCGACTGGGTCCAGGCGAGTGATGCCTCGGCCACGGCTATGGCTTCCAACGGTGCTGACGCCGCTTCGCGGTAGCTGGCATCCCTACTCGGCTACCGCCTCAACGAGCATCTGCAGTCCCGCGTGCCGGACGCGACCGGGGGCAAGCCCGGCGTCGCGCATCAGGCCGTGCACCTCATCGGGCGAGCGCTCACGCCCACCCTCGCACTCGACGAGCATGAGCAGGTCTGTCATTGAGCTGAGGGGGCTCGGGCGATTGGACTCGTGATGCTGGTCGATCACGACGATTCTCGATCCAGTGGGCATTGTCGCCCGCACGCGGCGCAGGATGCCGCGGCAGGCGTCGTCGCTCCAGTCGTGCAGGATCCACTTGAGCACGTACACATCGGCGCGTGCGTCCAGCTCGCCGAACAGGTCCCCGGCTCGCCGCTCGATTCGGTCGGCGACGCCGCGCGAGCGCAAAAAGTCTTCGGCCTCCGCGAGCACCTCGGGAGCGTCGAGCAGGATGCCCCGGGCGCCCTTGCGGCGCTCTAGGATCGCCGACAGGAGCGTCCCGATTCCCCCGGCGACGTCGCAGATCACTCCTTCCCGTGGCCACGGGTAGGCCCGGGCGAGCGCTCCCAAGTCGATCGCGGTCAGCTGCTGCATCGCCTCGCCGAAGCGCGCGCCCTCGTCGGGGTGCTCGCCGAAGTACTCCCAGATCGAGTTGCCGAACGCCCGCCGGTGACCCGACGGCTCCGCTCCCTCGCGCAACTGATGCTCGACCTCGTCATGCGCGGCTGCGATCGCCGGCGCGGCTTGGTAGGCCACCCAGGACGCGATCGAGTGCGGATGGTCTGTGCGCAGCGGCGCACCCAGGCGCGCGAGCCGCGCCCGACGCCCGCCGTTGAGGTGCACCAGGCGGCAGGCCGCCGCGGCGCCCAGGACGCGCAGCGTCACATCTTCGGACAGGCCCAGCTCTGTGGCGAGCTCGCCGATGTCGCGCGTGCGATCGCCCAACGCATCCGCGAGGCCCGAAGTCACGAGCAGGCCGGCGAGCTTGGTGCGCTGCATCCCAGCCACCAGATCCCACAGGGCTCCCTCGGCGGGCACGATCCGGTCGGCAGCTTCGAGAATGCCGCGCCGAAGCGCCAATCCGGCGCGTATCGCGGCGAGCGGTACAGGAAACGCTGGCGGCCTCACTGCGGCCACAGCCTATGCGACGAGTGCGTAGGCCGTTGTTGAAACAGGGATGACTTGGAGTCGGTGAGCGGCTCGTGCGTTAGAGTCGCGAGCGTGAACGAGAAGAGCGCGCTGAGCGCACTCGTCGGACTGAGGCTCGCCGTGGGCGTCGCCTCTTGGTTGACGCCGCGGTTCGCGGGCAAGCTGTTTGGACTCGACCTGCCCGCCAACCCCCAGGCGCCCTACCTGGCGCGCCTGTTCGGTGCGCGCGACGTCGCGCTTGCGTGGGGCACCTTCTCGAGCGAGGGCGATACGCGCCGCCAATGGCTACTCGCAGGGCTTGCCTGTGACGCCGCCGACGCTCTCGCCGGCCTCGCAGGCGCGCGCGGCGGGTATCTGCCGAAGCTCACGAGCGTGCTCGTCACCGGCACCGCTCTCTCGGCCGTCGCCCTCGGCGCCGTCGCACTTGGCGACGAGTAACTACCAACACTGTCGTGCGCGTGGTATTTGATGCGGCATGTCTTCGAGCGACGAAGCCCTACTCGACAATCCCGCGTACGCGGCTCTTTGCGGTCCTCATGAGCGGTTTGCGCAGGTGTGCGGGCGCGCGCGCCGATATTTGTCCGATGTAGCGCCGTTCCTCGCTCTGCCCTCGCCGCCGTCGGCACAGGACTGGCGCGACGCCGCCAGTCTCGTCGCTCCGGGAACCTTCGTGGCCGGCCGGTACGGTGGCGCCGAGCTGCCAGATGGTTGGCGGGCGGTTCAGGCGTTTGATCTGGTGCAGATGGTCGAGGAGCGGGTCACCGGGGTCGATTGCTCGGAGGCAATCACGCTCGGCGCCGCCGACGTGCCCGAGATGCTCGAGCTCGTCGCCCAGACCGAACCGGGGCCGTTTCTGAGGAGGACCATCGAGCTGGGCGATTACCTGGGGATCCGGCGCGACGGGGCACTTGTCGCGATGGCCGGCGAGCGGTTTCATCTGGATGGTTGGACCGAGATCAGCGCCGTCTGCACCAAGCCGGACCATCGTGGTCAGGGGCTGGCCTCGCGGCTTATGGGTGCGTTGGTCGCGGGCATCCAGCGGCGCTCTGAGCGCGTGTTCCTGCACGTCATGAGCACCAACACGGGGGCGATCGGGCTCTACGAGGAGCTTGGCTTTCGCGTGCGGCAAACAGCGACGCTCACTGTCGTCACGCGCGAGCCGGCCTGAAACGCTCAAGCTGGAGCTTGGTCGCTTAACGTAACGCGAGTCATCAGTCTTCGGGCACGAGGTCGAGGGTGTGATGGATGGCGAGTTCGATAGCGAACATGTGCACTCCCGCAATTGCGCCGTGGCGACGGCGAGCGACCCCGTGCTAGAGGCTCCCAGCACGTAGGCGATTGGGCGTACCGATGACTTCGAGCACTCGGCGGGGTCTATGAGAGATGATCCTAGTTCTCAACGAAAGGAACTGACATGGCGGCAGAGGTGCCGGTCGCGGAGCTCCACGCCGGGTTCAGCAGCCCGGGGGCGACCCCGACAGATTGGGCGGAGGGACGCCGGCACATCGAAGGGGCAGAGGTGTTCTGGCTCTCGACCGTGCGCCCTGATGGGCGGCCCCACGTCACGCCGCTGTTGGCCGTGTGGCACGACGACGCGATGTACTTCTGCACGGGTCCGGACGAGCGCAAGGCAAAGAACCTAACGCAGAACCCACAGTGCATTCTCACTACGGGCCAGAACGGACTCGACGGTCTCGATGTCGTGGTCGAAGGACGCGCCGTCGAGGTCGGCGATGGAGCGGAGCTCGAACAGGTAGCCACCACCTACGAGTCGAAGTACGGGTGGCGCTTCACAGCACCCGAGGGCACATGGTTCGGTCTCAGCGACGCGATCCGCGCGGGTAAGGCGCTCGTCTATCGGGTCACGCCCACGACCATTCTCGGCTTCGCCAAGGGCGAGCAGTTCAGCCAGACGCGATGGCGCTTTGCTTGATCGTCGTTCACAGCGTCTCTACGCCGTCGCGGCGAGGCCGATGAGGTTGCCTTCGGGGTCGGTGAAATGGCCGACCACGAGGCCCGTAGGGGCCTGCTCGGGTCCCATCTTTCGGGTCCCGCCGAGGCTCTCTGCCTTCTGCAGCGCGGCCTCGATGTCGGGAACGCCGACGTAGAAGATCGCGCTGCGGTCATAGCCGGAGCCTCCGCCGACGCCGCCCGAGATCCCGATGCCTGACGGAAAGCGTGCCGCTCGCGACACTTTTTTCTCTGGTTGCCGCATCGAGCGCTGAGCCACACCACGTCCCGCACCACATGCACTCTGCTCGTAGCAGGGGATGGCGGGCGTGCCGAGCGCTAGCTCGGCGGCCACTCCCCCAGAGGTCGCCCGATCTCCCATTCATGCCCGCACGGGTCGACGATCC
>Ga0209420_1000339_pt1 | contig 25941 bp, 26 predicted proteins | sample BlaSpr_A8_OM1_O1_FD_187972 | JGI IMG/M metagenome (GOLD analysis project Ga0209420, IMG submission 187972) | Forest soil microbial communities from Thunder Bay, Ontario, Canada - Black Spruce, Ontario site 2_A8_OM1_O1 (SPAdes) (version 2) | ecosystem: Environmental > Terrestrial > Soil > Boreal...
AGAGGGGGCAACGTTCCCAGTTCCCACTGCAGTTCGGGCGCGATGGCATGCGGCGGTGGATCGGCCTGGACGAAGCGCGCGTTGGCCGGCAGGGCATTGCGCACGACGACGTGGTGTGCGGGAGCCGGCGAGGTATTCTCCACGCAGATGTGGTATTTCAGGTTGTCCTCCGCCGGGGCACAGGCGGCCACGCGCACCCGGATGGCGACGACGGTCTGATCATCGAAAGTTTCCACACCCGCTGAGTGTTCGGCTGCTGCCTTGAAAAGCGCATCCACGACGCAGTTGGCGGATTTTCCGTGACACTCGGCGATGATTGTTTCGACTCGGCCCCGTCCGAACAGTTCGCCTTTGCGATTGCGGGCGTCAAGAATGCCGTCACTGAAGAATACAAACATATCTCCCGGCTTCATGCGGAACCTGAATTCATCGTACTCGGCTTCATCAAACAGGCCCAGAGGCAAGCCGGTGGCTTCGACAGCTTCGAGCACTTCTTCCTTGCCGTGCACATAGATCGGGCGCGGAAGCCCGGAGTTCGCGACCGTGAGGATGCGATGCTCGTCATCCCACAGGGCGTAAATGATAGAAACGAATTGCGCCTCGATGCGGCGCTCGGCCAGGGATAGATTCACCGCGGAAAGCATTTCCGCCGGACCGGGTTCAATAGGAGCGTGGGAGCGAATAATTCCGCTGACCAGGGCGGCATAGATGGCCGCCGGCGCACCTTTTCCGCTGACGTCGCCAATGACGATGCCAAGCCGCGACATCGAATACGGAATGAAGTCATACAAGTCGCCGCCGATGGCGCGAGCGGGAACGAACTTTGCGGCAACGTCGAGGTTCGTTAGTTTCGGATTGGTTTGCGGCAGCAGGCGTCCCTGTAACTCCCGCGCCAGAGCCAAATCGCGTTCCAGTCGCCGTTCTTGCCGCTCGATTTCTTCGTAGAGGCGAGCATTCTCGATGGCGATCGCGATCTGCGCGGCCAGCGTCGTCATGGTGAGGCGGTGTTCTTCGGTAAAGAATCCGCGCCGAGTGTGCTCCAGGTCGAGCACGCCAATCACTTTGTCTTTATAGACGAGGGGGACCGCCAGTTCAGATCGCGTCTCGGGGTTGGCCTCGACGTAGCGAGGCTCGCTGGTGACGTCGGTCACCAGGATGGCCTGCTTGCTCTCAGCCGCGGAGCCCACCAAACCGTGGCCCAGTGGAATGTCATGTTTCAGGTGGATATTTTCGTTGAAGCGCAAGGAGAAACGGTGCTGCAGTTTCTCGCCGGAGGCATCGAGCAGAAGGATGCTGAACATCTGGTAGTCAATCAAACGCCGCACCAGTTCCGCGATCCGGCCGAGCAGCTCGTCCAGATTCAGAATCGAGGTTAGTTCGCGCGCAATTTCGTTCAACAGCAGCAGAATACGCGCCTGCTTCGTCGTCTTGGTGTAGAGCTGGGCGTTTTCGATGCCCGCGGCCATGCGCGAGGCGACCAGGGTCAGCACGCGGACGTGCTCTTCGTTGAAATAGCCGGGCGCTCGCGCTTCGATATCAATGACGCCGATGACGCGGTTCTTGGTGATCAGCGGGATCGCAAGTTCGGAGCGCACGTTGGGAACCGCTTCGATATAGCGCGGGTCCTCGATGACATCGTCAATCAGAACAGCCTGCCGCAGTTGGGCCGCCTGCCCCGTGACTCCCTCGCCCAATTTGATCCGGCTGCGCTCGATAAATTCCGGCGGATAGCCCACCTGAAAGCGGAAGCGTAGTTCCTGAGTTTTTTCGTTGAGCAACAAGATCGCAAAAATCTCGTAATCGATGACTTTGCGGACGACCTCGGCCACCCGGCTCAGGGTCGTGTCCAGATCGAGCGAGGTGGCCAATACATCGGCGACATCGAGCAGCAGCGACTCGACCGGCAAACGATCCGGTTTGGAAATGACCGAACTCATCGCTCGTATGATAGCAGCCGCGTTCGGTTTCCCTTGAAGGATCCGCAGATCTACCAGATCAACAGGCCAGCTGCGATGGTCGGCATCCTGCAGGGCGAAGCTATTGTCGGGGCACAATGCAGATGTCGGCCAGGTTGCGATACTTCTCCGCGTAATCCAGGCCGTAGCCGACGACAAATTCGTCGGGAATCTTGAAGCCAACGTAGTCGCCTTCGAGCGGAAGCTTGCGTCGCGAGGGCTTGTCGAGTAACGAGGCGACCCTCAAGCTCCGAGGTTGACGCGCCAACAGCATCTTTTTCAAGTAGGTCATCGTCAGGCCAGTGTCGAGGATGTCTTCCACCAGAATCACATTCTTGTCTTTCATGGACTGGTCCACATCCTTGGTCAATTTCACTTCGCCGGTTGAGTCCCATCCGTTCTTGAGTTCTTGAGTGGGGCTGGGGCGGTTGCCGTAGCTGGATACTCCGATGAAATCGAACGTGGAGTCCAGATCGATATTCCGCGCCAGATCGGAGAGAAAAATAGCCGCGCCTTTGAGCACGCCGACGAGAATGATCGATTCACCGGCAAAGTCTTTCGTGATCTGCGCGCCCAATTCGCGCACCCGCTCGGCAATGTCCTGCCGCGAAATCAGCACCTTAAGTTCTGCCATGGCGTTTCATATTAAACTAGGAACGTAAGTTAGGGAAAAAGCGAGAAGCTAGGAGTGGAACGCATTCATGAATCTGAAAGGCATAAGACTCACCTGGTTGGGACACTCGACTTTCCGTATCGAGACCGCGGCCGGTAAAACCATCCTCATCGATCCCTGGGTCATGGGAAATCCCATGTGTCCCGAAGCTGAAAAGAAAGTTAAGAAAGCCGACATCCTGCTCTGCACCCACGGCCATTTCGACCACATCGGGGACGCAGTTGAGATCGTGAAGCAGCACAATCCCCTCGTGGTCGGAATCTTCGAGCTCTGTGGCTGGATGGAGAAAAAAGGCGCCAAGCAGACTTCTCCCATGAACAAAGGCGGAACCCAGACGGTGGGAGATATAAAAGTCACTATGGTTCACGCCGATCACTCGTGCGGCATCTCCGATGGCGACCAGATTGTCTACGGGGGCGAAGCCTGCGGTTATGTCATTGAGTTTCCCGAAGGCGTGAAGATTTATCACGCGGGCGATACCGCGGTATTTGGCGATATGGCGATCATTCGTGAGTTGTACGCGCCAGAAACTGTCCTGCTGCCCATTGGTGACCGCTTTGTGATGTCGCCGCGGGAAGCTGCCTACGCCTGCAAGCTGCTGCAGCCGAAGACCGTCATTCCCATGCACTTTGGCACATTCCCGCAGCTTACCGGAACTCCCGGCGAATTTAGGAGCCTCGTGCCGGGCATCGAGGTTGTCGAGATGAAGCCGGGTGTAACGCTCGGCAAGCTGACGGCAAATTGAAAGGGAAGCGTGTGACCCAAATGAAGAAGACTCAAAGCAAGAAGAAAGACGCGAGGGCCAGCTGGCGGCATCACAACTTCACCACCGCGGGGCCAGTCGATGATTATCTGTATTCCATGCTGCCCAAACGTGACGCGGTGCTGGCCGAGATGGAAGATTATGCCACCGAGCACAACGTGCCCATCGTAGGGCCAGCCGTGGCGCGGGTTTTGCAGCAACTGGCAATGATGATCAACGCTCGTGCGGTATTCGAGCTCGGATCGGCCATCGGATATTCGACGATCTGGTGGGCTCAGGCGGTGGGCGACCAAGGACGGGTGATTTACACGGACGGCGATTCGAAGAACGGGGAACGCGCCCGCGGCTACTTTGCGCGCGCCGGCGTCGCGAACCGCATCACGTTGCACACCGGCGACGCATTGGAATTCCTGTCGGAACAGAAGCAGGAGTTCGACATCATCTTTAACGACGTCGACAAGGAAGATTACCCGCGGGTGCTGCGACTAGTCGCGCCGCGCCTGCGCACAGGCGGATTGTTCATTACCGACAATGTGCTGTGGAGCGGACGCGTCGCCCAAAAAAATCCCACGGATGCGACCACCCAGGCGATCCTCGAGTTCAATCGCAAACTCTACGACGCGACCGAGTTCTACACGACAATTCTGCCCCTTCGGGACGGCCTGGCGGTGGCCGTAAAGAAATAGCGGCAAATCGCCAAACCTTCCGCAAAACATCATCGTTTCCTGCGAGAAACCTGCCGAGCAACACCCTTATTCTTTGATCGGTGGTTGGGAGTCAACTTTTAACACTGCCGTAACATGCCTCCACTATAGTTCGGCAATCTTATTGGGTTCAAAATCCTGACCTCGCAACTGCTGCGCAAGAAAAAGGATCAACATGGCCACTGCTTCCCCAGTCCTCGATGCCAAGTTAGGGCGTTCACCGGGCAGGATCGGTATGATCATCTTCGGCGTCGTGCTGGCCATCGGCTTTGCCTACGCCGGAACACACCTGCTGCGCGACCTTTCCGCGATGCACAGCTCCTCCGTGCTTCCCTACATCTTACTCGGGATCGCCCTGTTGGTAGCGCTCGGCTTTGAGTTTGTGAACGGATTCCACGATACCGCCAACGCCGTGGCTACTGTGATTTACACGCATTCGCTGGAACCTCACGTTGCGGTAGTATGGTCGGGCTTCTGGAACTTTCTGGGAGTGATGGTCTCGTCCGGGTTGGTCGCGTTCACCATCATTTCACTGCTGCCCGTGGAATTGATTTTGCAGGTGGGCAGCAAGGCTGGATTTGCCATGGTGTTCGCTTTGCTCGTCGCCGCGATCATCTGGAATCTAGGAACCTGGTACTTCGGGCTGCCCGCGTCCAGTTCCCACACTCTGATTGGTTCGGTCATCGGCGTAGGCATCGCCAATCAAATGATGTCAGGCAAGAGCGGCACTTCGGGAGTCGACTGGGCTCAGGCGGCCAACATCGGCAAGTCTCTGCTGCTTTCGCCCATCGTGGGATTCGGCGTGGCCGCGCTCTTATTGTTGCTGGCAAAGGCGCTCATCAAAGACGAAAAACTTTACCGCGCTCCAGAAGGCAATGAACCGCCGCCGTTCTATATCCGCTGCCTGCTCATTCTCACCTGCACCGGCGTGAGCTTCTTCCACGGTTCCAACGACGGACAGAAAGGCATGGGACTGATCATGCTCATACTGATCGGAACCGTGCCCACCGCTTATGCGCTGAACCATGCAGTGACTTTTCAGGACTCACAGGACTTCATCGCCATCTCCCGGCAAGCCGCCGAAGCGCTCGACCATTATGTTGAGCCCAACGCCGTGATCGGAGACGCCCGTGACGACATCACCGACTACATCCGCAGCAAACAATTCAACGCCAACACCATGCTGGCCATGCGTACCCTGGTCAACGACATCGGCAACGAAACCACCGTCTACAAGGAACTGAAGAACGTTCCCAATGATCGCGTTCGCAACTTTCGCAACGATCTTTACCTGATCAGTGAAGCCTTGCGGCTCACCGCCAAAAGCGGTCAGCCTCAATTTGCACCCGCCGATGCCGCGGTGCTCGCAAACTACAAAAAGCACGTCGATTATTCCACGCGGTTTATTCCGACTTGGGTGAAGGTGGCAGTGGCCATGGCGCTCGGTCTGGGAACGATGGTTGGCTGGAAGCGGATTGTGGTGACCGTGGGCGAAAAAATCGGCAAACAGCACCTGACCTATGCGCAAGGCGCCGTCGCTGAAATCACTGCCATGGCCACGATTGGCGCGGCCGACGGATTTGGTCTGCCGGTCAGCACCACGCATGTGCTGTCGTCGGGCGTGGCTGGAACCATGGCTGCCAACCGGTCAGGCATTCAACTGAGCACGGTGCGCAATCTGGCATTGGCCTGGGTGCTCACGCTGCCGGTCGCAATGATTTTGTCCGGATCGTTGTTCTGGTTATTCAGCAGAGTCTTCTGATCGGATTTTCGAACCGATTTCTCACCAACGATTCAGGCTCCCGCAGGGCTCTCTACTTTGCCGGCGCCTGGATCAATTCCGCATCAATCGTGATGGTGATTTCGTCCCCGATGGCGCCCGGCAGGGCAGCTACACCGAAGTCCTGGCGGTTGATTTTGGTGGTTGCTGACACGCCGATTCGCTGCCCTTTGCCCATCGGATCTTTGATGGGGGCGGACGGCCCATCCACGTCGAGCACAACTTGTTTGCTTATGCCATGGATCGCAAGATCACCCGTGATCTGTAGTTTCCCTGGCCCAGCCACTTTGGTCTGCCGGGAATGAAAAGTGATGCTGGGATAGTTCTGCACATCGAAAAAGCGCGCACTGCGCAAATCGTTGTCGCGCATCTGCACGCGCGTGTCGATCGAATTCGCGTCGATCGTGGCCTCGATGGAATCCTTGGACGGGTCTGCCGGGTCGTGCGTCGCCGTGCCGCTGACCTTGGTGAATGCGCCCCGCACCGTGGAGACTCCCAGGTGGCGCACGGAAAACTGCGCCGCGGAGTGATTGGGATCGATCTGCCAGGTTCCAGCTTGCGCTCGAGCGGTGGCTGCCATCGCCAGTGTGGTAACGAGAAGGAAAACCATGCGCAACATATCGCGACTCCTCTGCGAGGAATTGAGTGTAGCAATGCTAAATGGATTTGACCGGAATCGCCAATAAATCGTCGACCAGGCCGACCTCTTTTTGCAGGAACGGTTCGGCATAGGTTACGCCGCCGAGCATGCCGTAGAAGCGCGCCATAGCCTCGATGCGGGCCCGGATCTGGTGGTGGGCGGGGAACAGATCTTTCCCCGCATCCTGATCGCTGAATTGCGATTGGTAAGCCAGGATGGAAGCAAACTTTCCTTCAAACTGTTCGCCGATATCGATCACAAACGAAGGCCGGATGTCGTAATAAAGCGTCGCGTAAATGATTTTGAAGGGACGATGAGGTGCAAGGTGCGAAGTCCGAGACCTGAGCTCCGACGTGGGATCGCTGACCGATGACAACGGAGAGCCGAGAGCTTTCTGCGGATCAAGTTTCGCCAACCCCGCCAGAAAGCAAGCTTCATATCCCAGCACCGAAGCGGTGTAGTGATCGGGATGCCGCCCCTTCCAATAAGGAAGAATAATCACTCGCGCCCGGGTCTCGCGAATCACGCTGGCGACCTTCAGCCGATTCTCCCAAGTATTTTCGACCCGACCGTCGGGAAGATCGAGCGCTCTTCGCCAACCAACCCCGAGAATCTTGGCGGCATCCTCGGCTTCGCGCGCCCGGTCTTCCGCCGTACCCCGCGTGCCCATTTCGCCTTGCGTCAGGTCGAGGATGCCGGTCTGCTGCCCGCGCTGCGCGGCCTTCAGCAGAGTGCCGCCGCAGGTTTGCTCTACATCGTCGCGATGCGCGGCGATCGCCAGAATATCGAGAGCTGGATTCAACAGAACTGAAGACATGTCAGTCGAGATTCCCTTGTTCGAGCACAACGTTCTCCCGCACCATCAACCGGTGCGCCGCCATTTCCTTCAACCGAGGAAGGACACGGCTAATGTGCTCGTCGGTATCGACGAAAATGATGATCACCGGCAATTTACCTCCGGCCTCGACCAGATGCGCGGTCTCCACGCGATTCCTACCCAGGAATCCCGCCACGCAGTGGATCGCGGTTGCCGCATAAACATTTTCCTGGCGCAGGTAGTTAAGAATCTCCATGTGCAGCGGCCGGTGATGCCATTGGTCCGCCTCGTTCAGATAGATGGTGACTTGAACCGCCTTGGCTTCAGGCATTTTACTCGCGATCCTTCCATTCCTGCCGCAACACGCCGTACAACTCCGAGTCCACGAACTGATCCCCCTTGCGCAAGTGTTCGCGCTGGCAGCCTTCGTAGCGCATGCCCAGCTTCACCAGAATGCGGCCGGACGCTGGATTGTGCCGGAAGTGCGAGGCGAAGATGCGATGCAGACCAAGGTCAACGAATCCGTAGCGCAACATTTCCCACGCAGCCTCGGTCGCATATCCCTGTCGCCAATAGGGCACGCCCAGCCAGTAGCCAAGTTCGGCGTGCTGGTGTGGGTCCTCGACGCGGAGGCCTACCCCGCCAATCTGACGGCCATCACTGCGCAGGGTGGTCGCCAGCCAGATCTTGCCGGGCTCCTGCGCGAGGGCGAGGAATGCCCTTGCGTCCTGCTCGGTGTATGGATGCGCAATGCGCAACGTAGTCGCCGCCACCTCCCGCGCACCGATCAGGGGCACCAGTTCAGCGATGTCGGCCTCACTGTACGGGCGCAATTTCAGCCGCGCGGTTTCGAGCGTAGGAAGCGTGGTCATCTTCGATTAGAGAGCCCGCGCCAGCGCCATGCCGGCGAGCGCGCCGCCCAGGCAGAGCAGATTATTGCTGAAAATGTTGGTCAGCATCAGTCCCCATTGACCTTGCTCGAAATATGCCATGGTTTCGAACGCATAGCTGGAAAACGTCGTGAACGAGCCGCAGAAACCCACCACTACCAGCAGCCGCCAGCGCGGGTCGAGCAAGACGCGCTCGCTGGTCCAGACGATGAAGAAGCCCACGATGAAGCTGCCCAGGAGGTTGATGATGAGGGTTCCTGCAGGGAAGACCGGCCCAAATTCTCGGACCGCCAGCCGACTCAAAAGGAACCTTAGATTGGCGCCGACCACTGCAGCGATGGATATAGCGAGGAAATCTTTCACGATGGAATTTCTCCTACAAAGGTCGTTCAATTCTGTAGGAGTTATCAGCCCGGGAAACTCAGGCGGTTGTGGCGAACTCCATCGCCGTTTCTAATTCTTACACAGGGATACGGGAAGAGGCCACCAGCATTTAGCAATTGGCGGTTCGCATTTGGGCACTCGAGTGCGGCGGGGCTAAGTCCCAAGTGGTCATTGCGAATTGCGGATTCACTTCTTTCTTTCCACCAAAAACCGTGCCAGTTCCTTCAACGTCTCAGCCGGCTCGCCGAAAAGGTCGAGTTGCGCGAAGGCTTCGTTCACCAGCGAATCGGCCTTGCGCTCCGACGCTTCAATTCCAAACAGGGCGGGGTAGGTTGCCTTTTCAGACGCGGTATCTTTCCCCGCAGTCTTTCCCAGTTGTTCCGAGGTCTGGGTCACATCGAGCACGTCGTCCACAATCTGAAAAGCCAAGCCGACTGCCAATCCGAAGGCACGCAACTTCGACACCTGGCTGTCCTTTGCTCCCGCGTACAAACCGCCTGTCACCAGGCTTGCCGTGATCAGCGCGGCCGTCTTCGAGCGGTGAATGTACTCCAGCATCTCTTTGGTGGGCTGGGTGTGTTCCGCCTCGAGGTCCACGACCTGCCCGCCAATCATGCCGTCGATCGTGCCCGTGCCGCGAGCAATCTCTTCGATGATCCGAACGCGCGATTCGGCCGGACACTTCAACCGCGCCAGAACTTCGTAGGCCTTGGTCTGCAGCGCATCCCCGGCCAGAATCGCGAGAGCCTCGCCAAATACTTTGTGGCAGGTGGGACGCCCGCGACGCAAATCGTCGTTGTCGAGGGCGGGAAGATCGTCATGAATCAGCGAGTAGGTGTGCAGCATCTCCAGCGCCGCGCCAAGTTCTTCGATACGCGGCGGGAGCGACCCGGCCACCATGCGTCCGGCCTCAATGCAGAGCACGGGCCGAAGGCGCTTGCCGCCGGCAAACACGCTGTGCCGCATCGCCTTGTGGATGGAGACCGGATGCTCGGTTTCCAGCGGAATGAGCCGGTCGAGTGCGGCGTCGGTCAGCAGCCGTCCTTGTTCGAGGGTCTCGGTGAGCATGAAGCAGTGAGTATAACAAGGCTACGGATAGGCAATGCCGGCCGCGAAAGGGTTCGGAAGACCAAAAAAGAGGACGCCCCCTCGGGCGTCCCATAGACGACAAAAACGAAACTAAGCGACGGCGTCTCGCGAAAGCGCCGTACTTCGCAGAACCGAAGTTAGCACGTTGGCCACGTCATCGGCGGGGCATACATCGCTGGCGCCGGCTGCCATTGCGGCCATCCACATTTCTTCGTCAGGAATGCGATGGGTGCAAACGATGGGGAGGGACGGAAAGTCGCGGTGCAGACTCGCCACGTCCGTCAGTCGCCAGTACTCGATGTTGAGAACCACGGCTTCGGGACGGTTCCGGACTACATTGTCGCGCAATTCCTCGCGCGATCGGGTTACGTGAACGGAGAAATGAGGGCGAAGTCCACCGGCCAGGGACCGCGCAACTCCAGGATCCTGCTCGAGCACAACGATACTTGTTTGAGCCATTCTACCCCTTTCCAACCTTCGTCAACGGCGGACGTCGACATTCGACTAGGGCTGCGGGGTGGCCTGAAATACCACAACTCCACAGACATCTAAAGCTCTCGAATCGCGGGGAGAAATCCGCACCCTTATCGGCGTGCAGGCGACTTTTCTGTCAGCGATTCGAATGGTTCGGCCTGGAGCTTTCCGTTCTTTTTCAGCAGGATCTCGACTTTGCCTTCCGCCTGTTCCAGTTCTTTGCGGCAGGCAGAAGAAAGCTGCATCCCCTCGTCAAATAGTGTCAGAGATTTCTCCAAAGGGACTTCTCCCTTTTCCAGTTCCTGAACAATTTTCTCGAGCCGCTGGAGGCACTCTTCAAACTTGGGCAACGGGGTTTCGCTCCATGCCTTATTGTAATGCAAGTTTTTGCAACCGGTGTCCAGTCTTTTCGCTGGGAAGCATCCAAAAAGTTACAGAGTTTAGAGAATCCCGCCGTGGGAACCGTCCCAGAACCGGATCCTGGGTGACCTCAAGAGGAAGTAGCGGGGGGGTTGGTTCCCAGCGCCTCCAGCACATCCACCGCCGAGCTGTAGCGCCCCTGGGGCGCGCTGATCTGCGCGCCTTGCGCCATTTGCCGGGCGGCAATCAGCATTTCCCGTGCAATGGCGACTCCCTCCGCCCGCGCCGCCTCCGGAGTCTGTGTCCGCGCCATGCGCTCCAGAATCGCGTCCGGCACGGAAACTCGCAGCTCATTCTTCATGAATTCCGCATTGCGCACGCTGACCAGCGGCCAGATTCCGGCTACCACCGGGATGCGGCAATGTTCGATCCGCTTGAGGAAGTTTTCCAGCAGACGCAAGTCGAAGACTGGCTGGGTTACGGCGTACTCGGCCCCGGCCTGAACTTTGTACTCGAACCGCCTGATCTCCTCGTCCATGTCCGTCAGCCCGGGGTTTGCTCCCACGCCAATCACGAAGCCGGTTCCGGTTCCGATCGGATTTCCACCCAGATCCAGCCCGCCGTTCAGGTTGTGGACGATATTGACTAAGCCGATGGCGTCCACGTCAAATACGGCGGTCGCGTCGGGATAATTGCCCATCTTCGGAGGATCGCCGGTAATGCAGATGAGGTTCCGGATGCCCACTGCAGCCGCTCCCAGTAGATCACTCTGAATGCACAGCACATTGCGGTCGCGGCAGGTGTAGTGCAGAATCGCGTCAATGCCAATTTCCCGCTGAATGAGCAGCGAGAGTGCCTGGTTGCTCATGCGCGCCGACGCTCGCGGGCTGTCCGGGATGTTGACAGCATCGACGCCCACCGACTTCAGAAACCGCGCCCCCTCGACCTCCTTCTTAATGTCGATCCCTTTCGGCGGGACAATCTCGACCATGGTGACGAACTCGCCGCGAGCCAGCTTCTTGCCGAGCAGGGACCGATCTTCGAGCGGCACAGCCGGAACTGCCATCGGCGCGGACTGGCCGGGAGCCAATTTTGTGGAAGTGGTCCTTCCCCGGGCCTCGCCCACCCGCAGCGCCGACTTCATGACCCGAATGTGCTCCGGAGTGGTCCCACAGCACCCGCCCACCAGTCGAACGCCCGCCGCCACAAATTTGCGGGCGTAGCTGGCCATGTATTCCGGCGAACACAAGTAAATATTCCTACCGTCCACCGATCGCGGAATCCCGGCGTTGGGCTGGGCTGCCAGAGGCAGGGAAGTGGCGGCGCGTACTCGCTCCATGGCGTCCAGCATGGCGACCGGACCGACGCTGCAGTTGCAGCCAAGCACGTCCGCTCCCCACTCCACCAGTTTTGGAACGAAGGTCTGCGGGTCGGAGCCGTCGAGGCAATTGCCGTCTTCGTCGATGGTGACTTGCGCCACGATGGGCACCGTAGCGCTCACGTCCCTGGCGGCGAGCATGGCCTGATGGATCTCTTCCAGGTATCCGAATGTCTCGAACATCAGCAGATCAATGCCACCCTCGACCAGCACCGCAATCTGCTGTCGGAAAGCATCGCGAGCTTCCTGGAACGATGTTTTCCCCAGGGGTTCGATTCTGCTTCCTAGCGGGCCAACCGATCCTGCCACCCATACATCGAAGCTTTTAGCGGCCTCACGGGCGATGCGCACGCCGGCCCGATTGATGTCGCTTATCTTGTCCGCCAAACTATGCCGTCCCAGGCGAAACGAATTGGCTCCGAAAGTATTGGTTTCAATAATTTCGGCGCCGGCTTGCAGATACTCGTGGTGAATTCCGCGAATCAAGTCGGGCTGGGAAAGATTCAGTTCGTCATAGGAACGATTGATGAAAATGCCCTTGGCGTAGAGCAGGGTTCCCATGGCGCCATCACACAACACCGGGGACTGCTTGAGCCGCGTAAGAAAGTCAGGCGTCATGATAGCTTCTCAGAATACAGGATAGGGAGCGGTTCGTGTATCTCCATGAATCTGATTTGGAACGCCCCCAGACTCCCCGGCATTACTTTCATCCGCGCGCGGCATGAGAGCAAGTTGCCGGTCTGTTATAATCCACCGTTTCACAAGTAAATCTTCCTTTTTCATGTCGTTAGGAGCATGCCGTTTGAAGAGATGCATCCTCGTACTCGTGATCGGACTGTGGGCCAGCCTGAGTTTCATTTCCTGTGGTGGTAGTGGGGCCAAGAGTGGACCCAGCGGTATTCCAGATCGTGTTCTGGCTTCGCAGGGGGTGAGTTCGACCTCCGTTTCCGGTGGCCTAGTCCTGATCAATGGGTTTTACGACATCATCCCGCGCATCCCGCCTATCGGCGCCGGAACGAACCCGGGTCTGATGGCAATTTCGCCTTCGCGGAATATTGTGACGGCATTCGACTCGAGCAGTAATGCCGTTTATGCGGTGGACACGATTAAAGAGGCTGACATTGGAAACGTACACCTTGCGGGGCCGACTTCCAGCATGGTGGTTCCGACTTCCACGCAGATGGGATATGCCGCAGTTCCCGCGGCCACATTCCAGGGGTTTTCGTTCACCGGCGCAGTGCAAGTGATGAATTTCGCCAGCTCCGGGCTCACCACCTCGATTGCCGTCACCAATGCTCAAACCGTGGTCTCGAACGCGAGCGGTACTCAACTGCTGGTCTTCAGCAACGATTCCAACTCGGTTACCGTGCTCTCGCCCGGCGCAGCCGTGCCACCGGTGGACACCAGCTGTATAAACAATCCGCCGAATGCAGTCTGCACCATCGTTGCCGGCTTCGACCGGCCAGTCTATGCCGTCATCAACGGGAACACGGCCTACATTTTGAACTGTGGTCCGCAGTGCGGCGGGACGCAGGCCAGCGTGGCGGTCTTCGACCTGCCGAGTCTCACCATCACCAATACGATTCCAGTCGACGCCGCCACCTGGGCCTTACTCAACGGGTCGACCCTCTACGTTGCCGGCTCTTCGCCAACCAATAACGCCTGCACCGGGCAGCAAACGGCGGCGACCACCTGCGGACGCCTCGATATTGTCGATCTGAATTCGGGAACGGTGACCGGCAGCGCCGTCATCACCGATGGCTACCATTGGCGCATGGATCTGACCAACAACGGCCAAATCTTCATCGGATCGTATAACTGCACCAATATCGGCGATGTCAACAATCCGAGCGGCGAAGTTCGCGGTTGCTTATCCATCTACCGGACCGCAGACAACTCGGTGTTGATCCCGCCGGACAATGGCAATGTCAACGGCCTGCAGGGCTTCACCAGCCGCTATATTGAGTACGTGGCCCAGGGAGGACTGCTGCGCGTGTACGACACGACGCAAGATATCCTCTACATCAATGAGGATTTGCTGCCGCAGGGTACGATCAACATCATCGGTTACGTGGGAGACGTGAAGGCGATCGATTTCTTCTAGCAGCTGGGGACGTTGCTGATCTTGCGAGGCGCGCCGTCCCGGCGGAGAGCGAGAAATCAATTGAACTCGTAATGCGCTTGGAACGAATCCGGGCGCTTGGGATCACGCGAGCTTGACTCCGCCATGAAGCGATCGAGAGCCCGGTGATCCCAATCCGTACCGGCTACTGCTTGTCGTAGAACGCGACGTTATGCGTCTTCTTGCCCGCTGGGTCGGTTAGATTTGTAGTGACGGTGCGGCTTTTGCCATCGGCAGCGACAACGATACGACTGACGCCAGTAACCTTGCCGTCTTTTTTGGTAGTTCCTTCCATGGTGCGCTCGTTGATTTTTTTGTATGCCCGCACATCGCCACTGGGATCCCCGGTAAGGGGATAGTCTTTGCCGTCGAACTTGCCGGTCCATTCAATGTGCAATGGCTTACCCTGACCATCGACACCGTCTATCGCACACTGAATGCTGTCGCCGGCCACCTGGTACACCACCGTGCTATTTTTCTCGGATCCAGAGCGAAGCTGCGACTTGGCTTCGTTGAGCTTCCAGGTACCAATCATCGGGTTCTCGGCGAAGCATAGCGTCAGGCCGACAAAGCACATCACGAGCGTTAACATCACCGTTCTTGTCTTCATCTTGGCTCCTTTTCTTGGTTCCTTTGGGGAATAGACGCAGAGAAATCTACTCCCTACGGTGGCGAACTATATTGAGGATTCGCGGTTTCCTTGTCAAGATCAGAAATGAGGGCAAGATCAAAAAGAGAAAGGGGTGTCGATGATCCGCGGAAAGGTCGATGGCACAAGTAGAGTTTCGCCGAAAACTAACCTTAAGAACTTAATCGATGGCGATGAGCCGGGAACGAGTGCACTTCTTGAGAGCAACCAGCAGAGGGCGGCGCGTGCACGGTGGCCCGCTCCCAACATTGACCGGTAGCCGCGCCCACCTGCTTTGAGGTTCAGCCGTCTTGCCTTACTTGGTCGGCTCCAACACGAGCCGATGTACTTTCGCCAACTCCACCGCTTTCGCGCTAAACGGCAAGGTAAAAGTGGTTCCCCCATACCATGCCTTCCATTGATCCATGTAGTACGGGCTCAGAAAATTTCCCCCCTGGCCCGTCACAACGTTGAGCGTCGACTGGTCCAGATCGGCCAAGTTCGCGGTAAAACGCTCCGATGGCCCATGGTGCCCGGTCACCGCCTTCACCGTGTACAGACTGCCCGACTGCTCCTGCACTCCGGGTCCGGCCCAGCGACGGAGGATCGGAATCTTTCCCAGCACCGGATGTTCGATTTCGACCGCATTGAACGCGCCCCAGCGCCACGACGCCAAGTCCAGAGGCACGGTCGGACCATTGACGGCCGCATCTACGGCGGCGGTGAGCAGTTCGTCGTAGTTTGGAAATGCATCGGGCAGCCAGCGCTTCGGACGATGCAGCAAAACGTTCTCCAGCCACACCGACCGCATCTCCCACGAATAGGTCTTCCAATTCAAAACTGCATCTTCTTTCGAAGGATCGGCGGGCGCTCCTCCCAGTTTCGGTTCGAGCAGCAATCGCCTCAACTCACGAAGCGAATTCTCGGCGATGGTGGGAGCCGCCTCCGAGGCCTGCATGCGTCCATCCCAGCTGCGCATGAGGTCGGCAGCTTGTTTCACGCGCGCCGAGGGCTTGGATGCGTGATCCACCGCATATACAAGCCGTTCCGCTGCGAACAGATCGGCCTCGGAGTGGATGTCGGTCTGCAGCGCGAGCATGTCCGCCGACGAAAACTGCCGCCCCGATTCCAGCACGTGGTAAATGCGCTCCGTGCGCCACGGAGCTTCCCATTCCATGCTGATCGAATTCGGATATTTATCCGGAGTGATTCTTCCGTTCGCCGTGCCTATAATTCCTGAGGGCGGGTTGTAGATGCTGGGCAGCTTCTCAAACGGAATGTAGCTTGTCCACTCGTGCGCGTTGTCCGCGCCGTTTACCGGAAGGCTGCCATCGCCGGCCGCGCGAATCGGGATCTTTCCTGTCGTCTGATATCCGATGTTCCCGTCCACGTCGGCATAGACCACGTTTTGCCCGGGCGCGTCCAACTGCGAAAACGCGCGCCGGAACTCCTGCCAGTTTTGCGCCCCATTTACGTCGAAAAAAGGAATGTGCAAGGCATCGTAAAGCGTCCAACGCAATGCCAGCGGCCGGGTCTCGCCCGCAACCAATTCCGTGATGACCGGCCCGTGTCGGGTAGTGGTCACCTCTACGCTCACGTCGGGCTTGCCTTTAACGTGAATGACTTCCATGCGATGTTCCGGTTGCACCCATCCACTGGGAGTCTGATAGGCACCTTGCTGGTTGAAATTCTCAATGTAAACGTCGGTCACGGTTGGGCCGACGTTGGTGAACCCCCACGCGATCCGCTGATTGTGGCCCACGATGACATAGGGCATACCCGGCAGCGTAACCCCGGCAACATCCAGGGGGCCGGCGTGCAGGTGCGCCTCGTACCAGAGATTCGGCATCTGATGGCCGAGGTGCATATCATTCGAGAGCAGCGGCTTGCCCGTAACTGTGTGCGCCCCGGAAACGACCCAATCGTTCGATCCATTTACCGGCAAACCTTCGTCGGAGAGATCTTCTCCGGACCGAGCATCGGCGGGCAAACCGTGGGGTTGAGAAATTCTTTGTCGGGTAACGGAATTATCGGGGGAATCCTCGTCGTCATCGTCATCGGAATCGCCCGCGTTGCTGTCCGGTTGGTTCAAATCCTCCCGCATGACGGTCGGGGGACGATCGTGCCAGGAGCGGTTTACGTACAAATCCCCGGTCAGGTCCGGGCCCAGCTTGGCCAGGATTTTTTCTCGAGCCAGCGCATCGAAAAAATAGTGATAGTTCAAATCCTTAACCATCTCGTTGGCAATGACCAGCGAGTCTTCCGACTGCCACGGCCTGGGTCGATACCCGAGGATGCGAAACTCAATTGGCAGCTTGTGACCATGCGTCCCAAGGAAGGCATTCACCCCGCGCGCGTACGCTTCAAAGAAGCTCCGATCCCGTGGGCTGGCTAGCTGGAGCGCTTTACTCGCCGCGGCCCGCAAGCCGAGAATCCTCTGTTCCCGATCCAGCTTGAGCAGGTCCTCGCCCAGAATCTCGGAGAGTTCTCCACCGCCGAAGCGCCGCATTACGTCCATCTGCCACAGGCGGTCCTGCGCCGTGACATAGCCCTGGGCAAAGAAAAGATCGTCGAGACCGACCGCTTCAATGGTGGGCACGCCGTGACTGTCGCGGGTCACCGTGACCGGCGCTCCGAGCCCCGTGATCTGCAACTGGCCGTCGAGCTGCGGAAGCGCGGAGTGCGCGACGTGGTAGGCATACCCCACGACTCCAGCCCCAACCATCAGAACGGCCACCACCAGCCAGAACAGAATGCGGGAAATGGACGTGCGGGGGGACCTAACTGCGCCGATCTCTGCCACGCTACTCATGCCGGTATGCCCTGCTAGGATGTCCTCGAGAATTCTGATTGTATTCCACTTCTGCGCGGCCGGGCCTAGCCTCGCGCTGAAAATGAATTCATTTTCAAGATGGCGGATGGTATCCTGACCTCAGTTTCGGCCGCCATGCTGCAGAAGCGCATCGATGATCAGCCCACCATCTCCCGCCAGATGGTCCGCGAAGCCCAGGAGATTCTTCACCGCCATCTGAAGGGTGTCGGGCTGAAGCAGACCGAGCAGCGCGACGCCATTCTGCATACCTTCCTCGAAACCCGCGACCATCTCTCCACCGACGAACTGCACCGCCTGGTACAGAGAAAAGATGCGCGGATCGGCTACACCACCGTCTATCGCACGCTGAAGCTGTTGGCGGAGTGCGGCTTGGCCAGCGAAGTCGCCTTCCATGACGGCATCGCGCGCTACGAGCACCAGTACAACCGCCGCAGTCATCACCACATGGTCTGCACCGATTGCGGTAGTTCCGTCGAATTTTTTTCCCAGGAAGTCGGCCAACTCGAGCAGGAAATCGGCCGCAAATACCATTACCTTACGACCCGGCACACGTTTCAGATATATGGAGTCTGCGAAGACTGCCGCAAAAAGAACCACGGGCTTCGCCCACTTTGATGGCTGGGCCTTTCCGCAAGGGGGCGTCATCCAGAGCGGAGCCCCTTCTGCCGGCGAAGGAAAGGATCGCGCGTGGAGCCCTTACCAGTGCAGCCACGTCCCCGGCGCCAGCAAATCAAACGGATACAAGGGAAGATTTCGCGCGATTCCAAACAGAATAATCGCCGCGCCCAGCGCGCGTATCCAGAACGCGCGCAGGAATGGTTGCGGTAATCCCTGCCCGCGAATTTCGAAAAGGGCAGACGATGCCAAACCGTAGGTCAGAAATGGCAGCAGAATCATGGTCAGCGGATTCAAAGCCCACGCCGCGCGCAGGTTCCCGCGCAGCAGTTGGTGGATCGCCCGCAGCGAGCCGCATCCCGGACAATACCAACCGGTGAAGTAGCGCACCGGGCAGGGCGGAAAAACCCCGGACCGAGCGGGATCGAAAACCGCCAGCATCACCACGCCCGCGGCAAAAGCCGCGAGCGTCGCCACCAGTCGGCGATTCTTACTGATTTCCACCATCGGGCAATCTCCCATCTCAATGCTGATGAAAGCCGCTCAGAATCCCCAGCATGATCATCATCGCGTACAACGCCACGATCCCGAGTCCCAATCCCAGCGAGATCAGGCACCACATTTTCGCATTGTTGGAAGCGACTTGCGCTCCCGCCAAATCGCCCGCTTGCAATTTTCCATTCACCTGCGCGGCATAGATGATGGCCGGAATACCTGCCGGAAGACAGCAGAAAACCGTTGCCAGAATCGCGAACACCAGGTAATTCTGCACCGTCGTGCCGGGAGGAAGCGCCACCGCGGTGGTCTGCAATGGAACTAACGGAGTGCCCGGTTGCAGGTTCCTGCCGCACTGCACGCATACCGCCGCGGAGTCCGCATTATTCGCGCCGCATTGAGTACAAAACATTCGCTTCCTCCTCTAGAAAGAATCGGGAAAACTTACCGCAAGTCGCCGCCGTTTTCCAGACAACGCCGCGCCGAGCCGCTGGCATCAACTTTGATCACGCCGCACTGGTCTGAGCAAAAGGCGCGCACTCCAGTTTGGTGGACCCGCAGCGGATAGGCAACCACCTGATATTTGGCATTGGCTCCCCCCCGGGTGCCCGCGGCACACCCAGTGAACTCGAAAACATATCCATTCTTCTGGCCTGTTGCCAAGGGATTGGCAATCAACTGGGCCCCGGTCAGATCGGAAACCGAGCAGGCATAACCCTGGCCAGGATGGAACTTCGTGTAGGTAATCTCTGCGATATCCAACGTCCGCATCGGCGCGATGGCCGAGGACTCGTTGGCCGCCATCCGTGCCCGCAGTAGGTTAGGGATCGCGATCGCCGCGATCATCAGAATGATGGGAATTCCTGCAATCCACAGAGAACCCAGCACCAGCCCCGCCATGGCAATCCCATGGCCTTTCAGACGTCCTGCACTGTTCCCAATCTCCGATAAGGCCAGGTGGCCAAACACAATGGCTGCGACAAAGAGAAAAGGAACGAAGAACAACAGCCCGCAAATCAGGCTGACCACTGCTTTTCCGCTGGTCTGGCCACCAACCGCAGGTGCAGGCAGCGGAGCCGTTAAGGCAGAACCCGCGGCAGGCTGGCGCCCGCAGACCCGGCAGAATCTGTCGTCCGCGGTGATGCTGTTCCCGCAACCTGCACAGAACGATGCCATGCATCCTCCGAGCACGCGAAACCTTCGCTTGAAATTTGCACGAAACATACTATTCGCGCGCCTCGGAGTCAATGCGCTCGATCGATTCTGGCCGAGCGTGATTCTGCCGGGGACAGAATCTGCTCATTTGCCCGCTGCTTCCTGTTTTGATATGGTCCCGACAATGGAACCCACGACTGTCAGGTTGAGGGCATGCCCGGACTGCGCGGCCCAAATGCCCGAGACTGCCGCGTTCTGCCCCAGTTGCGGCCGTTCCATCGAAACCGAAGAGCGCGCACATGGCAAGGTCGGCGCTCTGTCCGAACCCATCGCAGGAGCACTGGCCTACTTCACATTCGTTCCCGCGATCGTTTTCCTCGTAGTTGAGCCGTATAAGAAGAATCGCTTTGTGCGCTTCCATTCCATCCAGTGCCTGTTGCTCTGGGCTGCCGGAATTCTACTCGCGATCGCCCTCAAATTGGCGGGACTCCTTCTGTTCATTATTCCCGTGCTCGGCCCGCTCCTGGTGTTGCTGCTTTCGATCGTGGTCGGACTGGCTTACGTCGTGATCTGGCTGGTTTTGGTGGTGAAAGCTTTTCAGGGAGTAATGTTTCGACTCCCACTGCTCGGCGACTTCGCCGCGCAGCCCGCGGGCGAGCGGAGATAGTGCTTCTGGCCCGAAATTGTTGATTGCTTTGCGCCGGGCTTTTTGATACCTTGCCGCAGCGTCGCTTGGCGGCGGTCTCGTGCCGGCTGCGGGGCGCATCCTTTCAATTTCAAACGACTCCAGGAGGACACCGCTATGGCCTTTTGCAATATGTGCGGCGCACAAATCGCGGACGGCACCACCACCTGTTCAGTTTGTGCCGGCAGGGCTGCAACCGTACCGGCTACGTCGACCACCGCCACCGTTGGAGGAATGACGGACAATGTAGCGGGAATGTTGGCTTATATCACCATCATCCCAGCCATCATTTTCCTGGTGATGGAACCCTACAACAAGAATCGCTTTATCCGCTTCCACTCCTGGCAGTGCCTGTTTTTCGCTGGGGTACTATTTGTTCTACACGTCGGACTTTCGATATTCGCCTTCGTGCCCTTTTTGGCTCTGATCACGCTCCCCCTGCACCTGCTGGTTAGCCTTGGAGGCTTCATATTCTGGATTGTGCTGCTCATGAAGGCGAATCAGGGCCAGATGTACAAGCTGCCCGTGATCGGCGATCTTGCCGAGAAGCAGGCGAACGCCATGTAGGGCGAGGCCGGTTTTGCTGGCGCGGCCGTTTGTCGTGGGAGGTCATTCGGGGCAGCCGCATTCAGGGATGGAAGAGCCTGCCCGCAGAGAAGTGGAAAGGGTCTCGCGCCGAAACCGACGAGACCGTGCGGGACAGCCGCCCTCGGCTGTCCCTCGAGCGCAGCTCAACCGCCGGTCAAGGCCAGCAAAATGAAACACAATTCCTACCATTCCTTCCTCCCGCCCTTGACTTTCTTGCTGCAAGCTGTCAATCCTATTAGCTTTTACCCGCGTCCCAATCCCGCGCCGGCAGCGTGGTTTTCGGCCAGCGGGAATTTGCGAGCGATTGGGGTATTCCTTGCGAGTACGGGTTTTCTATCACGACAAATGCTTTGACGGAGCCTCCTCCGCCGCGTTGTTTTCCCGCTTCTATCGCGAGCGCATTCGCGGCGACGCCGAGTTCGTTTTTAGCGGCCTGGTTCACCGCGCCGGGGCGTTGTTCGATGACAAGGAATTCGACGGCGACGAAAACGTCATCGTCGACTTCAAATACTCCAGTTCTCCCAAGATTACCTGGTGGTTCGATCATCACGAGAGCGCATTCCTCTCGCCCGCCGATGCCGAGCATTTCGAGCAGGATCAGAGCAATCGCAAGTTCTACGACCCCGATTTCAAATCCTGCACCAGTTTCATCGCCATGATCGCGCAGCAGCGCTTCGGCTTCGATCCCTGCTCCGTGGCCGATCTGGTGCACTGGACCGACATCATCGACGGCGCACTGTATCCCGATGCCAAGACTGCGGTGGAAATGAAAGCTCCGGCCATGAAACTCACCATGGTCATCGAATCGGCGCCGGACCATGGCTTCGTTCCTACCCTGATTCCGCTGCTGGCCTCGAAATCGTTGGCCGAGATTCTCGAAGAACCGTTCGTGGCCCCGCTGCTTCCTCCGCTGCTCAAACGCCACGAACTTTCCATCGGAATTCTCGAGCAGCGCACCGAATGCCAAGACGGCACAATTTTCTTCGACGTGAGCGACCACGATCTCGAAGGCTATAACAAATTCGTTCCTTATTATCTGCACCCCGAATCGGTCTATAGCGTAGGTCTCAGCAAGAGTAGTTTTCGGGTGAAAGTTTCGGTGGGATCAAACCCCTGGGCTCCGCAGGAGCCGGAGGTGAACCTGGCCCGCATTTGCGAGCGCTACGGCGGCGGCGGCCACGCCCGCGTGGGGGCAATCTCCTTCAACGTGAACCAGCACGCTGAGGCCATCAAAGCCTCTCGGGAAATCGTAGCCGAATTGCGAGCCGCCATCCGCAAGACGAAAAGCTGAAGCTGACGCCGATCTCGCGGGGGCTGGGGCCGGCATCCTGCCGCTGCTCGCCGCGTGGTCTCGCTGAGGCTTCCGATCGCGCCGCGCTCTGGCAAGTCGTCGGCAGGAGTCAGGAGCTACTGCACCGGCGCCCCGGCCGCCACGCAGGATCCCGGATTGCCGTCGCTAGAAGATCGAATCACTCCCGACTGATCCGCACAAAACGACTTTCTTCCAAGACTATTTCCATTGGGCGCAGCCGTCAGATGAAAGCTGGTGGCCGGCGGCCCTCCGCATCCGGAGAGCGTAAACACGAAACCGTACCGCTTCCCGCTTGCCAGGCCGCTCGTGATCAGCATGGCCTGATGCTGATTTGGTTGGCCCTCACCGAATCCATCCAGACTGGAAAGCGTGCAGGTGAATCCCACAGTAGGATAAGTGTTGGCATAGGTGATTTCGGCCGTGAGAATCGTTCGCATTGACGCCAGAACCATCGCGTCGCTGCCCGTGCCCGGCGCCGTAATATCGCTGCCTGGCGTGAACGCTCCCCTGGCCGCGGATTGCGGCTTCATGTTTTCCGTGATCGCCTGGAGAAGGTCGGGATCCGCCAAGGGCAGGTGAATGGCCAGGGAAATTTCATTCACCGTCCAGACCTCCCCCTCTTGCTTCATCGAGAATGTCATCTGCGGCATGAATGGCGTCCGTTGCGCCTGTCCAGCCTTGTAGACCCGGAACGACAACTCAATCTCTTCTCGCTCGTCGCGCAGCGCGTCTTTCTCCACCATCACTTCGACTTTCTGGTTAAGCTTTGCATTTTCCGCATTCAGCAACACCGGCCCGGTCTCGAACGTCTTTACATTTAGTCCCTGGGTCTGCACTTGACCGACCAGCAGAGAATACTGTTGAAATATCGACAACGTCCCTGCTTTCTCCAAGGCCTCACGGGTCGCCGCAGGCAAGTGCTTTACCAAGGTTCCTGAAGTCTTGCTGAAAAACATTTCAATCAGCGCCTGCCGTGCAGTTTGTCGCACCGTCTCTGGAGCGGCCGCAGTTTGTTGAGCCCGGGCACCGGCCACCCACAGGCAGGCAACCGATACGGCCAGGACAGTTTTTCGCATGGACTTAATCTCCCAGGCCTGATGGTTACACTCTTCCGGGATGGCCTCTAGTTACGGAGGTAAGACGCAAAGGCCGCGGAAGCGGCGCGCAGATTGAGTCTTGCTTGCTTGTTTCCCTTCCTTCCGGGGAGCCATCCTGAACGGAGTCGTTTTTTCCGACGGAGTGACGGATTTTGCGGCGCAGACCATCGCACCTCCAGCCAGTTCTCTCGTCCAGCCCGACTGTGCCGGAACGGAATTGGGCTTCAAGAAGAAAGTTTCAATATCCACTCTGCCCCCCGCAGGGAGGTTCTGGGATTGCGATCTCCCGTGTTACTCTGCCTGAAGTCATCGCCGGCATTCATGCAGCAGCCCGCAACCACGCTTCATCCACACCGTCGTCAGCGGCGAGTGCTCCAGGCCGTAGCAGCGTTCGAGTTCTTTAAGGGCATCTTTGTGATGTTGATGGGATTTTGTGCGCTTGCGCTGGTGCACAAAGATGTATGGCTGTACGCAGAGAGTCTCCTTGCCCTGTTTCACATCAACACCGACCGCCGCTCCGCCCAGCTCTTTCTCGACTTTGCCGACAACGTGACCGACGCGCGACTGTGGGCGGCGGCGCGTATCGCCTTCGCCTATGCAGCGCTGCGTTTCACCGAAGCCTTCGGCTTGTGGAGGTGTCGCACCTGGGCCGAATGGGTAGCCCTGGTATCCGGTGCTCTGTTGCTGCCGCTTGAAGTCCGGGAACTATTTCGGGGAGTGACGGCCCTGCGCTGCGCTCTGTTTCTGGGAAACTTGGCCGTGGTTTTGTTCATGCTCTACGTGATTCGGACCAACCGCCGAGAACGCCGAATGGCGGCCGCCGGAAGCACCTGTGACTGAAATTAGGTTGCAGAGGAGTCGAGCCGCTACCGCAGGTCATTCCCACGGGTACGAAAGCCCGCTTTCTTCGAATACAGTAAAACCAGCGCCTGGAGCCGGAAGTGAGCTCTGGTGGCTGGCAATTCACCCCCTTTCGGTGCATAATCACCAAGGAAACCGGAGGACCGGTATGCGTCTCGCTACTTTTTGCTTCTGGCTGTTTGTCCTGGCTGGCATCAGCGCCGCCCAGGACATGAATTTTGCCGTGGGTCCCCAATACCGGATGACCTCCGGTTCGCCGATGTTCGCTCGGCCCATCGCTACTCCGACTCTTTCACTGGACGCCCCACTCCCCCCCATCCCGAGCCTTCCCGAAGTAGGACCTCCGGTCGCCGATCAGCCCTTTGTCTCCAATCCTGGAATCCAGGGCCCTGATCTGCTCCCCATTTACTACGGATATCCGACGCCCAGCGTCGTCGAACTGACCTCGACCGGGCCTCCCAGCGAAGTGCCCCAAAGCATCATCGATGCCGGCGTCGTGGGAATGACAAATGTGCAGTCCCTGCGAGAACGCGGATACGGAGTGACGCTGGGAGAATCTGCCTCGTTCTGGAAGTCTCACAAGCACCATGCCTCTCGCCTCTACACCAATGCCGACGTCGAGCGCCTGCATGGCGGATAGCCTCTTAGAGAAGCTGCGATTTCCACAAGAGTAAAGAGCATTGGAGACGGTTCACTCGCCCGCACCTCCCGCTTCCTCTCGGCCTCGCGTGATAGGCTGAATCCATCTCATTTCCACCACGGAAAGTTCATGCACCTCGCCAACTCTCAGCATCCCGACTTGCAAGCCACGGCAAAAGAAATCATGCAGCGGCGCGGCTTCGAGCCGGATTTTCCGCCACAAGTTCCGCAGCAACTAGCTGACCTCGAAGCTCATCTCCCCCAAGTCAGCGCCGCAGGCAATATCCGCGACCTGCGCAATCTGCTGTGGTCGTCCATTGACAACGACACCTCTCGCGACCTCGATCAGATTGAGGTGGCCGAACGCCTCGCGAATGGTGATGTCAAAATCATGGTTGGCATCGCCGACGTCGATGCCTTCGTCGCCAAGGACACTCCCATCGATCAGCACGCTGCACGCGAGACGACTACGGTCTATGCCGGAGTCCGCAACTTCCCCATGCTGCCGGAAGAACTGTCCACCGGGCTGACTTCGCTGCTGGAAAATCAGGATCGTCTGAGCGTGGTGATTGAATTCGTGGTCGATTCCAGCGGAGGGCTGAAGTCTCCCACGGTCTATCGCGCGGTGGTCCGCAATCAGGCTCAACTGCAATACAATAGCACCGGCGCATGGCTGAAAGGTACCTCGCCGGCGCCTCCCAAAATAGCTGCTTCCAGCGAGTTACAGGCGCAACTTAAACTACAAGATGAAGTTGCCCAGGCGCTGAAACAGCAGCGCTTCCAGCACGGAGCGCTGACCTTGCAGAGCGACGAACTTCAGCCTCTGATGCTTGACGATCAGGTCGTCGAGGTCGTGAAACAACAGAAAAACCGCGCCACCGAGTTAATCGAAGACTTTATGGTTGCAGCCAACGGCGTGGTCGCTCGCATGCTCGAAAAAGTTTCATCGCTGCGCCGGATTGTGCGCACTCCGCGGCGCTGGGACCGCATCGTGCAACTGGCGG
>Ga0209420_1000340_pt1 | contig 25924 bp, 32 predicted proteins | sample BlaSpr_A8_OM1_O1_FD_187972 | JGI IMG/M metagenome (GOLD analysis project Ga0209420, IMG submission 187972) | Forest soil microbial communities from Thunder Bay, Ontario, Canada - Black Spruce, Ontario site 2_A8_OM1_O1 (SPAdes) (version 2) | ecosystem: Environmental > Terrestrial > Soil > Boreal...
GGCTTCATTGGCCGCCATGCGGGCGCGCAGCAAGTTCGGAATTGCGATGGCCGCGATAATCAAAATGATCGCGACGACGATCAGTAATTCGATAAGTGAAAATCCCTTCTGTTTCTTGTTCATTTCGTCTCTCTCCTGTAAGCCGCTGAAGATGTCCTTGCTGGCGGGTACAACCCAGTAGAGGCACGCAGTGCGCCATAACCGTACGTTCTGTAGCGAATCGGCACAGTTGACTTGGGGCGTGCATTATCATGCGGATACGGACGAATTCCAGGAATAGGCGACGGTGGAGGCCGAAAAGCCCTTTATGAACCTGTTAAATATGACTATTTGCGGCTGGCTCCAAGGGCGTTAAAAGTCATATCGCCTCGGCCCACCAGTGGGCGACGAGCTGGAGCGCGATTAAGATTCGCGCTGGCGTTAAGTTGCCGACTGACGCGGTAACTTGAGAAGCGGTCCTATCCTCATCCGTATATATGTCCGATAAAACGGCCACTGATTGTCGTCGCAAGACCAAGGGATACTTCCTTGGCTTAGGATTGAACTGCTTGGGGGGCGAACATGTCCAGAATTCAACTTTTTATTATCAGCGCGATCTTTTTTGTGAATCGCGGATTTCTTTGGCAACAGCACCGCGCTGGAACTAGTGGTCCGGAGACGCCTCCACTACAGGGGCAAGGGCGATGGCATTATTTGGCTCCTTTGCCGCATGCGCGCGGAGAAGTGGCGGTAGCGGAAGCGGGAGGCAAGATTTATGTGTTGGGAGGGTATGCCGACGGATTTGTCGATCAGCCGTTGAATGAGGAATTCGATCCGCAGACAAATACGTGGCGCGGTCGCGCTCCGATGCCGCGCGGTTTGAATCATGTTGGGGCGGTGGGATTGAACGGTAAGATTTATTGCGTCGGCGGATTTGTTGAGCAGAACAAGGGGGCGGTCGCGGACGTTTCTGCGTACGACCCGGCTACAGACCGCTGGGAAAAGCTAGCGCCATTGCCATCGGCGCTCGGTTCCGTTTCTCTGGCGGTTCTTGACGGTAAGATTCACGCGGTGGGCGGGCGCGATCAAACAAGCGTGGGAACACATCGCGTTTACGATCCGGCGACGAATCGATGGAGCGACTTGGCTGCACTGCCGCAGGGACGCGACCACATGGGACTCGTCGCAATTGCGGGCAAGCTTTACGCCGTGGGCGGACGATTCAATACGTTCGAATACAACACGAATTTGCTGGATGTGTATGATCCTGCGACCGACTCATGGAAATCGCTGAAGCCGATGCCGACTGCGCGCAGCGGAATGGCTGTGGCAGTGATGGACGACAAAATATTCTGCTTTGGCGGAGAGAGGCTGGGTGGAACGTTCAATCAAGCCGAAGCTTACGATCCGGTGAAAAATGTTTGGGCTGCATTGGCGTCGATGCCGATGTCGGTACATGGAACCGGGGCGGCGAGTGTCCGCGATACCATTTATATTCCAGCAGGAGCGACATTGAATGGCGGCACCGCGCAAACGAATGGGGTGCAAGCATTCAGCTTGAAATAAACGCTGTTTTGGAGGTGCTGGATCTAAAGACGCAACTTCTGAGAAACGAAGTGCGCGGCCCCCCGCGAGCTTCCGTCGCGGAGAAACTGTACGCCCATGCCGCGCGGACCGGTCGCGCAATCGCCGAAATGCCCCGCTGAAGCCTACATTTAAGTCTTCACCTGGATCCGGGCCGGCAAATAGGTGCTTCACCCCTGGCCGGCGGGCGTGGGGCGGAGCGGACAGATACGTTCACCCGTGATCGGGCTTGTCGAGCGGACATATTGCTGTCTGCAAAATGCATTATAATTGCGGTCGGGTGCTTGCAATGTGGGCAGGTGGGCGATGATGCCAATTACAGTGCTCCTCGCTGGTGACATAGACGTCGAACGCGAATCGATTCGGCGTCTTCTAGAATCTGACGCGGAAATTGAACTTGTGGGCGAAGCCGCCACTTTTCCGCAAGCGACGCAAATGTCGAATGATTTAAAGCCCCAAGTCGTCTTACTGGATTTACATTTGCCAGATGACGCGCACTTCTCTCCTCTCGAAGTTAAATCTCTGCTGAATTCCGGGGCCTCGCGGTTATTGGTGATCTCTATTTACCAGGATGCGGAAGCGAATGTTCTAGCTGGCAGCTTTGGGGCCTATACGCTGCTGGAAAAGAGCGAGCTCGATAATAAACTTATTCCCGCCATTCTAGGAAAGCTAGAATCGCCACGCACGAAAGCTGCCGATACCTTTTGAATGTAGTCCCGCACTGCTGGGAGCTGATTTGTGAACCCAGCAGGTGGGACCTGTGGATCATTGCACGCCACATGGGGGCGGAGGTGAGTACCGCTGTTAAATGGGCCTGCGCAGTCAAATGTTACAGCTTGATAAAGGGGAGATCGCTACTATAAGAGAACTCTGAGAATCGGGAGAACTCCTTATGGCGGGATGCTGCACAGTCTCGCATAGTGAACGGGATAATCCTTAAAACCAGGAGAGGCAAACGAAAAAAAACGCCTGAGCCAAATTGCAGAAGCGATGAGCTCAGGTTGAATTGACCGATCACATGGACCGCGCCTGTAGTTTTCCCGATTGCATTAAATCCGCAGTCGCAACCTTAGGCGGTTGCGAGTATTGTGTGTCCCACTTCGTATCGACCTGCTATAAGTGCCTCGAAAAGACCTCAAATCGAGCAAATGAGGCAGCCCAGAAAGAGCGACGAAACTCGTTGATCGAGATCGTTGACACCGTGACATCGCTCAGCCTTGGCAGCGACGAATTTACGAATCAAGAACGCGGGCAGTTGATGGACATACTGCTGTGGGCGTGTGATTCACTGGCGGAACGAACCTAGCGAAGTCCGGGGTTGGCCGACCGTGTGGCGATCAGCACGGAGAAAGGATTTGCGTACGCAGTGGAGAGAATTATCGACGCTCCTAGGCAGTCTTGAAGGGATTTCTGCCTCGCTTCTCAGGTGTCCTACAGTGAACATTGTATTCCTCATCCCGACGATACAGGATAGCTTGATGTTGTGAGTCCAGGTTCCCATAAGCATGTGCTAATAGCCGACGATAGCACCAGCGTTCGGCATATTCTGAGAACGTATTTATCGACACGGCCGGACGTGGTGGTGTGCGGCGAAGCGGTGAACGGCCGGGAAGCGGTCGAGAAAGCGATGACGCTGAAACCTGATTTAGTTCTTCTCGACTTGGCGATGCCAGAGATGAATGGAGCGGAAGTAGCGTCCGTGCTTAAAGGCGAAATGCCAGAAATTCGTGTCATCCTGTTTACGATGTATGGCGAGAACATCGGGAAGTACTTGAGTTCGGCGGTTGGAATTCACGCTGTGCTCTCGAAACCTGATGGCGTAACGCAGTTGGCCGGAGCTATTGATACCGCGCTAGACCCAAGACTAGGGTCAGAATTCCATCACTAGACTTTTTGTAAGTTGTCCGGAAACTCCTCCGTTGTTCCGACCCGGAAAACAAGCCGTAGGTTCGTTCGCAACGATCATGTGAATCGAAAAGCGTGGTTAGGCTGTATTTTTTGGGTTAGACTTGCAGCCATTGTAGTTTTCCGGGAATCTGACAATTACAGGAGGCGTTATGTCTCTCACCGCTGCTGTCCCTTCCCCCGATTTGAAAATCGAAGTCGAGAAAAAGCCGGAGGAAGCCATCGTTCACTGCACGGGCCGAATCACTTCGGCTACGTCTGAAATGCTTAAGAGCATCGTGCGTCCGCTGATTTCGGAAGCCAAGCGGATTGTGCTTGATCTGACAAATGTAAATTACCTGGACAGTTCAGGGTTGGGGACGCTCGTGGGATTTTGGGTGAGTGCGAAGAAGGCGAAGTGCGATCTTAAGATCGTCAACGCGAATAAGAGGATTATCGATTTGTTTTTGATGTCGAATTTGGCGCCGATCCTGGAGGGGCATGAGGAGTTTTTGGGGATTACGCCAGATTGATTTTTTAGTTCCGGGCGAAGGTGGAGTCTAAACAGACACCCGGCGAGTGTCGATTTTGGCAAGGTGCAAGGTGATACCGCGCTGGTCATACAGGGGAGTATCGCCGGACGGGAAGTCGTTCACCGTTAAGATGGCGGACGGCAGGATAAGAACATCCAAAGTTACGGGAAAGACGACACCTATGACGGCGCGGATACAACGCCGTACACTGCGAAGGCCCGCGACCAGGCTGTCGTATACAGCACAGTGGAGCCGATGAAAGAAGTCGTACATCCTTTTAAGAAACTGTAACCGGCGCGCGGAAGATTTGCAGTAGTGAGTGCACGGACATGATCGGGGACGGCAACGAAACTGTGGTAGCGACACGGATCAAGAAAACAACGGGTCAAGTTAGAAGGGCTGCAACATTTTTTCTCGGCGCATTGATTGCGGGGACATTGGTGACGCCTGCGCGGGCGTCGCGCGCCAGCGATCAGCAGCAAGCGACTGAACAGCAGAGCACGACGCAGACTTCCGAACAACAAGTCCCGGCTACTCAAACATCCGCACAACCCGCCACGACGCAGCCCTCCAAGCAAGAGGCAACGAATCAACAGGTAACGGCCCAACCTTCCGCATCGAAGCCAGCGCAGCAGGACACCTCCCATTCGCAATTGAGTGCGAAGGAGCAGCAAAGTCTCCAGCACCAGACCGAGAAGGGGACTTCGAAGGACAGGATCCTCTGGACGCTGCCAAATTTTCTGACGGTGGAGGATGCGGACAACATTCCACCTCTTACGGCGGGACAGAAATTCAAGGTGGTGGGGAGGTCGCTGATTGATCCTTCGGAGTTTGTGCTTGTGGGATTTGTGGCTGCGCTGGGGCAAGCGAGCGACAGCAATCCGTCGTACGGACAAGGCGCGCAGGGTTACGCGAAAAGGTATGGAACTTCGTATGCGGATAATGCGGTGGAGAATTTTATGGCGAGCGCGGTGTTGCCTTCCGTGCTGCATCAGGATCCGCGTTATTACCAATTGGGCCGTGGTGGATTTTGGCGGCGAGTGGAGCATGCAGTTAGTCGTGTTGTGATAACGCGATCAGATGCGGGGCAAACGCAGTTCAATTATTCGGAAGTCTTTGGCGCGGGGATGGCGGCGGCCATTTCGACGTACAGCTATCATCCGGAGTCGGAGAGAAGCTTCGGAAATGTTGCGGGAGTTTGGAGCACGCAGATTGGGTGGGATGTGGCCACCTATATGGTGAAAGAATTCTGGCCCGATCTTCGCAAGAAACATCGTAAGAAAACCTAGAAAAGGTACGACGAGATGCGGGCCGCTGCTCTTCATTCGAAACGCTGCGTCAGGACAAGTTCAAGCACGATGCCGCGCTGAAGCCCGATGCTAGGTTATGCCTGCCAGACTTCACGCGGCCTAAACTCTTCACCAATGGATCTAGGGGTTTGAGCCCGAAAAGTAGCGCGGCAGCTTGAAGTGAGTCTCGCTCTCGCGCTCGGCAGTTTCTCTGGCAGTGTTCTCTCGCGCGGGACTCTCGCGCACAGCGTTTTCCCGCATGGCATTGTCCCGCGTAGCGTTTGCGGACGCAGCACTCTGTCGCATAACATTTTCTCGCGCAGCATCCTGCGGATTTTGTTCAGTTAGCAGGGCAGTTCGCTCCATGACTGCGCCGGTGAGGATTGGCACCGGCCTCTTGGTTTGTGAGGTGCCAGATTGCTGTCCACGTAGTTCTTGTTCGGCGGTTAGCCAGTCGCCTAAATCGCCGGCGTTTTGTCGGCCGCGAGAAACATAAATTTCGTAGGCTCTTCGTTCAATTTCTTCTTGGGTAGGTCTCACACTTCTGTCCGACATTGATAAGACTCCTTTTACGTTTTTTTGTGAGGACTTGTGGGCATAGTTGCCTTCACACCGATTATTAGTCTGAGCCGCGGGATAGCCCATCGGGTAAAGACTGCATTTCGCGCCTACATGTGAAATGTATATGATTTTCATCGTTGCTTAATCCGAGTAATCGTTCCCTGTGGCGAACAGGCTGACGAAGAGGAGTGCGCTAAAAGGCAAAGACCTCGTCTTTCACGCCTACGGTCTCGGAAAGAGAGCCTAGGTGTCCAAGACGCCGGGCTGAAGCCCGACGCTACGTCACGCCTTTAAGAGAATCTCGTGGGGCGGTCACGGTTTGTGGGGGCGGAAGACCAGGTCGAACCAGGGGGTCCAGGTTTTGGCGGCGTCGGTGGAGGTGGCGGCGATTTCGCTTACGCCGCCGGGGATTGGTTTCCAGGTGCCGCGGATGTGGCGTTCTTTTCCGTTGGGATAATCCACGCCGGTCATGAACATTTCACCATTTTGGAATGAGCCTTCGATTGTCAATAGGCGGCCGTGGTTGGTGACCCAGGTTTGATGCCAGACTTTTCTGGAGGCGTCGTAGATGCTGAAGCTCTCGCCGTGGGAGCCGGTTGTGTCTTGGTAGTCTTCGTGTACGACGCAGCCATCGAGAATGCTCGTGACTTTGGCGCGGGCGACTGGGGTGGCGGGGTTGTCGGCGTCGAAGGCGTCCCAGTCCCCTAGCCAGAAATCGAATTGTTGGAATTCGGGCGCGGAGCAGGGGGGTGACGGCGGGCATTGCGGCGTCAAGACGATTCGAGCTGCGGGGCGCTCGGTTATTGCGACGAGAATCAGAGCAAAGATCACGCCGGCTTTTAACCATAGAGAACAATTAATCATTTTAATTTCACCTTTGGGGGATTCGCGAGCGATGCGGGAGTTTAGATGAATTCGGTGTGCGTGCGATCACGTTTCACGTCTGTGACCTGAGTCATGCGAAAGGCATTGCCAAGTTTTTGTAGTGGGCGCAACATGCTGCGCTCCTACGGAAGATGAATGGGGAGCATGTCGCGCTGAAGCCGCGGCCTACATTTAGATCTTTGAGGCCGTCGATCGTTGGCTGGTTACATTGATCGTCGATCATGTCAGTTTCTTGAACGCAACCAAAGACTTTTTGCGGTCGAGGGTGGGACAGACTAGATCCACACCCTCGACCTCGCAAGTTGCATGGATTGCGAAGTTACTGTGTTGGTGCAGGCTTTACTTTTTCTGACGCGAAGTGGCCTAGGGCTATTTTGCGCATCATCTGCTGGCGGATGCCTTCCGACACGGTGGTGCTCGCGGCGTCGGGATGAGTGGTTTCGGACCCGCCGTCTGCGCTGGCGTCAGCCTCTCCGTATGCGTGGTAGTTGGGGACGGCCAGGAAGGCGGGGATGTTCGCGCCTAGCGGGCAGCCGCCATCGGAGATGATGCAGGCTTGGCCGGTGATTTCGCCTCGCTCGTTGATGCCGTTGGCGCCGATCAAGAGTAGTGGCGAACTTTTTGGGATGAAGGAGTTTAGGTCGAACATTTTGCCATCTTCGTAGATGAAGGCGTGGAAGGAGGGGAGCGATACGCCCACCACCTGGCCTTGATCGTTGACGTCCAAGGCTTCGCTGAGATTATCGCCGGCGAGCACGCCGATGTCAGTCATTTTGCCGCTTTGTTTGGTCCAAACAAATGCGTGGAAATTTGGGGACAGCACGCCGCCAACGACGTCGCCGGGGAGATCGGAAAATCCGACGATGGTATCGCCGCGATGGTTGATGGCCATGGGAGTGTTCCAGCCTTGGCCGCCGAGATTGCCGAGGTTAATCACGTTGCCGTTTTCCCAGAGCAGTGCGTGCATGGCGGTGAACGCTCCGACGGACGTGTCGCACGTGCCGGAGATGCCGACGATTTGGCCATTGTCGTTGATGGCGGTGGCGGCGCCGTCGGGATCGGGAACACCATTTTGAAGGTAGGTGGGGAGCGCGGTGATCTGGTCTAATCCGGGGCCGTAAAGGACCGGGAGGAACTGGAACACTTGCGGGATCACGCAGCTTGAATCATGAACCGCCGTTTCGGCCCAGCCGACGATCTGACCCAAATTATTTTCACCGGAAGCGAATCCGTTGTTGCCGCCGAGAGTGGGCAACGGATTCATCACGCCAAATTGCCAGACGAACCCAGTGCAGACATGTCCCGTGGGGATGCCGGTGGGAGTGAAGGCGGTGCAACTCCAGGATTCGTCGTACGGATCTAGTGCAGCGGTTTCAGAAAAGCCGACGATCTGGCCGTGGTTGTTTTTGTTGGGCCACTGGACGTCACTGTTAGGACCGCCCAGGGTGCCGAGGTCGAAGCGCAGTCCGTAAATCCAGACGCTGGCGTGCTCGGTGAGATTTCCTGATTGATCGGCAGAGCCGATGGCCCAGCCAATGTCGTTAATCGTATTTCCCTCGCTGGCCGTTCCGCTGAGATTGCCAAGATTAAAGACGCGGTAGTGGTCGTGCGTGTCCTGCGCTGACAGCCGGGAAGGGAATGCTAGCGCGGCAAATAAAACAATGATCACGGTGAGGCTGGTTGTTAATTTCAATTTCATGTTAGCTCCTTTGATTTCGTGAAAGCGATCGAACGAATGCCCGCGCATTTCCTCCGGCAACTGAATCCTTTGTGGCCGACCTAACTTTGGGTGGGAGGCCCGCCGAACTACGAAGACACGGTAGATTTTTTCGCGAAGCGAGGTTGGACGTTGGCGGACGCGGCTATGGGCGAAAGCGGACGTTTTCGGGCGTGAATGCTGCGGGGTGAACCTGGTCCGAAAACGTCCACTTGTGGCCGCGCAATCGACTATGCTTAAACCCGGAGACAAATGACTCTCGATTGGCAAGTTTGTTCGCGAGCGCGACTGTCGCGCGATGCGCGATTCGACGGCAAATTCTTTATTGGCGTGAAAGGCAGCGGGGTGTACTGCCGTCCGATATGTCCGGCGCCAACCGCGAAAGAGAAAAATGTGCGTTACTTCTCGACTGCTGCGGCGGCGGCGGAAGCGGGGTATCGACCGTGTCTGCGTTGCCGGCCGGAAGCGTCACCGGCTACTCCGGCATGGTGCGGAACGTCAAACACGGTTTCACGAGCGCTGAGATTGATCGGCGAGACTGGTTTGGAGCATGGAGGCGTGGAAGCGCTGGCGGAGCGGCTGGGAATTGGGTCGCGACATCTTCGGCGCCTATTTCTGAAACATCTGGGTGCGACGCCGACCGCGGTGGCGCACACGCGGCGTCTGCATTTTGCGAAGAAACTGATCGACGAGACGAATTTGCCCATGAGCCAGGTTGCGATCGCGTCGGGATTCGGTTGCGTACGGAGGTTTAATGCGGCGATTCAAAAGATCTATAGGCGAACGCCGACGCGCATTCGGCGGTTGGTCCGCGGGCGGTCGGAGCAGCCTGAAAACCAATATCTTTTCCTTCTGCGGTTCCGCGCTCCGTATCACTGGGATGGCATGTTGGCGTTCTTAGCGAAGCGGGCGATTCCGGGAGTGGAGGCGGTTGAACAGAGAAGATACCGGCGGTCGATTTCTTTGCATGGGCAACACGGATATTTTGAAGTTTCGCTGCAGGCGGGAATGGAAGCGCTAGCTGTGCGCATTCAATTTCCGGATCCATGTTCGCTGTTTTTCATCGTGGAGCGGATTCGCGCCATGTTTGACCTCGGCGCTGACTGGGTGGACATCGCGCGGACGCTAAAAAGCGATCCGGCGTTAGCGGAAAGGGTTCGCGGTGCGCCGGGACTGAGAGTGCCGGGATGTTGGGATGGCTTCGAGCTGGCGACGCGCGCGATCGTGGGACAAGTGATTAGTGTAGTTAACGCTACTGCGATTGCGGGACGCATTGCGAAAAAGTTTGGGAAAGCGTTTGCTGGTCCGGGCAAGCTTATCCATCTATTTCCGACTCCCGAGGTTCTGGCCGACGCCGACCTGTCAGCGGTCGGTCTCACCAAGGCGCGAGCGGAAACCATACGAACGCTGGCTCGGGCTGTGTGCGACGGGCGAATCCGGTTTGAGGGGATTGTTGAGACGGATGATTTTCTGGCGCGACTTTGCGAGATTTCGGGGATTGGGACTTGGACGGCGCAATATGTGGCAATGCGTGCGCTGGGGGAACCGGATGCATTTCCAGCGGGTGATTTGGGGCTGCTTCGCGCGTTGAATTTGACGAGTTCTCGCGAGCTTGAGAAAAGGTCAGAGGCGTGGCGGCCGTGGCGGGCTTATGCGACTATGTATCTGTGGAATGGGTTTGGTGAAAATAAAGTTCCTGGGAGCAAGTCTGCTTCTTCGAGGATTCAAACTGCGGGTGTGAGGAGAATCGAGCCTCGCAATTCTGTTCCCTCAGTTGCGTGATCACGCGGAGTGAGTACGCTGCAACGCCTTAGATGTTCCTCTATGAACTTTATCTGGTAAATCAGAACTTAATTTCACTGATGGCGACATTTATTTCTTGCGGAATTGGGAAGCTCCGTGGACGTCCTGGACGGAGAACGCTCGCGCTCACCTACGTCCCAGCAGGAATGTTTCCGAATGCGCTCGCGGTGGATACGCTGAGGAATAAGATTTAGCCGCCGACTTCACCGGCAATCAAGTCATTATCAACGACGGACTGACGAACACTACGGTAAGCGTGGAGGGAGTTGTGAATCCCACGGCAATCGATGTGAATCCGCTTACGAATGAGTTCACCACTTAACTTCTCCGGTGAGCGCGTGGATGGGGAGCTAGCCGTAACGCAACGCGCGTGTGTCACATCCGAATAGCGACGTGATCAACGGAGGGCTCGCGATGTCTAACCTAAGAGACATTTTGTTGATGCGGTTCGTGCCGGAACGGCCGCCGGTGGGGCTGGCTATTTTGCGCGTTTGGACGGGGGCAACGTTGTTTTTGAGGCACGGATGGGAGAAGCAACCAGCACACTGGGCGCAATTCATGGCGCACTTTCCGAATCCTATCGGAATTGGGTCGCATGCTTCGTTTTTCTTGGCGTTTGTTTCCGATTTCGTTTGCGCACTTTTGCTGGTAGTCGGACTCGGGACGAGGTGGGCGGCTTGGTATTGCTTCACAAATATTTTTGTCGCGTGGGCGTTCGTGCATAAGTTCGCGTTCTTTGGCAAGGGGCCGGGAAGCGATCACGGCGAGCTGATTGTGCTTTACCTGGGAGCGCTGCTGGCGCTAGTGATTGCCGGGCCCGGTGCGGCGTGTTTGGACTGTCTGTTGGCTCGCAAACCATAATCACGGGCGGCGATTACCGGAGCTGGAATTTGGTCGGCGATCCTTCACTAGCGCTGAGGTCAGACCTTGTGTTGCAATCCCGCGTTCAAGAGATTTCTCTTATTTCTCCTCGCCTAGATTTTCAGGGATTGGCGGCGAATCTCACCGCGCGTCAGTTTCGCGCCTTGTCGCGGTACACTCGGGGGACGCGAGTTTCCGTGGACGGATGCTATGGCGCTAGGAATTTGTGAAAGGCTTTAGGGCCGTTGTTTCGGGACCATCCGGATGTTTCGTCGATGAAGAGGTATGGGCTAGGCCTTTCCTCTTACACGGATGTGAAGGAGAAGTCACAGCATGTTCTTGCGGCAGTGGTGGGTGGGAAGATACCTTGCGATGGGGCTTGGCCGGGGGATCGGGCGGCGCTGTTTAAGAAATGGATGGACGACGGGATGGCGCCGTCAGATGTACGCGATTGCAGAGCTTGAGGCATGAGTAATGACGGCATGTTAGGTGTTGCGAAGTGAGGTTTAAACCCGCACCTTTTCTGCATAGAAGCGCTGTAATTACGTTTCCTCGGCACCTGTCGCTCACGGCAGGTGCCAAAACTATTCGGTAAACTCGAGTGGAGAAAGATTCAGGGCCGGGAGGGAAGCGTGGGATCGGATGCGAAGAGTGAAGAAAAACTCGACTGGAGAAACCATGGGCTGCGAATCATACGGAGCGGCGAACTGGACAGCGATACGCCGCAGACTCCGGGGATGACACGGGCGGAAGCGATCTCGCACGCTCGCGTTGGCGCGAACAAACTGTGGGCTGGGACTGTGGTCGTGCATCCGAATGCGAAGACGGGGCCGCATCATCACGGCGAACTCGAAACGGTTATTTATGTTGTTCGAGGGCGAGCGCGATTCCGTTGGGGAGATCGTTTGGAATTTGTGGATGAAGCGGGGCCTGGAGACTTTGTGTACGTTCCGCCTTATGTACCGCACCAGGAGTTGAACGCGAAGAAGGATGAGCCGGTGGAAGCGGTGATCGTTCGCAGCGGGCAAGAGCCGGTAGTGGTGAATCTGGACATTGCCAGCCCTGAAGATGATCTAAATAAGGACGAGCCAGATCCCTTTCATGCTGCTCGGGGCAAGTCTTAAATAGAGAAGCAGGTCCCTTGAGACAATCCGTGTAGTGCGCGGATTTCGGAATGACAACGTAAAAGACCCGGCACCACGAAAGCGAAAACACTGGGACTTAGGCGTTCGAGCTGGTGAACGCTTGCTTTACTGCGGGCTTTAAGAGATAGGACAGCATAAAAACGGCGATAGCAACTACGAGCAGGTGGCAAAGAAGCGATAAGGCGATTGGCATCAGGAAAAATCTGCGGAAAGCGAAAAGGCCGAGTACTGTACATACTGTGCCCAAGCCAATCGAGACGATGGACGCACTCCAGGCCCATTCGCGCAATTCAAACAACGCCATCGCCAAACCTGCGACAACTGCCGCAAGAATTGTCAGCGAAATGCTGCCTCCAATGGCCATGCCGGTGATTGCGGTAGTGGCCGGATCGAAACCGTCTCCCGTCATAGTCATGATAGCGATGAACGCGAAGGCGAGACAGGCGAGAGCAAGTACCGCTGCTACGATTCCTGTAAGAGTGGCGATGAGTGTTACGCCTAGTGGTCGTTTCATGTCTGCGCTCTCCCGTAGCGCGCGCATCATGATCAGTTTTGGCTTGCGGTGGTATCGGGTGCATGCGGTAGATGCGTCTAAAAGGTTCCTGTAGGTCGCAAGCGGCTTCGCTTGTCAACAAACGACGGCAGAGAGTCATGTGCGTTAGAAACTCGCGAATGCGCGATCTTGTGCTGCGCGCCGCGACCTGGTGGTGTATCACGGCGGTCATGGGTCGGTGATGACAGGACTGGCGGCGGGAACTCCTGCTGTAATTATCCCGACAATTACGGAGCGTGAGAGCAATGCGCGCGCCGTGTGCTGGCGTTAGGCGCTGGAGAGATTGTGTTACCTGTTAATGGCGCGGACGGCGAAAAGCGAATCGATGTGCAGGAATTTGGCTCGAAGGTGCAGCGTGTGTTGAAGGATCAGGAGTATCGCGCGTCGGCTCGGGCGTGGCTCGATCGATGCCGAGATATGGCGGACCGCGCGCGCTAGAAGTTAACGAGGAAGTGGGCGCGAGGGCAGGGGGATTATGCCGAAGAAGACCAGAAGCATGCAGATGCCGATGGCCAGGATGATGAGCGTGGGGGCCCAGTAATTCAAGGGATGTTGGGAGCGGTCGTAGCCGCCGGGCGGGCAGCCTTTGTAATAGCCTTTTCCGGTTACCAGACTATAGCCGGCCCAGCCGATGCTGACGAGTCCTAGCAGCAGGAATGGCATTCGTTTGCGCCTCGCAGTGCTGCTCGCGGCGCACGCGCGTTTAGCGGCGAACAGTGATTAAGCCAAGAGTGCGAGAACACTGTCAAGTTAAAAGCTGATCTTTAGGATTTGGCCGTTATTTCCTACGAACCAGCCTGCTCGAGGACTTGCGAAGGCGAAGGCCCGGTAGCCGCTCAGAGTCGGCAGATGATACCAAGTCGTATTTCACTTCCAGGTTGCGCCGCCATCGACGGTTTTATAAATGCTAAACGACAGCATGTCGTTTCCAAGGGACAGTAAGTCAGCGATTTTATCGCTGACGCCTTGAAGGTCACGGAATTGCAATTTCTCCGCACCCGGTACAACACCGGCTCTTCAGGTTTCTCCGCCGTTCGCGGTTACGACATAAGTGCACCCAGCTCCGGCGGCCCAAATAGCTCTAGAGTCCACAGGACGTGCAGCAATCAGCAGTTGATTGGTGCCGCCGGTTTGCGGCGTGAGCCTGGGCTGAGGAATTGTTTGGGCGAAAGTGACGGCGGCGGAAGCGGTCATCAAAAACACGGCTAGCAAAAGTTTACACGTCAGAATCCCCCGTGAAGCATTGCTCTAGCGTGCAGGGGTAGTGGAATGTCGTCGACGAGTGTCAAGGTTAGCGAAGGTAAGTTTGGGTGAAAGGCAAGGTTCGACTTGTACCGGCGGGTGCCGAAGAAGGAAGGCGGCCTCAGGTGCGGGCGGCTTTCGAAACGGCGAAGCTGTCTTCCAGCATCTGGAAGCGGACGATTTCACCGTTTGCCACCGTGAGGACGATGGCGAAATCAGTGTTGATGATCTTGCCGGATCGCTTGAGCCTGGACGCGAGCGTGCCGAGAATCACGGCTCGAGCGTCGTTGGCCAGAATGTCGCGGATTTCGAAGCTGATGCGCTCGAGTATCGCACGCGAGTCGGTGATGAAGTCGAGAATAGCAGACTTGCCGGACTTTTTTCCGATCCAGGGGAGAACGCCGGTGTCGCCCGCTATTTCCCACTCCATGGTGTCGCTGAAGAGGCTGGCGATTTCAGATGGTTCGGCCGCGGTGCCCATACGACGTAGAAATTCCTGCGCGAGGTGAAGAGGAGCGTTTGGAGTTGTGGGCATCTCGAGATTCTTGTACTGGATTGCGCGCGGCGTCAAGGTGATTCGAGCTGAAAGGCGGGTCGAGCTGAGGTATTCGCTGTGCAACCGCAACATCCTCATGGGCCTCACAGACCGTGGTGTGGAATCAAAATACAAAAGTGTGCAGAACAGCACAGACGGATGTCTCCTGAATGACTAGTCTTATGAAACGCGCGGGTCTTCCTGGGAAGGGCCCTACGCAGTTGAGAGAGCGAGAATGGGAAGGGTTCTCGGTCTTAACGACAAGGAGATGGAAAACATGCTTGGGCTACTTGCTGCAGTGCTGATCGTTCTTTGGCTGCTCGGATTTTTCGCGTTTCACGTGACCACCGCTTTTATTCACCTCGTGCTGGTTGTGGGGTTGATATTACTGGTACTGCATTTCGTGCGAGGCAGTGCATCCGCGTAGAGTTTGAACGAGTCTTCCGAATAAACGCTTCGGAAGGGCCAACCTTCCGCAAGCCGCGGTTCTGATCCTGGAGGTCAGCGATGATAAGGATACAAAGATTAATTGCCGTGGTGTGTCTGGGGTCGATTGCCAGCACAGCGGTTTATGCACAGAACAAAGAACAGAAGCGGTTGGAAAATTCCGGGGATGTGATGCAGGAAATTATGGACATTCCGGACAATATTCCTCAGTCGGTAATGGATAAAGCGAAATGCGTGATTGTTTTTCCGTCTGTGCTGAAGGCAGCGTTCGTGGTGGGCGCTAGCTATGGGCGCGGAGCGATGGTTTGCAGGACCGAGCAGGATTTTAGAGGGCCATGGGGCGCGCCAGCCATGTATGCGTTGGAAGGCGGCAGCGTTGGATTTCAAATCGGCGGACAAGCCACCGATCTCGTTCTGTTGATCATGAACGACAGGGGGGCGAGTTCGATTCTGGATAGCAAAGTGAAGTTGGGTGGCGACGCGTCGATTGCGGCGGGACCTGTTGGCCGCGACGCTAGTGCTGACACAGACGCTTACATGCGTGCGGAAGTTCTTAGCTATTCGCGCACGCGCGGTCTATTTGCCGGCGTTTCATTGGAAGGTTCCACGCTGCGTCCAGACGACGATGCTACTGCGGACGTTTATGGCCGCCATCTCACAGCAAGGGAAATCGTATTAGGCGGGCACATCGAGGTTCCGGAATCAGGACGCCACTTGGTAGCTGTGTTACAGAAGAATGCGCCCTGGAATGAATCGAAAGTATCCGCAAGCAAGTAGTCGGTTGCAATAGTTGTGACACCGCGTCGAGTGTCTGGCCGAGAGTTTGCTGAAGATGGTTTCACCAGGCTCTCGGATTATTTTTTAAAATCCCAAACGCAACGGCAAAGCAGTGCCTCGAAGTGCGTCCCGCGCCCCTGAAAAACAGGAGAAAGGCAAAGAGCGCGCCGGACTCCGCTCGGGATGAACAGCGTAAGGCTTAAAAGAAAGCGCAAACCCGATGCAACGGGAGCTGTAAAGTAAAGTCGGCACGCCTGAACACGGCGACCACAAAGTCAAACACTTTAGAACAAAGGCTGACGTATGAGGCGCTTGCATATTTGGCGGGTGCGGCTTACTATCCACGCGCTGTTGCACCGGTTGTAAACCTTACAACATATTTCACCTTCAACTTATGGAGGAACCACATGCGAATGAGGGTAGTTTCGTGTTTAGGTGCACTGTTGTTGCTGGTGGGGTTTGCAGCGAGGTCCTTGGTGAGGGCTGCGGACGATCCGAACAACGGGACATGGAAGCTTAACGTTGAAAAATCAAAGTTCGATCCCGGACCGGCGCCCAAGAGCAGCACCGTAACAATTACGATTGGGAACGGGACTGAAACTTATGATGGGGAAACCACGGATGCGTCAGGGAAGACAACGAATATGTCTTTCAAGGCACAGTTGGACGGCACTGACGCTCCGGTCACCGGAAACCCGATGGGCGACACAATCTCGATCAAACACCCGTCGCCAGACAAGCTCGTGGCCTCCATCAAGGCGGGCGGAAAGCCGACTGTGACTGTACATGTGGTGGTGTCGGCGGACGGAAAGACGCGCACGGTGACCTACTCTGGAAAGACTGCCGACGGGAAAGCCGTCCACACGGTGATGGTATACAACAAGCAGTAAGTCGAGCAAGTCTGAATCGGAGAGCTGCGACGTTTTTGAGGCCGCACATTTTCTGAAGCAAACGGGGAGAGTGTGCGGCCTCGCTATTTCTCGAGGGTTAGTGAATCCTGAAGAGGCTGAGATTCTAACAGCCCGCCCGAGACGCTGAGCTCTTGCGCGGGTTTGAATCTAAACCCGCAACTTTTCAGCATTAGGCTTGCGGAAGTACAAAGCGGCTATGCCCAGCAGGCCGGCGCAAAGCATGAGTAGGCAGCCCGGCTCGGGAACGAAAATTGTTTGGCTGTCTGCGAGAAAATCAAACCAGTACATGCCGGGTGGCAGGCCGCGCACGCTTAATGTGAGGACGCCGTCTTGGCTGTAATCGGCCACGCTGCCGAAGGCATCGGTATAATCTGCGCTGACGCTTCCTTCCGGAGTGTTTCCCTGCGCGTTGAACAGAGCAATGCCCACCTGATCGGTTGCGCTATAGCAACAGGGCCCGGTTGAGCTGTTGGTCATCGCCATATTTAATGAATAGGGCACGGTGATTGTTACCGTTCCATTCTTACTCATTACGAATCCAGTTTTTTCGATTTGAGCGTTATTTTGAAAATCGCCGGTGTTGGTGGCCGAACTGCTCAGTTCGGCGCTGTTGACTGAGGCGGTGGCGGAAGTGCCCGGCGCGAAATTTTCGGTAGCGGAGAGGGGGGACCACCCGGGAGATTTCGCCTCGTTAAAATTAAATTGATTGGTGGGCAGGTAGTAACCGTAGGCTTGGGCGAGTTCTGCGTAGGGGTTAGGTCCACCGCCGGCGGTTGCCGGAGAGGAGAAAGTCACAGCCGACCAGTCCATGGTGGACGAAGCGCTGGCGGACGCACCGCCATCGGCGTGAGCGGTTCCAATAAGGAAAAGGGACAGTAGTGTCAGCAGCGAGAGAGGTTTCAGCGGTTTGATCAAGTTGGTGGCCTTCATGACGGTTCCTCTTTTGGTCTAGTCGGTTTCCTGTTTTGGCTGGGGTGACAAGCTTATACACGCTCATTAATAGGTAATCAACCGGATTATTCGACCGTTTGAGTCACTTATTGTTAGAGATGTGCTCTTGGTTCGCCTCGAGAGGCGTTAGGACTGTAAGCAGCCCATTGCCGTCTGCGGAACTTTCCGGCGATTCCGAGGAGCGTCATTGCCGGTTTAGCGTAAGGGTGGCGCGCTAAGGACCGCGGCGCTACATTTACGCCTTTAGGCTGGGGATCCGGACGTGGCTGCGATCTAGGGTACTTGGCGCAGATTTATACAGCATTTCGAAAGGGGCCGGATTGTAACTCGCCGCGGCAAAGGAGACTCTCTATAGCGTGCGCTTTGGGGAGGCGGCATGAACGCAGTGGGCGGCAAGTCGAGGATGGATGTCGCTGGCTTGATCGGACGGCTTGTCTTTGACGTTGCATGGATCGCACATCAGCAGTTCTGCTTCTGGTCGTCAGTCGCGGTGGAGGGTAGTGAGATTCGCCAGAAAAACGTGAATTTACGCGGGACTGTGCGTTATTGAACATTTTCCGCGGCCTCTCCATTGCTAGCGTAGCACCGTGGGAAAGGCTGTAAGACTGCAAAAGCTTGCACCTTGTGAGTGTAGGAAAACGAAAAGGAGACTTCGATGCTATTGCTCATCATCATTTTGATTTTGTTGTTCGGCGGTGGCGGCGGTTATTACGGGTATTCGCGGTGGGGGGCAGGCGGCGGGCTCGGGATCCTGGGCACGGTGTTGCTGATCGTGCTGGTGCTTTACCTGCTTGGGGCTGTGCGGTTCTGACGTTTTTTCGGTGTTTGCGTGGCTAACGGCGGATAAAGTCGTGCCAAGTTTCTGTGGGGTACGCAGCATGCCTGCTGCGGCAGGCGGCCAGCGCCCCTACAAGACCCATGTGAATCTTTTACGTTGCACGCAGTGCGAGAGTTGCTAGTCAAGTTTGTTTGCAACATAAATCGGCCAAGGAGGCAATTATGAAGCAGAGCAGCAGGGACCAAGCAGAGGGCAAGCTTCACGAATTGAAGGGTAAGGTGAAAGAGAAGGTTGGTCGCGCTACCAATAATCCGAACCTGGAAGATGAGGGAACCGACGAGAAGGTGGCCGGCAAAGTTCAGAAGAAAGTCGGACAAGTGGAAAGAGTGTTCGAGAAGTAGTTCTCTTTGATTGAATGCGGATTGGTGTGCGGACGTTCGTCTTATGCGCGGACGTCTGCACGCATTTCTTAAAGCGCGCGGAAATGTTCAAGTGGGATACGGCAGCAAAAGTCTCCTCTCATGACACGCCTCAGTGCGAATTTCATTCCAGCTTTCAAGGCAGAGAATTCCCGTGGTCAGCGAACATTCAAGGATGCAACACCCTCGCGCTTCGCCCTGGACTTCAGCACGATTCGGCGTGGCTTGTAAGATTTGGCGTTCGATTGATTCGCAGGACGAGCGGGAAAAAGCTCCCGACACTACAACAAAGAGAAGAGTAATGGAAATGCCACAGAGGACAGGCGCGGGTCCCGTTCTTCTTTTTGCGGTGCTGGCATGTTCAGTCAGTGCGATCGGGGTACCGAGCCGACAAAACCCACGGGGGCCGGGAGCGCGTCAGAATCAAACGAACATTGAAAGCGACCAACAGGCTGCGAACGCGCAGGACGACAATCTGCGTAAACCGGAACAGGACAAGACGAACTCTCCAGGCGCGGGGGTGCATGTGGCGCCAACTGCCATAACTTTTCAGGACACTATGGTGGGCAATACCAGCGCGGCGAAGACAGTAACGCTGACGGTCGATGGCGCGGCATTGACGATGGGAGCAGTGGTCATCAATAACGGGGAGTTTTCCATGTCGAACTCAATATGTACAGGCACGGTGGCTGCCCATTCCAACTGTGCGATTGAAATTAAATTTGAGCCGACGCAGATCGGGGCGCAGAAGGCGTTGTTGACGATTACGGATTCGGATAAATCGAGCCCGCAGATGGTAACGCTGGTCGGAAATGGACGTTCGCCGGCGTCTCTATCGCCGAGTACTACTACTTTTGAGACGGAAGTGAATGGGGCCACGAGTCCGAAGAAGACGATTAGGTTGACCAATCATTCCGATTCCACAATTACGGGGATGAGCGCGGGAATTGGCGGGACGAATGCGGCGGATTTCGCGTTGATACCGGAAAGCGAGTGCGCTGGCTCACTGGAAGCGCACGCGAGTTGCACGTATGTCGTGACGTTTACTCCTTCAGCGCTCGAGGCGGAGACCGGGGAGTTGAGTGTGATCGATAGCGGCGGCACGCAGACGGCGCAGTTGATGGGGAACGGCGCAGGGATGAAAATCAGCGGCTCGTTGGCGTTTGGCACCGTGACGAACCCGGGCACAGAAATTCTGTCGGTGACGCTTACGAATGGAGGGTCGATGCCGGTCGCGGTTGGTTCTCCGGCGATATCCGGTTCTAGCGACGCAAGTTTTGGCATTGTGCCTTATAGCGCGGGGCCGCCCGTTTACAGCTCGTGCATAAACGACGTGGTGATTTTGGCGAAAGGGCAATCGTGCACGATCTCGGTACGGTTCACGCCGGTCGCAGGGAGCGGAAAGACATCCAAAGCAACGCTGAACATTTACGAGAGCGACGGCACTACGCCGAACACGGTTGTTATCTCGGGGACAAATTAGAGTTTCTCCTGCCGCGATAGTATGGCACCCAGGTCCCGCCTTCACAGGATCTCAGTCATTTTGCCTAGTACAAGCGAAATGCAGATCCCTCCGGGCAATCCGCAAACATCGCGAATCTCGGGATAACAACGTTGCCTTCGGGATTCGTACGTCTGCCGACTACTTCGTAAGGCTTGCTGCCGGATGGCAAACGAGAGAGAATGAGCGCCGTTGTACGTACTTCTACTTAACGATCTCGACTTGGGGGAGGATCGCCGTGGCTGACAATCAATTGTCGGAACAGAAAAGCAGTTTGGTAATTCGCGTGCCACTTTCTGCGAATAGCTATGTGTCCATTTATTACGCGAGCAGCGATGGGGCGCAGATGAGCGAGCGCGAGTGGTGGCACTTGAAGCAAGTGGTGGAGCTCGCGAGCAAAGTTTTCGTGAAGCAGGAAGAGAGAGCGCAAGCAGCGTCAGCAGGGGCGTAGTAGGCCGCAGTTGCGGCCGCTGGGATCAGATGCGAAAAGCGGCGGAAGAGCCTCGGCTGACGCGGGTGACGGAGATTTGTTTAGCGCTGCCGGAAGCCACGCGCAAGGTGATGGGTAACCACGCGGGGTTTCGCGTACGCAAGAAAGTGTTTGCTTATTTTTTGAACGATCATCATGGGGACGGGATTGTTTCCGTCTGCGCCAGAGTGCTGCCAGGGGATAACACCGCGTTGATCGCGGCGCAGCCTGAGCGATTTTATATGCCGGCGTATATTGGGCCCAGGGGGTGGGTGGCGCTGCGTTTGGATAGGGGCGCCCTGGATTGGAAGGAAGTGGCGGAGTTGGTGAAGACTAGCTATCAGTCGGTTGCTCCGAAACGAATCGCTGCAAAGCGATAAAATTTGGCCTCCGGACCTTCTTTGAATCAAATCCTCATGGTCTTTCTGGGCATCACTCTCACATGTTTCGTAATTGAGAAGTCCGAGTCCAATCGCGATGAATCAACTGAGTTGGACGGTACGGTCGTGGATATGAACGGTGCCCATCCTCCGAAGGCGGACGTAGATGCGGTTACCACTCCTCGATATCATGTGCAAGAAGTAGACCCGCTCACTCCCAACAGACTCAGACCCCTGACATCTCATGGCAAGCGCGAAACTAAATTATGTCCGTCCACTATTCTGGCCTCGTCATCGACGCTCGGGAATTCCTAACGCTCTAGACTTACCATACGTTTCACCGTAAGAGCTGACGAAATGGACTACTCCACGCTAGATCGTTCAATTCACGCGACCGGGCGTGTCCTTCTGGAGGACGGCCAATCAATACAAAAAGGATCTTCCATCCAACTTTCCTTCGACTGTTTACAACCCAAAAATCAAACTGGGGAAATAGTGCGAGTCCTTTTGTGAGTTGGGTCACCGAAGATGACATCAAACCCGCTGGCCTGGAGGCCCGCCACGGAGTCAAAGTCTCGGTACTTACAAACACGCCGCAAAACCGACACGTCGGAATTTACAAAAAAGTGACAATTGGGAGACATCGCGCAGACATAGCGCCTCTGGGTGGTGGATATATTGCGCGGACGTGTGGGAGCCGTGAGAACGCAGGATTACCACGATAACAAAGGTTACCACGCCAAGGAGAATTGCTTATGAGCAGTGTAAAACTTTCGACCCAGCGATTGTTGGATTTTGGGCGGCGTTGCCGACCCGATCTTGGTTCTCTTCTAAGCAAAATGATGATACTTGCGGCGGCGGCTACTTTGTTGGCTGCGGGAGCGGGCGTTGTGCGCGCGCAGGACAGCGATTTGCCGCAGCCTTTTCTGCCGGCGCAAGTTCATCCTGTTTCTACCGTGCCATCGAATGGGGATGTGAATCCGTATGGGGTTGCGTTTGTTCCACCGGGGTTTCCGACCGGGACAGTGGCGGTTGGCGATATTTTGGTTTCCAACTTTAACGATAAGCGGAATCTTCAGGGAACTGGGACAACCATCGTGGACGTGCCCGCGGCGCTGGGCATTCCGGTGACCGTATTCTTTCAGGGCCATGGACTCTTGGGGCTGACTACGGCTTTGAATATCTTGCGCGAGGGATTTGTGTTGGTGGGGAATTTTCCGTCGCCGGATGGCACTTGCGGAAATGCGAGGCCAGGGTCGATTTTGGTGATCAACAGCAGCGGCCAGGAAGTTTCGGCAATTGCGGACCCGGAGTTCATTAACGGGCCGTGGGATTCCGCGCTGTTCGATGAGGGAAACAAGGCGAAGTTTTTTGTGGCGAATGGATTGACCGGGACCATCGTGCGGGTGGACTTGGTGGTTAGTTCGAGTGGAGTGACAGTGGACGGCTTCACGCAAATCGCGTCCGGATATTTGCATCAGTGCGATCCGGTGACCTTTGTGGATGCGCCTACGGGCCTGGTGTACGACCCCACGTTGGATGTCTTGTATGTGGCGTCCAGTGCGGACAACGCTATTTTCTCCGTTTCCGGGGCGGGAAGTGCGACGAGCGATAACGGGCGGGGCAAAATTATCTACGCAAGCACCAAGCGGCTGCATGGACCGCTGGGAATGATCATGGCGCCGAATGGGGACCTGGTCGTTGCGAACAATGACTCGATTAACCCTGATCCGACGCAACCGAGCGAGTTAGTGGAATTCACGACCACCGGACGATTTGTGAAAGAGATATCGGTGGACTCGAATTTCGGCGGGTCGTTTGGACTGGCGGTGGAAACGCAGGGCAACACCGTTCATTTCGCGGCGGTGGACGACAACGTCAGCACGCTGTTGGACTGGCAGTTTCCGCTGCAATAGGTCCAGGGTCGATCACCCATCAGCGGGGCGCAACCTGCTACGCCCCTACCGGCTAACCACTGGTTTGTAGGGAAGCCCAGCGCCTCCGGGGATTGTCAGCGCACCGGAGGCGCAGGGCTCTTCGCAGGCGTTATACGGTGGGAAGCGGGCCTTGGGCGGACGGCGAAAGGCCGAAATTAGGTGGAACTAACCGTTTATTTACGACGATTGTTGCGAAATCAGGTTGAGTTACGGCTGAGTTCGCGGTATAAGTCAACTGCCATGGCTTGCAGACGTCCAACTCGGAATGGGCCACGGTTTGCAGTGGTGGTTGCCCTGCTATTCAGCGGGCTTGCGCTGGCAGAGTTTCCGGAACTGCTGCAGCTGAAAGACGACACGTCGAACGACTTTACCTTGGTGGTAGCGAGGCAGGAGGTCACCTCACCGAACTACTCGGCGAAGTCCGGGCCGACGCCAGCCGCAATTTTCATAAAAGAACGCAGCATTCAGGCACCCATTGCTCCTCTTGCACTCTCGTTTTCGGATCCGGTAGTTCAATCTTCGATCGATTATCTGCATTTGCTCTGCGTTCATCGGACGTAAACCTCTCCTTTTTTCTGAAGGCATTCCGCTTTCCATCTTTACGAAACTAAATTGACACCTCCGTCGAATAGATCGACGGGACTATTCATTTTGGGAGTCCTTCATAAAAAAGGAGCAGGTAGGCCATGAAACTTTATTCAATCGATTCAGATCGAGACGCGTTAAAGAAGTATTTGCAGGAACTGATTTGCGATGTCCGCAGTCCACAGGAGGTCGATGTGCTGGTGGAAGCCCTGAATTCGTTGGGGAGTTCGCCGGGATTTGGTTCGGAAGTGGAACTGGAAAAGCGATTCAGAGTGGAACATGGTAAATCCGAAACTGAATCGCGGAAGGTTTCGAAGACCTCTTGTAGGGGAAAGTAGAAACACGAGGTAGCGAAGCGCAGCAGGTTCCATCGCAAAAAAACACGGGCGAAGCGAGTGCCAGGACAAACGCTGCGCCCGTTTTCTTCACGTGGGAAAAACTACTTCGGGTGACCGCCACCGCTTTCTGCATGGGGAGCGGCGGATTGTCGTGACTGCAACTGCTGAGTCTGCTGCGTGTGGCGCTGCTGCATTTGCTGCGTTTGCTGCGCGTGATGCTGTTCCATCTGCTCCTGCTTTTGTTGATTGGCCTGTTGTTTCTGAGCCTGTTGATGTTCCTTGTCCTGCTGTGCTTGTAACTTCTGGCGATCCTGTTGTTGCTTGCTGTAAAGCTTTTCCTGCTGCTGTTGGTACTTCTTGTCGAGATTAGCGTTCCCGGTGTTTGGAGCGGCCGGACGTTCTGCTGCGGGCAGATCGTTCGGATGAGTGTAAGTTCGGGAGCCGCCGTTCTCGGTTCGGGCGCCACTTTCCTCCGGACGTGCGCCAGCTTCATTGCCGCGCGCTGCGCCGTTGCCATGGAAATCGCTCGTTCTGGCTGTAGCAACGGTGGCAGGGCGTCCATGATTGTTTGAGAAGCGTTGTTGCGGATCGGAGCGAGCGGCTTCCCTAAATTGAGTTTGCGCGGCTACCGGACCGACGTGCCGTTCGCGAGCTGCGGCTTCTTCCTGCGGAGTTGGACGAGCGTCGACTCCGCCGTGGCCGTTATAGCTCACGTGGACGTCGTTATGGATGTCCACATGTTCGTTGTAAACATTATGGAACCCGCCGCCGACGTGCCAGACCTCCGTGTTGTAGAAGAAATGGCCGCCTTCCCAGCGTCCGCCGTAGAAGCCAGTGCCGAACCAACCGAAGCCGTAATTAATACCCCCGTAAAAGCCTACTGTCGGGCCCCAGAAGCCAGCGTTCCAGAGGAAACCAGACCCTCCCCAGCCCCACCATCCGGGAGTCCAGAGGAAGCCGACTTCGGGCGGTTCAACCCAAGTGCCGGGAACCCAGAAATAATCGCCTGCGTCGTAATCGTAGTCCCAGTATCCAGGGGTCCAAAAATAGCCGTCACCGGGACAAACCGGCTGATCGTAAACCAGCAGCGGCGGTGGTGCGACAGTGATGGCGACACCGACGCGCACTTGTGCCTGCAGTGTAATCGGGACAGCTATCATTAGGATTGCAAGCAATACCGAACCAACCACAAACTTCAAACGCATTTGCTTCCTCCTGGCCGGTCTCCGTCGATTACCCCGGTCGTGAAGACCTACATGGGGCTGCGCGGATTAAACGGCATCTTTCCTGGGCCCTGTGAACCCCGCTAGCTGAAACCGGCGGTGTGCGGTAGTTGAGCATAAAGACTTTAGCGCAGCCATACATAAATTCGTGTATTAGGACGCAGGAAGGAATAGCATCAAAACGTCGCGCAAATTCACCCGAACAAGCAAAATTGTTGACCAAACGAAGAGTTAGGATGTCGCCCTGTAGCCGCTTCGCTACATTTGCATACTACGGCTGTTGCGCTAGGTATTTTTCTAGCGGAGTCCAATAGCGGATGTGCCAGCCGGGATCGAGGTGCGCGTAATCGCCCTCGGGAAACCCGGTGTGATCGAGGATGACCGTTGAATGCGAAGCGTCGCCCTTTAGTTCAAATTTGACGATGGAATAAATGCCGGGATCCCAACTGGCGGGGCGCCAAGCTTGAACGATTCGCTGGTTGGGGACGAGTTCTATGTTACGACCTCCGATCATGCCCCCGAACATGGTGAATGCGCCTCCGGCGTCGCGGCTGATATCGGCGGGCAGGCCGGTGAAGGCGGCGAATTGTTTGGAGTCGAGCAGAATTTCGTAGATCTTTTGCGGGCTTGCTTTTAA
>Ga0209420_1000341_pt1 | contig 25910 bp, 31 predicted proteins | sample BlaSpr_A8_OM1_O1_FD_187972 | JGI IMG/M metagenome (GOLD analysis project Ga0209420, IMG submission 187972) | Forest soil microbial communities from Thunder Bay, Ontario, Canada - Black Spruce, Ontario site 2_A8_OM1_O1 (SPAdes) (version 2) | ecosystem: Environmental > Terrestrial > Soil > Boreal...
GGTAGATAGAAAAACCAAATCACTCCCTTACAACTCAGCGAAAACTCAAAACTGAGAACGAAAAAGCTTCAAAAACTAAATTCTTCAACAAGCTGTTAGCCTCTTACCTGCCTTTTGTAACGAGCAACCGCAGCCTTTGCGTACTCGTTAGGCTCTGGTGGGTTAGTCAGCGCGTGGAAAAAAACTTTACGATCCTCTTCGCACTCTGCTTCCTGGATGATCTCTCGCGCGGCATCTTGCAGCTTGCTGACCGCAAAATCCGTAACAGAAGTACCGCGTATTTGAGCGGCTCGCTCGAACAGCTTCTTCTGCTCAGGAGTGGCGCGAATTTCCAGGCGCTTTGATCTTACGGGTAGTCTCATTGTCTGTGCCATAAGGGCCTCCAAACACAAAGCTAATGTACGGCAAATTGCCAATGCGCTCCCTCAATGCAAACAAAATACGGCCCTTAAGCCGCGAGTGCGGGCTGAGGCTCGTGTGACAGAACGCATTAGACAAGCTTCTGTTTCTCGTTTGCTTCTTAAATTTGGCTGCCAGTCGTGTTGCGACAAAACTGACTCGAGCTATCCGGCGCAGCTCCGCGCGATTTCGAGTTGATCCATCGTGAGTTTTTCGGCGATTTCCTGCGGATCCGTGGCGCCGATGTTGTCAGTTTCGAAAGTGATTAAGAAAGCGTCAGCCACTGATGCGCTTGGTGGATGTGCTTCCGGTCGTCGCTTCCCGCACGGTCACCGATGCGCGTCGCGTGGTCTGCAACCATTTCATGGCGTTGTTGCTTGATTTCGTCGATACCCGCTTGCAATCGGTTCATGCCTTCTTTTGGTTAAATCTCGCGAGGTCCAAGTCGGCACGACGCATTCCCATAACGTCTCCAGGCCGCGCGAGAGTGAACAGACCCAGCAATACGATTTCGCGGAAGTCCTTGTCCTCGGGATTCAGGAGTCCCACAAGGTAGCGCGCCATCTCCGACTGCTTCACACGGCGCGGAGCCTGTGACTTGTTCCGCTCTTCGCGGAATTCAATCTTGCGGGCCGGATTGGCTCCAGCGAACCAGGCGCTGCGTGCTTCGGGCGCCGAGTCTCACACGCGACCCTAGGCCCTCTCGGATAACCAGAAAAAGCTATGGGCCATGAGTCCCAAATAGAACTATCGTCGCCAAAATTGACCACGTTCTGCTTTGCTGGTTTCCGAACAGACAGGCTTCGATGCCAAGAAGCTATGGAAACCGCTGGTAGAGAAAACCCGAACCGCTGGGGCACAGCGCCCCGCAATCGAGCACATGGCGCGGTAGGTCAGAACAGCTCTCGCTCGACCATATGGGCTGAGAAGCAAGATAAATTCCAGCCACAGGGGACGTGTTTTTCTTGACTTCTACCTTTATAGAACTTCCCGGGAGTTGACCCGAAATCGATGGGTCGGCCAGAGGGAGCGCGGTCCCCATGAATCTTTTTCGTTGGTCTCCCCGTATAGCTCAGTATCCAAGCCTTGGGGAGATTCCCCCCTCATAATGGGTAAAGGAATCCCAGTACCTGGTCCGGAGCGCAACTCAGAACCTGCATTGCTTTTCCCTGGGAGGCTGCACACACAAATCTAACAAGGAGAATATCAATTGAAACGCAACGATATGTTAACCACCGCGTCTTTGCTGTCGGTCCTCTTCATGACGTTTCACCTGGCGGATGACATCGTCCGCGGGATGGAGCCGGGAGGGCTCTCAGACCTCATTGCTGTGCCCATCCTTGTCGTCTTGCTTTACGGAACTCTGCTGCTCGCCGAACGGCGATCGGGGTACGTCATCATCCTCCTCGGGTCGCTCCTTTTGTTGGGCGTCCCCGTCATCCACATGAAGGGGAAGGGTGTCGGCGTCACCAGCGGCATCGCCAATTCCAGCGGAGGCTTCTTCTTCGTCTGGACGCTCATCGCGCTCGGCGTGACTGCGCTCTTCTCCATCGTCCTCTCCGCGCGCGGACTGTGGAGCCCGCAATGGGACCAGTCGCGGTAGGTGCAAACCCCGAGGAAATGACGATGATGGCGCGGATGGCCATCCCAATATAGAACCAGCGATCTATGGGGAGTCTGCGCGCCACTCGGGATGTTGCGAGCGGCCTGGTCTTACATGCGCGGAGGATACCGCTTTTTACCCTAGGTGCCTCGAACTTTGCGAACGTGAAATAACTCTTCACGCCGCTGGGAAAAACCACAACACCCAACCCGCGTGCTTCCGTGTCCACGATCTGAAAACGATCGGCCTTTGCTTTGAGCCCTGTCAAATACTTGTCTGTGAACTTGACTCGCATCGCCGTCGCTCACTTGGTTCCGCTCGGAACTGTTCTTTTCGTTCCGGTTATTCTGTGGTTGCACTGTTGAAGGTACAACCGCGTATAACTGAAGCTAGTAAGCATGAACGGTGCTGCTGAGATTGGGCGTACACCATCTACATATCAATACATAACTTAACGGGGTTGTACCGGCATGGAGAGCAAATACTGCTGGATGAACAGGACTGTGGCGTAGAACTGGTAGTCGACATTTTTCTTTTTGCTGAAGCCGTGGCCTTCGTCCTTGGCCATCAGGAACCATACCGGAGTGCCGTTCTTGCGGACGGTCGCGACCATCTGTTGCGATTCGGTCCAGGGAACGCGCGGATCGTTTTTGCCTTGGATGACGAAAAGGGGCCTGGTGATTTTCTGCGCGTTGTTGGCCGGCGCGATGCGTTCGAGGAAGGCGCGCATTTTGGGGTCGCGCTCGTCGCCATATTCGACGCGGCGCAGATCCTGGCGATAGCCGGAAGTGTTCTCAAGGAATGTGACCAGGTTGGATGGGCCGACGATATCCACCGAGCAGCGCAGGCGATCGTTATAATTTGTCGCGACTGCCAGAGTCATGAAACCGCCATAGCTCCCGCCGGTGACCATCACGCGGCTCGAGTCGAGATCGGGTTGCTGCTCGATCCAATCGAAAAGCGAGTCGATGTCTTTGTAGGAGTCTTCGCGCAGGAATCCGTTGTCGAGCGTGAGGAAAGTTTTGCCGTAGCCTGTGGAACCGCGCACGTTGGGAAAAATCATGGCGATGCCCAGTTCGTCCATGTAGTAATTGTTGCGGCCCAGGAACGCGGGGCGGAATTGGCCTTCCGGGCCGCCGTGAATGTCAATGATCACGGGGCGCTTGCCGGTGAAACGCGCGGCGGGGCGATAGAGAAAGCCGCTGATGGATTTTCCGTCGAACGATTTCCAGTGCACGAGCTCGGCCGCGGAGAAACTTTCCGGAATCAGGCCGCCGGTTTCGCTTGCGGTCCAACGCTCCACTTTTCCGGTGCTGACGTCCACGGAATAGACATCGGAGGGCGAGTGCGAGCCGGTGACTCCAAAGGCGAGATCGCGGCCGTTGCGGTGCCATTTAACGCCGAAAATCAGGCCGGTGGGAAGTTTGGGCGCGGGCTTTTCTTTGCCGGATTTGGTGTCGAGCAGATGCAGGATGCCAAAGCCGTCTTCATTTGTGGTGAAAGCGATCGTTTTGCCGTCGGGCGCGATGTCGAACTCTTCGACGTCCCAGTGAATTTGTTCGCTGAGAAACGTGTATTTTTTGGAAGAAAGGTCCAGGTAGGCAAGGCGCAGGAATTCCGAGTCTTTGTCCGTGGTGAGGTAAATTCCCTTCCCGTCTTTGCTGAACTTTGCGCTGGCGTATGCGATTTTCTCCGCGCCACCTTTCGGAGTGAGCAGCGTCTTTTCGCCGGTGGCGGAGTCCATGAGCCATATATAGGTTTCGTTCGCGGAGATCTCTTCGAGGATCAGAATCTGCTTATCATCCGGCGACCAGTCCAGCGCACCCCAACCTCCGCCGGTCATTTGCGCAAGCATATGATTGGTTTTCGGGTCTTCAGGGTGCGAGGGTTCGCCCAGCCATATGTCCACGTCCTTGCCGTCGCGGCGCGTCGAGCCGTAGGCGATTTTCGTGCCGTCATTCGACCAGACTTCTCCGGTGTTGCGAGATTTTCCGTCAGTGAGCAGGGTGACGGCGCCGGTCGCCTGGTCGTAGCGATAGAGCTGGTAGAATTCGCCGCCGCCGATATCCTTGCGGAAGACAAAGGAGTCGCCGCCTTTGGGCGGGTACAGCGCGCTGCGCACATCGTCAACGTAAAAAGTGAGTTGCGTGCGCGCGCCTGCCGGCATCTTTACGTGATGAATTTGAAATGTATCCGCGAAGCGCGTGGAGATCAGCATCTCGCGCTTGGTGGGATGCCAGCTGGCGAAAATCGCCGAGCGAAAATTCGTGTAACGGTCCACCTGCTGCGCTAACGATTGCGGAATCGGCGGCACACCTTCCACGATAAGGTTTTCGTTGGGCGCCACTACAGCCTCCTGGGATGAGTTCGCGCTTTGCGCGATCGCCGCACGCGGAATGGAAATGACCAGCGCGCCCAGCGAAACAAGTTGTGCAGCGTGCAACGCGGTTCGCAGCAATCTTCCGTGTAAACGTGTTGGCACCGGCATCATCATCGCCTTCCTTCAGGCGTCCATGCGCGCCGCAGCGGTCAACGGCCACACCAACGCCAGCTGCAAAACCGACCCAGACATTCTACATGGTAGGATTCCGCAGCCCAAAACATACCTCGGCCACGCAAGTACGGTCAACGAAACGCGAGCCTCTGCGGCCCTGAATCGCGTATAAAACCTAGCAAGAGACAACTCAGGAGGAGCCCATGCGATTTTTCACGGAGCAGCGATTTCTTGCGATCTATGCGGGAGTTCTCACGATTGTTTTCGCCGTCACCGTGCTTTGCGCATTCACGGCGTTGCGCAACCAATCGTTCGACCAACTCACGGTACACCGCATCAATTTCGTCGAGCCCGACGGCACACCCCGTCTGATTATTTCCGATCGCGCCGAATTTCCCGGCGCGTTCATGCGCGGAAAAGAGTATCCGCGCCCGGACCGGCGCGATGTCGCGGGCCTGCTGTTCATCAATGACGAGGCTTCGGAAATGGGTGGCCTGATAGGGAGTGGGCTAAAAGACAAGGACGGCAAAGTCCAAAATCACGCTCACCTGAGTTTCGATCAGTACGAGCAGGATCAGATTTTTGTTATTGATTCCGGCCGCGAGGACCAGGATAAGTTTTCCGCGATCCGTATCGGGGAACGCGGAGATTACCCGATTCAGCAAGCATGGATGCCAACTTGCAGATCAGCAAACTGCCCAAGGACGAGCAGGCTGCGGAATGGAAGAAATTCTTCACGACTCATACCGGTGATGCGGACCGAATCTATCTGGGCCGGTCGCCCGACAAATCCGCGTCTCTGCGGATCAAAGACGATCACGGTCACGATCGCCTGGTCATCCGCGTTGATGCTGCGGGAAATCCGGTGATTCAGTTTATCGACGAAGGGGGCAAGGTTAGCAAAGAGATACGCGCGGAGAACTAGGCGAGAGTGCCCGCGCGCCAGGCACACGAGGGGGAACGTCATGCAGCCACACCTCTACCCGCTCGGTGAACGCCACTTAGAGTGCAAGCGCTGGGCTGGGTGCGCGCCGGCTAAATGATCGCCAGGTACTGCCACTGGCCGTCAACAGACTTCAACTGGTGCACGCGGCCATCATCGGCGTGGAGGAAATAGCTTCCGTCCGGGATCGGGTGATGGTGCGCCGCACGGACGGAACACCGGGTCCACCGGCCGCCGCGCGCAGCTCCCCATCCACCGCCGTGCTCCCTGGCTTCCTCGGTGAGTTCGATGCCGTACTTTACTTTGTACTCGACGCCGGTCAACCGCGTCGGCACTAACCGCCCACTGCCCTTCAGCTGTTCTTTGCTCATGATCGAATTAGACGCGGCTACCTAGCGAAAGGTTTCGCCGGTCCCCTCAGACAATTAAAGTGCCACTTAACATTGCACCGCTTTCCACTACGATGATAGCACATGTGCTGCGGAATCCCTAGCGCGGCTTTCGCGGGGCTTGCCGAAGCCTGATTTCAGGAGCTCGCGACACTCATTTGCCCTTAACTAGCTGTAAATGGTATAGATAGCACTTGGGCACGGAGTGTGTTTGCTTCGTCCGTGCGCCTGGACTCGAAATCGCGATTCATTACGCCGGCCAATCTAGGCACGCCCGGGCATCCTCCGCAACTCGTGCCCGCGTAGGGCGCGCCGCGATTCGAACTATCACTTACACTGGCATTCGCTGTGCTAGTATCAAATTCCCCGCAAGCAAAATGATGCGCGCTGCTAATTTCTTCGTTTCGCTCGTGATTGCCACCGTTCTGGCGGGCGGCAACTCGGTCCCGGCCTACCCGTTCGGCAAGCTGGCAACCGCACGATCCATATACCACGCATGCAAGGCTCCCTGCGACAGCGCGAAATCCGCGAGCCCGGCTCCGCAGATCATCGTGATCGGCTTTGTGGGCGGATTTGTGCACCACGATGACCTCGTGCACAGCGGCGTGCAGCTGGCCGCGCGCCTGCGTCAGGACTACCCTTCCGGAGTCTACGTCAACACCTTCGAGAATCATCAAGGTGACCAGGCGCACCGGCAGGTTCTGCAACTTCTGGACACCAATCACGACGGCGCGCTTTCGTCTGCCGAAAAGCGCGACGCGCGCGTGGTGATCTACGGACACAGCTGGGGAGCTTCGGAAACTGTCGCGCTGGCAAACCAGCTGAATCGCGACGGAGTGCCCGTGCTGCTGACCATTCAAGTGGACAGCGTTGCCAAATCGGGTGAAGACGATTCGGTCATTCCTGCAAACGTCTCGCAAGCCGTGAATTTCTACCAGAGCGACGGTCTGCTGCACGGGCGCCCCGCGATTCGCGCCGCCGATCCAGAGCGCACGCGCATCCTGGGAAATTTCCGACAGGACTACGCCGCGAAGCCCATCCGTTGCGATGCATATCCATGGTGGGATCGGATTTTCATGAAGTCACACATCGAAATCGAATGCGATCCTCGGGTCTGGAAGCAGGTTGAATCGCTCATCCGCTCGAAATTGCCGCCGCCCACCCGCAGCTCCGCCGCGGTAGGCACATCGGACCAATCATCGGCCAAGATCGCGCCATAGCCGGCCGCCTGAGATGTCTGTTCTGTCCGCAGTTCGACTCACGCATCAGGCAGCGGGTTTCCGTCACCTGTACTGCCGGACAGGGTAACCCTGCCGATGCACGGTTCGACACGTCGCGCGAACCCAGCAAGCGTCCCCGTTAAGATGAGCTATGACTGGCAGTTCATCTTCGGGGCAAAACGGCGGCAAACCGCCAGCTGGCGTTCCTGAGGTAAAACCGCGCGCGACGCCGCAGCCGACCCCGCTTCATCCGGGCGCGAGCGACGGAACAGGCAAACCGTCGCCGCTAAGGTCCAACGCGCAGGCTGCGGGACCCGGGAGCGACACTCGGGCAAACGCAAGGGGCTCGGCGAGCACGTGGGATCCCACAGCTCCGGCAGTTCCCCCAGCAACAGTTCCCTGCCCAAAATGTGGCGCGGCCGTGCGCGAAGTGGCGCGCTTCTGCCAGCGCTGCCACATGACGATGCGTTTTGACTGCCCTTCTTGCGGCAATAAACAACGCACCGGGGTGAAGTGCGAAAAATGCGGAATCAACTTCGTGAAATATATCGGCGCAGTGGTCGCCGCCAAGAAACCTGAGGAAGACACGTTCGAGCAGAGGCTGGAACGGCGCAGCGCACTCCTGAAAAATATCCTCGCGATCCCGCTCACCGGCGGCCTTAAGCTCTTCAAGCAACTTTTTCAAGCGAGCAACCGCAAATCGTAGCTCACGGATGAAAATACCTCGACGACGGCAAAAAGCCGCAGCGCGAATACCCACGGCCCGCTGAGCGGAGCGTTTCACTGCCAGCGTGCAGTACTTGAACGTCCACTCGGCCACGCCGGCTAGCTTGTGGCGCTCGCCCGATGCGGTGCGTGGTACCGCACGGCCCAGGGCTGCGGCGGCTTGGCGAGAAATGTTGAAAACTAGGGCTGTTTGGCGCGCGGGGGCCAGGGCTCCAGGAGCTGTTCCTTGCGATAGATGAGCGCGTTGATATTGTAGGGAGCAAGTTCGATGCTGTGGCCGTGAGTGATCGCGTCGGTGGGACAGGCTTCTACGCAGTAACCGCAGAAAATGCAGCGCGAATAATCGATGTTGTACACCTTGGCATAGCGCTCGCCCGCGGAAATGCGATTCGCGGCGGTATTTTCAGCGGCTTCGATGTAGATACAGTTCGCTGGACAGGCTGCGGCGCACAGAAAACAGCCCACGCACTTTTCGTAGCCGTGCTCGTCGCGCTGTAAAACGTGGATTCCGCGATAGCGTGGTTGCACGGTGGGGGGCGCGTCGGGAAAACTTTCGGTGGTAGTCTTGCGAAACATCGTACGCAGGGTCACGCTGAAGCCCTTATAAAGGGTGAAGAATGTTTCACCGACTTCCTGGATGAGAGATGCCATCGCAATCACTTTAGCAGAGTCGGCAGAGGCAGGCAAACCGAGCAGTGACGAGTGATAAGTGAATCGCGATCCGTCGTGCGCGACGCGCGACTGTGAGCAGCGTTGCGGTCGGACGGGGCAGACGGCACGCGGTGGGCCGGTTGCCCGGCCTCCCAGGTGATCACCATGCGGCGGCGACCCGCGTCGCTCGCTTTCGGGTGCGTTTTCATTTTTGGTTTTCATTCCAGGTAAGGCGGAGAGCGGGCGAATACAGCTGCACGTTTGCAAAAACATTCGGGGCCCGTACCGCGGCGGAGCCGGAGTCTTCGCTGCACGGAACTCGCAAGCCCACACGCCAGCGGAGAACCTGTGGATATGGCGGCCGGTTTTCTGGATCGAGGATCAGGCTTCCTTCGCCGAGAGCGACGCGGCGGCGATCAAGCACAGTGTAGTCAGGATTGAGAAAACCAGGGGCGTGGTGAAGGCATACATCCAGGTCAGTGCTGTGATTGCCACAAAGCAAATGGCGAGCGCCCACGCAATGTTGCGCACGCGCGCCAAAGTATCTGGCGGGAGCGCGGCCAGCAACCACGCCAGTACCGCGGCAAACAAAAGAAACACCGTGAAAAAAAGCCCGAAAGCGCTGAAGAAGTCCCAATACGTTCGGGTGAATCCTTGTGCGTCAAAGTGGACGGAACGCATTAGACCAAGAACCGCTTCCGCCGCCATTCTGGAATATTCTGGCGAAAGCCGAACGTGTGCCCGGCCGCAAATAGCGCTAGAAGAACGGAAGAGATTCGGTAAAGAATTCCCGGTTTCACGTGCTGCCTCCTGTGGATTTGTGGGCGCGCTTTAGCACATCCGTAATACCGGTGAGGCGCTTGCCGACGTTCTAGGTTGCTGCCGAACGCATCGCGCAGGACCTCGCCTAAACCCTTCAAAAACCGGAGGTATATGCGGCACCCGACAATTCAAAGACTTGCGTTCGGACAACCCTCGGCAAACACCGCATCCGCCGCCACGGGCCGGCCAATAGCGTCAACTCGCAACCGAGCGCCGGCGCGAAGATCGTTTTCAGCGGCGAGCTGAGGCTGGCCGCCACCAAACCAAGTTCCAGCGGGCGCGCCGGCTTTTCCTTCCGCGCGCGTTACCCTCCGACCCTTCCCTGGCCGCGAGCATCATCGCAGCCGGACCGCCAACGGGTCACCGAACGCGGCTCGAATTCGCAATCGATTCCCTCACTCAAGTTCGAGGAGGAAAATTGTACTTGCTGATTGAATTCATTCTCGGGTGTAAGGTCACCATGCTCGTTCCGGATTTTTTATTTCGCGACCACGGAGTCCGGTACCCGGTGAGACGCTGCACCCCGCGCGGCCTACGCTTTCGCGTGATGTCAGCGTAACTGCGAGTTGTGGACGCGAAGCAGGATGGCGGCGGGCTCGCAAGTTTTTGTTCGGCCATGCCGCTACAGTCAATTCTTGAAATCACTACAGAGTGTACTGGATGGCCGCACGCCCCTCGGATTCGTACATTACCTACCAGCGCTTCGCCCAGCGGCGCGATCCGTACCCAAGTCACAGCCACGCGAGGTGCTTCGATGACACAGACTCAGATGGCAGTTCTTGTAATCGCGGTAATCGTGGCCGTAGCTGTGGTAGTCCTGCTTGTTTTACGACGACGCAGCGAAAAACTGCGTGCCCGGTTTGGCTCGGAATATGATCGGGTCGTAGCCGAAAAGGGGAATCGCTTCAAGGCCGAAGCCCAACTTGAGAGCATCGAGAAACGAGTGAAGAGCTATTCTCTGCAGGCGCTGAGCACGGCTGATCGCGATCGCTTTCAACAGCAGTGGCGGAAGATCCAGGCGACATTCGTGGATGATCCTGCCGGTGCATTGTCTGAAGCGGACCAGCTTATCGGGAAGGTGATGTCGGCCTGCGGCTATCCACCCAGCGACTTTGAAAACCGCGCTGCGGAAATTTCGGTTGACCACGCGACGGTGGTCGAGCATTACCGCGCTGGACACGAAATAGCACTGCGCCACTCGCAACGCCAAGCCACGACCGAGGATCTCCGAAAAGCCATGCTTCATTACCGTGCCTTGTTCGACGAGTTAGTGGGAGAAGAGCAGGTCCCGCTGCGCGCGCGTGCTGTTGGCCGCGCTTAGGCAAATAGCGCCGATGCGGCGAGCCCCATACCAATTTAATTTTCCAAAGCCTGAAACAAAGGAGATTGTTCATGACCGAATATCTTGGCAAGGATACAGGCCTCGTCTCTGAACCGGTGAAGGTTGTTGACCCAAACGCGACAGAAGCAGAAACAATGACCGAGCGAGTGCTGGGATCCGATTCCGAGGCCCGCACCTTGATCACGCCGCCCCCGGCGAACGTTGCGGTCGCGAACGTCGCGAGCCCTGCGAACACAGGCGCCGCCGTCGCACGCGCACGTGAGGAAGACAGGGTCGCGCTGTTTATAGCGAACGAAGCGAACGAGCTACGCGCTCGTTGGGATGGCATTCAGGTGGGATTCGTTGACGAACCGCGCAAGTCCGTGCAAGAGGCGGATGCACTTGTTTCCGCGACAATCACGCGGCTGGCCGAGATGTTTGCCGCTGAGCGCCAAAAACTAGAACAACAGTGGGATCGCAGCGAGAATATTTCAACCGAGGATTTGCGCGTGGCGTTGCAACGCTACCGCTCGTTTTTTGCTCGGCTGCTCGCGATTTGAACGCACGGGTCACCGCACACAGCGTAAAAGGAAGCGACTCTAGGCCGCCCAGATGCGCAAGCAGCCTGCCCTCGAGCAGGTGCGAACTCATTCCCTGAGATCCGCGAACCTGGCTTCGATTAGCCATTGGATTAGCGCGAAAAGCATCGCGGTCGATACGCCGAACAGGAGCATGCCGTTGGCGGCCTCGAGTGGTCCCAGAAATCTCCAATGCGGCGTCATGATCAGATCACCGTATCCCAACGTGGTGTAGTTCACCGCGGAGTGGTAGTACGCGGTTCCAAAATATGGAAATTCTCCACACAGCACGAAGACCTCGGCCCACAAAGCGATCTCAATCAAGTGTGCCGCGAGCGTAGCCAGCATGGCCAGCACGACCACTGGAAAATCGCTCCAGAAGCTCCTGCCGGTCCGGCCCAGTCTTCGCTCACGGCGCAGCAGGTTCAGCGACACGCTCACGGACAGGGCGTGGATGAAGATCGTACATAAGATGACGACTGCGCCCACCGCCAGCGGAAGCAGGATCGGGATTCGAAGAACTTGCGTCATGGTTTGTGGCTTGCGCTCGCGGCCGGCGCCGAAGCTGGCCTTGCGTGCTGCTGCGAATTGCTATCTATTCAGGAGTGAGACCCATCGCCTGAGTCACTTCGTCGCCCGCCTGAATGTAATCCAGCTGCGCCTGGAGCAACGAAGTCTTGGCATCGTACTCCTGCGCCACGGCGTTCTGTACCTGCGATTGTAGGGCCTCGCCTTTCTGCAGCTGTTGCGTGAATACGCGGCTGGATTCGGCGCGCAAAGCGTACAATTCCTGGGAAACTTGCACCATTTCCCGCGTGCGCTGCAGTTTGTTGTAAGCAACCTGCAACCGCAACTCCACGTCCTCTGTCACGCGTACCAGATTTTCTTTGGCCTCCGCCACCTGCGCGTCGCTTTCTCGCACCGCTGCGCGTCTTTTGCCGCCGTCGAAAAGATCGTAAGTAAGCTCAAATCCGAAGGAGCCGAAGTTGTGCGCCAGAAAAGGAACATTGTTCTGATAACTGTAGCGAGCGAAAGCCGTGACGTCTGGCACATAGTCAGCCTTGGACAATTGCACGGCGGCGTTAGCCTTTCGCAATTCCTCGCGCGCCGCTACGATTTCCGGATGCGATTGCAGAGCGACCTTGACGCATTCCTCGCGCTCGCACGTATCATGAACGCCGGGAACGCCGGAATCCAGATCCAGCTGCGTCGTCAGCGGCAGCCCGATCACATCGTTCAGTTGCATGGTCAGGTCCGAGAGCTGTAACTCAGTGGACAGCAGTTCCTGTTTTGCTTGCAGCGATTGCGCATGGCTTTCGATCACGTCTTCATCGAGCGCGCTGCCGTATTTCACCTGCTGGGTGCGCTCGCTCTGCAGGTCTTCGGCAGCTTTGATTCGGGCCTGGGTGGCGCTCTGGTGCAGCTGCGTGATCAGCACACGGTAATAAAGCTCGTGAACTTTCAGCGCGACTTCGTTTTCCGTTTCCTGCGCGTCGGCTCGCGTGGCACTCAAATCCGCGCTCGCAGCTTCGTTCGCAGGTTTGACCCTTGTGAATAATTGCGTAAGCGGCTGCACCAACCCCGTGCCGCTGGTCACGAACGTCTCTCCGCCCTGATTGAGAATCACGGAACTGGCGGGAATCGGAGTTCCGGCCACGGTACCCAGGCTGCCCGCTGCAATTTGGATGAATTGGGTGTCCGTCACGGTGAACACTCGGCTCTCGTTCTTTATCGTGGGATAGTAGGCGCTCTTGGCTTTCTCTTTCGCGTGTTGCATTTCCTCCACGCGCAATCCGGCGATGCGCACCACGTGATTGTGCTTCAGCGCGAGCTGCACTGCTTCCTGCAGAGTGAGGTGGCGAGGAGAAGTCGCCGCCGCCTCCTGCGCCCGAACAAAAGTCAGCGAGCCCAGGAATAACAGAGCGGCGGCCAATATTTTGCTGCGTGCTTTCATGATTTCGTCTCCTGAGGCGCGGGCGATCGTTCCTGCAAGGCGCTGAGGTTGCCGTAACTCAACGGTGACTCGCGAAGCATGGCGATGAGCAGCAGAGCGACGACGCTCGCCCAAGCCACCAGGTAGAATCCGTCGATGATGCTCAGCGTGTAGGCTTGCAGCCGTAATCTGCCGCCCATAAGATCCACTGCCCGGCCGGCGGCGGCGGGCAGTCCGGAAGATTTTGCATATACTCCCGCCGTGAGCGCTCGAATATTGCCGTCCGTGATCCAGTTCCCTTTTTGCACGTGCAGGCCCAGGAGGTTTGAATGCAGCTTTTCTCGCTGCGCGATGAAGTGGCCCATGAACACGGCGCCCAGTTCCCCGCCGAACAAGCGCACCACATGGAAGAACGCAGAAAATGTGAGAATCCATTGCGGTTTCGATAGTCCGCCCGAAAAAATCCCCTGCAGGATAATCGTCGCCACCAGCCCGACAAACGCGAAGCATTGTCCAAGGCCCATGAGCAATTCCGTGGGGTAATAATTCGACGCCGACCAGGCGCTGGTGAGGTCCGCGTTTAAATACGACGCAATAGCAATGCACACGAAACCAAAGGCCATCAGCAGGCGCGAATCAAGTCCTGACAAGAGCAGAAGCCCGGCAATAAAGGCGAGGACAAGCAGTGGAATCGCGCTCCAAATGATCGCCGGCCCAATTTGATCGGCTTCAAAGCCGTGGATTCCGAGCGATTGCGGTATCAGGATGATGGTCGCCACCAGGGAAAAACGAAACAGAAACAGCCCGATGCCAAGCAGCATCGTGTTCCACTGGCGCAGATAAGGCATGTCAACCAAAGGATTGGGACCGCGCAGACGCCCGACCGTTGCTGCGATCAGTAAGACCAAACCGCCGAAGAATAATGCGTTGAACACTCCCGAGCGCCACCAGTCCAGCCTTTCGCCCTGATCAATCGCTCCGTACAGCATTGCGAATCCCAGGCTGCCGTACAGAAATGCCGCGAAACTCGGCGGCGCGCCCGACCTTTTTGGCGCAGGAGAGGCGGGAATCCCGTAATAGATACACAGCACCATCCACGGCGTGATCAGCGCCGAATTCCAGAACATCCAGTGCCAGGAGAGATGGTCCCGGTACCAGCCATAGAGCGATGGAGCGATGTTTACAGCGCCGTCAACAAACGTCGCGTACAGCGCTATTGTGAACGGAAGGAAGCGCAGAGGAATATTGCGCAGCGCGAAGGTCAGCGTCAGCGGGTAGAACGTGCCCGACGTCAACCCGGCCAAAACGAGCGCGCAGATGAGCAAGCTGTAGTTGTGGATCAGCGGAAGGAAAGCGCAGATCAACGTAAACGCCGTCGCCGCATAGAATAGAATTTTGCGGGGTCCCAGCAGAGCGCCGACAAAGACCGTAAAAGGCCCGATGAACATCAAGGCCATGTTGTAGGCGCTGCCGATCCATGCCCCGTCGTCGAAGCTGATCCCCAGGTGGCCCTTGAGGTCCGCAGTGCCGAGCGAAAGCATGCGGCCGGTGAGCGTGACAATTCCGGCCCCCATGATTACTCCCAAGATTCCGAGCAACGGACTCTGCGAGAGTTCCGAGGGCGCGGCTTTGGCAAGAACACCGGCAATTTGTGTCGGCGGGGGTAGGCGTACAGCCGTGGTTGCAGCAGCCATCGTGCGCTCCACTCAGTGTTTGGTGCGCACGGTGGCGACGACGGAAAGGCCCGGACGCAAGGTCGCTGCCACGCTGGGATCATCGAGCGCGATCTTGACGGGGATTCTTTGCACCACTTTCGTGTAATTGCCGGTGGCGTTGTCGGGCGGCAGCAGTGCGAATTGCGATCCGCTGGCAGGGGCGATCTCTAGCACCTTGCCGTGAATCACCTTGCCCGGGTATTCATCCACTGCGATCTCCGCAACGTCGCCAACCTTCATATTGGTGAGCTGCGTCTCGCGGTAATTCGCTTCCACCCATTTAATTTTGCTGACGAAGGAAATAACTTGCGTTCCCGGAGAGACCAACTGTCCAGGCCGCACTTGCCTTTCGCCCACCGTGCCGTCGCCGGGCGCATCGATCGTCGTATAGCCCAGATTCACTTGCGCGCCCGTGAGCGCCGCCTGCTTGGCGTGAAGGTCGGCCACCAGTTCGGCGTCCTGCGATTCCAGCACGGCCTTGCCCCGGCGTTCCGCCTCCGCCGCAAGCTCATTGCTGCGCAGTTGAGTTTTCGCCTCCTCCAGGTCAGCCTGGCGGCTCGCCAGTTGTGCCGCAAACCTCTCCTGGTCGGCCACCGCTTGTTCCACTTTTTGCTGCGTGGCGGACCGCGTCTGCAGTAAAGTTTCTTGCCGGGTGCGTTCCGCCTTCGAGCGCACCACTTCGGCTTGCGCGGCGTCAATGCCGGCCTGCGCGGCTGTGATCTGCGCGTGCGCTTCATCGATTCCCGCTAGAGCACGATCGATCTTCGCGTCTTGCAGCTCACGCTCCCGGCGATTATTTTCGATCGCGGCCTTGGCCGCTTCCACCGCCGCAACTGCCTGCGCCACTTGCGCCTTGTAATCGTCATCATCCAAAGCAACGATCAGGTCTCCTTGATGAACCTCCTGGTAGTCGGAGACTTTTACATCCCGCACGATGCCTGCGACTTTCGTGCTGAGCGGCGTCAGATCGCCCCGCACGTAAGCGTCGTCGGTGACTTGTTCGATTCGGCCTCCCTCCCACGCATTCCAGTTCCGGGTGATCGTGAGCAGTACTGCAGCCGCCAGCAGCAAGACCAGCAGGGGCGTTCCGTACTTCTGCCAGTGCGGCCGTGGCTTTGTTTGCTCTGTTACGTGTTCGGGCGCCGCGGCGGGGACCGGAGCCGGCGTACTTGCGGCCATAATGATTAGGCCTCCTTTATACAGCTCGGGCTCAAACCAGAGGCAATTCGAGCGCCCATTTACCCGGGGATGCATCTGCCTGAAAGGATTGAGCCTGTTGTCCCTGCCGATATACAGAGGTGGCGAGCGAGTGTCAACATGTTCTCAGCTGCGCAGATATTGACGGCCGCGCACGACAAGCCCGCCCATTTCACTGCGTTGCATTTACGGTGTTGTGGTAGCGCTGGCTTGGCGTCGCACTACTTTGGATGCGTCATTTGCTTCGGCCACGATCAGAAAACGGCGCAAGGACGCGGCGCTACTGGGCGCCAGCACTTTGAGTGGACCGATCGACTGGGAAATGCCTGCGCCGTCGGGATTTGTTTTAAGGACTGCCAGGGGTTGTAGATTGCTGTACGGCGGACGATCTGAATCCGCAGGATAAATTTGGTATTGCGACTTAGGCGTTAGGCCTTCGGCGGCGATTTGCAGCTGCGGGTCTGGTCCGTAGAGCAACTGCGTCTTGGCCATTTCGATTGCGGCCTGATGGTGCGGAAGCATGAGCCGGACAAAGTTGAGGTCGCTATCGGCGGAAGGCTGGACGGAGGCCATCGCCGCATCCATCGTTTTCATCGCCGCCATCAATTCCTGCCAATTGGGTGCAGCCGCGATGTGCTGGCCGCGCGGATTGGCATCTTGACGTCCTGCGGCTAGCGCGCAGGTGAGAATCAAAATCAGCAGAAGCGCAAAGCGCCTGCGTCCTTCAGCATATTCCTGCTTCGTGTTCGCGTTTGAGTTTGAGTTTGGGTTTGTGTTCGCATACGTTTTCGGCAGCGGCTTCGGCCCTCGCGACAGCATTCGGAATTCTCATGGCGCGGGCCTGGTTACTTCCTTCGAGAGGTAAATTATTTGGCCTACGTGATGGTAAGCGTGGGCGGCCATGCGAAGGAATACGGTGAAGCGGTCGTGGGCTTCTGGTTCGAGCGCGGCGGAATAGGGTTGGGCGAAATCTTCGGCGGACTGTTTGCGGATGGTGGCGGCGACCATGGCGATAGCGCGGTCGAAATCGATGAGAATTTGTTCCTTGGGGAGCTTGCGCGGCTCGTTGAATTCGCGTTCCCGGTCACGCACGTAGCCGGTACCGGCGATTTGCGCGCCGATATAGTAATTCAAATTGCCGGTGAGATGCAGGAGCATGTGGCCGATGCTATTGCCATAAGGGTACGGCTTTCGCCAGAGCTGGTCGGTGGAAAGGGGCGCGACCCATTGGTGAAGGCGAAGGCGAACTTCTTCATAGTATCCGGCGACAGAGGAAGCGACGAGTTGGCTGAGCTCTGGCATCGGCCGGCTTGGGGCCGCAGCGAGGCGCGCGGCGTGTGCGATTCTAAACTATCGTTTTTGAACATTCAAATTTCAACTTTCAATCCATGCGGCTGATGCGGACGCATGCTGCGGCCGAAAAATGGTGAAAAATTCAACGGCGGTTGAATCATTCAGCATGGATGCGAAGACCCGGTTGCCGGGTCGGATGGCGCGTTCAGTGCCTAAGTCCCTATTGGATGTGTGGATCGCGGGCCTCGACTGGGATGAAACGTTCGGTCGCTGAATTGCACTATCCTTACGCGGAAGGCACGTATAAGGCGAACTGCGATGCCGGCGAAGAAAAGCAGCAAATCCAAGGCTCGCAAGCTATTGAAAAATAAGGCACTTTTGGCATTCAAACCTCTATGCGTATATCCGCCAGATCCTTCCAGCAACGTGTAACGGAAGGCCGCTGGACGGAATAGGAAACATTTTGGTCCAGGGACCGCGTGCCAGCCCCCGCGGCCCCTGTTTAGAAAGAGTTGAGTAGTGGGGCTAGAGGCTGATCGCAAGACGAACGACGAGGAGATTAATAAGCCCAGATGAAACAGACCAATGGAATGCAGGAAGATTCGTTTGAGAAAGCGCGCAGCGCATTTTTCGGAACTGTAGCCGCAACTTCGAACCAGAACGCGCCAGAATCGGGCGCGACGACACCACGTAACGAGCCTCCGCGCGAGACCGCCGGGCAGTTGACCCAAGCGATGGCCGCCAGCTAGGCCTTGCGCTTCGTTCGGCCGCTCGAATGAGAGCTTCGAGCAGCTAGATTCAACAGCTTCGGACCTTCGCATAAACCAAATGCGCTCGGGACGGAGCACCCGCAAATCTAAATCTGCTTGCTTGAGCGGAGCGCAGAGCTGCGCCACTCGTCCACCCCTGAAAACTTGCAATGCGTTCGCCAGTGCTGTAGCGGAGCGCTGCTCTTCAGAACGTGACAACGCATTTGTGAGTGCCGAAGACCGGGGTGTCGTGGGGCGCTTCGGCTGCAGGCGGTGCATGCGGTGCGGCGGGTGGTGGCAAGTTAGGGAATAAGAAGGGTGTTGCGCTTTTCGTTCGACTCCGCAGCTGGTGGGATCTCAACCTCTAGGAGAAATCCTTCGCTGCTCCAGGATGACGCACAAAACCCGGGAGCACAGGCAAGCTTGATTGCCTATCCCGCCGAACCGGGCTACGAATGCGCGGCGTTTCGGCGACTGCTGATCTGGCATCCAATCACAATACAGGTTAAACCGTATGTTGCGGGCGCGGGGCGGGGGCTAGATTGGAGTCGTAGCGGAGAGCTGGTTATTGGCATGGTAGGCGTTGGCAGGCGCGAGGTCCTCACGCTCGCAGATGGGAGGAGATATGAAGAGTGTGGTGGGGATTTTTGGGGGGCGGTCGGAGGCTGAGCGGGGCGCCAAGGCGTTGGACGCTGCGGGGATTGCGCGGAGCAGAATTGCTGTGCTTACACCGCAGAGTACGGAGCAGGAAATTGCGGCTGTGCCGACGATGGATGCTGAGCAGCCGGGCATGGGCGTTGCGCTGGGGGCGACTGTGGGCGGAGCGATGGGGTTGGCGGGCGGAGTCACCTTGGGAGCGCTGGCCAGTGTTTTGATTCCGGGCGTCGGGCCCATTCTGGCGATTGGATTTGCGGCGGGGGCGCTGGGCTTTCTTGGTGGAGGGGCGCTGGGGGGCAAGCTCGATAATTCGCTGTCGGATGGGCTGCCGCAGGAAGAATTATACGTTTATGAGGATGCGCTGCGGCAGGGGCGGTCGGTGGTAATCGCGTTTGCGGAGAACCATGCGCAGGTGGAGGCGGCGCATCACGCGTTGAAGGAGGCCGGAGCGGAGAGTATTGATCGCGCGCGCGAGATGTGGTGGATTGGGCTGCGCGATATTGAGAAGGAACATTACGATGCCGGCGGAGAGAAATTCGAGGAGAGCGAAAAAGAGTTTCGAGCGGGTTTTGAGGCTGCGCAGCATCCGGCGAATCGCGGGCGGTCTTGCGACGAGAGCCGGGAACGGCTGAACGACGCACACCCCAACGCGCAGAAGAGTGAAGCTTTCCGGCAGGGATTTGAACGGGGGCGGATTTATTATCAGCAGACCAGCAAGCGGGCAAGCTAACTGCGGTTTGCCGATGCGAATCGACGAGGAACTGGCGGCCGAAGCAGCGGCTAGCGAGGTCCTTTCAAACAATGTGAAGAACGCCAAAACTCGCAGGCGTTTCTCGCAGCGTCGAAAAGGTGACGGGCATCACGGCGCACTCGAAGGAATCGTATCCAATCCTCCATTTCGCTGAATCTTCTTGCAGGAATCCAGACGACACGGAGAACAAATCCATCCGAAGTGATCCGAACCTGCCGGCTCGCGCTTTCGTGGCTCTCGTCGAAACGGTCAAGCGTTTTTAGGCCGACAACTTTCGGTCACAAAGCTAGATTCACAAACCCTCCCTCCATCGTTGCGCATGAAATCGACACGTCGGGCGGAGAGATCTCGGCATGGTTCTAATCGCACCCACACGGTGTAGATTGTCCTCCACGTACTTTGCCCTTCAAAAGGTTCCACAATCTTGAAACAATATTTTTGTCACGGTTGCGACACTCGTGAAACTTTCGTCTCGGGAGGCTCGTCGAACGTACTGAAGTACAGCAGCTCTCATGGAAGGAGCATCGACCTCACAGTCTCAACCACGATGACAGCCACGGTCACAGCCACGATGGTAGTAAGCCGCTAGTTCTTACAACCGGAAAGCGCATGTTCATTCATAGGTACGGGTGTGCCCGTGCGATTGCGGACCATATTTGGAATTACAGATTTGAATTGCGAGCACCAGCCAGCCGCAATAGAGCCGAAAGGAGTTGTTATGAAAAAAGTGAGTGTCGTCAAGAATTTCGCCACGATCGCATTTTTGCTTGCATTCCTGGTCGTCCTGCCTGCGGCACGCGCAGACCAGAGCAACCAGGAAACCACAGTTACCTTCCGTCAGCCGGTTCAAATTCCCGGGCGCGTCCTGCCTGCGGGAACGTACGTGTTCGTGTTGCCGGATGAGATTCTCGACCATTTTGTAGTCCGTATCTTCAACGCGGATCGAACCATCTTGCTTGCGACGCTACTCACAGCCAATGTCGAGCGTTCGCAGCCAACTGAACACACCGTAATCACCGTCGCGGAGCGTGCGTCAGAACAACCGGAGGCGATCATCACCTGGTTCTATTCGGGTGACACCACGGGCCATGAGTTCCTCTACCCGAAGCAGGTGCAGAAAGAGCTTGCAAAAGACAAGTGGGTGACCGTCGCGAAAGGAAAATAGCTTCGCGGCTATCGAGAACGTCAACTGGCTGGCGGCGAGATACAGGCGCAGCCAGCCGAGTTGACGCAAGCGGCTGCGCAGCACGGTGGATTCATTGGACTATCCCTGTTCGGGGCAGTAGAATTCGATTTCCCAGTTAACAGGCCGAATCACAGCTTCGTTGGCAATCGCGGAGGGATAAGTGCCGGGTTTAATCGTGTCCGTCAGCCACCACCTTTTGCAAGATGAAGCTTTGCGGCGAATTCAGGCTGCGGTCGATCAGGCGAAGGCGCAGTACTCAGACAAAATCAATGGCCTGCGTGACAGTTGGAAGGGCTATCTGGGAGCGTTCGAGGTGTCCGGCATGGGTCAGAAGGCGTCAGGAACGGTTACCGTGAAACCGTCAGACGTAACCGTCCAAATCACACTGCCGCTAGCCGCGTCGCTCTTCAAATCAAAGATCGAATCTGGGATTCGGCGCGAACTAACGAGGATACTCGCATAACGGCCCGCCGGATGCTTCAAACCAACTCAACATCTCCTCTGGTAATCCGTTCGTAGCCCTTGGCGCGGACCTGGCCCAGCGCCTCTTTCAAGACTTGTACCGTCGTGTCTTTTTCTACGATCAGGTCGATCGCGTTGTGGCTAGCGCCAAAAAACAACCGCACGCAATGCACGTCCGGCTCTTTGAATTTATACTTACAAGTTCGCAAAATTCTTTCTTCTATGTTTTGCGCGGAAAGACTCAATCCCATGAGAGAATCCAGCACCTCTATGGCATCCAACTCTGAATCGTAGTCCAAGTTTTTTAATTGCAACTGCGTTGCCTCGCCGTCCCGTTGCAGAAATTCCGTAGCGGCGGGCTTCTGCTCGTATAACGAGTACCGTGTACCGGGAATCTTGACTCCCCGGACAGCAGGCAGTTCAGGAGTCGAGACAACAGCGTCGCTGGAGTTGAGACCCACATATCGCCCCGTATAGGGGCCGGATGTGATTCTGATTCTGAAACGTGTCATCAGGTTCGTCACCGCGTTGGAGAGCGTATGAACGGCTCTCGACACTCTGTGTGAGCCAAGTTAAGTTTAGCTGCATTCAGCGACGGCTAGGATGGATCGATTCCAGGATCTCCGTCGCGGGGCCTAGAATCGCGCCGCCCATTTTCTCCGACAATACCGCGATAACTGTATCGTTATGAGATTGAGGTCAGTAGGTCAAAAAGTGAAGCACACCGAAAAAATTGCTCGATGAGGCCTCGTGCCGCGGTCCTACAGCAACGGCGGCTAACTCCAAATGGCTGATTTCAAACGGGTATTTTCCCGCACCCACGGCAATTAAGATGCATGACATCGCTTTGAAGTCGTTTTGGCGAGAGTGAACTGTCTCGTTGAAACTCCAAAAAATCTTTGGGTCGCCCGCGACCCCGCTTGGAGTAAACATATGGAGAACACAAATACCCAACACAGAGCGCTTGGTTTACTCGTGGTCTTTGGCAGTGTCTTGGCGCTGATGGCAATTCGGAATCCCGACAAGAACACTGCGCATATCGAAGATCACGCTAAGGCTGTCGCGGCTCGTTAAGCCGGGGTGCCCAGCCCCCGCCTGATTTCTCCTCGGTTCCCTCACGAATCAACCGCTACGTCATTACGCTCGACTATGCGGCCGGAAAGATGACCATCGTCGAACCTACAGTTTTTTCTTACTCGGGTCCGGGCGGCGTCTTTCCGATCCAATTCCGTGGCAAGGAATTTCTCGTTGACAGCGGCTCCGGCGATGCGGTGGATGCTCCCACCATTCTGAAAACGACCGGTCCCGTACGCAAAATCAAGACTGGTGTTGGGTTGGGACAACCGGGCGAAGGAGTGCTCGGCCGCGCTCTTTATTTTCAACTCGGATCGTTTCGAATGAACGGACCAATTACCTCTTGCTGTTCGGGCAATCCAGACGACTTAAGGAAGATAGGCACGGAAGTGCTCAGGAGATTTACGGTGATTCTCGACTATCCCCACAGCCGCATGATCCTTGAGCCGAACAGCCATTTTAAGGAAGGATTCCCGGACGCCTAGCTCCGGACGCGCAAGTTAGAGGACGGGATCAGGCAGCGGCTCTGCAGTTCGAAATTGAACGGGAATCAGCCAACAACTTCAGATGGTTGCCGACCCCGCTCACCCCAGTCGAAAAATTCTTAAAATTCAAGCGAGCGGAAAGACATTCTCATGGAAGGAGTTGGCCCGGGGACTATACAGAATTCATCTTGCGCTGTTAACTGTGGAGCCTCCACGCGGGAATCAACGAGTCGTAGCGTAACAGCGAACTCAGCAAGATATGGAGCACGATGTAAATTGCCCAGGTCGAGACATAGGCGATTACCATTTTTCGCGGGTTCCTAAGGACGTACCAAAGAAGCAGGATATCCAACGGCACTGGCGCTGCGACCACAGCCCAGGCTGGCGCGCCCACACTTTCTACGCTGTAGCCTAACAGGCAGACAAAACACCCAATGGCCAATGACGCGAACGGGTAGACCTTCCGATCAGCGATAAAGAACCCCAGCCCCCAGCACAAAGCGGTGAACATAATTGCGATATCAAGCAGGATCGGCGTAGGGAGCGTGCCCAGCATGGAAGTGACCCCTCTCGGATCTGGATCGGCAGTCGGCTTGACTTCAGGTGCTTCTTTTCGTGGAAGCAATCAGCGCGTTTGTGGGAATGTGCATCACTCGAAACTCATTGTCAGTGAGCGCGGCTAATTCTCGCAATCTCTGGATCGCCTTCTCGTGACCGGTTACGCTGTCACGCCAGACCAGCGACCCGTCTGGAAATACTTCAAACAAGTCGTACTCGCGGTCCATATATTTCCTTTGCGGGCGGGACGACCAGATTGCCACAAGAGACGCGCTGGCGCTGTCTAACGTTAGACATCGCGGACGAGTCGAAAGTGTTATTCGTCCGCAGAGCCTACCCCGAGGCAACCAGTGATACACTTCCGTCATGCCGAAAAACTCGCCCGTCTTCGCAAAGGTGCAACGCGCCAAGTCGGTCATACTTAACGGTCAACACCTATTCTTGAAAGAGTGCAAAAAATGCGGCGGCGATTTCTACGGCGTCGAGAAGCAAACGCGCTGTGACGAGTGTTTAGGATCGAGGAAAAAACGTGCGTCCTGAACTTAGCTCGCTCTAGACTTTCCGTACAGAATTACTTTTCCATCCGCGACAACCGCAATGTATCTGCCGTCCTGAATGTGCAGATAACTGGACTCGGTCCCGACCTGTTTGTTCGATCACGGCACATTCACATAAACAGCAGCTCGGAGATGATTCTAAGTGCGTGCAGTAAAAAGAGTTGAAGTGGTGGACGTGAGGGGGCTCGAACCCTGACCTCCTCGTTGCGAATTATAATTTTGCTGTTCAGGATGTCCGTGAAGTCCTGAGCGTTCAACAAAACGCCTTCAGTGGCCGCAAGCTGCTGAGGGCGTTTTCGTTGGCCCATTGGACACTAAGAAGGACTCCGAATTCAATTTGTGAATCGCAAAATCGGGCCTCGGCAAACTCAGGGAAATGCGGCTTGAAAGAATGCGAAACGTACTTTGGCTCTCGCTGTGCTTCTCTTCGCGGCTTTTGTATCGATAACTGTTCACAACTGCACAGACGCTCGTGCTAAAGATTCCTATCATCAAACACTGATTCGATGGATACACGGCGGCCATGTCCCTTGCGGAGTGACTGCACACGGTAGCCCGGGCGGGCCTTTGCAGTTTGACTGCCTGGAAGCCGCCCTCGCCGCCGGCCTCCATCGCCATTTAAGAGGAGAATTGTTAATCGTGGCCAAACTGACATCTGCTAAGAGAAAAACACTTCCGAAATCGGACTTCGTTGAAAAAAGCGCCAGAAAATATCCGATCCCTGACGCTGCGCACGCACGGGATGCTCTGGCAAGAAGCTCTGGAAAGCCGGAGCACGCGGCCGTGGTCGCTGCAGTCAGACGAAGATTCCCGAAAATAAATATAACAAAAAAGAAATAGGGACATGCGGGACACACGCTGCGGTCGATCGAGAGCATTATCGGTGCTGCCAGCGACGGGTCGAAATCGAAGACGATTTTGGGGATCGCGAGTGAGAGGAGCTACGGGGCGAGGGCGGGTAATCGCTTGGATGATAGACAAGCCAGCAGGTCTCATCGTTCTGCTTCCTCTGGCGGCGACGCTTTGGGTTTTTCCTTCTTCACTGCGCGCACAGGAAGCGAAAGTAGCCCCGCCAAATCTGAACTCGATTCTCGATTCTATGGAGCGAACCGGAGAACAAAACCCAGCCCTCTCTCAGCCCCACGGATCGACGCGGGAATATAAGGTATTCCGCGGCGACGATTCGAAGCCTATGTCGGATGTAACGACTCAAATCACCTTCACTCCCCCAAACGTCAAGACATTCAAGATCACTGATGCGCAGGGTAGCGCCACAGGTAAAAAAATCGTAAGCGCCATTTTGGAGCAGGAAGTAGCCTCCGCCAAGGAAGGCCACCAACGAGATATCAGCCGAGCCAACTATAACTTCGTCTTTCTGCACGAGCAAAACTTTGGCGTCGTCCCGGAATACGTGCTGCACATCATTCCAAAACGCAAGGAAAAGGGACTACTACTTGGCGACATCTGGGTGGATACCAAAACGTACCGCGTCAGGCAAATCATTGGAGTTCCGCTCAAGACTCCGTCTTTCTGGGTCAAAGACCTCCACATCACCGTCCAATTCGCCGAGGTGAACCAGATGTGGTTGCCGGTTTCTGTGGACGCCATCGCCACGCTCCGGTTTCTAGGCACTTACACCCTTTCCGGTCTCGATTTGGCACCACCCGTCACCGCTTCAAACATGTCAAACCACTGACGAATTCTCGCAATTTGCCGCACCTCCTTCTGGCTGAAATCAAACGTGTGGCGCCGCCGCCCCGCGGATGGGCGAGCCTTCCGCAAACCTCCGGTGAGTTGGAGATAATCCTGGTTGATGATGGTTCTGCTGATGGATGTGATGGGGTCGGGGAAGATGAGGGTGGAACTCTACGCGCTTTCGAACATCCTCGGGCACAAGGATCTGAAGATGACGCAGCGCTACGCGAAGCTCTCTCGGAATACATGGATTCGCAGCGAGATCGAATGAAACTATTTGGACACCGGCGCCAATTCCCCCTCCGAAGCCCCGAGCCAAATACCAACTAAGTACGTGCAATAAAGAGAATTGAAGTGGTGGACGTGAGGGGGCTCGAACCCCTGACCTCCTCGTTGCGAACGAGGCGCTCTCCCAACTGAGCTACACGCCCTCCGATTTAACAGGTTAAGAC
>Ga0209420_1000342_pt1 | contig 25850 bp, 25 predicted proteins | sample BlaSpr_A8_OM1_O1_FD_187972 | JGI IMG/M metagenome (GOLD analysis project Ga0209420, IMG submission 187972) | Forest soil microbial communities from Thunder Bay, Ontario, Canada - Black Spruce, Ontario site 2_A8_OM1_O1 (SPAdes) (version 2) | ecosystem: Environmental > Terrestrial > Soil > Boreal...
TGGGCGGGGACGTGGTCGTCGCCGGTCGCACAGCGGCCACCCTCGACGAGGTGGCCTCTTCCATTGCGGCGAGCGGTGGGACCTGCCTGGCCGTGCCCACCAACATCCGCGACCCCGACCAGGTGGCAGCGCTGCGCGACACCGTCTACGAGCGCTTCGGGCGGGTCGACTGCCTGGTGAACAACGCCGGCGGCCAGTTCCCGGCCCTGCCCACTGCGGTCAGTGACAACGGCTGGCGGTCCGTGATCGACCTGAACCTGAACGGCACGTGGAACATGACGAGCCGCTTCATGGTGTCGATGGCCGAGGCGGGATGTGGCTCCATCGTGAACGTGGTCCACACCTTCTCCTTCGAGCGGGGGGCACCGTGGTTCGTCCACTCCGGCGCGGCGCGGGCCGGCGTGGTGAACATGGTGAAGACGCTCGCTCCCTATCTCATGCGGCGCGGCGTCACCATCAACGCCTTCGCGCCGGGCGTCTTCTCGACGCCGGGACTGATAGCCGCCGAGCTCGAGGCCGTCGGCCACACCGAGGAGACCTTCACCGACGAGCTGGTGGCCGAGGGGACGACGGTCCGCCTGGGCACGGTGGACGAGATGGCCGCCATGGTGCTCTACCTGTGCTCCCCCGCCGCCCGTTACGTGTGCGGGTCGACGATCGTCGCCGACGGGGCGTCGATGCAGACGAACTGGGTCAGCCTCTTCCCCGAAGACGCGATGTAAGGGGCGCCCGCCCGGCCCTGTTCGCAACCCACCAAAGCCCCGCGGGACCGCAACTGCGGGTGGCGCCGGAACCGGCCGGGTCAGAGGTACACCACGCGGTGGACGAACGTGACCGCCCACAGGACGCCCATGAGCACGGCGAGCGCCCGGAGGTTCCGGTCCGAGTCGAGCAGCACGACGGCGGACAGCACGTAGAGGTCCTCGAAGCCGCGGAAGTCGGCGTGGCTGTCCCAGAGCGTCGTCGTCAAGCAGATGGCCAGCACCGCCGCCACCGCCCACGCCCACTTCTCCGCGGGCCGGGCCCGCGACCGCGACAGCGTGAGGCCGGCCACCACCACCACGGTGCCGAGCGCCACCAGCTCGGCCAGCCACACGGCGGCATGTTCCGACGGCAGCTGACCGAGATTGTCGGCCAGGGCCTTGGCCATGGAGACGAAGGGATAGGTGAGGTTGTTCTCCCCGTCCGAGCCGATCGGGATGGATCCGTAGACGGCCCACCCGATGGCCTGCCACGCCGCGTAGAGCGCGACGGGAAGGATGAACGCCAGATCGGCCCGGACGGGCCGCCGCCGTCCCCGCACCACGTCGCCCACGGCGACGAGAACGACCCCGGCCACGACGACCAGCGCCGTCTCGCGGCTGAGGACGGCGGCCGCCAGGGCCAGCCCGGCCCACACCGGTCGGCCCCGACGCAGGCTCAGCAGGCCGGCGACGACGAAGCACGCCTCGCAGATCTCCGTGAGGTCGCGCCCGAGGCTGAACAAGAAGCCGAAGTACCCGGCGACCAACAGGCCCCAAGCCGGCCGCCGCCCGCAGTCACGGGCCACCAGCGCCGCCAGCCAGGCGAGCGCGGCGAGGGACACGACGTTGACCGCTACGAGGGAGTACGGGACGGCCGTCTGCTGGCCGGCCGCCAACAGCCACGCCAGTACCGGATAGGTGATGCGCTGGATGCGGTAGCCGTTGTCCAGCGTGATGCCGTACGCGGTGCGATGCAGGTTGGCCGGGTCGAGCGCCAGGCGGTAGTAGAACTGCCCGTCGTAGCCCCCTCCGGGCACGATGGTGATGCCGCGCGGGACGTGGTGCACCAGCGCGAAGGCCGAGCCGACGTCGATGAAGCGCGTGATGTCCCCGTGCGCCACCACGGCGAGACGGGCCACCACGAAGGCCGCGGCCAACACGGCGACGCCCACGGCCAGCCGAACCGGGCTGTCGAGGGCGCGCTCCACGAATCCGTGCGGCCGCACGGAATGCACTTAACTGACGCAGCTGTGAACCCTCTGGGCGCCCGCTGGCGCCCCAGTGTGACCGACGAAGGGGCGGTTCGTCACCGGCGTTGCTCCCGGTGAGGGACAGGTCAGATCAGCGAGAGGACACCCGCGCCCGGGCCGTACAGACCCACCCCAACTCGTAGACCTGCACGTCCACGTCGCCGAAACCGGCCTCGTGCAGCCGCCCCGGCAGGTCGTCCGGATCGATGGGGTTGTACGTGTCGCCTTCGTGGAAGGCCGCCGTGCCCTCGTTGTAGACGCCGTCGGCCGCGACCAGCACGCCGCCGGGCACCAGGACACGGGCCAGCTCGGCGAACACTCGGTCCTGCTGGGCCGGCGGTGCGATGTGGTGCAGCATGTGGAAGGAGGCGGCCCCGGTGAAGCGGCCGTCGTCGAAGTCCAAAGCGGCGGCGTCCCCGAGCACGACGTCCACGTTGGCGTGCCGGCCCGTGAGCGCCGCGGCCAGACCCTCGTCGATCTCGACCGCCGTGAGGTGCGGCGTCCTGGTGCACAGCACGTCCGTGGTGAAGCCCGGTCCGGGACCGATCTCGATGGCCTCGTCGCCCAGCTCCACCCCGCGCAGCGCCACCGGGAGGATGGTCTCGTGCACCAACTTCCGCCAGTCCTCGCTGGCGCAGTACTCCATGTGGGCGGCGTTCATGTCGCGGCCCCACTCACCCCGGTGCTTGAACCTGGTACTCGTCCTTCCACCAGCGCGCCGCGCCGACCTCGGCCGGGTCGGTGCGCAGCGCCGGGTCCTGGCCCAAGTCGGCCGGCGTGGGCCCGATGCGCTCGGCGATGGGGCGCAGCGCCTCGAGGTCGAAGCCGTAGCAGCGGGCGGCCGTCTCGCCGAGCAGCTGGCGGGCGTCCTCCACCGGGATGCCACCGAAGTCGCCGCGGAGGCGCTCCTGGGTGTGCGGCCACGTGCCCTCCGGGTGGGGGTAGTCGGTGCCCCACATCACCACGTCGCAACCGAGCACATGGCGGCGACGGATCTCTTCTTTCGACATGGTCGAGGCGCCGATGAAGATGTTGTCGCCGAAGTAGTCCGACGGCAGCCTCGAGATCTTGCCCTTGAGCAGCGCCGCCATCTTCTTGGTCGTGTGGCCCCCGCCCATGTACTGGTCCCACTTCCACATCATGTCGGCCGCCCAGTAGGCCGCCGCCTCGGTGACGACGTACTTGAGCCGCGGGTAACGCTCGAAGACACCCGAGAACAGCAGGTGCCACATGGGCCGCGCCGCCCACCACACGACCTCGGCCAGGTAGATCCCAATGTTGTCGTTGTACTCGTCCTGCGGCGCCTCGCCCGAGTGCGTGTGCACCGGGAACCCGGCCGCCTGGCAGGCCGCCCATACCGGGTCGTAGTCCGGATGGTTGTAGGGCACCAGGTCGTGCCACATCGTCGGCACCATGATCCCGCGAATGCCGGGCTGCTCCGCCAGCCATTCGATCTCGTCCACCGATCGCTGGACGCCGTGGGTGATGGGCACCAGCGCGATGCCGCCGTGGCGTTCGGGGCTACGTGCGCACATGTCGGCGAGGAAGCGGTTGTGGGCCCGGGCGCCGGCGAAGGCGAGCTCGGGGTCGGCGATGGCGCCGGCGGACAGGCCGGCCCCGAACGGCGGAGACGCCATGCCGGTGATGGCGTCGGCGTCGGCGAACATGACCTCGGCCGTCACGCCGTCGGCATCGAGCTCCTTGTCGCGCTGCTCGATGTCCCAGGCGCCGCGCAGCCCCTCCTCGTTCTCCGTCTCCCAACCCATGATGTAGTCGTAATTCATCTGGAGTGCCTGGTCCCGGTTGGCGTGGCGCTCGGCCAGGTACTCGTCGAACTGCGGGTGGTACTTGGCGTCGAGGAAGGGCCGGTACTCCTCGCACGGCAGCCCGGCGTGGGCGTCGGCGGAAATGATCAGGTAGCGGTCGCTCATCGCTTCGCCCCCAGGACGGAGAGGTCGTCGTAGCGCTGGTGGATGAAGGGCTCGAGGCTGGAACGGGGCACCGGGCCGATGACACGGCCGACCTGGGTGGAGGCCCGCTCCGTCCAGTTCAGGTCGACCATACGCCGAACGACCAGGTCGGCCACCGGGTCGAGCGGCGCCTCCTTCAAGATGAGATCACCGTCGATCCCCTCGTGCACCCGCGTGCGCTCGGTCTTCTCGCCGTAGACGAGCAAGGGGTCCTGGTCGAGGACGCCGGCCTGCTCGCATGACGGTGAGAGTTTGAACCAGAAGTCGGTCTTCTCGAGCTCGTAGTTCTGGCGCGTCTCGCTGATGCGGCCCACCACCTCGCAGACGACTGAACCCATGCGGGCGATGCGCGCCGTGACGCTCTCGCCGTCGCGCTGCACCTCAACCTCGGCCAGCTTCTTGGGCTCGCCGTTGATCTCGCGCCCCCCGATGAGCGACTGCTCGGTCGTCATGGGCATGAAGATCGGGTACTCGCCCAGGCGGTCCCGGTGGCGGGCCTGCACGCCGATCCAGCCGGCGCCGAACACGGGCAGCCCGGGCATCTCGACCCGGGTGATGGTGATGCGCACGAGTGGGCGCTCACCCGGCTCGAGCGGCGGCGGCAGGATGGCGGCGACGATGTCGGGGTCGGTCTCGTAGACGGCCGTCACCGCCTCCGACCAGATATCGGGCGCCTGCTTGGCCTCGATCTCCCGGTTCACCTGCTCGGCGCGGGCGCCGTAGCGCACGTTCTGCATGGTCCCTCCCTCGGTCACCACGCCCGCAGTATCTGCGTGGGGTCGAATGCGTTGCACGTGGTCGTGGTCGGCCAGTCTTCCGGGGCCAAAGGCCGCGCCACGTCGGCCACCAGCGGGCCGACGCGGTCGCCGATCGGCCGCAGCAGGTCGAGGTCGAACCCGTAGAACGAGGCGGGCGTGGTCTCGACCATGGCCCGCACGTCGGGCTCGGCGTAGTCGGCGAAGGCCACCCGGAGAGCCTCGGTGGTGTAGGGGTAGCTCCCCTCCGAATGGGGGTAGTCGGCGCCCCACATGACGTGCCCGACACCCAGGTCGCGGCACAGCGGCGCCTCGCTGGGACGCAGGAAGGAGGCGCCGATCCAGAAATTGCGAGCGAAGTACTCCGACGGCGTCATCGTCATTTTGGCCGCGCCGGCACCGAAGAAGTTCGACTCGGCCGCGTTGGGCAGCGTCATGCGGCCGTAGAACCAGTCCAGGGTCTCGAGGCCCCGCGGCAGCCAGCCCACGCCCTGCTCGGTCACGGCGAAGCGCAGGGTGGGATAGCGATCGAGGACCCCCGAGAAGATGATGTGCCACACCGAGCGGTGGCTGAACCACGGGATCTCTATGAGCATCATGGAGCGCGCCGCTTCGTGCTCCCCGTAGTCGGGCAGCGCACTGCCCCCGTGGATGTTGACCGGCACGTCGAGCTCGGCGCACAGGCGCCACAGCGGCTCGTAGTGGTCCTCCCACAGGGGCGGCAGGTGCGAATTGGGCGGGATGGAGGGCAGCAGAATGCCGCCGAACGGCTTGTCGAACCCCTCGACGGCCCAGCGGATCTCCGCCAGCGCGTCGTCGATGTCGTTGGCGAAGACCTGGATGATGCCGGCCCGCCGGCCCGGCGTGGCCGCACAGAAGTCCGCCAGCCACCGGTTGTGCGCCTGGACCCCGGCCCAGCGACGCTCGTAGTCCTCCGGCGTGGGCGGCAGCGCCACCAGGTTGCCCTGCTGGAAGAACGGCGGAACCGTGTTGGGGAACAGCACCTCGGCCGCCAGGCCGTCGCTCTCCGTCTCGGCCAGCCGCCGGTCGCTGTCCCAACTGCGGTAGGCGATGGGCGCCAGGAGGTCGGCGTAGGGGTTGACGTACTCGGCCGCCCAGGCGTCGAACTCGTCGTGATAGCGGCCGGCGAGGTACGGGCGGTAGTCCAAGATGTCCCCGCCGGCGTGTCCGTCGGCGGACACCACCGTGTAGCGGGACCGGGAGTCGGTGACCGCCATCAGCTCAGCGCGGCCGGCGGCAGCCGGCCCTCGGCGATGGCGTCGGCCCGGCGGTGCAGCATGGCGGCGCTCTCGTCAAGACCGTGGCCGATGATGAAGTCGCCCCGCTTGACGCCCTCGACACAGAAGCGCCCCAGCGCGGACAGGTCCATGACCTCCACGGACCGTCCGGCCGCCGCCAGCTGCACCTTGAACTCCTCGAACGTGGTCCCGGGTGCCGGGGGGCGCGGCCCGACGCGGGCCAGGGCGGCGGGCCGGTTGCGCTGCGCGGTCCACAGGCCGGTGTCGAGCAAGCCGCCCGACGGATAGAAGACGCAGGCCCGGACGTCGGTCCCGGCGTCCATGAGCTGGTGCGCCAACGCCTCGGTGAGGCAGGAGACGGCCGCCTTGCTGGAGGCGTAGACCGAGGCATAGGGCACGGGGGCGATGCCGCCGTCCATGCTCGAGGTGTTGACCACGACGCCGGGCTGCCCCGACTCGATCATGCGAGGGACGAAGGACAGCACGCCATTGGCCACGCCGAAGACGTTGACCGAGAAGCACCAGGCCCAGTCGTTGGCCTCCTGCTCCCAGGGCCGACCGCCGCCGCCGGAGGTGACGCCGGCGTTGTTGAAGAGAAGGTGGCAGGCGCCCTCGGTGGCGAACACGTCGGCGGCCAGCGCATCGACGGAGGCAGCGTAGGCCACGTCGGTGACCACGCCGCGCACGTCTCCCGACTCGGACAGCTCCTTCACCGCCTGCTCGAGCACCGCCAGCTCGACGTCCGCGATGACGACACGCACCCCCTCGTCGAGCAGGGCCTCGACGATGCCGCGCCCGATGCCGGCCGCTCCCCCCGTGACCACGGCCACCTTGCCGTTCAGGTCTTCCACTCCGTCGCCCCCAGTCGCTGGCCCGACCCCGTGCCGCGGGCCCACCATATCCCGACCTGATGGGTCGTCAGGTCGGCGACCACCCCAGCACACCGGCGATATGGCGGCGGGCGAAGGCTCGCAGTGCGCGCTCGTCGTCGAAGGGGATGCACGTCTGCGGCAGGAGGGCCATCGACAGCGTGAGCCGCGCCAGCAGCTCGGCCACTTGCTCCGTGTCCAGGTCGGCCACGCCGTCACGCTCGGCCAGGCGGCGGATGACCTCGGCCACGTAGGCGCGGCCGAGATCGAGGACGGGGCCGCCTCGTATGGTGAGGAGCGGCAGCAGGATCTCCGGCTCGATGGCCAGCAGTCGCCGCAGCAGGGCGTTGGCCCGCATCTCGCGCATGCAGGCCACAGACAGGGCCACGATCTGCTCCTCGGCCGACGTCGCGGGATCGACCTCGGCGTCGACGCGCTCGACCAGCCGGACCGCCTCGCGCAGACCGACGGCCCAGACGATGCGGTCCTTTCCCGGGAAGCGCCGGTACAGCGTGGCCGGGCTGAGCCCGCTCCGGCGGGCGATCTCCCCCATGCTGGTGCGGCGGATGCCGAAGTCCAGGAACGCCTCGAGCGCGGCGTCCAACACCTGCTCGCGGTCGGCGTCACCCGGGACGCCGTCCCGTAGCAGCTCGAGGACGTGCGGTGCCGCCGTGGTCACGCCACCTGCCGGGAGTCGGCGCGCCGGGCGTCCCGACGCGCCCGGGCGCCCATCGGGTAGTGCAAGACCCGGTCGGGCAGTGGCGTCGTGGCGGCCCGCACGAGGATGGCGGCGGCTTGGAGGCGGCGTCGGTCGGCCAGGTTCCACGGCAGGCCGAGACGCTGCCGCAGGAGGGTCGGCAGGGTGCCCACGGTGACGTCGTGGAGGAAGGATCGCCCGAGCGGGCGCAGGACGGTCCAGAGGGGAGCAGGGAACAATGGCCAGGGCGGCGGCTCCACGCCCTTCAGCTCCAGGCTGGACAGGAGGATGCGCACCGTCTCGTTGTCGCTCAGCGTGCCGCTCACCATGTGGCGCACGTAGGCGCGGAAGGCGTCGAGGTCGGCTGGCATGCATTCATCGCGGACGCCGAGGACGAGACCGGTCTGCCGCCACTCGGCGTAGAGCTGCTCTCTCCCGTCGCGGGTGAGGGAGGGCCCGAACCACCGGACGCCGGCCAGGACGGTGTCGAAGTTGGAAAGGTGGACCCAGGCGTAGGCCTCCGGGTCGAGCGCCTGGTAGCGCTCGCCCCGAAAGTCGGTGCCGCGGATGCCGCGGTGCAGGCGGCGCAGGCGCTCGGCCTCCTCGAGCGCGGCCGGGCCTCCGAACAGCTGCACCTGGAGTGAGCGCAGGGTGCGATCGAGCCGGCCCCACGGATCGCGGGTGAAGTCGGAGAAGTCGCGCACGCCGGCGCCGACCACGGGATGGGCCGTCTGCAGCATGAGGGCGCGTCCCGCCACCAACAGCCCCGTGCGCGGGAAACCCATCTTCCAGACGAGCGAGTCGGGACCCAGCGGGACCGGGCCCCCGGCTATGGGCGCCTCTTGAGACTGTGAGAGACTCATACCCTTATTCTCTCAATCTGCACCGAAGGTGGTCAAGACCGCCTGGGTGCCACCTGTGGAATCGGTTGGCCCCTGTAGCGTCCCCACACAGTTGGCTCTTCTCGAGCGGGAGGTTCGGCAATGAGGCACCGTCGTACGTGGCTGGGGTTGTGCATCGGGATCATTGGGGTCGCACTGACCATCGCCCCGATGAGCGCCGCCTCGGCCCACAGCAAGCAGAAGCCGAAGCACCACACGACCAAGCACTCGAACAGCAAGGGCTCCAACCCGGGCAGCTCCATGTGCCAGGACATCAAGAGCGAGGAGAACGGCAATTCGCAAGTCGGCGTCGACGTGGAGAAGGCCATCGAGTCGGGCAATTTCGCCACGGCCAAGCAGGCGCTCCTCAACTCGTACGGCGCCGACGTGAGCAGTGTCAACAAGGCACTGTCCGTGATCAAGACGGCGCCGTCGAACGTCCAGGCCGCGTTCAAGAACCTGCTCACCTACGTACAGCAGATCAAGACCGACATTGAGAACGCGTCGAGCCTGCAGGGCCTGATCACCAGCTTCGAGACGCTGGGTCAGAACACGCAGATCGCTAAGGACGGGACGACCATCTCCACCTGGGCGACGTCGGTGTGCGGGAGCTCGATTCTGCCCACCACCACCACGACGGCGAGCCTGCCCTAGGCGTGGGCTGAGGATCCGGGTCGCTCCATGCCGGAGAGGCCGCCGGAGCTCCGCGTGGCGCGGCCGGACGAGGCCACCTCGCTCGACGAGGCTCGAATGGCACGCGCCTGGCTCCAGCACCTGCGCGACAGCGTCATCTTCAAGCTCGAAGGGCTCACGACCGACCAGATCCGCTGGCGGCCGGCCCCGACGGCCAACTCACTGGGCGTGATCGTCGTCCATCTCGGCTACGCCGAGCGGCTGTGGCTGCGCGCCATCGTGGCCGGCGAACGGATGGACATGGGCTGGCGAGCTCATATGTTCGAGCTGCCCGACGGGTGGGGAGCCGACGAGGTGGTGGCCTTCTACCGGGGCGAGTCCGCACGGGCGGACGCCGTGCTCGACCGGGTTCCGTCGTTCGACACCCCCTCCGCGGGAGACTTCCGGCCCACCACGGTGCGCTGGGCGGTGTTCCACCTCATTGAGGAGACGGCCCGGCACGCCGGGCACATGGACATCACCCGCGAGCTGCTCGACGGGAGCACCGGCCGCTGAGGCCGGGTCCCGGGTCCACCCGATCCCCCGGCCCCCCCGGCGGGAACCGCGCTCAAGGGAGGGCCGGTGCGTGACGAGGTGGATGAGGTGGGCCATCTCACGGTGGACCCCGACCCGGTCGACGTGCCGGGCGCAAGGGGGCTGATCACCGATCCCCGGGGGCTCGAACGTCGGCCGACGGTCCTCCCGCCCGACCCCGGCGCGCGCGATCCTGGAAGCCGCCGCGGGCGGTACCGTGATGACGTGCCCGAACCTCCGGGTGCTTCGGCGGCCAGAGGTGGGCGTAGGAGGTCGAGAGGAACGGCCATGGACGTGCAGGCTGACCAAGCAGGGCTTGAGTCCGACCCGTACGGCACGGTGGCCAGCCGGCCCGGCACCGGTCAGGGCCGACTGTTCTCCGAGTCCGTCGACACGGTGACCTCCTTCGCGGACACCGACCAACTCCCGGCGGTGCCGCGCGACGGCTACCGCAGCCCTGGGGGCAGCACCCGGGCGCTCCGGATCGCCGTGATCGCCGTCGCCGTCGCCGTCGTGGCCGCGGGCGCCGCGCTCGGCCTGGTGAAGGCTGGCGTGATCGGGTCGACCACCACCAGCGCCCCCCCGACGACGACAGCTCACCATCACACCGCCGCGGCGGCCCAGACCAAGGCCCCACTCGTCACCCAGACGGGAACGGGGGCGGGCTCGGCCAGCTACAGCGTCCCGGTGGCGGCGTACGAGGTCACCGTCACCACGACCACGGGGCGCTCCTGGGTCAGCATCGGAGTCGTCGGCCAGCACCCGATCTTCGCCGGCATCTTGAATGCCGACTCGTCCCAGCACGAAATCCTGCTCGGGCCGTCCGCGGTCGATATCGGTGCGGGGGGGACGTCGGTGACCATCACCTCCGGGAAGCGTTCGTCCACGCTCAAGCCCCTGGCGGCGCCCTTCAATTACCTGTTCACCCCCAGCCACTGAGCGGTCGGACTTCCTTCGCGCCGGCCGGCACTCGGCCGGCCGGTCAACCGCCGAGCAGCGCGCACAGCCGCTCCATCTGACTCGGCACGACGCGCCACCATGTCCAGCGCCCGCGCTTCTCCCCCTCGATCAGCCCCGCCTCCGCGAGAACCCTGGTGTGGTGGGAGACCGTCGGTTGGCTCTTGCCCAGCGGAGCTTCGAGGTGACAGCTGCACACCTCTGCTTCGCTCGCCACAATGGAGAGAAGACGGAGGCGAACCGGGTCGCTCAGCGCGGCGAAGACGCCGGCGAGCTCACCGGCCTCGGCGTCACTGAGCTGGGCCGCGGTGATCGGAGCGCAGCACTTGGTGACCGGAAGCGTTTGGCTGGCGCTGGCACCCCTCGGCATCGGCAGACCTCCCATTGACAGCTATCAATCTGTAGAGCAGACTTATTGAATCGACAACGGTCAATCTATCGGAGGAGCCATGGCTCGCGTGCAGCTCGCCCTCAACGTCTCGGACCTCGATGAGGCGATCGCCTTCTACTCCAGGCTCTTCGCTGCCGGACCGGCGAAGGTCCGCCCCGGGTACGCCAACTTCGCGGTGGCCGATCCTCCCCTCAAGCTGGTGTTGATCGAGCAGCCGGGAGGGCGGGCATCGGGTGCCGTGGGGGCGCTCAACCACCTGGGGGTCGAGGTCGCAACACCGACCGAGGTGGCTGCAGCCGCGAGCAGGCTGTCTGACGAGGGCCTGGCCACAGCGGAGCAGCTCTCGACGACGTGCTGTTACGCCGTGCAGGACAAGGTCTGGGTCGAGGACCCGGACCACACGCCGTGGGAGGTCTACGCAGTACTCGCCGACGCCCCTCTCGAGGGTGGCCTCCGCGGTGACGGGACGTACGAGGCGTCATCTGGTGGGAAGGCGCCCACCAGTACTACCTGCTGCTGACCCCGGCGACCTCGGGCGACGATGCGGGAGGTGGCGCTGTGGCGCCGCGTGACGGCCGAGTTCATCGGCAGCGCCTTCCTGGCCGCGGTGGTGATCGGCTCGGGCATCGCCGCCCAGACGCTCTCGCCGGGCACCACCGGGCTCCAGCTGCTGGAGAACGCAGCCGCGACGGCGGCGGGGCTCTTCGCCATCATCCTCATGTTCGGTGCCGTCTCGGGTGGCCACTTCAACCCGGTGGTCTCCTTCGTGGACGCCGTCTTCGGGGGGATCCGGTGGCGCCATGCCGTCGCCTACCTCCCCGCCCAGGTGGCCGGCTGCATGGTCGGCGCCGTGCTCGCCAATCTCATGTTCTCCCGGGCGGCCTTCGAGCTCTCGACCAAGAACCGGGCTTCGGCGCCACACTTCCTCTCAGAGATCATCGCCACCCTGGGGCTGTTGCTCGTAATTTTCGCCCTGGCGCGTTCGGGCCGCTCCGCCTCCGCTCCCGCCGCGGTCGGCGCCTACATTGGCGCCGCCTACTTCTTCACCAGCTCGACCAGCTTCGCCAACCCCGCCATCACGGTAGGGCGCATGTTTTCCAACACCTTTGCCGGGATCGCGCCATCCTCGGCCCCGAGCTTCATCGCTGCCCAAGTCGTCGGCGGGGTCGTCGCCGTCGTCGTGATCAAGGGCGTGCTCTATCCGGACGTCACGGCGGCGGAGGCGGCTGACGTCATCTTTCCGCACCCGGCCCCAAAGACCTCAGAAGGGTCCTCATGACGACCGACCACCCGGCCGTCCTGTTCCTGTGCGTCCACAACGCGGGGAGGTCCCAGATGGCAGCAGGCCTGCTGCGCCTGGCTGCCGGCAGCAGCATCATCGTTTCTTCGGCGGGCTCTGATCCGGCCGAGGCGCTCAACCCAGCCGTGGTGGCAGCCATGGAGGAGATCGGCGTCGACATCACCGACCGTGCTCCCACCAAGCTGACCGACGACATGATCCAAGCGGTCGACGTCGTGGTCACGATGGGCTGTGGCGACGCCTGCCCGGTCTACGCAGGGAAGCGCTACCTCGACTGGGAGGTCGAGGACCCCGCCAGCCAGCCGCTCGAAGTCGTCCGAACGATCCGCGACGACATCGCCGCCCGGGTGAACCGGCTCATCGAAGAGTTGCTCGACGAACGCGTCTGAGTCGGTGGGTCATGCCGTGTCCACGTGATCGATTCCTGGGCTCTCCCGACCGAAATCGGCCGTCATAAGGACAACTCCCCACATCCTTGCGAGCCCGGGAAAACCCCGAAGGACCAGGGAGCCTCCCCAAGGTGCGGGCAGGTGGTCCTGACACCACGGGGGGCAGACACGCCCTCCGACTGCGGGATCGGGTGTCCGCTCCGCTCCTGGGAAACGAGCGCCGCAAGCGCAGTTGCAGATACCCTGCGCCCGCATGGGCAACCAGGATGCCGAGGGCCCGGCGGCCCCCGCCGCCTCGGTCGACCCCGAAAAGGGTCCCGTCGCCCGGGAGCGGGTGCGTACCGTCCTAGCCGTTCTGCGTACCGCCGTGGGCAACCCGGATCTACGCCGGCTGGGTTTCTCCTATGCCCTGTGTTGCACGGCGGAACTGGGCATCTGGATCGCACTCCTCATTTATGCCTACGCGCACGGAGGCACGGCCGCCGGAGCCACCATCGTCCTGGTTCAGTTGGTGCCGTGCATCGTGCTCGGTCCTTTCCTCGGCGCCGTCGCCGACGTACGCGATCCGCAGCGCGTTCTTGTCATCGGCATGGTCGCGCAAGTCGTCAGCATGGGAGCGGTTGCCGGCGCAATGGCATGGGGTGCACCGGAGTGGGTCGTCCTCACGTTGGCGCCGACGACTGCGTTGAGCATCACCCTCACCCGCCCGACACAAGCCGCGCTGTTCCCCGCTGTCGTCCGTACGCCAGAGGAGCTCACGGCGGCCAACGTCATGAGTGGGTGGACATACGGCGTCGCCTGCCTCGTCGGGCCGGCGCTGGCCGGCGCACTGGTTGCGCTGGGTGGGACCGCGCTGGCCGTCGCTGGCTGTGCAGCCCTCGCCGGCCTGGCCGTGATCCCCGGGGTCCGGTTGCACGCTCTGCGGGACCACGAGCCGTCCTCCGACGAACCGTCGAGCACTCGCCTGTCGGCATGGCGGGCGCTCGACGAGTTCCGTCGGGAACTGCAGGCCAATCTGAGTTCGGCCGCCACCATCCCTGGCGTCCGCCTCCTCCTGAGCCTTCACGCCTTCTACTTCGTGCTTGTCGGGACGATCGACCTGCTTTGCGTGATCATCGCGGCGTCCTACCTCCACCTGGGCGCAGGAGGCGCCGGTTTCCTCAACGCCGCCACCGGCGGCGGGGCGGTCGTCGCAGGATTCGGGACGGCCTTCCTCATCGGCCGCCGGCGGCTCAAGGGCCCCCTGGTGCTCACCTTGGCCGTGGCGGTCATCGCTCTCGCGCTGATCAGCGCGACTCCCCGCGTAGCGCCGGTGGTCGGACTCCTCGCGCTAGTCGGGTTTTCCGGGGCGATCTTCGACGTGACCAGCAGGACCCTTCTGCAGCGGTCGACGCCTCCGTACGTCGTCGCGAGCCTGTTCTCGATCCTCGAGGCATTGATGGATACCGGCATGGTGCTCGGAGTCGTGCTCGTCCGGGTCGCCTACGCGGTCGGGGGTCTGCGAGCCACATTGGTCGCCCCGGCCGCCCTTGCCCTCATCCTCGTGGCAGGGGTCTGGCGCCGGCTGAGGCAACTCGACGATTCCGCCGTAGTGCCGCTCGTCGAGATCCGCCTTCTGCGTGCGATCCCGATCTTCGCAGCCTTGCCGGCCCCGGAACTCGAAGGGGTGGCGAAGGAGCTCGAACCTGTGCCCGTTCGCGCCGGCACCACCGTCTTCCACGAAGGAGATCCCGGAGACAGGTACTACGCAGTGTCCTCGGGATCGTTGTGCATCGTCCGTCAGGGTGAGCTGGTCCAGACCGTCACACGCGGGCAAGGATTCGGGGAGCTCGCTTTGATCCGTGACATACCGCGACAGGCCACGGTGACGGCCGAGAGCGATGCTCTGCTCTACTCCTTGGACAAAGAGTTGTTCGTGGTCACGCTTACGCGACATGCCGGGGCGTCGACCGCCGCCCGCCGCATCATTGAGAACCACCTCGGAGAGAACTAGCTCTCACGTCACCGATCCCGGACATTCGTGTGTCCGAGAGCGTGGTCTCCCGCAGGCCTTCACTGCGGTCCACTCGACGACCCGGGCCAATTCGAGTCGCTCCTACCGGGATCCCTTCGCTCCTAGGGCTCCAGGCTGAACGGCGGATACTCATCGTGCAACAACAGAAAGTAGGAGCTCACCCGAAGCTGCCACCGGAACACGCCGATGCAGAACGTCTTCAGTGACGGGTTCCATTGCCCGGTGAACAGGGCGATGAACCACGAAATGAGAAGACAGATGCCGTTGACGATGTTGAGGACGTACAACACAATGACCTGCGGAATGACGAGGATGATCCGCACCAGCACAGTGACTCGGTTGCGGTCCCCGCTCACAGGCGCGACGTTCAATTCGGCCGGGTAGCCACCCGGATCGGCGTACCCCTGCGGAATGGGCGCGAACGGCGGATACGGCTCGGCCCATTCGAAGAGCCCGGTGATCACTCGCCACTGATAACGAATGACACCAGCGATGAACACACTCAGGCTCTCCGGTGCCGTACCGGTGAACACGATGGAGAACCAGCACACGATCGCGGCGAGAAAGGCGACGATGTTGAGGATGTACAGCCAGATGAATTGCGGGATGAAGATTAGCCAGTTGGTCAGGACCTTGACCGGCGGAATCTTCGCAGGCCCCGGTGGGGTTTCGAGAGTCAATGGATAGGCGCCCGGCATGGAGAACTCCCTTCGTTCGCCCCCTGGCTCCGCACCATAGCCCGAAGGCATCGCCCGTGACGGGTTCTCCTGGCCGCTATCTCACCGACGGGTGCATGTGTGACCGCTGCGTGATGCCAGCGCGACAAACCGCGACCGCGGTGGAGTAGGCGCGAGCCAAGCGACGAGCTCGAGTCCTGAGGTCGGCCCTGGGTCTAGGCACCCTGCTGTGCCCCCACCGCAATGTCCACCTGACCGCTTCCCGGACATTCCTGACATCCTGACCGAGCACGCAGGACATCGAACGACCGCCGACGCTTCGGGTCTCGGCGGCATAAGGGCGGCGGAACCCTCGCATCGTGAGCTGCTACTGCCAGACGCACCTCGTCCCCGTCCGGCGTCAAGGCGTCCGCGGATCTTTGTTCACGCAACTGAACTTCCTGTAGCGGTAGGGGATGAGCCTTGTCCCTGGGCGCCCGCGTCTCTCAGGGGCTACAGTCCCCGCCGAGTCGGCCAAGTGCCCTCAGGCGTCGGGAGGTGGTTTCGGTGATGCGAACCCGCTGGATAGTGCTGATCCTGCTCGCCGCCGTGTGGCCTCTGGCCGGTTACGGCGACGCAGCGTCAGCCTCGAACTTGGCAAACCAGGCCGATCGCTCCGATGCATCCGGACCCAACGGCAATCTGGTCACCGCTCCCGCGGCGCTCGATGCGGCGAGCGTCGTCCAGGCGGCCGCCCTGCAATCGTCGGGCGTCTCGGGCGTCGAGAACGACGGCGGTGTCTCGACCACCGCCAGCAGCGGTGGCGCCGAATTCGTGAGCAGGGCCAAAATCGGGACGCAGAACGGTTACCTGAGCGTCGAGCTCGACACCTACCCCAGCATCGGCACGGCGTCTTCGGGTTACCAGGCGTCCTCCACCAGCTCGGACAACAATTGGGTGTCGATCTCTGGAGTAGGCGACGAGGCCGAGGTCACCCAGTCGCCTGTCGGCGCCACCGACTTGAGCCGTTTCAACTGCGCCAGCCCCACTCCGGCCGACACGATCATCTGCTCCCGCCTGCTGCAGAGCGCCGGCAGCGAGCTCTCGAGCGGTGAAGCCATCGTGCGCAAGGGGGGCCAGGTCCTCACCGTCGGCTTCGCCCCCTCCGCGGCCCTCCAAGCCCAGCTCGAGCAGGCGAAGGCCACAGACTCCTATGGATCCCTGCTGCCGGCGATAGAAGCGGTCTCGACCACAGTCCAGAACGCGGCGGAGGCCATCGCGGCACACCTGGGTGGTCGGACCGCCAGTCGGGGCTACCTCGAGCTGCCCCCTCATGCCATCAACCCGTGCCTCATCTCCGCCCAGAAGCTGGACGCCGAGCTGCACCAGCAGGTGAGCGCTGAGCCCGGGCCGACCCTGGCCGGCGACGCCCCCGCCGTGACATGTGACTACAGCGTCGGTGGCGAGCCCTTCCTGATGGAGACCGAGACCGAGGCCCAAGCCGCCGCATCCGTCCCCCCGACCACCCTCCAAGCGCTGTACCAGAAGGATTTCAACGACAACGGCGGCGCGTCGAATCCCGACCACAAGACGGTCGGGTCGTCTTCGGCCTTCATGGTTCCCGGTGAGGACTGGACCTCCGAGACGCTCTTGGCCGACGGCGCCGAATCTGCCGCCTTCAGCAGGCCCGGTTCCGGATTCGAGCTCGCCTCGGACTACCGCATACGTCCAGGGGTCCTCGTGCGCGTGGAGAACGAGGAAACGTTCCCCATCAATAGGGAAGAGTGTGAATATTTCGTCGGCATGGTCGCTCGCCTGGACCTAATCCCTGCTTACGACCCCGAGTTATCGCGTGCACTGCTCCAATCCGCTAAGGATTGGTGCGTGAATTACCCCGAAACGCTCCCAGGCGAAACAACCACTAGCGACCCCCGCGAGTTCCCCCCTAATCCCGACAGGGTAGGTCGCGGTTAATGGGCTGTGAATTCGCGTGGAACGCCCGCAGAATTCGCGACAGAGCTTTACGCAGGGCTGAAGCACTCAGCTAGCGCAGCCCGGTTTATCCGGCGTTGCAGTTCGCCCAGCGTTTGAGCTTGGGCTGAAGGGTGTTGTACCGGGTCTCGAGCGCGATGGCGATGGCGATGTCGGCAACCGAGTTCGTGCTCTCCGTGCGCTTCATTCAGATGGCGTAAGCGAGCTCATGCTGCTCGCGGGCCCCGGCGAGGTGCGCCGCGTCCGTGGCACCCTGGGCCAGGTGCCACTCCACGTTCTCATGGACCCCGTAATACTCGGGCACGGTCAGCATCTCCCGAGGCACGAACAGCGACCTAGCCGGCACGAGCGCCCCGACCCCAGGATCAGGCCCTGGACCCGGGGCGCTCGCTCGCAGCCAGCACCTCAAACATCGCATGTCGCGAAATCTGCGCGTTCTGTCGCGAATTCCGGCTGGACGCTCGACAAAGCCCGAAGTGAGACACCGCGAATTCTCACGAGCACCCGCTGGTCGTCCCGCAGCTCCCGCACACGTAGCAGGACCCGGCCCGCTGCATGTGGTTGCCGCAGTTGTAACAGAGCGGCGCGTCGCGCTGCTCCGCCCGGGCCAATGATTGTGCTCCCGCACCAGACAGCACAGCCCCACCACCAGCGCCGGCCGCCATGCCGACCACGTCCGACCTCGGAGTAAGACCGCTCTGGCCGCTGCTCAACCCGTCGTCGACCAGACCGACCGACGGCGTCGCCATCTCCTCTACGCCGGGCAGCGTCGGCTGCATGCGCTCCTGGGTCGAGAAGATGCCGAGCTCGGTCCGCTGCTCCTTCGACAGGTAGTCGAGGGCGAGCCGGCGGAAGATGTAGTCGAGCAGGCTCGTGGCCAGCCGCAGGTCGGGGTCGTCCGTCATGCCCGCCGGCTCGAACTTCATGTTGGCGTACTTGGTCACGAAGGTGGCCAGCGGCACCTGGTGCTGAAGACTCAGGCTGATGGCGATGGAGAAGGCGTCCATGATCCCGGCCAGCGTCGAGCCCTGCTTCGACACCTTTATGAAGACCTCGCCCGGGCGGCCGTCCTCGTACTCGCCCACCGTCACGTAGCCCTCGCAGTCGGCCACCCGGAAGGAGAACGTCTTCGAGTTGCGCCTGCGGGGCAGCCGCTCGCGCAGCGCGCCCACCACCAGTGGTTCCACTGGGTGCTGGCGTTCGTGGGCCAGCGCCGCCTCGAGCTCGGCGATGCGGGCCAGGGCCTGACGGTCCTTGGCCTCGGCCTCCGACCCCGCCGGCGCCTCGTCGCCGCCCTCGACCGCCGCGCTCTCCTTCTTGGTCGTCGACAGCGGCTGGGCCACCTTGCAGTTGTCCCGGTAGATGGCCACCGCCTTTATGCCCAGGCGCCAGGCGTCGATGTGCAGCTGCTCCACGTCCTCGACGGTCACGTCCTCGGGCATGTTGACCGTCTTCGAGATAGCCCCGCTGATGAAGGGCTGCACCGCCCCCATCATGCGGATGTGGCCCGAGTAGTGGATGGTGTTGTCACCCATGGAACAGGCGAAGACAGCCAGGTGCTCGGGGGCCAGGTGTGGCGCGCCGAGGATCGACATGTGCTCGTTGACGTAGGCCACGATGTCCTCGGCCTGCTCGACCCCGTAACCCAGCTTGGCCAACGCCCGCGGCACCGTCTGGTTGACGATCGACATGGTGCCGCCGCCTACCAGCTTCTTCGTCTTGACCAATCCGAGGTCGGGCTCGACGCCCGTGGTGTCACAATCCATCAACAAGCCAATGGTTCCAGTAGGGGCCAAGACGCTGGCCTGCGAGTTGCGCACGCCGTAGACCTCGGCCAGGTCGACCGCCTGGTCCCATGCCTCCTGCGCCGCCGAGAGCAGCTCCGGCGGCACCACGTCCTCGTCGATGTGGGCCGCCTCCGACTGGTGCATGCGCAACACGTTGAGCATGGCGTGCTGGTTCTCGTGGTAGCCGGCGAACGGCCCCATGCGCGCCGCCGTCCGGGCCGAGACTGCATAGGCATGTCCCGTCAGTAGCGCCGTGATAGCAGCCGCCCAGGCGCGCCCGGCGTCAGAGTCGTAGGGCAGACCCTGCGCCATGAGCAGCGCACCCAGGTTGGCGTAGCCGATGCCGAGTTCGCGGAAGGCCCGTGTCACTTCGCCGATCTTCTGAGTGGGATAGTCAGCATTGCCGACGAGGATCTCCTGCCCGGTGAACACGACGCTCACCGCCGCCGTGAAGCCCTCGACGTCGAACTCGTCGTCCTCGTCGAGGAACGTAAGCAGATTCATCGAAGCCAGATTGCAACTGGAGTTGTCAAGATGAACGAATTCCGAGCACGGGTTACTACCGTTGATCCGGCCCGCGTTCGGCGCCGTGTGCCAGCGGTTGATGGTGCTGTCGTACTGCAAGCCCGGGTCGGCGCACTCCCAAGCCGAGTGCGCGATCTGCCGGAACAGGTCGCGCGCCGACACTGTGCGCACCACCGAGCCGTCCGTCCGCGCCGTCAGGCCCCATTCGCTCCCGTCGATCACCGCCTCCATGAACTCGTCGGTCACGCGCACGGAGTTATTGGCGTTCTGGTACTGCGTCGAGTGGCTGTCCGCGCCGTCGAGGTCCATGTCGAAGCCGGCGTCACGCAGCACGCGCGCCTTGCGCTCCTCGATCGCCTTGCACCAGATGAAGTCTTCGATGTCCGGGTGGTCGGAGTCGAGGATCACCATCTTGGCCGCCCGCCGCGTCTTACCGCCCGACTTGATGGTGCCGGCCGACGCGTCGGCGCCGCGCATGAAGCTGACCGGGCCCGACGCAGTGCCGCCGCCCTTCAGCAACTCGTGGGACGAGCGGATGCGTGACAGGTTGACACCGGCGCCCGAACCGCCCTTGAAGATGACGCCTTCCTCGGTGTACCAGTTGAGGATCGAGTCCATGGTGTCCTCGACGGAGAGGATGAAGCAAGCCGCGGCCTGCTGCGGCACGCCCGGCACGCCGATGTTGAACCACACCGGCGAGTTGAAGGCCGCCCTCTGGTGGATGATGAGGTACTTGAGCTCGTGGTTGAAGACCTGGGCCTCGTCGTCGTCGACGAAGTAGCCGTCCTTGATCCCCCACAGCGTCAGCGTGTCGGCCACGCGGTCGGCTACCTGCTTGAGCGACCACTCGCGCTCGTCGGTGCCGAGGGTGCCGCGGAAGTACTTCTGCGCCAAGATGTTGGTGGCGTTCACGCTCCAGGACACGGGCACCTCGACGCCCAGCTGCTCGAAGGCGACCGACCCGTCGCGGTAGTTGGTGATCCGGGCGTCGCGCCGCTCCCACACGACCTCGTCGTAGGGATGCACGCCGGCCGTGGTGAAGTGCCTGCGGATGCCGATCTCGGATCGCTGGGGGGCGATGGCCATGGCGGTGAAGTCCTCCTGCTTGCCTAGGGGTGGTTCGGGTCGCTTGCTGCGTGCTGCTGCCTGCTCCTCGGCGCCGTCACCCCACCCCCTCCTACCATCGGGTGGCGACACGCGGCGCGTGCTCCGATCCGGCGCCCGGGCGAGGGCAAAACACCCCAACCACAATATATAGTGGTCGGACCTCCCCCGAGACACGAGATGCTGTGGTCATTACAGCACTGTAGTTACGCCGTTGTCAACCAAATCCACGCATTATCCATGCAGGTCACGGGCCGTTCGCGATGGTTTGCGCGCCAGGCCCTCCCAGCGGCCCTCCCCGGGCGCCGGATAGCCGCGAGGGCCCGTTCCCATTAGCGTCGACCCCCCATGGGCAAGGTCGTCGCCGTCGATGCGGGCACGACCGGCGTGCGCGCCCTGGTGGTCGACGAAGGAGCCCAGGTGGCCGACGTCGCCTACCGGGAGCTGACCCAGCACTTCCCCCGGCCCGGCTGGGTCGAGCACGACGCGGCCGAGATCTGGGACGCCGTGTGCGCCACCCTGGCCGAGGTCGGGGCCCGCCTGGCCGGCGCCGGCGACACCGTGGCCGCCATCGGCATCACCAACCAGCGCGAGACGCTGGTCGCCTTCGACCGCTCCACCGGCCGCCCCCTGCACCGCGCCATCGTCTGGCAGGACCGCCGTACCGCACCCCTGTGCCGCCGGCTCGTCGACGCCGGCCACCTCCCCTTCGTCCGGGCCACCACCGGCCTGGTGCTCGATCCGTACTTCAGCGCCACCAAGGCGGCCTGGCTGCTGGAGCACGGCGACCTTCCCCTCCCCGCCGACCATCCCGACCTCTCCTTCTGCACGGTCGACACGTGGGTGCTGTGGAACCTGACCGGCGGCACCGCGGGTGGCACCTTCGCCACCGACGCCTCCAACGCCAGCAGAACCCTCCTCTTCGACACCGCGGCGCGGGCCTGGTCCCCCGAGCTGTGCGACCTCTTCGGCGTGCCCATGCACACCCTCCCCGAGGTGCGCCCCTCGGCGGGGCGCTTCGGCGCCGCCGCGCTCGACGACCTCGGGCCCGCCGCCGGCGTGCTGCACGGCGTCCCCGTCTCGGGCGTGCTGGGCGACCAGCAGGCCGCCCTCTTCGGCCAGTGCTGCTTCGCGCCCGGCATGGTCAAGGTGACCTACGGCACCGGCAGCTTCGTGCTGGCCAACGCCGGCCCCGAGCGCCCGCCGGCGCCCGAGGGGCTCACCGTCAGCTGCGCCTGGGACCTCGGCGCGCACGCGCCCGACCCGGTGGCCTACGCGCTCGAAGGCTCCGCCTTCGTCTCGGGCGCCGCCATCCAGTGGCTGCGCGACGGGCTCGGCATCATCGAGGACGCGGCCGAAATGGGCCCGCTCGCCGCCTCGGTGCCCGACAGCGGCGGCGTCACCTTCGTCCCCGCGCTGACCGGCCTCGGCAGCCCGCAATGGGACCCCGGCGCGCGCGGCATCGTCACCGGCATCACCCGCGGCGCCGGCCGCGCCCAGCTGGCTCGGGCCTGCGTGGAAGCCATGGCCTTCCAGGTGCGCGACATGACCGATGCCATGGCCGCCGCCTCTCCCCACCCACTCTCCGCGCTGCGGGCGGACGGGGGCGCCGCCGCCATGGACCTCCTCCTCGAGCTGCAGGCCGAGCAGAGCCGCATGCGCGTGGCGCGCCCGCGCTCGACCGAGTCCACCGCGCTCGGCGCCGCCACCGTGGCCGGCCTCGCCGAGGGGGTCTGGTCCTCGCTCCACGAGCTGGCCGCCCTGTGGCAGGCCGACGCCGTCTTCGATCCCCAGCTGCCCGTCGAGCTGACCGACGCCGTCCACGCCGTCTGGTTGCGGGCCGTCGAGAAGTCCATGGGCTGGGCTTCCCCGGAAATCTCGCCCTGAGGGCAATAAAGCAAGGATATCCTTGTTATATTGACCGAGGAGCGGGACTCCGCTCGGAAGGGTGGGCAACCATGAGCGTGGCGATCGTGACAGGGGCATCTCGAGGGCTCGGGGAGGCGCTGGCCACCGGGCTCGTCCGGACAGGTTGGTCGGTGGTGGTCGACGGACGCGAGGGCGGCGCCCTCGAGGCGGCGGCCGGGCGCATCGGGGCGCAGGCGACCGGGGGCGCCCGCGTCATCGCGGTGGCCGGCGACGTGATCGACGAGGACCACCGTCACGATCTCGTGGCGGCGGCCTTCGAGCTGGGCGGGCTCGACCTGCTCGTGAACAACGCGGGCACCCTCGGTGCCGCACCGCTGCCCCCGCTGCCGGAGTACCCCCTACGTGAGTTGCGTGTCGCCTTCGAGGTCAACGTGATCGCCCCGCTCGGCCTCATCCAGGACGCACTGCCGCTGCTCCTCGACGCGCCCCACCCGCGTCTCGTCAACATCACGTCCGACGCCGCCGTCGAGCCCTACGAGGGCTGGGGCGGGTACGGGTCGGGCAAGGCGGCGCTGGAGCAACTGAGCGCGGTGCTGGCGGCCGAGCTGCCGCCGCTGACCGTGTGGTGGGTCGACCCGGGCGACCTGCGCACCGCCATGCACCAGGCCGCGTTCCCCGGCGAGGACATCTCGGACCGACCGGAGCCGACCAGCGTGGTGCCGGCCTTCTTGGAGCTGATCGACAGCGAACGCCCGAGCGGGCGCTACCGCGCCGCCGAGCTGGCGACGACCGGGGCGCCGGCATGACCGCGCTGACGACAGACCCGCTGGCTGCCCGCCGACCCGGGCTGCACCCGCTCTCGTTCACGCTGCCCGCCGAGCTCGAGGCGCCGTCGCCGCCGGAGAGCCGCGGCATGACCCGCGACGCCGTCCGCATGATGGTGGCCACCAAGAACGACGGGTCCATTGTGCACTCCCACTTCTCCGAGCTGCCGCGCTTCCTGGCCGAGGGCGACCTGATCGTCATCAACACGTCGGGCACGCTGGCCGCCGAGCTTGACGGGACGGCCCCCGACGGCTCGGCCGTGGAGGTGCACCTCTCGACCCGCCTGCCGGCCGGCCTGTGGACGGTCGAGGTCCGCCGCGACGGCCAGGCCTATCTGGGCGCGTCGGCCGGCGATGCCATTCGCCTGCCCGGCGGCGGCCGCGTCGACCTCCTGGCGGCCTACTCCCCCGGCCCCGGCGGCGTCGGCGTGCGCCTGTGGGTCAGCCTGGTCGAGACGCCCGAGCGCCTGCACAGCTTCCTGGCCCGCTACGGGCGGCCCATCCGCTACGGCTACGTCCGGGGCAGCTACCCCATTGCGGCCTACCAGAACGTCTACGCCACCGAGCCCGGCTCGGCCGAGATGCCGAGCGCCGGCCGCCCCTTCACTCCCGAGCTGCTCACGCGCCTGGTGGCCAAGGGCGTGGGCGTGGCGCCGCTCCTGCTGCACACCGGCGTGGCTTCGCTGGAGGCCAACGAGCCTCCGTACGCCGAGTACTTCCGTGTGTCCTCGTCGACGTCGCACCGGATCAACGACGCCCGCCGCACCGGTGGGCGTGTCGTCGCCGTCGGCACCACCGTGGTCCGTGCGCTCGAGTCCGTCGTCGACGAACATGGTCACGTGCATCCGAACGAAGGCTGGACCGAGACCGTGGTGTCCCCCGAACGACCGGTGCGCTCCATCGACGGGTTCCTCACCGGGTGGCACGAGCCCGAGGCCTCGCACCTGGCCATGCTCGAAGCCATCGCCGGACGGCCACTCCTCGAGGCCTCCTACGCCGCCGCGCTCGAAGAGGGTTACCAGTGGCACGAGTTCGGCGACGTGCACCTGATCCTGCCATGACACCGGACACGGCCGCCGTCACCGAGGACGCCGAGCCCTCCGGGCCGGATGCGCCCGAGTCGCCGCTGCAGCAGCTGCCGACCACCCGGCGGGCCATCCTGAACCTGCTCAAGCGCCAGGGGCCGCTGGACGCGTCGGCCGTGGCCACCGCGCTGTCCCTCACGCCCGCCGCCATCCGCCTCCAACTGGCCCACCTGGAGGAGGACGGCCTGCTGGCCCACCACGACGCCGTGCCCGAGGGCGCGGGTCGGGGTCGGCCGCGCCACGTCTACGGGCTGACCTCGGCCGCCGAAGCCCTCTACCCCAAGCGCTACGGCGACCTCACCACGGAGCTGCTCGGCTATCTCGGCGGTCCCGGGGCGTCACAGGTGGACGAGCTCTTCGAGCAGCGCCGTCGGCGCCGAGTGGCCGGCGCGCTCCCCCGTACGGCCGACCGGCCCTTCGACGAGCAGGTGGCGGCGCTCACGGCCATCCTCGACGAAGACGGGTACCTGGCCGAGGCCGAGCGCCTCGAAGACGGCAGCTGGCGCATCACGGAGCACAACTGCGCCATCTTGACCGTCGCCCACGGCTTCTCGCAGGCCTGCACCAGCGAGCTCGCCTTCATCCGCGACGCGTTGCCGGGGGCCACGGTGCGACGGGTCGCCCACCTCATGGACGGCGCGCATGTGTGCGCCTACGTCGTCAGCCCGCCGGAGTCGTCGAATCCGCCGCTTTGATCTCCAGGACGGTCACACCGTCCACCTCGTGGATCTCCGTCTGCAGCAGTTCGATCAAGTGGTGCCCGCCGATCTCTATGACGAACTCGTCGACCGCACGACCGTCCTCGCGCTCGAGGATGTTGATGGCGACGATGTCACCGCCGACGGCACCGATCCGGCTGGCCACCAGGCCGAGGGCACCCGGTCGGTCGGGCAACGCGATCCGGACGACGTAGCCAGCCATGTCCTAAACGTTACGCGGCCAATGTGAACTGCCTGTTTCGAACTGCTTGCAGATCGCAAGCAGCGCGCATTTTCTCAGGCAGCGGCCGCGGTCGCACGTGAGGGGACGTACTCGTCGATGTACTCGCGCTCGGACAGCCGGGCGATCTCGCGCATGAGGCGGTCGGTGAAGTCCCGGCACTGTGTGTGGTCGTGGTGCTCCAGCGGGTGCTCGGGGTCCTCCGGCGGGTCCATCTGCATCGGAGCCCCGAAGCGGATGGTGACCGTCTTGAACGGGCGCATCATCTTGGCGTTGACCGGTTGCACGTCGACGGTGCCCATGATGCCGACCGGAATGATGGGCACGCCACACTCGCGGGACAGACGGGTCACGCCGGTACGGCCCTTGTGGACGAACTGATCAACCG
>Ga0209420_1000343_pt1 | contig 25845 bp, 21 predicted proteins | sample BlaSpr_A8_OM1_O1_FD_187972 | JGI IMG/M metagenome (GOLD analysis project Ga0209420, IMG submission 187972) | Forest soil microbial communities from Thunder Bay, Ontario, Canada - Black Spruce, Ontario site 2_A8_OM1_O1 (SPAdes) (version 2) | ecosystem: Environmental > Terrestrial > Soil > Boreal...
TCGACTGTGGCATTCAGGGAGTGCCGCTGCCGGCCGGCTATGTCCCACCCCCGCCGCCACCTCCGGCACCCCCACCACCGGCCCCACCGCCAAAGCCGCCTGCACCGGGAAGACCCGTCTGTCCAGGAATCTGGCCATTCGCCGCATCGCCGTTCAGCCCTCCCTGGCCGCCAAAGTCCCCACCGCCAAAACCACCGAATCCAGCGGCTGAACCCTGACCCACCGAGCCGCTCATGAATACCGCCGCTTCGGTGGCTTGAGCTTGTGTGTCAACCGAACCGGCGGAGGATTCCGTTTCTCCCGTGCTTGTCCCATTGGCATCGGCATTCGCTTCTTGTTCCGAAACGTCCAGCGGCGAAAAGCTGCCACGGCCGCCTTGCCCGTTTTGCGCGGCGGTGCCCCCTCGCCCGCCACGCTGATTCGGTTGGCTCGAACTGGAGTTGGCGCGTGAAGCAGACGAACTGGGAGGCGTGCCAGGAGGCGAATTCGCGGCGGCCTGATTCCTCGCCCCGGGATTGTTCCCGCGATTCGAAGTGCTTGGCTGGGGGTTCTTGGCCGCGTTGATGGCCGCGAGCGTGGCAACGTGCAGCGTAAACTGGACATTGCCGTTTTTCCCCACCGTAAGCTCAACATCTTCGGCCTCTTTTTCGAAGCCAAGCTGGGTCACTTCGATGTGATATTTGCCCACCGGAATACTGCGCAGGTCGAACTTTCCGCTTTCGTCGGTCCAGGTCGTCAGTAGGGTTTGCGTACCGGCGTTCAGGATGCGCACGGTGGCGCCGGGGACAGGCGTCTTCTCTGCCGTAAGAGCAAGCCCCTGCAAAGTTACGCGAGATACCGCGTCCGGGTCAGGCTTCTGGGCCGCCAGGGGGGCGCAAACCAGCGCGAGCAGAGCGAATATTCGTCCCCAACGTTTCAACACACTAGGCCTCTTTTTTTCGAATGAAGGGCCCGGGATGGTTCCGACGGGAGACACACAATAGTCTGCTTTCTACATGAAAATGCGCGTTTAGGACACAGCAAGTTCGCCACGCATCTGGGCGACACGTGTCGGTTTCCTTCGATACTTGATATTCGCCCGGTAACGCGAAAAGTTCCAATTACTTGACCGGCAGACCGGGCTGCGAATGGCGAAGGCGCTGTTGTACAAGTGTTCTGCACGCTTCAGTTGGGTTGCGCGTTTCTTGCTGACGAGCCGACAGCTTGAAGTGGTGCGGCGAAGGGGACGATCTTAGAACTCTTCTTGGCGGTTTCGTGGCATCGCTATCAAGGGTCGACTAAATAGAGAACTCGGAAGACTACTATTTAGGGAGGGAATTGAACCAGATGGACGCCTAGAAGTAACCGAAGAATTTCGCGAACGCGTTTTGCCGTTGGCAAAGCAAATCACTAAGGCATTTCTCAGATTGAAGGCCAATGGCATTTGTCCGCTAACGCGACTTGTCACGATCTACTCTCCTACACTCGACGACTTAATTTGGCTGTTTGCCTTCGCCGGTGCAGGAGCAGATATTCTTCTCTAGCTTGGTTGATCGGCATTGCTCTGGCATCAACCATTGGGCCGCATACTTACCATTTTGAGGAATGAGGCGCAAAACGAAAAATGTCATCGCCACGTAGACAGTTTCGTCCACGTCCATAGCGGCAGAGGTTGGGTACGTGAGATATTCTGTAGTGTTATAAAGATCGTGAATTCCCGCATTTTCGTCGACCTGCAAGACGCTGTGGCTGGTAGCAACGATAACGTTGCCATCCGGGGTGACAGTCGACGCCTCCGGCGAACCGTCAAGTTTTGCTAATAAAACTGCGCTCTTGGTGGTCGGAGCATCGGCATACTTGTACACCGCCCCGTAATCACCCATGTGGTTCAAACCAACTAGGATCAGCGTGCCGAGGGACGTCTTGTAAATTGCGTGGACGTTGTCGGGCAGCAGCTTTGTGCTTTTAGATCCAGCACGATTGAACCACCAGAGTCCGCCTCCAAACTCACCTGCATCGAATCCAACGAGCCAGCCATCAGAAGTCGGCTGGACGGAGCGTTGGCCAATCATCTTTTTCGACAGGCTCAGGTGAGGCGGCATTGGCGTCTGTTTGTGTTCGTTTGGGTCGAACCTTTTAAGCGCGATGCTGCCGTTGTCGTTACTAACAATCCAGCTTCCTCCAAAGCCCGCACAAGACCACAGCTCAGCATTCTGCTGTCGGCTCGGCGCTTGTACCCAGCCGATGGGAAGGCTGCTTCTGACGTTACTTGTAACCTCTTGGGCGCAGGCCGTCGTTGGCATCGCGATGATCAAAATCAGCGTAGGAATGGACCAGGGCAGCACGGCAAAATCATACGTCACTTTTCAATTCGATCAACAGAACATAATTGGAATGGTTGGACGATTAGCCGGCAATTTGCCGTTCGCAAGACTTGAGTTCGAAACAAACAAAAGGGTATAGCCTGAAATCACCGCAGATAAACTGGCTCAAAAGTGGTGCGCCCGGAGAGATTCGAACTCCCGACCTTCTGGGTTCCGCCTGCGGTGGACTCGATCCAGCTTCGCTTACGCTCGCTTTTTTTCTGATAGGCCGAGGGTTTGAAGTGGTGCGCCCAACGGGACGATTTTAGAACTCTTCTTAGGGAATTCGTGTCAGTTGTGCCACAGGTTGGACTTTCGGTTAATCTGGGAAGCCAAGAAAAGGCCTGATCTGCCACAGAGCGGCGTACTTGTCCGGTAAGCCGACTTACCGGGCACTGACACCCGTACCGTCCATGTGGATTTCAAGTTTCCGATAACGCGACTTCCCGAGAGTTGACCCAAAATCGACGTGTCGGCCAGAGGGAACGCGGTCCCCATGAGTCTTTTTCGTTGGTCTCCCCGTATAGATTAGTATCCAAGCCTCGTGGAGATTCCCCCCCTCATAATGGGAAAAGGAATCCCAGTACCTGGCGCGGCAGAACCTGACCATGCGTATGCAGATGCGCCGGTTTTCGAGGCTGACCAACGGCTTTCCCAAGAAGGTCGAAAACCCGTGCGCGGCTGTCTCGCTGCACTTCGCGCACTACAATTTCGTGCGCCAGCACAAGAGCCTCCGCATCGCCCCTGCCATGGCGGGCGTGTCTGATAGGCTGTGGACGCTTGAGGATTTGGTGGAGCAAACGCCGCGGTAGTGGCAGACGGGGAGGCGAAGCAATGAGCATCAACGATTTACCGGCGATTATGGGAACAGTTCTGATTGTTGCCGGCCTCGCCCTCGTGGGCGTTTCCACATGGTCCCGTGCCGAGCGGAGTGAAAAAACCACTCAGGCCGGAGCGCTCATCATTGTGGTCGGCGCATTCCTCTTGGGGCTGTCGATATTCGTGTCGCATGGAAAATAGGACTCAGGTCCGCGCGCCATTCAAATTAGGACACTACCGGCCTTTCTGGTCGGCAATCCGGAGGTTATGGCAAGGTCCTGGTAAACGCGGTTACCGGAAGTTTGCTCTCAGCCCAGACCGATTGGCCGATTGGCCGTAAGCATTGAGCGATCAAGACCGACGATGGTACCCTCGGCGGTACGTATGACAACCACGTTCATCCATCATCCCGGCCTGTCCGGCCCGTTCGGCGCGCTGATGGACGAGTACGCGCGCGCTGCGGAGGACTTCTGCCGAGTAGTCGAAAGTTTCGATCTCCTCCGGTTCGACGCCGAGCGGCCATCGAACAATCCGAGCACGATTTCGCCTCGCGCGATTTGCCTCCACGTGATTGGCGCGGCGCATCGATACGCGCACTACATCCGCGAGGCGCTCGGCGTTGAGTTCGCCGAACGATACGAGGCCGATCCGGCGCGGCTGCACTCCCCACGGGATGTCCGAGGTTTGTTAACTGATGGAATCGTGTTGACGGAGCAAACCGTCGAACCACTGCTGAAGGCAACCAAGCAAGAAATTCAGGCGCTGTCATTCGCGGTGCGCTGGGGTCCGCGATACGACCCGGAGATGATCCTCGAGCATGCGGTTTGCCACTTGCTGCGCCATCGCCGGCAACTGGAGCGCTGGTAGTCGTATACGGGCAAGAAATGGGCAGAAGAGGCAGGCAAAGTCCCCATTAACGCCGCAACCGGAAAACTTCGAAACAGCTAGAAGGGTCACTCTGGAAGTCCATCAAAATAAACGGCGAGAAAAGTGGTGCGCCCGGAGAGATTCGAACTCCCGACCTTCTGGTTTCCGCCTGTGGCGGACGCGATCCAGCTTCGCTTACGCTTGCTTTTTTTCTGATAGGCCGACAGGTTTAAAGTGGTGCACCCTAGGGGGCGATTTCAGAACTCTTTTCGGTCACTTAGCGGGTAGCTTTGCGACAGATTGACTTCCCCGCTCTATTCAGGCGGTCGAGTGTTCTGGAGACCAAACGGCAATTGTCGCGTAATCCGACCATACCGCTGTCTGAAAAGACTCGAACTGACAAGCTTCCCTCCTGCCATTTGCGCTGCCCGAAAGAAACGAGGCGGCTGGTGACTCCATGCAGCTATTAGGCATCTTCCTTAACGGAATCGAGGGAAAATCCGCCCAGTTTGACGCATGTAGAGACGATACTCCTCCCCAAAGACCTCACACATCATCCGCTCCTCACGAGATATGCGCACGAAATACATGAGCCCAAACGTCACGAGGGCTGACCATCCAGCCAGCCAGTTTTGTAAGAGCAGTGCCTGCGCAATGCTGATGAGCCAGATCGCGGCATACATGGGGTGACGAATCGAACGATACACGCCATGACTGATCAATTGATGGTCTTTGCGGACCTCCAACGTCACGGACCAGTTTCGGCCTAAATCAGCGTGAGAACGCCAAAAAAGCCATATCGCAAAACACATCATAACAGCGCCGCACCACGGAGCCCACGCCGGAAGACGATAGTCCGCAAATGCGAGCCAGGGTGTGAAGAGATAGAGGGCTGGCAGCAAGAGTGTTCCGACACTGACAATGGCCATCAGGATGCCGTCCCACCCTTTGCGGCTGACCGCCTTTTCATTACCTCGCGTCTGCCGTGCAAAGAAATAACGGATGCCGAGGTAAATAATTAAGCCGATGAGAAAGACAAGATTCCAGGGTTGGATTCGCATATGTTTTCATCTGACTCAGGGCTAGCCGCTAAACGAGCCGACGAGCCTTACGCCTGTTGCGATTCCCACGGATCAAAGGTCCCAAGATGCCAAACATGGCCTTCGGGATCCGCGCACGTAAATGCCTTGCCACCAAATTCCCTTTCTTCCATATCCGTCAATATTTTTGCACCGGCGCCTCGAGCTCTTGCGTAGATCGCATCGATGTCCGATACGACGAGGTAAGGTGATTGTGTCTCTGCTCCACCAATTTCGTCGGGCTGCTTGAACAGTTTCGAAGCTTGTGTTTGTACGCTTACCGAGCCGACCATGATCATGCCGTTCCCAAGAGTCAGTTGGGCATGCATCACAATTTCACCCGGCCCAACATGCACGACCTGCTTTTCAAAACCGAAGACTTCACATAGCCAATCGATCATGGCTTTGGCGTTTCGATACCGGAGTCCCGGGATTACGGATGATTTGGAGTTTTTAGCAGAGGTTGTCATGGCTGACATTCTGCCACTTGATTTGACGGCTTGGCTTGGAGGAATCGGAACTAAGCAAGAAGAACGTGATTTTGCCATGGCCCTCGATGTGCGGAGTAGGTGGTCGGATCAACTCCGGAGAAGGCCTTAAAGTCGTTCGCAAAATGCGACTGGTCGTAATAGCCACAGGCAAGCGCCAAGTCCACCCAAGGCACGTCTACTCCCTCGTGTAGAGCCTGAACGGTAGCCTGAAAGCGGCGGATGCGGCACCACATTTTAGGGGCGATTCCCACATATTCTCGAAAGACCTGCGAGAGCCGCCGCTCGCTTACTCCAACGGACCTCGCGCACTCGGCGACACTGAGGTCTTTCTCGCGGAAAAGATGCATCGCCTGATCGGCCAACTCAGAACGCCGTGCGCCTTGATGAAGAAGTCCTGTCAGGAGCGCTTCGAGGGTCCTGAGTTTCCCGGCAGGTGTAGGAAGATCGCACAGTCTTTCCGCGAGACTCGCGCAATCCCTCACCTCATCCAAGCCGATTGACCGCTCGAAGAACAAGTCGGCGCGCTCCTGGAACAATCCCGCAAAACCTCCGGGCTGGATCACAATCCCGGCAAGTTCTTCCGTGTCCGCGGTATCGACGACGCTATAACGGGCTCGCGCACCTACCACGATCGCTCGCGGGAGCCGGAGTGTCGCTGTGCCGTCTTCGCCGCAGTCCGTTAGGAAATTGCGGGAAAGATTGACGATGATCTGCATGCAGCCGTTAGGAAGAACACGTTCGCGGCGTTGGGAAACGCGAGGCGCGCGACAGTACCACAAGGATTGCACCCACGACCGAAGCCGGGGACCCGGAGTTAGTTGCAGATAGATCATCGATGTCTTCTTCGACGGAGGGATGAGAGGTTCTTCCGACGCAGCGCAAACCATTATAGCCTCATATGTATCAGGTGGATGAGAATGTCGCGTTTCGGATGGGAAAACCGCTGGTGGCGCAAAACGGGGCTTTTGAAATCACTTTATGGCCGCTGAGAGTATCTATCCTTCATATCAGAAACCGTTCGACCGGATTCTCGCCCGGGCGAGAAAGAAGAAGTGGTGCGCCCGGAGAGATTCGAACTCCCGACCTTCTGGTTCGTAGCCAGACGCTCTATCCAGCTGAGCTACGAGCGCACCGAAACACACAGCAGGTAGAGCATATTACGCGAGTTTGATTCTTGCCGCAATTGGCTGAAGGTGTTTCGCGCGTATCTCTGGTGATCGCGGTCGGCCAGAGGGGAATTTCGCTCCGGGATATGCTTCCATATATGGCGGCGAGTTGTTTACAGAATGTGTACAACTGGCATACCACTTGACATTGAATGCACGCGAAGTTATACAGGCTGCGCAAGCCGAACGTTTCAAATAGCGAAGCGCGTATCTTGGCCCGGACCGCCGGCGGGCACGATCCGATTTCTGCGATCGTTTTGCGCTCTTGCGAGATTTGATTCGTTACCCAGGGGGCCCCATGCCCGAGAACATTCTTGCCACGTTCGCAGAGGCCGTTGCCGCAGGCTCCATCCGAGTGGTTGATCTGACGCAGCCGCTGCAAGCCTCGACCCCGATCATTCAATTGCCACCGGAATTCGGCAAGTCCTGGCCATTTCGGCTGCTGGAAATTTCGAAATACGATTCGCGCGGCCCGGCGTGGTACTGGAACAATTTTTCGTGCGGCGAGCATACCGGGACGCATTTCGATGCGCCGATCCATTGGGTGACGGGCAAAGACTACGGCAAGAATGCGACGGACACGATTCCCGTCGAGAAATTTATCGCGCCCGCGTGCGTGATCGACGTTTCGAAGGAAGCCGCGAACAATCCGGATTTCTTGCTGACGGTGGAGCATGTGGAAGCTTGGGAGCAGAAGTACGGGCGCATCGAAGCTGGCTCGTGGGTGCTGATGCGCACGGATTGGTCCAAGCGGCAGGATCCCGACGCGTTTCTGAATATCAAGGAAGACGGCGCGCATGTTCCGGGTCCCGACCCGAAGCTGGTGCCGTTTCTCGCGAAAGAGCGGAGCGTGATTGGCTGGGGCGCGGAAGGCGTGGGCACCGACGCCGGGCAGGCATTTCGCTTCGAGCCGCCATTCCCGTGCCATAGCGGGATGCACGGGAACAACAAATTTGGCCTCGCCAGCCTAGTGAACCTCGATCAACTTCCGCCGAAGGGGGCGGTCCTGATTACGCCGCCGCTGAAGATCGTCAGCGGGTCGGGGAGCCCGTGCCGGGTGTTGGCGCTGGTTCCTGCAGGTAGCTGATATATAATACTTTACGAGCTAGGTCCCGCGCGCCGGCGTAACCCGCCAAAGAATAGTTGACACCTAAACTATTTAATTGTAAAAAGATTCTTGGCCTTCGGTTTATCCGTTGCATGCGCTTGCATTTGTGAGCGGGCGGCCGAAGGCGTCCTTATAGCAGGAGTTCCGTCATGGCAGAGCGATTCTTCACAAAAGAAGTGCAAAAGCTGCGGTTGGGCGCGGGCGAAGAATTTCGCGGCGAGGGCATCCTTGCCGTAACGAAGGCGCTGCTGCAATCGGGCGTTTCCTACGTGGCCGGCTATCAAGGCGCGCCAATTTCCCACCTGATGGATGTGCTGGCCGACGCGAATCCCATTCTGCAAGAGCTTGGCGTGCGGTTCGAACATAGCGCTTCGGAAGCGACGGCGGCGGCAACTCTGGCGGCTTCCGTGAACTATCCGCTGCGCGGCGCCGTGACTTTTAAATCCACGGTAGGCACCAATGTGGCATCAGATGCGCTGGCAAATCTGGCTTCTGGTGGCGTCACTGGCGGGGCGTTGATCATTGTGGGCGAGGATTATGGCGAAGGGTCGAGCATCATGCAGGAGCGCTCGCACGCGTTCGCGATGAAATCGCAGATGTGGCTGCTCGATCCGCGGCCCAATCTTCCGTCGATCGTGCAGGCCGTGGAACAGGCGTTCGAGCTTTCGGAAGCGACGAATACTCCGGTGATGCTCGAGCTGCGCATCCGCGCGTGCCACGTGCACGGGCGCTTTATCGCCAAAGACAACGTGCGCGCGAAATTCACCTTGAAGGACGCGATCGAGCATCCTTCGCGTGACGTGAGCCGCATCGTGCTGCCACCGGGCAGTTTCGTCCACGAGCAGGAAAAAGTGCAGAAGCGGTGGCCCGCGGCGCAGAAGTTCATTCAGGAGCGCCAGCTCAACGAATTCTTTGCGGATGGCACGCAAGACGTCGGCATCATTTTGCAGGGCGGGATGTACAACACGATGGTGCGGTCGCTCGAGCTTTTGGGCTTGAGCAATGCGTTTGGCGATAGCCAAGTGCCGCTTTACGTATTGAACGTGACCTATCCGTTGGTGGATGAAGAGGTGAAGCGGTTCTGTCTGGGCAAACGCGCGGTGCTGGTGATCGAAGAGGGCCAGCCGGACTTTATCGAACAGAACCTCCATTCGATTCTGCGCAGGGCTGACATACAAACGAAAGTGCACGGCAAGGATTTTCTGGCAATGGCGGGGGAATATACCGCTCCGGTGGTGACGAAGGGCATCGTGAAATTCATGGAGCAATACGCTCCACGGCTCATGGATGGTGCGAAGCTGCCCGCGTTGGCACGGCCGGCCGCGCCAAAATTGCCGCCGGTGCTTTCAGCGAATAGCGAAGTGCACCCGCGGCCACCGTCATTCTGTACCGGCTGCCCGGAGCGTCCAATTTTCACCGCGATGAAATTGGTGGAGCGCGAACTGGGTTCGCATCACGTGAGCTGCGACATCGGCTGCCATCTCTTTTCGATTTTGCCGCCCTTCAATTTGGGCGCTACTACCATGGGATACGGCTTGGGCTGGGCGAGCGCGGCGGCTTTTAATACCAAGGAAACCGATAAGCGCACGATCAGCTTCATGGGCGATGGCGGGTTCTGGCACAACGGGCTCACCAGCGGCGTGGGCAACGCCGTCTTCAATCAGAGCGACAGCGTGCTGATCGTGGTGGACAACAGCTACACCGCGGCAACCGGGGGGCAGGACATTCTTTCCTCCGAGGCGCTGAACCCGATCCGCACCACGCAGCAACCAATCGAGGATGCCGTGCGCGGCGTAGGCGTCAAGTGGGTGCGCACGGTGACGCGCACGTTCAGCGTGGCGAAGATGCGCGACGTTATCAAAGAGGCGCTGACGACGAAGGAAAAAGGGCCGAAGGTGATCGTTGCGCAGAGCGAATGCACGCTGAATAAGCAGCGGCGCGTGAAGCCGCTGATGGCCAAGATGGCGAAAGAAGGAAAACGCGTGGTGCGCGAGCGCTTCGGCGTGGATGAAGATACCTGCACGGGGGATCACTCCTGCATCCGGCTCTCCGGATGCCCTTCGCTGACGATCAAGCCGACCTCCGATCCGCTGCGCAAAGATCCGGTGGCCACCGTGATTGATAGCTGCGTGGGCTGCGGGCTTTGTGGCGAGGTGGCGCATGCGGCGGTGCTGTGTCCTTCGTTTTTCCGCGCGGATGTGATTTCTAATCCGAGCGGGTGGGACCGGTTCGCGGCGAGCTTCCGGCGGGCGATTATCGGGTTTCTGCAGGGGCGGATGGACCGTCGGCTGGCAGGACTGACTTCTTCATAGAACGAAATCTCGGATGAACTCTACGCTCACAACGGCAGCACCGAACGCCGCGCAAGAATCGAAAGCGCCGGCGGCGAAGGCGATCACCATCGCAATCGTGGCGATGGGCGGCGAGGGCGGCGGCGTGCTGGCGGATTGGCTCGTCGATCTGGCCGAGCATTCCGGGTACTGCGCTCAAAATACTTCGGTGCCGGGCGTAGCACAGCGAACTGGCGCAACCATCTACTACATCGAGATTTTCCCAGAGGCGGCGGCAAAGGCGGCAGGGAAGGAACCGGTGCTTGCGTTGATGCCAGTGCCGGGGGAGCTCGATATCGTGCTGGCGTCCGAGTTGATGGAGGCTGGGCGCGCTATCCAACGCGGGCTGGTGACGCCGGAGCGCACGACGCTTATCGCGTCCACGAATCGCGTTTACTCGATGACGGAGAAAATGGCGATTGCGGATGGGCAAGTGAATGCAGCGAAACTGATCGAGGCCGGCGCCGCGTCGGCCAGGAGATTCGTTCATGGCGACTTCGCTCGGATCGCCGAGGATACGCGGAGCGTGATCAGCGCGCCGCTTTTTGGCGCGTTGGCGAGCACGGGCGCGCTGCCATTTACGCGGAAGGAATTCGAGGACGCGATCACGCGCGGCGGAGTTGGTGTGGAATCGAGTTTGGCGGCGTTTGCGGCGGGATTTGCGGCGGCGTCGCAGCCTGCGGCGGCCCCGAGCGTCGCGGAGCCGGCTGTTGCTGCGAAGCCCAAGGTTGGCGCACGGCTGCAGGCGCTCGCAGGGAAAATCGAAAACGAATTTCCGGCGGCGAGCCATGACATTTTGTTTGCGGGCATTACGCGGGTGGCCGATTACCAGGACGAAGCGTATGCCGCGGATTATTTGCGATGGCTTGGGCCGATTCGCGATCTCGACCAGCAACACGGAAACGGAGATTACAGCCTTTTGCGGGAAACGGGGCGATACCTCGCGCTCTGGATGACGTATGAAGACGCGATCCGCGTGGCGGACCTGAAGATTCGGCGCTCACGATTCGATCGCGTCCAGAAGGAAGTTCGCGCCAGCGGCGAGCAATTGGTGCGGATCAATGAGTTTCTGCACCCGGGACCGCAGGAAATTGCGGACATTCTGCCGGCGGGGCTTGGGAGATGGCTTTTGAGGTCGCGTGCGGCGAGGGGAATGATTGATAAGTTTACCGGTCCTGGGAAGATCGTGCAGACGACGTCGCTGAGCGGATTTCTGCAGCTTTACATGCTGGCAAACTTGCGGCCGATGCGGCGAAAGTCGCTGCGTTTTCGGGAAGAGGCTGGGCTGATTCAAGCGTGGCTCGAACGGGTGCGTTCACTTGCGGCAGAGGATTACGCGCTGGCGCTCGAAGTGGCGGAATGCCCGCAATTGCTCAAAGGTTATGGCGAAACGCACATTCGCGGGACGGGCAGTTACAACGCGGTGCTGGGCGCAATTCCGCGGCTGCGGCGGACCGGCGATGCTGCCGCAGGGTTGAGAAAACTGCGTGAGACGGCGTTGGCGGATGAAAGTGGCGAGAAGCTTTCCGCGATGTTGAACGAATTGCCGGCGTGAATTGTGCGATTGCTGCGTTGAAGCGCGAGAGCCGAAGCTGTAGACGTACTGCAGAGGCAGGACTGCCTGTGCTACTTGGCCCTGTGGCGCGTTTTCGATGGGAGATGTAGGCAGATGAGGATTGTTTGTCTTGGCGGCGGACCTGGCGGGCTCTACTTCTCGATCCTGATCAAGAAGGCGAATCCGGCGTGGGAGATCACGGTGGTGGAGCGGAACCGGCCGGACAGCACGTTCGGTTGGGGTGTGGTTTTTTCGGACAAGACCATGAGCGGCTTCCAGCAGGCCGATCCGGAAACGCACGCAGCGATCACGCAGGCGTTTCGCCATTGGGACGACATCGACGTTTTCTTTAAAGGGCGAAAGTTTACATCGGGCGGACATGGATTTTGCGGCATCGCGCGCATGAGGCTGCTGCAGATCTTGCAGCAGCGAGCCGCAAGCCTAGGCGTGAAGCTTATTTTTGAAACCGAGGTCACCGCTCCCGAGAAATACGCTGCCGAATACGATCTGGTGATTGCCTCGGACGGGGCCGCCTCGATCACGCGTCGCAAATTCGAAGATGTGTTCAAGCCCAACATCCAGCCGCGGAAAAATCGGTTTGTGTGGCTGGGCTGCAAGATGAAGCTGGATGCGTTCACCTTTGATTTTCGCGAGACGGAGGCGGGCTGGTTTAATCTGCACGCCTATCGCTTTGATGATGACTGGTCGACGTTCATTATCGAAGCGCCCGAAGAGGTTTGGCGCGCGGCCGGGCTCGACAAGATGGAGCAGGAGGGATCCATCGCGTTCTGCGAGAAACTTTTTGCGGAACGTTTGCAAGGTCACCGGCTGATTTCGAATGCCAAGCACCTGACGGGCTCGGCGATCTGGCTGAAGTTCAACCGGATTTTGTGCGAGAAGTGGTATCACAAAAATATCGTACTGATCGGCGACGCCGCGCATACCGCGCATTTCAGCATCGGTTCGGGCACAAAACTGGCGATGGAAGACGCGATCGCGCTCTCGCGGGTGCTTTCCGAGCATAGCGGCGAAGTGTCCAGCGCGTTGCAACGTTACCAGGAAGAGCGCGAAACCGAGGCGCTGAAGCTGCAAAGCGCGGCGCGCAACCGCATGGAATGGTTCGAGCAGGTGGACCGGTACGTACACCTGGACGTGGAGCAGTTTACCTACAGCTTGTTGACCGGCAGCCAGCGCATCGGCCACGAAAACTTGAAGCTGCGCGACGCAAATTACGTGCAGGGCGTGGAGGAATGGTTTGCGGCGCGGAGCGGCGTACAACACGCGGTGCCGCCGATGTTCACGCCGTTTCGCGTGCGCGGCGTGACCCTCAAAAATCGCGTGATCGTGTCACCGATGGCCACGTACATGTCCGAAGACGGCCTGCCCAACGATTTTCACCTGGTGCATCTCGGTTCGCGGGCCATGGGCGGCGCGGCGATGGTGGTGACGGAGATGACCTGCGTTTCGCCGGATGCGCGGATCACCCCGGCGTGTCCGGGAATGTGGAATGCCGCGCAGGAGCATGCCTGGAAACGCATCGTGGATTACGTGCACGCGCACACGGATGCGAAGATCGCGTTGCAGCTTGGACATGCGGGACGCAAAGGCTCAACGCGGCGGATGTGGGAGGGGATCGATCAGCCGCTCGACAACGGCAATTGGCCGCTCTTTTCGGCCTCGCCGATCCCGTATATCGAAGGGGTTTCGCAAACGCCGCACGAAGCGACCCGCAAGGATATGGAGCGCATCAAGCAGGACTTCGTGGACGCGACAATACGCGGTGAAGCGGCCGGATTCGATTGGCTCGAGCTGCACTGCGCGCACGGCTATTTTCTTTCGAGTTTTATTTCTCCGCTGACGAATCAGCGCACGGACGAATATGGCGGCTCGCTCGAAAACCGCTGCCGCTATCCCGTCGAGGTTTTCAAGGTGATGCGTGCGGTGTGGCCACAGGAAAAGCCGATAAGCGTGCGCATTTCGGCGAATGATTGGGTGCCCGGCGGGCTTACTCCCGAGGATGCGGCGTGCGTGGCGCGTTTTTTTAAGGAAGCCGGCGCGGACGTGATTGACTGCTCGGCGGGGCAGGTGAGCAAGGCGGAGAAGCCAGTGTATGGGCGCATGTTTCAGGTGCCATTTTCGGATCGGATTCGAAACGAAGTGGGCATCGCGACCATCGCCGTAGGCAATATCTTCGAAGGCGATCATGTGAACACGATCGTGGCCGCGGGCCGCGCGGATTTGTGCGCGATTGCGCGTCCACATCTGGCCGATCCGGCGTGGACGTTGCACGAAGCGGCCAAGCAACAATTTTCCGAAGTGGATTGGCCGGTGCAATACGTCAGCGGGAAGACGCAACTCGAGCGCAACTTAGCACGTGCGGCATTGCTGAGGATGCAGGTATGACGACTCCAGAAAATCGTCAGACCGGGCGACTTGCGGACAAGCACGCGGTGGTGACTGGCGGCACGCGTGGCATCGGCGAAGCCGTGGCGCGCATGTTGCTGGCGCACGGTGCACGCGTGACGATTACAGGCCGCAATCCGGCCGGGCCGGAAGCGTTCGCAGAGATGAAACAAACCGGCGAAATCGCCTACGTGCAAGCGGACGTAACCGACGCGAGCGCGGTGAAACGAGCATTCGAACAAGCCATTGCGCGCAGCGGGCCGATCTCCGTGCTGGTGAATAATGCCGGACAGGCCGCGTCGGCGCCGTTCCTGAAGACGGATGCGGAGCTGTGGCGGCGGCTGATGGCCGTGAATCTCGACGGCACGTTTCATTGCGCGCAAGCAGCTCTGCCGGGAATGTTGGCGGCGGGATGGGGGCGCATCGTGAACATCGCGAGCGTGGCGGGACTGAAGGGTTACGGCTACGTGACGGCCTACTGCGCTTCAAAACACGCGGTAGTGGGCCTCACGCGCGCTCTGGCGATGGAATTCGTGTGCAAGGGCATCACCGTCAACGCAGTGTGCCCCGGCTACACAGAGACAGATATGGTGAAGAACGCGATTTCGAATATCACCTCCAAAACGGGGCGCTCCGCGGAAGAAGCGGTGGCGGAGTTAACGTCGCACAACCCACAGAAGCGGCTGATTCAGCCTGCGGAAGTGGCGAATGCGGTGGCGTGGCTGTGCCTGCCGGGCAGCGAGGCGATCACAGGGCAAGCGATCGCCGTGGCCGGCGGCGAGGTGATGTGAGGTTCTAATGCCGATTCCTTCCACATTGCAAACATCCCAAGGCAGCCTGGCGAGGCCGGAACTCTGTCTGGACCTGGAGACGCGGGCCACGCAAGGAGACCACCAGGCGCTACGGCTGTGGCTGCGGCTTCTGACCTGCATGGTGCGCATCGAAAGCCATGTGCGGGTGCGGCTGCGGCAAGATTTCGAAACCACCTTGCCACGATTCGATTTGATGGCGCAGCTCGAACGATGCCCGAATGGGCTGCGGATGAACGAGCTTTCGAAGCGGCTGATGGTGTCGGGCGGCAACGTTACGGGGATCACAGATCAGCTTGAAAGGGAAGGGCTCGTAGTGCGGACGCTCGATCCGGCGGACCGGCGCGCGGTGAGCGTGAAGCTGACGGAGAAGGGGCTGCAACGCTTTCGAAAAATGGCGGCGCATCACGAGCACTGGATCGCGGAATTACTGGTCTGCTTAACGCCCGAGGAGAAGCAATCGATGTTCGGGCTACTGCGAAAACTGAAGATCCATCTCGGAAGCTTTGATACGCCGGCCACGGCGCCAGAGAAGCTCGGGGGAACCGGTTGGAGGCGTCCATGAGTTTTCTCTCCGGCTCGCCGCACCAACTGCCGGGCCATCGTACGCTGTTGGCGAACTACCGGGCTAAACACTTTCAATTCGAAATCGCTAACAAGGTAGCGACGATCACGCTGAGCCGTCCCGAGCGGAAGAATCCGCTGACGTTCGAATCGTACGCGGAATTGCGCGATCTGTTTCGAAATATGGTCTACGCGGATGATGTGAAAGCCGTGGTGATTACCGGCGCGGGCGGGAATTTCTGCTCGGGCGGCGACGTCCACGAAATTATTGGGCCGCTGACGAAGCTGGATATGCCGGGACTACTGGCGTTTGCGCGGATGACGGGCGACCTGGTGAAAGCCATGCGCGCCTCGCCGCAACCGATCATCGCCGCGGTGGACGGCATTTGCGCCGGAGCGGGAGCAATTCTCTCGCTGGCGTCGGACATACGATTCGGGACCGCGCGCAGCAAAACGGCGTTTCTGTTTACGCGCGTGGGGCTCGCGGGATGTGATATGGGCGCTTGCGCGCTGCTGCCGCGCGCGATCGGACAGGGCCGCGCTGCGGAATTGCTTTACTCGGGACGCAATCTGGGCGGCGAAGAGGGCGAGCGCTGGGGCTTTTTTAATCGGCTGTGCGCTCCCGAGTCGCTGCTGCAAGAAGCGCGCGCGTTGGCGGAGGAATTGGCGGCTGGTCCGACGTTTGCGCACGGCATGACGAAAAAGATGCTGCAGCAAGAATGGAATATGGGAGTGGACGAGGCCATCGAGAGCGAAGCACAGGCACAGGCGATTTGCATGGCAACGAATGATTTTCATCGCGCATATCACGCGTTTGTCGAAAAACAGAAGCCGGCATTCAAGGGAGATTGAAACTGAGCGGACGAACTTATCTCGATTGGCCGTTTCTGGAGCCGCGGCATAAGGAGCTTGCCGCGAAAGTGGAAAAATGGGCGCGCGAGAACGTGCATGCGGAGCATGCGAATGACGTGGACCGAGCGTGCCGGGAGTTCGTTCGAAAACTCGGCGAGGCCGGATGGCTCGCGTATGCGATCGGTGGCACAGCTTACGGCGCGGCATCTGAAGCGATTGACACGCGCGCGCTGTGCATTTTTCGCGAGACGCTGGCGTGGCATTCCGGGCTCGCGGATTTCGCGTTTGCGCTGCAGGGCCTAGGCTCAGGTGCGATCACGCTGTTTGGAACGCCCGCGCAGAAGCAGAGCTATCTGCCGCGTGTGGCGCAGGGAGCGGCGATTGCTGCCTTTGCGCTGTCAGAGCCCGAGGCAGGCTCGGACGTGGCGGCCATGCGCTGCGAAGCACGCAAGGACGGCGACTCCTACGTGCTGAACGGCGAGAAGACGTGGATTTCGAATGGCGGCATCGCTGATTTCTACGTGCTGTTTGCGCGTACAAGCGAAGGCGAAGGCGCGAAGGGAATTACGGCGTTTATCGTCGAGCCGGACGCGCCGGGTTTCGAGATTGCGGAGCGGCTGGAAGTGATCGCGCCGCACCCGCTCGCGCGGCTCGTGTTCAAGAATTGCCGGGTGGCGGCCACGCAGCGATTGGGAGAGCCGGGGCAAGGGTTCAAGGTCGCGATGGCGACGCTCGATGTGTTTCGAACGTCGGTGGCGGCCGCGGCGGTGGGATTTGCGCGGCGGGCGCTGCACGAAGCGCTGCGAAGGGCGACGTCGAGGAAAATGTTTGGGCAGACGCTGGCGGATTTCCAGCTTACGCAGGGGAAACTGGCGGAAATGGCCACGGGCATCGATGCGGCGGCACTTCTGACGTACCGCGCGGCGTGGCTGCGCGACCGCGGCGAGCGCGTGACCGTGGAAGCCGCGATGGCGAAGATGACGGCCACGGAGACGGCGCAGCGCGTGATCGACGCGGCGGTACAGATCTTCGGCGGGCAGGGAGTTTCGAAGGATGAGCCGGTCGAACGGCTCTATCGGGAGATACGTCCGCTGCGAATTTATGAAGGCGCGAGCGAAGTGCAGCAACTGATTATCGCGCGTGGAATTATCAAGTCGTTTCAAGAGCAGGAGAAGCTTGGTGGATCGTGAACGAGCGCCTTCGGGGCAACTGGAGGCAACCGCAGCCGCATACCGAAGTGAAGTGCTGGTGCGCTTCGCGCATTGCGATCCTGCGGGAATCGTTTTTTATCCGCGTTATCTCGAGATGTTCAACAATCTCGTAGAAGATTGGTGCAATGACGCGCTGGGAATTTCTTTTCGCGAATTGCACGCGGGGCGCGGGTGGGGGTTGCCCACGGTTCATCTGGACGTGGATTTTGTGGCGCCGTGCACGATGGGCGAGGTGTTGCAGGCGAGCCTGGTGGTGCGCGCGATCGGAAATAGTTCCATTCGGCTGGAAATTGTGTTTCAGGGACCGGACGGGCGCGACCGCGTGCGCGGGAAAGTGGTGTTGGTGTTGACGGATGTCCGCTGCAGCCGCGGGGTGCCGCTGCCCGAGGATTTGCGGGGGCGCTTGGCGAAGTTTCTTATTGCCGAAGAGTGACGCATTCGAGCGGAAGAGTTCTCAGGAAACGGAGCTATGGAGATATTGCAGCCGGCGCGATGGCCGCGTCCCAGAGGTTATTCGAACGGAGTAGCCGCGAACGGGCGCACGGTCTTCGTCAGCGGAATGATCGGGTGGGACGAGCAAGGGAAACTCGTCTCGAGCGATTTTGCGGGACAGACGCGGCAAACACTGAAGAATATCGTTGCGGTCCTGGCGGAGGCAAACGCGAAACCCGGCCATATCGTGCGGATGACGTGGTACGTGGTGGACAAGCGGGAATATCTGGCGGCGTACAAGGAAATTGGAGCCGCGTATCGTGAGCTAATTGGAGCGCATTACCCGGCGATGAGCGCGGTGCAGGTGTCCGGACTGATAGAGGACGGCGCCCGCGTGGAGATTGAAGTAACGGCCGTGGTGCCTGAATAGTCCAATTCCCGGGTATTCCTCCTCCAAGTAAGTCATTTGTTATTCTGCCCGGCATATATGCGGCACTGCACCCTTTAGGCGGCAAAGGGTGGGGCACCCCTGTATCTGCATTCGCACACCTGTTCGGAAAACGCAAAACGAGACGTTCAAAGGCCCTCTACATCCGATCTGACTACAATTCCTCGCATCTCGAATCGTTCTCGTCGCACGTCCGAATTACGTGCGAGCGCCCTAACAAGATGGATAGGGCAGACGACCTCCTGCCTTTCTGGTTTCGCGAGACGCAGCGCATCCGGGGTACGCCGCGCTCCCACCCTTTCAACGGCAAAGGGTGGGGCACCCTCGCGCGCCCGCGGGGGGCTTTACTTTAACTTAGATCGTGTCGCCGCACACGGATCCAGAGGAAAAACAAAACCGCCCTTGCCGGATTCCGGCAAGGGCGGTTGGTTTGTGTGACGGATCTCGAAGCGCCGACCTAGAAAGTCAACTTCGCGCCAAGCAAGAGACGCCGCGGGTTATTCCCCTGCGACGTATAGACGCCGAAGTTGGTCAAGCTGTTGAGGTTCAAGGATGGCGCCGCGTAGTTTACGAGGTTGAAGACGTCGAGCGCCTCGGCGGATAGTTCGAGGTGTAAACGTTCGGTGAGCGCCATCTTCTTGCCCAGAGAGAAGTCCAGGTTCCAGCGGGGGAGGAGCCGCAACTCGTCGAATGGAATCTGGCTATTCACGCTCAGCAGCGGGCGCGAACATTCGCCTGCGACTGCGACTGGATTCGCGAACATGTTCAGTCCAGTGCCGCCGGCGGAGGTGTTTCCGGCGGTTGCGATGCCGCCCGATCCGACGATGTTGTAGTTCTGGCCTTCGAGGCCGTGGATCGGAGACGTGCAGATGGCAGCGGTGCCATTGCTTTCGTAATCGCCATAGTCGCCATCAGCGGAGATATGCAACGGGGTGCCGGTGGCGAACGTGTAGATCCCGGAAACGTACCAGCCGCCGAGCGCCCTGTCTGCAATCCCGGAAAGGCTGTGCGACATGCCCTTGCCCCAGGGCAGTTGGTAATAGAACCATATGTTGACGACGTGCCTGCGGTCAAATGGCTCCGAAGACTTGTCCAGGTCCAGATTGTAGGGGCTATTGGCGGTGGAGCCGTTCTGCTGGTCCACGCCCTGGTTGCCGATGGCATGGCTCCAAGTCCAGTTGGCTTGGAACTGCAGGCCATTGGTGAAGCTCTTGTTTAAGCTGACGAAGCCGGCGTTGTAGTTGGAGAAGCCGCCATCCGAAATCGCGTAGGACTGGAACGATTGGATGTCGTCCAGCGGAGTCGGGGTGACCTTGTTGAGCTCGTCGAGGGAGAAGTCATTGAGCGAGCCGTTGATCAGGTCAGTCTTGTCTTGTGCCGCGACCATGGCGCTGCAGCTTGAGAATCCCTTGGCCGTGCAGCTTGCCACACCGATCTGATTTTCGAAGAACGGTTCTACGGGTACGGTAGTGCCATTCCGGACCGCTTGCGCCACACCATCAAACGCCTGGGCGTAGGTTTGTCCGCTCGCCTTGTCCTTCATCAGGTAATCCGAGGCGTTGAGCGAGTACTGTTGGAACAGATCCCGACTAAAGCGTCCGATGTAACCGACCTCGAGGATCATCTTGCCGGGAAGTTCGCGCTGGACGGTGAAGTCAATGCTGTGGTCGTAGCCGGGGTGAACGTAAGGATCGAGGCCGCTCTGCATTTGCAAGCCGAACGGCTGCGCTGCAGTACCGCTGGGCACATACGGAATCGGCTCGGCCGTTGGCGTTGGGACGGGCACGCTATTACCGTCCACGCCGATGCGGAATGCGTTGGCCGGGGTCGTGGTGGAATTCGTACAAGTGACGGCCCCGCCGCTAAGGATCGGACCGCCGCAGGCATCCACGTCGAGCAAGCCGCCGGTCGTGAGCGGCAAGGACACCTGGTCGATGTCGCTGATGCGTTCATCGACGATGGCGTAGCCGAAGCGGATGACGGTCTTGTTGTTACCGAAGATCGCATTCTTAAAGGGAACTTGCCATGCCGCGGAGATGCGCGGCGCGAATTCGTGCCAATCCGTCACCCGCAAAGAACCAGTGAACGGGGCAGGGAGGTAGTTGACGGGCGTCACGCCGAAGAGCGGATTGTAGGCTTGGCCGGGGAGAACGCCATTGTTCAAGGAATTGGCGCGCTGTTGGAAGTAGCCGTTGTAATCCACCGGCGTATTGCTGGAGGCGTAGACAAGGACGTCATACTTGCCGCTGGCTTCGTGGGGATCAGGTTGCACCTGCCAATCGAGACCCAAGGTCAGCGTGAAGGATGGCTTCACGTGCCAGACGTCCTGGAAATAAGCATTGGCCGCCGGAATCAAGGTTTGCGAGAAAGCCGGCGTACCAAGTGGGTTTGGCTGGAAGTTTCCGTTGCGCGTCAAGACTTGCGAGCTGCGATCCACGAGGCCGAGCAGCGACGTATACAGCTCATTGTAACGAAGAAGGTTGCCGGAAGTGATGCAATTCGTCGTCACAGTCGTGCTGCATACTGCCGGTTCCTGCGCGCTACCGATGGTAACGAATTCGCCGCTACTATTGCCTGTGGACTCGATGTAATCAATCGGCCCGGTCGAAAGACCGCCGGCGAAGTTATCGGTCTTCAAGAAATAGTCGTGCGAAATATAACCCGATCCACCGAATTGAAAGAGGTGATTGCCCTTGACCCAACTGAGGTCCTGGGCGAGGTACCACTTGTGTCCATCGAACACGCGCGAACGGGCCGCCTGGGTAGAGAGAGTGATGGGATCAGCGAAAAGCTTTGTGGTGCTGTTGCTCGTTCCCGCTCCCTCACCCGCGACTTCCAGCGCCTGTTGCGTCCCAGACTCGAGCGGTGTGGGGTTTTCGCGACTCCAGCCCCACCAGTCGCGCAGGAATGAGCCGTGGCTCACGGAGGTAAGGCTAGGCGACAGTTGTCCAGTCACTTCAAACGTATAGAACTGTGGTTTGATAGGATCCGCTGCTGCCGAGCTGGGAGGCGCGGTATTCACGATGCTGAATTGTTCCGTGCCGACGCGCGAAGTGTTGGAATAGTGATAGGTGACGAAGGCGGCCCACTTTGCATCGATCTTGTAGTCCAGGCGAAGCACGCCGAGGTCTTGTGATATTGGCACGGGCGCGTCGAACGTAAATCCTGTTGTGTTCAGACCATCGCCCAAGGAAGGGTTATTACCGGTCGGATAGAGTCCGAGCTGCGTCTTCATGACCGGGCTGATTCCAATGTTGCGAGGGTCGCAGGAGACGCCACCGCAAGCTGTGGTGATGCTGCCGGGCTGGAAGGAATACTGGCGAACGACGCCGGACGCGTCGGCGAACTCGATGATGCCCGATTTCAAGGTTGCGGTGGGCACAACGGTATTGAAGATCGCGTCGTCGTGCAGGCGGCGACCCTCATAGTTCGCGAAGAAGAAGAGCTTGTTCTTCCAGATCGGGCCGCCGGTGGTGCCGCCGAAACGGTTATCCACGCTGTGCGGCTTGTTGATGTTCAAGCGATCGTTCGTCCATCCGTTTGCGTTCAGGGCATCATCGTTATGATATTCGTACGCCGAACCGTGCCAATTGTTGGAGCCGGCCTTGGTTAGCAAAGCGACCTGTCCCCCCGACGAGCGCGCGAAGGTAGAGTTTGGGTTCGTCGTCGCAACCTGAAATTCCTGCGTGCTCTCAATGGGGATCGGAATGACGGGAGAAGGCGAAGGTTCGCCGGGAGGCGCGGCGTAAGTGTTGTTGCCCTCAAGGTCGCTGGTGACGTCGCCACCATCAAAGCTAAAGGTGATCTGCTCGTCCCGGGCGCCGGCGATATTGCCGCCGGGCGAAACGGCCGGCTGATAAAACATCAGGGCGCTGGCGCTACGGGTAAAGACCGGCAGAGCGTCAAGCGCTTCGCCGCCGAGCACAGCGCCGACGGTGGCGTCGGTGGTTTGCAATTCCGCAGTGGGCGCCTCGGTGACCGTTACGGTCTCACTGGACGCTCCAACCTTGAGGGCCATGTTGATGGTGTAGGCCTTCAGTACCTCGACATGGACATCATTCACCACCGTGCCGGCGAAACCGGTGGCGGAGAATTTCAAGGTGTAATCGTCTGGGGTGACCGCGGGAAAAACGTATCGCCCGACAGAGTCCGTGACGGTGGTCTGCTCGGCGTTGGTCCCATGCTGCACGAGCGTAACCTGCGCGCCGGTAACCACGGCGCCCGAAGGGTCACTCACCACACCGGAAACCAATCCGGTGGTGGCGGACTGTGCATGAAGGGAGACGGGAGCGATTACAACTACGAACAATAGTAAGGTTGCGAGCACTACGAGAGGGCGCTTGCCTGACATCGAAAATCCTCCTAGACCGACCACCCCATTGGTCTGCTTGGCGCGGACTATAGTGAGCATCCCCAGGCAAGTCAAGCGGAAAGTTGTATTCGTCAGTTTAGACAACTGGTATACAACTTGGATACGTTGAACATGGAGACCACAAAGATGCGAAGGTGTGCCGGGCAGGACAAATTCCGCGGTGAACTGTTAGAGGGCCGAAATCTGTTTCAAAATGAAACGCAGTTTAGTGGCCTCCGATGGAATCGCGTACGCGGCCGTATTGCGCACCCCATAAATCCGTCATCTGATTGCGAACCTCCCACAGCTCCGGAAAGAACTGGTGACGCAATCCTTCGAAAAGGAGTTCCACGGCGCGGCCTTTGAGCGATTGCGCGCCCAATCCGATGGTGCGTTTGATGAGCTGCAGGTGCGCGTAGCGAAAGAGCTGAAAAAGTTCGTCAAACTCGGCGAGCGCTTCGGCGACCACGTAGGCATCCCCATGGCTGTATGCGGAGTTGTAGATGCTTTCGAGCGTCAGCCCATGTTTTTCAAGATAGTGCGTTTTGAAAGAATCCCAGATGTGCGGCTGCATACGTAGGATCACGCGGAAGCCGGGTGATTCCTGACCGCTGCCGTTGCCGAGCTGCAAGCGAATCTCCTGATATTCCTTGGGAGACATGGTTTCCAGCAAAGCAAGCTGATCCGTCATGAGGCGAAGGGCGATATGCACGCGGCCAAACAAGGTGATCACGCGGTGGGTGTTTTCCTGCTGCAGATAATCGTCAATATCAAGAAGCGTGAAGTTAATCAGCTTCATCCAGAGTTCTTCGGCCTGGTGAACGATCTGAAATTGCAGTTCGTCCCGGTTGCAGAGGGCCGCGAAATCCTTCTGGCAGGAGAGGAGCGCTTTCGTGTTGAGATAAAGCTCATAATCGAGCGTACCGTCGCCGTTCATGATGGAATAAAAATAAGCTCGATCCATCGGACTCTCCTGGACGATGCCTGGTATGGTTGCAGAAGTCTTGAAAGCATCTTAGCGGAATGGCGAAGCAATGCAACGACACGGTAGGGCGCCTTCGAACAACTATCGATCACACAGTAGAGAAGGCGAGCGAATTAGGAAGTGTGTTCGCCGCCACCTGCCAGGCTGAGGACCTTTGCTCGCGATTGCAGGATGTGTTCATACATCAGGCGACGCGCCAAATCGCTATCGTGACGCCGGATGGCCTCGACGATATCCACGTGTTCCTTCACGGGGGCTTCACCGTAATAGCCGATATCAATCGCTGCATACATGATCCGCTCCATGTGGCAGCGCATATCGGAGACGGCCCGAACGAGCATGGGGTTGCGCGTCAGCCGGGCCATTCCGATATGGAAGGTGGTGTCGGCATGAATAAAGTGCTCGTAAGTGTCGCGGTCGTTCGTTTCGTATTCGGTCTGCGCAAGGCTGGCCAACTCTTCCAGTAACTTATCGTCATTTCCCTTGCGGGCGGCCAATTCGGCGCAGGCGCCCTCAATGGCAGCGCGAAATTCGTAGATCTCGTTGATCCAACTAATCGTCATGGAACTCGCAAAGTAACCACGGTTGGGAACGATGCGCAGGAGGTTTTCCTGCTGGAGGCGTACCGCGGCCTCGCGGACGGGGGTGCGGCTGCTTTTGTAGCGCTTGGCGAGCGCCTTTTCACCCAAGGCCTCGCCGGGGGGATGGAGACCCCGGATAATATCGCGCTTGAGCGCTTGATAGAGGCGTTCGCTGAGAGTTCCACGCCCGTTCGCGGCGGAAGACTCACGCGGAGAAGGCTGTCCTGTACCTCGTGAACCAGTGGCAGGCTTGGATTTCCCGGATCGCGCTTTCGATATGACGCTCTTCTTGCTGTTGGCCAAGAATCGCTCCCCAAGGTCTTTTGCCAGATTAAAGGAGATGGATGGAAAGTGCAAGAAGAGTAAGCAAGTAGCGAGGCAGGCGGCTGTTGCCGATCACGGTGACTGAATCCGATATGCCAGCGGTATACCAGAAGTCAGCTTGACATGGGAAACTTTGGCGGTGTAGCGTGCGACGACTTAAGAATCGAGGGCATCGCGAAATGCCGGACCAGAAGGCGACCACAGGAGACTCTCACTGCTTTCCCGTTGAGGAGTTCCGCTCTCAGTTCCCCGCTCTGCACACGCCGGACCGTTTTATTTTCTTCGATAACGCGGCGGGGGCGCAAGTTCCGCGGGTGGCGCTGGACGCGGTCGCCGACCACTTGCTGCAAAGAAGCGTGCAGCGCGGCGGGCGTTACGCGAAGAGCCAGCAGGTGGACGCAGCCGTAGCGCACGCGAGAGAAACGCTGGCCGTCTTTCTGAACGCTTGGGATCCGCGCGAGATTTGTTTTGGAATGAACGCGACGTCGTTTATTCGCACGGTGAGTTTGGCGATTGGACAGACGCTGACCGACCGGCGAGAGATCGTGATCACAGATATGGATCATGAGGCCAACATAGCGACGTGGTCGGCGCTCGAAAAATTTGGCGCCAAGTTGGTCTGGTGGCGCATGCGGGACGACGGCAATCTGCATGTGGAGGATCTGAAGCCACTGCTTTCGTCCAGGACGAGGCTGGTGGCCTGCACGGTGACGTCCAACGCGCTGGGCTCGATCGTGGATGTGGCGCGGGCCGCCAAAGTGGCTCATGCGGCAGGCGCCGAGGTTTTTCTCGATTGCGTTCATTACGGGCCGCACGGCGCGATTGACGTGAGGGAGTTTGGCTGCGATTACCTGGTGTGCAGCGGCTACAAAATCTTCGCCCCGCATATGGGTTTCCTGTGGGGGCGCGGTGAAGCGCTCGATCGCCTTCCGACCTTTCGTGAGGACTTTATCCCCGATGAAGCGCCAGTGAAATTCGAGGCGGGGACGTTTATCTACGAAAATGTGGCGGGCATGGACGCAGCAATCTCCTACATTGAAGGTATCGGGAAACGATTGCAGACCAACGGCAGCACAGGTACGCGGCGCGCGGGAATTGTGTCGGCCATGAAAGCGATTCGCGACTACG
>Ga0209420_1000344_pt1 | contig 25827 bp, 21 predicted proteins | sample BlaSpr_A8_OM1_O1_FD_187972 | JGI IMG/M metagenome (GOLD analysis project Ga0209420, IMG submission 187972) | Forest soil microbial communities from Thunder Bay, Ontario, Canada - Black Spruce, Ontario site 2_A8_OM1_O1 (SPAdes) (version 2) | ecosystem: Environmental > Terrestrial > Soil > Boreal...
CGATTACTGAACAATGCTTGAATCTCTTCCGAGACATACTCGACCAGATTCATGATCACCTTTTCCAGCGGGCCCTGGAGAGCGGCGTCGCACTGGAAAAGCTAGATCAATTGCATACCATTATCCACGCAGCTACTAGTGAAGTTCAAAGTCGAACGGTTAAAGACTCCGAGCAACACAGTGACTCTCGTGAGCTGCGCGGCGAGTTAAGCCTAAGCTCACACCAAGGGTTGGGTGCGACTTTAAGCAAGGGGCGAGATAGGCAAGACGCCGTCAGCACGGAGTACACCTACGATGAAATCCTCCGTGATTCCTTAGTCTTCGCCAGTGTTTCTAATCACCTTGTAACAGTCCTTGAGGCGCTTGGCATTGACCGGTTGTTCGTCTTGCTCGACGAGTGGTCCTCACTTCCTTTGGAGATCCAGCCATATCTAGCTGAATACCTCAAGCGCTCGCTTCTGCCGTGCAATCGGATTGCTCTAAAGATCGCCGCTTTGTCTTTTCGATCTCGTTTCGCGACAACAGTGGGCGACGATGAACGACAGGTCGTCGGACTCGAACTTGGCGGCGATATCGCGGCAAACGTCGACATCGATGACTTCTATATATTCGACAAGTCACCAGACTTCGTAACTGAAGTGTTTTTGAAGATTCTGTATCTTCACCTATTTACGGGCTTGCCCTCGAATTATCTCGAACTTGAATACCGAATAAGAGACGCGGCGACCCTTCGACAGAATTTATTCGACTCCGTGGACGCCTTCTCGGCGCTGATCCGAGCGGCGGAAGGCGTCGTTCGAGATTTCTTCGGGATCTTGACCCGAGCGATCCAGATCGCTCGGGTTCACGACGAAGTGCGCATCAGCGTCGGCGCGGTCGAAAATGCGGCCGCCGGTTGGTATGAAGATGACAAGGTTAGAAGGCTGACGGGCCCCCCACTGGTGTTCCTCAATCAACTAACCAGCTATGCCATTAGGGTAATGAGTCGGTATTTTCTCGTCGATGAGCTTCAAGCAGAATCAGAGATGGTTGGAACGTTGGTCGATCAACGAGTGCTTCACCTTCTTAGACGTGGATACATGGATCATTCTTCTCCCGGGGTCCGATTCAACCTGTATGCGCTGGACTATGGCACCTTCGTACGGTTTGGTCAGGGAGTTATTAAGCCGATGGGACCAGCTGATGAAGGGTACCAAGAGCTCATGTCCAATAACCCTTGCATCCTTTTTGGAGATGATCGAATTGTCCCTCGAGTAGTTGTTGACCTCGAATCGATGTAGCTTACGCAACTGTTTCAAGTATTCCAAAGGGATCTGTTGCCTGGATTTGGGGAGCTGCAGTCAAGAAATCTCGACCTCAATGTTGAGCCAGACTACGGGCACGACTCCGCGTGAGGAATCCAGCCGGCGACGTCCAGAGGCGATGGGTCTAAGGCGGACCTGACAAGAGTTGCCCATCCAATTGCCCAACTATTGAGCCACATCGAGCACTAGTCCAGAGATCCCAGCGGATTGAGACGGAGCACTGAGCTGGCAGAACGTACTCGGACCGAACTACTGGACGGGCTCGGGCACTCTCTCAATGTTGCGAACTTGGTCGATTGGGTCGTAGCTCGTGGGCATCAGCTCGCGATGCCACTAGCGGCCCGGTATTTTGGTCAGTCAAGCAGCCAACGAAGAAAACGACCGCCACCACACCCGCCACAGCATGACCAAGAACCTCCCGCAGGGGCGGGTCACACGTCAGTTCTATCGTTCCCAGAATGTCCGAGTCCCAACCGCAGCGCCGAAGCCGAGTGCTGAGTCCAGAACTGCTGGCCAAGGTTGAGTCTGCACTTCAGAAGGGCGCCTCGTCTGAGCGGTTCGAGGGACTACTCACTGACGCCATCGACGGTTCGGCGGGAGGCGTCTACGAAGCACTCAAGCTGGGGTCCTCTCGAATGTTGGCCGAGCATGCAGTTATACGGGAGGGCTTTGAACGGCGTCTTCAAGAGACCTGGCGACCTGCACTTGAGTCCTTTGAGGTGGTGATGGTGGCGTGCGAGGAGGCGGGTAGCGACCTACACCACGCGCTCCACGCAGCGAGCGTCCCAGAATCCGGTCATCCCATCAAGCTGCATGCCCTCACGTTGTTGCACGCGAGGGCATGCATGGTGACGTACGAAGTGTTTGCGTTGTTGCGCTGCGGATTCGCGGCCGGGGCGCAAGCCCGATGGCGAACATTGCATGAGCTGGCGGTGATTGCCAACGTGCTCGGCGACGGTGACGAGGAACTCTCCAACCGGTTTCTCCTGCATCGATTCGTGGAACGCTGGAAGGAAGCGCAGTGCTATCAAGAGAATTGCCGGGCGCTGGGCCGTGAGCCCTTCTCTGCCGAAGAAATGGAGAGCTTCCGGAGTGACTACGACGAGGTGACCGGTCAATATGAGTCCGGCTACAGCGACGATTGGGGTTGGTCCAAGCCACTCTTCGCGTCACCAGCTCATCGCCCCAAGTTCGACCAACTTGAGAAGCTGGCCGGCCTCGGACACAACAAGCCGTTCGTCAACCTGTCCCATCATGCAATCCACGCCGGCGCGTCTGGAGCGCTCGACGTCCTTGAGCTGCATGGCGGCGGTGAAGTCATGCTCGCGGGCGCGTCCGACGGCGACCTCGTGGAACCTGCGCACGGCGCATTGATTGCTATGTATCAAGTGACGGTCGCGATGGTTCTCCATGGCCCAGATGAAGTTCTTCCAGAGGACCTCTTGGTCCTGCGGGCCATAGCGCCACTGCTTGACGACGCTGGTGATGCATTCGCTGACTGCGATTCGCGCCTGCTTTCGGGACAGAAGCCACCACGCCGCGCGTACCGGGCCCGGGCCTGGGCCCGACTTCGTCGGCTCCGATTTCGTCTGCAATCCGTTGGCGGCCGAAGGGCCTTTCCCGAGGCTTCACCGCCCGACGATTCGTTGTAGTGCGGCCGCCCACGGTGCCCGCGACAGGCCACGCGAGTTACTGAGCGGCGGACTTCGCCTCGAGGTCGCGAGGACCGACTCATCGTTCGAAGGGCACCGACCCCGTAGTAGACCGCTCTACAACAGGGTCGAATCCGGGCGGAGTCGGTGGACGTTCCGTAGACGGGGGGCCAGCTCAACGGACTTGCCTGAAGCTCGTGGTCGAACTCCATCACCTTGCCAAGGTGATGCTCAACCACTCTGTTTGACTCCGTTCTCGACGGGATCGAGATCCCAACTCCTCCGGAGATGGAAGTTGCTGCAGCTTCCCGAGCTAACCCGAGGGAGCGACTGACAATCCACAGATCAATCCGAGCGCGGCGGATGTTCAGAGAACTGTTCGAGGATTCGCCGAGCCTTGAGCGATTCGGCGAACGGCAATGACCCAATTGCCTCGAGCCGCTCAGCCCGTTGCTCAGGCTGCAATGCGTCGAACTCCATAACCGCAGTCCGAATTGGCGCAACTGCACCTGATATTGCCTCGAGGGCTTGGTCGAGCAGCCGACCATCTTCGGAAATTGTGCGAACCGAAAGGATAAAAGCCGGCATCATCGTTCCGAGGTAAGGATCATCAAGAAGCGCGGTGATTCCAGCCATGCCAGCTGCATTGGATCGGCCAACCACCGCATCGGCCAGCTTTGAGAAGGCAGCGATGGACTTCACCATTGCACGCCCGCTGTTGCGCGCCATCTCAAAGTCTTCGTCTGACGACACCCTGATGAGATCGATCATCCGTTGCAGGTTCGCTGTCTGGGCAAAGTGTGCAAGACCCTCCCCAGGAGGGCTTGTTAGCCACGGCTCGACACTGTCCGGCTTGAACCGACGAGCTCGGTCAATTCCGATCAATCGCTCAGTATGAGGAGCATCCGTTTCGATCCGATTTGTCGCTTCATCCACCCCAAGAACGAGGCCGACAGCGAGAGCCATTCCGCTGCGCCGTTCCGCCAAATGCTGTCGACCGAGACGTGGGAGGTCCCCCTTTCGCTTGCTGGCGAGTGTGTGAGCGAGCGCCTCGACCGCATCCCAACGGGCTTCTTCTGGCGGCATCGAATCGGCGATTCTTTGGGCGACAGCGTTATCGAACTCCCGCTGCAGACCAATCAGGAAAGTCTCGGAAGAATCTTTGGCTCTTCTCGTCGGTACTGGGGTAGCCATTGAAAAAAAGAGCTGATCGAAGGACGTTGGGATCCCGCGTCGTGTTGCGAAACACCAGCAGCGCATCCAGCTGAGATATCGAGATTTCCGGATACCACCACGTTGGTCGAACCCCTTCTTGTTTTCCCCGTACTGCTTTTGGGAGAAGGTCTTGGCTTCGCCAGTGCTCGAGGGTACGAGCTGTTGTCTTTGGATCCACCGCTTGGGCGCGCGCGAGGAGATCAGTGCCTGAGACGCTCCCTGAGGTACCCACACTGGCTGATCCCTTGTCGGGGTACTCCCAATCTGGGCCACCATAAGTTGCATTTTCCGGTTCAGCCACCAAATCCCTTGTCACGAAGCAGTTATAGCGGTTTTACTTTCAGCTGGAGATCCTGATCCTACAGAAAGGTACCCACAGTGAAAAGGGCGCAGAGCGGTTGCATAAGGAGAGACATCAATGGCACGTGGTGACCACCTGCAGGCGGCACGTGACCTCGGCTATCACCACGACGGCATCGATCTCGGAAGCGGTGCGGTCGTCCATTTTTCTGCAGCTCCCCAGAGCCCTAAGAGCACTGCATGCATCAGGATTGATGCTGTTGAAGTCTTTGCCGGTGGTGGCCTAGTCACGGTCCGACCCTACGCGGAATGGGTCGACGCGGATCAAACGGTGGCCAGAGCGATGTCACTGCTCGGTCGAGGCGGCTACGACCTCGCCTTCAACAACTGCGAACACTTCGCTACTTGGTGTGTCACCGGTCGTCACGACAGCGAGCAAGTGACCGCCGTGGCTTCGGCTGGAGGAGTCGTCAGTACGACGGCCCTAGCGGCGATCATGAGCGGGGACGCGATTGCTTCGACCGGCATCATTGCCGGGATGAGCGGTCCAGGCATTATGTCTGGACTGGCCGCCACAGGCGGTCTCGTCGGGGGCGGTGCGGTGGCTGGACTGGGAGTCTTGAGCGCGGGTCCTGGTATCGCCAGTGTGGCCATCGTCAACCGTGCCCTTCGTGATGAAGAGTTTCTTCCTAGGGAAGAGCGCGACGCGAGAGCAGCAGGCCGGGTCGGTTCAGTCGTCGGTGCTGGAGGTGCTCTGGCGGGGGGTATTGGAGCCGTGAGTGCAATGGGTACGGTTGCCGGCCTGAGCGGAGCCGGCATTTCCTCTGGTCTGGCCGCCCTCGGCGCCGGGGTCGGTGGTGGAATGGCCGCCGGCGCTGCCATCGTGATCGCTGCTCCCGCCGCTGGCGCGGCAATCGTTGGCTTTGGCCTTTATCGGCTCTTCCGATGGCTGCAGATGGGTTGAGGCCTGTCATTCGGAAGAAACAGGTCACCCTCTGCCGGCGAAATGGGAATCTCTTGGGATTCAAACGCCTGGACTCATTTGGACTGGGAACAGTTGGGTAGATGGTGCACCGGTCCTGACCTGCAAAAACGTGACGGGAGCGTACTGGTTGGACGGAATGGGTCTGATTCCTAAACCGTGTGCGAAGGTTCGAATCCTTCCGGGGGCGCCTCAGAATTCCAGCTCAGAGCCGTCAAACGTGGTAGAGCAGAATGCCGGCTTCCTCGCGGCGCCGGACCTCGCCCGTAGCCCGCAGACGCTCCAGGTGGGCGAAGGTCTCGGCCTCGGCCATGGAGCCCCATGACCGCGAGGCGAACAGCTCGTGCGAGAGGTCGATGACGTTGGCCCAGCCTGCGGCGTCACAGATCTCGAGCAACCGATCCAGACGTTCGTCGTGGTGGCGCTTGATCTCCTCGGCCCGACCGGGCAGATCGTGGAACGGCTGGCCGTGTGCCGGCAGCACGGTCGAAACATGAGGCAGCTCGGACAAGCGGTCGAGCGATTCAATGTACATGAGGAGGGGGTCACCCGGGATCAACCCGGAGATGTGGGGCGTGATGGTGGGCAACACCTGGTCGCCCGCCAGCAGCACTCCGCTCTCTTCGTCGAACAGGCACAGGTGATCGTCGGTGTGCCCCGGGGTGAAGAGGCCGACCCAGTCTCGGCCGCCCAACGTGATGTGGTCACTATCGACGACGCGCCGCGATGGGCGGGGTGGCTTGAACCACTTGAAGAGGTCGGCATGATGGGCCAGCATTCTCGCTCGGGCTTCGGGTGGTGGTCCGACGGTTGACCCGCCCCAGGGTGCGGGCCGCTCGATGCGGATGCTGGGGATCGGGCTCTCGTCCGGATCGATGTCGTCGGCCGCCTCGAGCTCGCGATCGTCGATGTCATCGGGATCAAAGAAGGTGCGGAAGCGGTCGGAGGCCACAATGGCGCCTCCACTCTCCTGGGCCAACAACCCTGCGCCGCCGAAGTGATCGGGATGCGAATGGGTGACGACGATGGTGTGCACCCGTTCCAAGGGGATGGCCGCCGCTTCCATGCGGCCCCTGAGCGCCTTCCACGACTCCTCGCCCGGGAGACCCGGATCGACCATTGCGAAACCCCGTTCATCTTCGAGCGCGTACGTGTTGACGTGGCCCAGACCGGTGAAATCGATGGGCAGCTGCAGGCGCAGGATGCCAGGTGCCACCTCGACGATGTCGGGTGAGGCGTCCATCTGCTCCTGTTTGGGGATCCGAGGGGATGGTTTCTCGATCGATTCGGATGTCGTCACGAAGCAAAGATCATCGCACGCGGCCGGGCTTCCTGGTAATCATGGCGCTGGACGTGTGGTGTAAGTCGTCGAGCTGGCGCCTGCCTCCAATGGGCCGTCGTGTTCGACGCCGCCACTCACTCTCGATGCATCGAGCCAACCGCCGCCGGTGCGCCGAATTCGAATAGATTCGTCGCCAGCACCCAAGACGGAGCAGCCAACGAAGTGACCAGTTACGTTCCCGCCGAAGATCGCTACGCGTCCATGACCTATCGCCGTTGTGGACGCAGTGGCGTCCTTTTGCCCGCCGTCTCGCTCGGGTTATGGCAGAACTTCGGCGACGATCGGCCCCTCGATACCCAGCGCGCCATCGTGCGCCGAGCCTTCGACATGGGTATCACCCATTTCGACCTGGCCAACAACTATGGGCCCCCCTACGGCAGCGCGGAGACCAACTTCGCCCGGATCCTCCACAACGACTTCCGCGACCACCGCGACGAGCTCGTCATCTCCACCAAGGCCGGTTGGGACATGTGGCCCGGCCCGTATGGGGACCTCGGCTCTCGGAAATACCTGCTTGCCAGCCTCGACCAGAGCCTGGGGCGCCTCGGGCTTGACTACGTCGACATCTTCTATCACCACCGTTTCGACCCCCAGACCCCTCTGGAGGAACCCCTCGGGGCGCTCCACACGGCAGTCAGCTCCGGTAAGGCCCTCTACGTCGGCATCTCCTCTTACTCCGATCAGCGCACCGCCGAGGCCGTCAGCATCCTCCGCCAGCTCGGCACCCCACTGCTCATCCACCAACCGTCGTACTCGATGTTCAACCGCTGGATCGAAGAGCGCCTCCTCGACGTCCTTGACACCGAAGGAGTGGGGTGCATCGCCTTCTCTGTCTTGGCACAGGGGCTCCTCAGCGACCGATATCTCAATGGTGTCCCTCCAGGCTCGAGGGCCTCCCTTGGTGGTTCGCTCACTCACGACATGCTCAACGACGAAAATCTCGCCAGAATTCGAGCCCTCAATGGCATCGCCCTGGGCCGCGGCCAATCCCTTGCGCAGATGGCCATCGCCTGGGCTTTACGCGATCCTCGAATCACTTCCGTGCTCATCGGGGCCAGCAGCGTCGCCCAGCTCGAGCAGAACGTCGCCGCCCTCGATGCGCTGGAGTTCACGGCCGATGAGATCGCCAACATTGACCGCTACGCCGTCGATGCCGGCATCAACTTGTGGCGCACCCCATCCACGTCCTGACGATTAGCAGCAAACCTGTTTAGACAAATTCAACAGCAAACGAGCGTTCCGACCAGCCGACAGCGTCAGTCCTGCTCGGCTTTCCGCGCCGACTCGAGGGCCTCGTACCCTCGGCTAACGGCGTTGCGGATGCGGAAGTCCGCTTCCCAAGGCCACTCGCCATCTGCCACTGCACGGTCGGCTGGCACTCCGAGTCCAGCGAGCGTCAGGACGGTCTCCACGATCTCACTCACCTCATCTCTCTGTGCCTGGACGAACGCGCGATCCACTGTTGACCCGTGGCCTGGGATCACCAGCGTGTGTTCAGTCATCATGTCGAGCATGACTTCGAGGGTGGCTGGCCATTCAAGCGGCCACGAATCCATCCCAATCCACGGCTTCGCCGACTCTTCGACGAGGTCTCCCGCGACCAACACCTCCGCGTCCATGAGGCGGGCCACAATGTCACCCGAGGTATGGCCACGGCCCGGGAACATCAGCTCGAGAACCCGGTCGCCCAGATCCAGCGCACATTTGTCGGCGAACGTCTGGTTTGGAATCACCATTTCGGTTTCTGCTACCTCCGCGCCATGGGGATCATCCGGGGATTCGGTGAAACGTTCCTTTATCCGCTGGCCTTGGTCGGTCAGCGAGCGAGCGGCCTCCGTGTGAGCATGAATGGGTACGTCGAGGCTCACCTCCCGGAACGCCGCGTTGCCGAACGTGTGATCCCAGTGCCAATGACTGTTCACAACATGGGCCACGGGACCAAGGCCGAGCCGATCCAGGTCCGACAGCACATTGCGTCCGGCCGCCGTAGAGCCATGTGTGTCGACCACAACCAGCCCGCGATCACTGCCGATCGCGGTTACGTTGACGTCCATCCATTCGTAACGGGCCACCCAGACGCGGTCCGCAATCTCCACGAACTCCGGCACGACTCGACGATAGTTCTGAATTGGCTCCATCGGTCCTTGCGGCTAGACAACAGCGCACGACATCTGCCGGATGCTGCTTGGTTCGCCGGCCTTGCGTCTATGGGCCGGAACCGAACAGGTTCCCTCGCTGGGCGGCGCCCTCCTCGTGGATCCTGATCACCTTCGCCCACGGAGGCGGAGCAGGCGCAGCTTGCATCCGGCCGATTGACTCCCTCCCGTCTTCGAGGAGGCCGACGATGACCTTCGCTCCCCGGGGCGTTTCCGACGGCCAGGGCGTAAAGCCGTCTGTGAGGACGACGACGATGGAGGGGCGAGGTTTCAACCGGAGCGCCTCGGTGATGCCTTCGCCCATGTCGGTGCCGCCGCCACCGAGCAGAGAGATCTGTGACGCACGGCTCACCCTCTTGACTGAATGGACCTGGGCGTCACACGTGAGCACCCGTACCTGTGTTCCTCGCAGGCCAACTCGTTGCAGCAGGGCTTCGACTTCCGAGAGCACCCGAGCAAGGAGATCGCCGGTCATAGATCCCGAAGTGTCGCAGACGATGGCGACGTCAGGGAGGGGGCGGTCGAGGGTCGGGAGGATCACCGACGGAGTCGACTCGGCGCGTCGTGAGGGCCGCCGATAGGAGTAGTCGACCATTCCGCTCGCTCGCACCACCCCGCTTTGAACCTCTGCAGCCAGTACCCGTCGCCAGTCCGTCCGAGAAGGAAGAATCCTCTCGGCCCAGCGGAGCCAGCCGGCTGGGACGATCCCGGGCTCGAGTCCTTCGCAGCGCTGCATTTCAGCGGCGACGCCTAGGCGGAGGAACTCCGCGTCGCGGTCGTTCAATCCGTCGGCGCCGCTCGTACCATCCCAAAGTCGTTCGACTCCGTCGCACCCCGAACCACAGTCCCACTGCCGACCGCCGATGTGTGCCAGCTGGTAATAGTGCTCGGCCAGCCGGCCCTCTTCCGCTGCGAAGTTCCGAGGCATGTCGGCAGCGCTGGGCGGGACCATGCCATTGAGCACCAGGTCGTCGTTCACCTCGGCATCACTCGCGCTGTTCCACGCGGCGGGACCACCGTCGGTCGATTGGACACCGACCCGGTCAGCCCGGGCGGCATGATCGCGAAGGACGTGTGACACCAGGTGGGCCAGGAGTCGCCCGAAGTCATCGGCCGCCATCCGTTCGATCACGGCGGGATCGGCGTGCACCTGCCAGCTCCGGTCGATGGCGACCGTGTCCGACCGCTCGACCGGATGGACGTTCGCCGCGAACAACGCAGTAGCCAGGTAGGGATAACGCGACGCGGCGAAGACACGCGCTGCCGCCACCTTCCGTACGTCGAGCGTGTTCTGGTGGGACCCGGACTCCACGCGATCGCTCAAGCGAGGAGCCCAGCGTCGTGAAGGACGTCAGCGAAGAGGTGGACCTCAGGCGGGACCGGGGCGCCCGCGGGGCGGCAACGCACGAGAGGCCGGACAGCGGCGGCGGCCACGTCGAGCGCCGAGTCAGCGGCGCGTCCGAAGACGACCCAGCCTTGCTGCCAGCGCTCCACTGTCGGGTTGGAGGCCACGGCACTGGCCACGGAGGAGAGCGCGGCGTACGCACGATCGCCGCGGTCGGGGAGCACGAAGGAGTCTGGGTCGGAGAGGACCGCCTCGGGGTCCGGCAGGTCGGCCTCGACCAGCCAGGTGAGCAGCTCGATGCCCGGACCCTGGCCCACCGACCCCCGCACCAGCAGCGAGCGGACCAGATCGTCTGACCCGACGTCTTGTGCAGCAGCGAGAAGCGTGGCAGCCATGTCCCAGCTGCGAGGGCTGGGCCATGCCTTGCCCGCCGTTGCGGCGTCCTCGGGGACTTCGAGGGCCAGTGCCGGCCGGACCCTGAGGAAGCCGCCGACCCAGCTCCGGGTGACCCCGATCCATCGGTGCCAGTCATCGGCGAGCACGGGAATCGGCGGAGAGGGCCATCCACCCGAGAGCCCCTCGGCGACAGCCTTGCCCTCTACCGCCCATTCGAGATGGCAGAAGCGGTTGGCCAAGGGAGCCGAGAGCTCCCACCCAGAAGCTGCCTGCTCGGGCGGGTTTGCCGCGGCGACCACCGCCACGCCGGGCGGAAGCTCGAGGTCCCCGACCGTCCGCTCCAGCACGACCCTGAGGAGCGCCGCCTGCACCGCCGGGGGCGCGGTGGAGATCTCGTCGAAGAACAGGACGCCGTTGTCGGCTGCGGCCAGGCGGTGTGCCCATCTGGGCGGGGCGAAGTCGACGCGCGGCTGGGAGCCCTCGCGGCTGACGATAGGCAGGCCGGCGAAGTCAGAGGGCTCGTGGATGGAGGCGATCACGGTCTCGGAGGGCAGACCCATCGACGATGCGAGGGCCCTGATCACTGACGTCTTGCCTGTCCCCGGGGAGCCCCACAGCAACACGGGAACGCGCGCGGACACGGCCAAAGCCAAGGCCTCGACAGTGGCTGAGGGTTCGTCCATCTCCCCAGTCTGACCGCGCGCTGCCATGGAATGCTGTGGTGGACCCATGGCTGCTGATCCCGAGACCTACCTACGCCTGGCCTGCGAGCGGGAGCTTTTGTCGCTCGAGCCACGTCGAGGAGTGCGCGACGGCTTCGCTGCGATCATCATCGGCCGAGCCCTCGTCGCCGCTGAAGTCCTGTCCAAGGAGGCCGCTCGGGCCGTCCTCGACGAGTATGCCCTCGCCATCGCGCTTCGAGATCAGCAGCGGGGCCGCATGTTGATGCGAGGTCATTTCCAACTTCATGCGCCGGGACAACGGCTGACCGCCCAACGCGTGGTCGTCGGCGCTCTTGAATTTGAGCACGCCGGGGACCCATGGATGCTCGAGCGGGTTCTCTTTGCCGATGACGCCACTCATCTGGACCTGGTGGGTCGGGTTCCGACACCCCCTGGCCTGGTGGCAAGGCACAACGTCGGCTTCGCTGGTCCCCCAGGCGGTAGCCGACCGCGTCAACCGTTTCCTCAGACGCTCGCGCTCGGGGACGACAAGGGTCGCACCGCGACGGGGCACCCTCTTGGATCGGGCTGGGGTGGTACCTCTTGGCAAGCGCGCTTCGTGAGCGACCGGCCCCTGTCTGCCGACGCAAGCTGGATCGAAGTAGACGGTGCACGCATCGACCTGCCTCCGCGTCGACCTGCACCGCCCTCGCACGTGGAGGAGATCACTCCTCTCGACCCCGTCCGGGCCGTGCTGGTCGGGGAGATACTGAGCACCGATCGCGTCCAAGGCGACCAGGACTCCTTCGACATCGCGTCCCGCGCACTCGTCGCCACGGGCGTTCTTGGCGAGGGTGACGCCATGCTCGAAGAGACCCGCCGCATCTGGAGTGCGCTCTCCAGCGCGACCGCCACACCTGGACTGCCCGCGCCGTGGGACGCACTGCTGGCTCGCTTCTCCAAAGGGGACGGGGTGAACGGGTCGGTGGCTATCGGCACCGTGATCGATGATCTCGAGGGGTATTCCATCCGACTCGACGCCCTTCTGACCGACGAGGGGTCTTTCTCAATCGCACTCGCCATCTCCCCGGGGACACCTCTACTGCGGAACTTCCCTGGGCTGGATCTCGACACGTCGCCGGTGACCTGGTGGGCGGAAGACGATCGTGGGAACAGCTACGTCGCCTTCTTCTCCCGGGGCGGAGGCGGCGGGCCCGTGGCCGAGGGCGAGGTGCGCTCACTCGCTCCACTCGACCCGAAGGCGAGGGAGCTCACGCTGCTGCCGACGACGACGCATGCTCGAGGCGTCGTGACAGTGCCGCTGGCCGGTCTGGCTGAATCACCATGACGCAGCGTCTCAGCGAGCTCTCGACGGTGGTTGCCCGGGTTGACTGTGCTGGTGAGCGGCACCTCATACGTTGGGAATCCGGCGGGCTGGCGGCTCTCAGTCACGACGACCCCGAGGGTGAACGAGCGCTGGTCGCCTTGGGCGGCCCGAGTTGCACCTGTCTGGACGTCCTCGACGCGTGGTCGAGGCAACATGAGAGCCCCACACTTCTGACTGCACTGAGCCGCGGAACCCGTGATCCGGTTCGGCCACAGGACCTCCGTGGTGCGCCGGGCATCCCGAATCAATCGGGCCTGGTGCCGCGCGGCGCGGTCAGCGGCCGCCCTGCTCGCATGCGCGGATCGCAGATGGGTTCCGGCTGGGTTTCGGTGTCCGGAGGCCAAGCGACCGGTGGGCCGACGCCGGGTTGGCTGGGAAGCCCCCCAGGCGCCCCGGACGCGTCTGGAGCGGACCTCGTCCTTCTTGCCAGACTCGGTCACCCCATGACGGCTCGTCTCGTTGCCACTGTCACGGCCTCCCTGCTGGATCCCTCAGCTGGTGGTGAAAGCCTCGCAGCCCGGCCCGTTCTCACCGCCTCTCTCTTCGGTCGGGCGTGGACAGCACTGCGGGACTGGCTGGCGGACCCCGATCTCGAATTGGCACTCAGTGTCATCGAGGCGGGTCAAGAGCCGACCTTGGAGCGGGACGCGGCCGGTCCATTTCGAGTGGCCCTTCCACTGGACTGGGTCGTGTCGGTCTGGGGACGTGATTTGGCAATCGTCGCCGGGCGGTTCTGTCTCGGAGTCGTCGAATCGACCGTTTCGCGCACCACCCTCTTGAGCATCGGCCCCGATTTCGAGACCCCGAAGCAGCTCGTCGTCGAACTGCGGTGATCCTCGCCCAGGCCCTTCGCACGCCGTTGCCAGCGACAATTTCGGTGCTCGAAGTGAACCGGGGAAGTGACACGGTTGCGCTGGACCCTGTGTCCTGAAGTCAGACACTTCGGGCGGCTGACAGAAAGACCAGCTCAGAGGGCAGCTCCGGGTTGGGCGCGGAAATGGGGGGTGACCTTGCTTTATGCCGTCGGCTGGCCGTTGTTACGTGTGCTGGCCGAAAGCCGTGGTCCTCGGCGCTCTCTGGGACCATCCCAGTTGAAGGCGAGGGCTGACCGCCTACGAATCCTCCTTGCGTGGCGGTGGCACCACGGACCGCGCGCGAATCTGAGGGGATGGATCTGGCTGAGCTCCTGACCCTTCCCGGAATGAGAGAGGAGTGGATCCTGCGCTCCAACGTCGGTTTCATGGCCCTTCACGGCGGATCGCAGGACCGGGGCACCGAGCAGATCGCCCGGCGTGCCGCCGAGCAAGCCGGAGCGTCCTACTACGCCGTCTTGCACCCACCGGGGCTGCGGGTCCATCTCACGTCACGTTTGCACGACCCAGACCACTCGGCGCATCTGCGAACGTTCTTGGGGCACGTGGATGTCGCCATTTCAGTTCACGGGTTCGGGCGCGACGGCTTCTCTCTCTGGTTCGAGCCGGGGCGCGGCCTCACCGTCGAACCGTACGGGCCTGCGATTCGAGGGAGACAGACCGGACCGTTGCGAGGGATCATCGTGGGAGGGTTGAACGTGCAACTGCTCGACGCGGCGCGCAAGCTTTTTCAAGGGCGCTTCGCCGGTTATCACGTTGCCGACGAGCGCATACGGCTCGGTTTTCATCCTGACAACCCGGTCAACCTACCGTCGGCCCATGGTGTCCAGGTCGAGCTTCCCCCAGGCCTGCGCGGAATTGGCGACTTCGGGGAGACGTTGGTTCCTCGACCAGACGAGGTGGTCAGCGAGGTGGTGGCTACGCTCGTAGAGCTGGCGACACGGGCCTCCGAGTTGTTGACCGAGAGGTCGCAGTCGCGCGCTGATCGAGGGAACGAATCACGTCTTCGCTCCTCTTGGGGCTCAGTGACCCCCGCCGGGTAACTCCTTGGGAGCCGCCACATCCGTGGATCGAGGGAGGTCGATCAGTGATCCATCTGCCGGCGCCCGAGGCTCACGATGAACGGCCAGATCCGGGGCGCAAAGACATTGCCTCCGGTGAAGGTGAAGTGGATGCCGTCGCCTAGGCGCACCTGCTGGCCGTCCATGAATTCCTCGTAGCGGCCTCCCGGGCACGCCATGGCGTTGAAGTTCAAAAGCGACGTGTCCGGCGTGGTGGCCGCCACCCGGAGCACGATGCCGTTGTAGATGGCCAGGCGGGTGCGGGAGTCCTCGGGCCACGCCTGACCGTCGGGTTGCTCGCCGGTGTCGTAGCACGGCGCCGTCATGAGGACCACCGCGGCTCCACCGGAGCCGGCCACGCGGACCGCGTACCTGAGCTGGCGCTGGACGTAAGCGGCATACGTCGGGTTCTCGATGTTGGTCCAGTGGCCGTCGTAGGTGCGGTTCGAGACCTCCCAGCGACCGGCCAGGATCATCACCACATTCGGGTGGTCCTTGGCAATGTCCGCCTTCCACAGCGCCGGCCACTGTGTTCGAGGCGGCGCCCCCCGGCACTGGACCGCCATGGGTGCGTCCACACCCTTTTCCTGGTACTCGGCGCCGTCCGTGACCCCGCAACCCAGGATCCCGCCGTTGAACGGCTGGACGTCGTAGTCCCGCGCATATTCGTTGAGGCCGATGTCGAGGGTAAGGGCGGTCGAGTCCCCCACCACCAGCGCCCGGACCGGCCGCCCGGAGTCGAGCGCGGCAGAGGGCGGCGCCGGCGCCTTTGCCGCCACCGCAGGAACCGACGTCGCCGCCACCAGGGCGGCCGCGGTTCCCAACACCGCGACCGGGGTGATCGCCCATGTGCGCCAGCCGGTCAGCAGTGTGCCCTGCCGGATTGGTCGCTCAATCCCGTAGAAGGAACCCGTGGCCACCACCAGAGTGACGGCGACGCGCACCGCAAACAGCGGGTACCCGGACAGGCCAGTGCGGGCATGGTCGAGGTAGATGAAGAGCGGAAAGTGCCAGAGGTACATGCCGTAGGAGATACGACCGACGTAGCGCAGCGGTGCAACCGAGAGGCACCTCGCCAGCACGGAACGCTGCGAGCACACGACGCTGAACAGGACCGCCGTCGTGGAGAGGGCGGCCAGCAAGAAGCCCCCGCGGTACGCGAACGCGTCGTTGTAGGAGACGACCGTCCACAGGAGAGCACTGGAGGCGACGCCGAGTAGTCCCACCACGAGTGCGGCCATCCGCCCGTGCGCCGTCCGCACGGCCCACGCCGGATCCCCGCCAAAACCGCGTCGGAGGGGATCGGACTCGACAGACTGATCCCTTCTCCCGTGGCGACGATCCGCCCACAACGAGAGGGACACCGCCAGCGCGGCGCCGACGAGCAGAGACTGCGCGCGCGTGTCCGTCCCGTAATACAAGCGGTTGACGTCGCCGGGCGAATAGAGCACCGCCATCTCGATCGCCGAGGCAAGGGCGCCCACGATGCACACGATGAGCAAGACCCGCCTGCTTTTCCAGAGCTTGAAGAGTCCGAGGACGACCAGTGGCCAAACCAAATAGAACTGCTCCTCGACGGCCAATGACCAGGTGTGGGTCAGCGGCGAGGTCAGCGCGGTCTGGTTGAAGTAATTCGAGCCGGCGACAATGAAGTGCCAGTTGGCGTAGTAGAGGAGCGCGGAGAATGCATCGCCGCGGAGCGTCGGGTACGTTCCGGCCGGGACCGCAAACGCGGCGAAGACGGACACGCCGAGCAGCATCACCAACAAGGCCGGCAGGAGTCGACGGGCTCGCCGGGCCCAGAAACGCCCGAGGTGGATGGTCGATGTCCGCTGCCATTCGGAGATGAGGAGTGATGTGATGAGGAAGCCCGACAGGGCGAAGAACGTGTCGAGGGAGTAGAAGCCACCCGACGTCAGGAAGACGCCACCGTGGTAGCCCATGATGACGATGATGGCGACACCGCGGATCCCGTCGAGGGCGGGAATGTAGGAGAGGCTCGGGCCCTGGCGGGGTGCGTCGGGATCGATCGATCCTGCTCTAACCTCCGGCGCCATCACGATCTCTCCGACGGTTGAGGTGAGGCGCGGTCAGTCATCCGATCCCGCCGTGGCCAGGGCGCATGACACGACGGTACGTTATTGGGAGCTGATCAAGGTGGCAGCGTGGGGGCGCATTCGGTGAGGCTGAAGGCGTGATTGTGGGAAATCACCATCCGTGGTTCCAAGTCCCGAGGCGTTGCCCAAGGTGCCTGCCGCGTCGCAAGGGGTGGATCGACTCGCTACCTCCGAGTTAGCTGGTCATCACTCCAGACCCAAGCAATGCGCTCAGCTGCAGTCCGCCAGGGTGAACTCGACGCTGCGATCGGGCGGATCACTGCGACTCATCAGCAGTCGACCTGGTCTCACCGGCTTAGCCCACGGTGCCGTGTGGCGCGACGGGCACATTGACCTCCGCGCAGGTGCACACGTCTACCGGATGCTTATTCCGAAATACTGATTCAGAACTCGGAATTCCTCAACGATCAAGTGGTGCATATGAGACGAACCCAACTGGGCGCGGCCGATGGAATCGCGACTAATCGCCACATTGGGTGTTTCGTAGAGCGAGCCTATGTGACGGGTCACCTCGATGATTTGCTGTGGATCTCGAGCCAGGATCTCTCACGCCCTCAACGTTTGTCGCAGTGGAGGAGAGACAGGACAAATCGATGCCAACTTTGACTGGGAGGTCACTTATCGTAAGGGCGCCGAACCCGAGCTGGCCGTAGTAGTTCTGCCCCCAGGCCCAGACCGCACCCGAGCTGTCGATTCCGTACATGGTCGATCCGCCGGAGATGACCTGGACAAAGGGTTCTTTCGGTGGGACGTCAATCCGCGTGGGACGGGAGCCACTCAATATCTTTCCATTGCCAAGCTGACCATATTCGTCTGAACCCCAGTCCCACACCGAACCGTTCGCCAGAATGACCACAGTCTGGCCATTGTCCCCGGCACTGCCACCTACAGAGAGTTGTCGCACCTTCGCCGGCAGATCTACCCGGACAGGGATGTCGCTGTCGGTCGTCTTGCCGTTACCCAGTTGGTCCGCATGGTTGTATCCCCAATCGAAGTAAGAACCATTGGCCATCACGGCACCCGAGTTCCTCCATGACGATCCGATTGTTTTGATGGTCTGGTTTGGCAGACCGATAACGTGCACAGCGTGTGTCGAGGAGACGGTCGTGCCATTGCCCAATTCGCCGTTCGCGTTATCACCACACGCGTAGAGCCTCCCGTCCGATAGATAGATGGCATGTGTGCCACCACCGCTGGCCTGGGTGACGTGCGTGAGTGGCAGCTTCACCGGGTAGAGCAAGCTACCGGTCTTTTCGCAAAGCGAGCCTGCATTGTTTGCACCCCAGCCCCAGATGTTTCCGTTACTGTCAATGGCCATACCGGTGTCGTAGGGCATTGGGACCGGGAGCGAGGTGATCTTGACGCCAGTAGGGAATTTGACCTGCACCGGCGTTATCGTGGATTGCACCCTTGTTCCATTGCCCAGTGCGCCCGCTAGCCCGGCGCCCCACGCCCAGACTTCACCGGTTTTGGTCAAGGCATACGAGGTCGAATTGGTCGCAGAGATCTGCACGATCGTCCCCGGGACGCCGTGGATCAAGGACGGGCCATGATACTGCAGGCCCGCAGCATCACCCCAGTTATAGACCTGCTGCGCCTGCGCCCCCCAGGCACTCGCTGGTAACAGTGCCGTGGAACCGATGACCATGACTATGGTCAATGAAAGAGTCAATCTCTTCATCACATCCCCTTCATTGTGACAACGCGGGAACCGCTGAAAGACGTCGGACATCGATCAGGGCTACAGAGTGTCGAGACCCTCCTATATGGCGACAAGGCAGCGCATCCTGTTCACAGACTTGACGAGCAAATTCTGGTGGCAGATATTGCCACAGCGTGCCGTTGTCTTTGAGTCGCCAAACTGACCCTGTGCGAGAGAGCTCCCCGCTTGGTCCTTAGTTGGAGCAGAGGAAGCACGCACCCACGGTCAGGGTGCTTGAGCAGCCCATATGCTTCGATCTCACCGCGCTTCGGTCAATGCAAACGTGCCCCGCTGTCCAAGAGCCTCGCCCATTCAGATGTCGCGGTCTCGGCGCCTCCGATTCCCGCGGGTCCCGCTACCCATGGACGTCGACCTTCGTGGCTGTGGTCGTGGTCTTTGTCGCGGGGAGGGTCTCATCCGCTGTCGATCAGCTCGCAAGGCTCAAAGCGCTTCCTGGCTGGGTTTGGCCTGGTGCGCAGTGCCGGCAGGACCCGGCGCGAAGGCACATCAACAACGGGCTATGTCATGCTCAGCGCATGAAAGTCGGTCGCCTTATCGTGAGTTCTCTGATTCCGTTCGTCACCATTGCGATCGCCCTGCTCGTTGCCGGACCTGACGCCGCTTTCGGTGCAATCGCTTCGTCATCTCACTCGGGGTCTACCGCAGCGCATCCCAGATTTCCGTGGAAGGGTGAAGATCCGCCCTGCCGTGTCCTACTTCCCGATACGCGTATCGCCAAGTACGGAGAATTCACTACCTGCCCTCCAAAGCGCGTGCTTCTCGTCGGTGATTCCGTTGCTTTGACCATGGGAATTGAGATGACCATCAACCAAGAGGATTGGGGGACAGTCGTTGATGATGGGGCGTTGATCGGATGCGGATTCGTCACCGGGTACCGTGTGGATTACTTGGGAGCGTACGTTCCGATGGATGCTCATTGTGATGACGAAGTAGCAACCTGGACAGCCGATGCACTGAGCTTCAAGCCACAAGCCGTAGTTGTTGAGATGGGTTGGTGGGATTCACTGCAGCATTTGATCAACGGCAACGTCGAGTCACTGACTGAACCCCAATACGACTCCATGGTCGAGCAGCAGATAGTGGACGTGATACATGGCATCAGATCTACATCGACAGCACCAATTTACTTTCTGTCGGTTCCTTGGATGGACCCCCCTCGGCTACCAAATGGACAGCAGGAGCCCGGTGCCTCAGCGGCCTCTCACGACAAAATCAACGGTCTCATCAAAACGGCGACGCAATCCTCGAACGGGGTTCATTTTGTCGACATATCGCCCTACATAACTCCCAACGGGCATTACCAAACGGACGTCGATGGCGGAGTGTGCCGGTCCACTTCGGATGGCGTCCACCTCTACTACGGTCCCCTCCATACCTTCGACTACGTTCAGACCCGCTGCGGAATGGCCCTACAGAACGGAATTCTCTCCATGATCCGGCAGGGCCTAGCGAAGAAGTAATCCTAGGCCGGACCCGCGGTGTGGCCCAGGTTCTCCTGCCACGGCGTTGACGGACTCCGCTTTCAGCCTTCGGCGAGCCCTATGTGTCCCCTTCGCCGGCCGACCCGTACAGCTCGACGCGGACGTTGACCTCCGGGTAGACGCGCACCATGAGCATGCTGGGCGGCTTCATCCCGAACTCCCGGATGTCGAAGTCGTCCTGACCCGAGAGGACGACGCTCTCGCCGTCGACCGCAATGTCCATCTCGTGCTTGAAGGACAGGGTCTTGCCGTGGAAGGAGATGTCCCCGGTCATCACATACTGGGGATGCGCTCCGGCCGCTTCTACCTGTACTGCCCGCCCGTTGATCGTCGGATGGCGCCGTGCGTCGATGCGCCGCCGGAGCTCGCGGTCGTAGAGGACGTTGCCCGACGTCAGCCGCTCCACCGCCAGCTGGAGCTCGCCCGAAACGGGCTGGTCGAGGTCCAGCGAGCCGTCGGCCCGGGTGGCGGCCTCGAACCAACCGGTGATCCCGCGGGTCTCGGTGTTGATCGGGTGCAGGCTCGACCGAGCGCTGACCCAAACACACGAGCGCACCGAATCGAGCGTGTAGCGAACCATGCCGACCTTCCGTTCCCATGTCCCCGCCTGCGTCCGGACCACCGCCGCCAAGACCCGCATACTGGCATAAAGTCCCATCGTGGCCCGCCTCGACATCCCGCCGGGCGAGGGCGGTGACGCCGTCCAGGTCTGGTCGCTCCAGCCCGAGCTCGGGCGGGCGGCCACCCGGCTCGTCGACGCCGCCTACAACAAGAGCATCCTGCCCGTCCGGGTCCGCGAGGCGGCCCGCATGCGCATCGCCCAGCTCAACGACTGCACCGTCTGCCTCGCCTTCCGGGCCGACTCGGTGCGGGCCCAGGGCGTCCACGAGGATTTCTACGAGGCCGTCGGGTCGGGCGGCGACGGCAGCTTCTCCGAGCAGGAGCACCTGGCCGTCGAGTTCGCCGAGCGCTTCGCCCTCGACCACGCCGGCATCGACGACGCGTTCGTGGAGCGGTTGCGTGGCGTGTTCAGCGACCCCGAGGTCTTCGACCTGACCGTCTGCGTGTCCGCCTTCCTCGGCCTGGGCCGCACCCTGCGCGTGCTCGGCATCACCGAGACGTCGCTGACGGACGTGTAGTCAGTCGGCGACGTCGAAGGCGGCGTCGCGCTCGCGCACGGCCTCGCGCAACCCGACCTCGGCGATGCGGTCCGAGAACGCCAGCGCCTCCGGCGCCCGGTGGCCGATGGCGTCGTTCAGCGCGGCGAAGCGCTGCAGCTGCGACCTTCCCATCAGCTCGATGCCCGCGTTGACCACCCGCTTGTTGGCCACCAGCAGGTCCCGTCCGATCAGCGCCATCCGCTCGGCCAGCTCGAGGACGCGCCTGTCGAGCTCGTCAGCGGGCGCCGTCGCCACCACCAGCCCCAGCTCCCGCGCCCGCTCGCCGGAAATGGTGTCGCCCGTGAAGAGGAGGCGCTTGGTCCACTGCGGGCCGAGGTGGTACAGCCACATGTTCGTCGGCGGCACGCCCATCGACCGCACCGGCGGGAACCCGATGCGCGCGTCCTCGGCCGCCACCACCAGGTCGCAGTGCAGGACCAGGTCTGTCCCGCCCGCCAGGCAGTTGCCCTGCACCTGGGCGATGACCGGGATGGCGCAGTCCCACAGGCGGCCCCAGCCCTTGGCCAGCGCCAGCATGGCCGTCACGTCCGCCTCCAGGGCGTCACGCTGCTCGAAGTCTCCCGGGTCGGTGTCCTCGGCGATGAACCCGTAGCCCGAGGAGAACGAGCGCCCCGTGCTCCGGATGACGAGCACGCTCGTCGCCCGGTCGGCCTCGGCCTCCTCGACCGCCCGCAGTATCTCCCTCACGCAGCGCGGTGTCAGCGGGTTGTGGTGGTCGGGCCGGTCGAGGGTGAGACGCCGCACGCGACCGATCTGCTCGATCGCCAAGGTGGTGAAGCTGGTGCTCACGGTCCGCTCCTCTGCTCGGCTCCGCGTACGAGCTCGGACGTGAGCACCTTGCCGCTCTCGTTGCGCGGGAGCGCGTCGACCACGGTAATGCGGCGCGGCACCTTGTAGTCGGCCAGACGGGCCAGCAGGAACGCGCGCAGGTCGTCGGGCGCCACCGGCCTGCGCAGGGCCACCCAGGCCGCGACGTCCTCGCCCAGGACCGGGTGGGGCACTCCAGCCACCGCGGCTTCCGTCACCTCCGGGTGCTCGAAGAGCGCCGCCTCCACCTCGCCCGGCACGACGTTGTGGCCGCCGCGGATCACCATCTCCTTCTGGCGCCCCGTGATCCACAGGTGGCCGTCGGCGTCGAGCGAACCCAGATCCCCGCTGAGCAGCCACCCGTCGACCCAGGTGCGCGACGTGGCCTCCCGGTCTTCGTGGTACGCCCTCGACCGGCGCGCCCCGCCGATGGCCACCTGGCCGACCTCCCCCGGCCTCAGCGGCGCGCCGTCCGCGTCGAGGATCCGCACCTCGACGCCCGGGAGCGGGACCCCCACCGAACCCAGGTGGCGCCCGCCGTCGCCGGGCGGCGTGGCGGTCACCGCACCGAACTCGGTCATGCCGTAGCCGCAGAGCACGTCGGCCGCCGGCAGGCGGGCGCCGAACCGCCGCAGCGTCGCCGTGGCGATCGGCGCGCTGCCGATGTTCACCGCGGCCAGGCTGGACAGGTCGGCCGTCTCGAAGCGGGGCCGCGCCACGATCAGCTCCACCATGGCCGGCACCAGGAACGCCGCCACCGGGCGCTCCTCCTCCACCACGGCCAGCCAGCGGTCCGGGTCGAAGCGCGGCAGGAACCATCCGCTCAACCCGCCGTGCAGCGGCCCGCAGACCAGGAGCGAGCCGCTGGTGGTGGTGAAGGGCGACGACGACAGGAAGCCGAGTCCCAGCCAGGACGACGGGACGCGCTCGGTCGACGACAGCCCGGCGTGCGTCACCGTGACCCCCTTGGGCTCGCCCGTGGTGCCCGACGTGTACAAAATGTCGGCCACCTCCTCTGCCGCCGGGCCCGGTTCCAGGTCGGTCCCGTCGTCCGAGAAGAGTCCGGCCCAGCTCTCGGCGCCCTCGCCGCTGACGGACGCCACCAGCCCCACGGCCGACCCCGACCCCGGCCCCGACGCCGGCGCGGCAGTCGCCTCGCTGCACAAGAGGGCGGCTGGTGCCGCGTGCCGCACGATCCGGTCCAGCTCGCCCGGGCCGAGGCGGGCATGGAGCGGCACGGCCACGCCGCGCGCCTTGTGGATGGCGACATACGACACCAGCCACTCGAGCGGCTGATCGTTCCCGATGAGCAGCGCCACCCGGTCGCCGGGGCGCAACCCGCGCCCGGCCAGCCCGCGGGCGAGGCGGTTGGAGTCGCGGTGCCAGGCGCCGAGGGTGAGGGCAGAGCCGTCGGCCAGGTTCCGCCAGGCCACGCCGTCGGGCCACTGCCGGGCCAGGCGCGCCAGCAGCTCGGTCTGCAGCAGCGTCACGGCCGGATCGGCATCAGTACGCGTGCCCGCCCTCGAGGATCCGCCGCGGGTTGTCGACCAGCATGGTGGTGATGTCGGCGTCGTTGATGCCGCGGGCGCGCATGGCCGGCAGCACCTCGTCGGAGATGTACGTCCAGCGCCAGCTCTCCGAGGCGTCCATCATCTGCTGGGGGAACCAGTCGACGAAGCACATGGCGTCGTGCGACAGGACGAGGCGCTCTGCGTAGCCGCGCTCGCACAGCCGTGCCACGGCGTCGACCCGCGCCTCGAGAGTGATGCCCGGCACTCCGAAATGGTCGAAGCCGAGATACGAGCCGCCCTCGATCAGCGCCAGGTGGTAGTCGGTGTTGACCGTGCCGCCGCTGTGGCCGATCACCACCTGTGCCAGGTCCACCCCCTCGTCGCGGAAGATGCGTTGCTGCTCGAGGCCCCAGGGCTCGGGGGGCGTCGGCGTGTGCGTCGTGATGGGCACCCCGGTCGCCCGGTGGGCCTGGGCCACGGCCCGCAGCACGCGCTCGACCCCGGGCGTGATGCCGGGGCGGTCCGACGCGCACTTGAGGATCCCGGCCCGCACGCCGGTGTCGCCGATCCCGTCGGTGATCTCGCGGACGAACAGGTCCACCATCGGCTCGGGCCCACCCAGAATGGTCCCTGGGCCCCGGAAGTGGAAGTACATGGGCACCTCGTTGTAGGTGTAGACGCCCGTCGCCACGACCACGTTGATGTCGGGCACCTCCGCCGCGATGGCCGCCACGCGCGGGATGTAGCGGCCCAGGCCGACCACCGTCAGGTCGACCAGCGTGTCGATGCCGCGCTGCTTGAGCTCACGGAGCTTGTCCACCGCCCGCGCCCGCTGCGCCGACTCGTCCCACTCGGCCGACGTCTTCTCGATCTCGGGGCTCAGCACGAAGATGTGCTCGTGCATGAGGGTGGCGCCGAGCGTGCCGCCGTCGACGGGGCCCTGCACCGTGTTGACCTGGGACATCATCCCCCCTTACCGGCCGCTCCGCCCGGGCCGGGCGCCGGCCGATCGTAGCGGTGGTCGCCGATTTCGAGCCGGGGTCGTGCGGCACAATGTCACAGGAGGCCCACAGCGGGCCATGCGTCGGGGTCGATGCGGGCATGGTGCGATGTGGGCCGTTCCGAGAGCAGAGGTCGCGACCACATGGCACTCCCCAGCGAGGCGAGCACACCCGAGACCCGGGCGAAGGCGCAGGCGAGGGTGCGCCGGCTCACCCGGGGTGCCGTCCTCGCCGCCGCCGGGCTCACGGCGCTCATCGGCGTCGTCGTGGCCGAGGAGCACCCCGGCTCGAGCAGCCCGACCAAGGAGTCCGGCAGCGCGGGTTCGACGTCGAACACCTCCAACACCGGGACTTCGAACACCGGCAGCTCCAACACCGGCAACTCCAACACCGGCAGCTCCGGCTCCGGCTCCGGCTCGACCTCCGACACCACCACCACGACCACGGCCGGCTCGTCGGCGCCGACCTCCACCTCCTCCCGACCCACCGTCACGTCCGGCGGCACGTCGTCGTGACGGCAACCGACACGTTCGAGTCGGCACTCACGGCGCGCTCGTTCCGCGCCATCGGCACGACGGCCACGGTCGTGGTGCAGGACCCCGCCCTGGCCGGGGCGGCCGAGTGCATGCTCGCCCGCGCCGTCGAGGAGATCGACCTCACCTGCAGCCGCTTCCGAGACGACTCGGAGCTGGCCATGCTCCATGCCAACGCCGGCCGCACCGTGCCCGTCAGCGCCTTGCTCTTCGAGGCGCTCGAGGTGGCGTGCGACGTGGCCCGCCGCACCGGTGGCGCCGTCGACCCCACGGTCGGCAACGCCCTCGCCGCCCTGGGCTACGACGCCGACCTCGACGAGGTGCGCCGCCGCCCGCCGGCGCCGCCCGGTGCCCTCGGCCGGGTCGCCGGCTACCGGCACGTCCAGCTGCATCCGCGCTCCCGTTCCGTGCGTATCCCCAAGGGTGTCCTCCTCGACCTCGGCTCCACGGCCAAGGCGCTGGCCGCCGACCGCGCCGCGGCCCGTATCGCCCACGTGGTCGGGGGCGGGGTGCTGGTGAGCCTCGGTGGTGACGTCGCCGTCGCCGGCCCGCCGCCCGCCGGCGGGTGGGCCGTGGGCATCGCCCCGGAGTCCTCCACCCCGGCCGACCAGGTCGACCAGGTCGTGGCCATCCGCGGGGGCGGCCTCGCCAGCTCGGCCGTCGCCGTCCGCACCTGGGCCACCTCGGCGCGGCGGGTCCACCACATCGTCGACCCGCGGACGGGGGACTGTGTCGAGCCCTACTGGTCACTCGTGTCGGCCACCGGCGGCTCCTGTGTCGAGGCCAACCTGGTGTCGAC
>Ga0209420_1000345_pt1 | contig 25816 bp, 19 predicted proteins | sample BlaSpr_A8_OM1_O1_FD_187972 | JGI IMG/M metagenome (GOLD analysis project Ga0209420, IMG submission 187972) | Forest soil microbial communities from Thunder Bay, Ontario, Canada - Black Spruce, Ontario site 2_A8_OM1_O1 (SPAdes) (version 2) | ecosystem: Environmental > Terrestrial > Soil > Boreal...
TGATCGAGGCGATGTCGGTGATCCTGCAGGTGGGATCGTACAAGCTCCGCAAGAAGCGAATTTTCAAGATGGCGCCGCTGCATCATCATTTTGAGTTGATGGGATGGTCGGAGTCGAAGATTATTGTGCGGTTCTGGATCGCGTCGCTAGTGTTTGCGCTGTTTGCGCTGACGACCTTGAAGCTGCGTTAACGCGGTGCCCAGTGATCGGTGGTCAGTGGCCAGTGAAAAACTGGGCGGCATTATTCTTGGTTTTACTGGACACTGGACACTAGCCACTGACCACTTTTTTAAATGGAACTTAAAGACAAACGCGTGCTGGTGGTTGGGCTCGGCAAGTCGGGGGTGGCTTCGGCGCTGTTCTTGAAGGCGCGCGGGGCGCGGGTTACCGTCTCCGACACCAAGAGTGGCGATGAACTGCGAAATGAGATTCCGGCGCTGCTCGATCACGGAATTACGGTTGAGACGGGCGGGCACGGCGAGCGCACGTTTCGTGGGCAGGATCTGATAGTGGTCAGCCCGGGGGTTCCGGTGGATTTGCCGATGCTGGTGCAGGCCCGTGCGATGGGCGAGGCGGTGATCGGAGAGATTGAACTGGCGGCGCAGTTTCTTCCCGGACCGATTGTGGCGATTACCGGGTCGAACGGGAAGACTACTACGACTTCACTGACGGGCGAAATTCTGACGGCCGGGGGACTTCCGACGCTGGTCGGCGGGAACATTGGCACTCCGGCGATTTCGCTGGCGGAGCGGGCGAAGCCCGAGACTGCGGCCGTGTTGGAGGTATCGAGCTTTCAACTGGAGACGATTCAGACGTTCCGTCCGAAGGTTGCGGTCGTGTTGAACGTTACTCCCGATCATCTGGACCGGCACCGGACGTTTGACGCATACGTAGATGCGAAGGCACGGATATTTGAAAATCAGCGGGGCGATGATTTCGCAGTGCTGAACGAGGATGATCCGACTTGCGTGACGATGGCGGCGCGGACTCAGGCGCAGGTGTTCTGGTTCAGCCGGCAGAAGGAAGTGAAACAGGGCGCTTGGGTGCGCGGGGGGAACATTCTATTTCGCGGCGGGCGCGGACAGCGGGAGATCATGCTGGTTTCAGAGATTCCTCTGAAGGGTGCCCATAACCTCGAGAATGTGCTGGCAGCTGTTTGCGCGGGTGCGTTGATTGGATCTGCGCCCGAGAAAATCCGGCAGGCGGTGCGCGAGTTTAAGGCGGTCGAGCACCGGCTGGAGTTTGTGGCGACAATCCGCGGCGTCGACTATTACAACGATTCGAAGGCCACCAACGTGGATGCGACCATCAAGGCGCTGGAATCGTTTCCGGCAAACATCCACCTCATTCTTGGCGGCAAGGACAAGGGCAGCGACTACAGCGTGCTTAACGAATTGCTGCCGCAGCGGGTGAAGCAGGTGTACACGATTGGGGCGGCGGCGGGGAAGATTGAGTCGCAGATTAAAGGCGTTGAGGTCGTACACGCGGAGACTTTGGAGAATGCTTTACGCAAAGCGAATGCCGTGGCCGAGCCGGGCGATGTGGTGTTGCTGGCTCCGGCTTGCGCGAGCTTTGATCAATTTAAGAATTATGAGCAGCGCGGGCAGGTGTTTAAGGAGATTGTAAAAGGGCTGGGTTGAGAAGCGGTCAGCAGCCACAGGCTCGCGGAGCCTCGTGCCGTCCCTAACGGGACTCGGTTCCATTTGCCAGACTTACCCAGGACTTACGTCCTGGGCTAATATATGCCGTCGCTCCGCGACTGGGGCCCGGAAGTTCAATCTGTGCCTTCGACTGACGTGCGCCCGAACCAAGACAATCAACAATCAAAATTCAACAATCAGCAATTCCTTCTCGTGGTCTCCTCCTCTCCGTGGTGAAATGAACTTCCCATGGCGAAGCGGGTTAGTGTCGATCGCTGGCTGTTTACGGTGACCATGCTGCTGGTGTTTGTGGGGCTGGTGATGGTGTTTTCGGCGTCGGCGGTGATGGCGCGGGAGCGGTTTGGGTCGCCTTATGCGTTTTTGTCGAAGCAGTTGATCTGGGCGGCGGCTGGCCTGGTGGCGATGGTGTTGGCGATGCGGGTGGATTATCGGCGCTATAAGCATCCGGCGCTGGTGTTTTCGCTGATGGGGCTGACTACGCTGCCGCTGATCTCGGTGTTTTTTCTTGACCGGTCGCATAACACGCATCGCTGGATCCACGCCGGCGGGTTTTCGTTTCAGCCTTCAGAGTTGGCGAAGCCGATGCTGATTCTTTTCCTCGCTTATTTTCTGGAAGGGCGCACGAAGACGATGGACGATTGGCGCAACACGCTGGCTCCGGCGGCCGCGCCGGTGGTCGTGCTGCTCGGGCTGATCGTGTTGCAGCCGGATCTGGGTACAGCGATCGCTTGTGCCGGAATTGCAGCTTGCATCCTGTATGTCGCGGGCATGCGAATGCGGTATTTCGCGTATGCGTTTGGGGCGTCGCTGGTGCCGCTGTATTTCCTGATTTTTCATGTGAGCTTTCGGCGCGACCGCATTCTGGCGTTTATGAATCCATACGCGGAGCGGCAGAAAGCCGGGTTCCACCTGATTCAGTCGCTGATCGCAGTGGGCACTGGAGGAATCACCGGGACCGGTTTGATGGAAGGCAAGCAGAAACTGTTCTATCTGCCGGAGCCGCACACTGATTTTATTTTTGCGGTGACTGCGGAGGAGCTGGGGCTGGTGGGCGCGCTGTTTGTGGTGACGCTGTTTGCCATCTTCTTGTGGCGCGGGATGCGAGCCTCATGGAGGACAGAAGACATCTTCGGGCGGTACCTCGCGGTGGGAATTACGAGCATGGTGGTTCTGCAGGCGTTCATCAACATCAGCGTGGTGCTGGGGATGATGCCGACCAAGGGGATTCCGCTGCCGCTGGTGTCGTACGGAGGGTCGTCGCTGTTTGTGACCTTGGCTTGCGTGGGAGTGCTGTTGAATATCACGAAGCAAGCGGAATAAGAAAGTCGCCACGGATTTGCACGGATCTTCACGGATTTTCCTAAAGTCTTCTTGCTCGATCCGTGGGAATCCGTGTAATCCGTGGCCAGTTTGTTTCTGGTTTATAGTCACTTCATGCGCGCAATTTTGGCGGGCGGCGGGACCGGTGGGCATGTGATTCCGGCGCTGGCTATCGCCAACGAACTCAAGAAAACTTATGCGGCCGAGGTGCTGTTCGTGGGGACGGCGCGCGGGATTGAGAACCGTCTGGTGCCGGCGGCGGGGTATCCGCTGCGCTTGGTGCGGGTGGGGCAGTTGAAAAATGTCAGCCTCGTGACGCGGGCGAGGACCGTGTTCGATTTGCCGCGGTCGGTCTGGGACGCAGGACGCATGCTGAATGAATTTGCTCCGGACGTAGTGATTGGCGTGGGTGGATACGCTTCGGGGCCGGCGATGCTGGCGGCGGTGCTGAAGCATATTCCTACGCTAGCGTTTGAACCGAATGTGGTGCCAGGATTTGCCAACCGGGTGGTGGCGCGGTTTGTGTCGGGAGCGGCGGTGCATTTTGAGGAGACGGCGAAATATTTTCGTCATGCGGAAGTGACGGGCGTGCCGGTGCGGCAGGCGTTCTTTGAAATTCAGGCTAAGCGCCGAGGGACTGCCACTCTGCTAGTGTTTGGCGGAAGCCAGGGAGCGCATGCGATCAACGAAGCCATGATGCGGTGCTTGCCGGAATTGCCGAGGCAGGCGGCGGGGATTCACATCATCCATCAGACCGGCGAGCGTGACTATAATGACGCGCTGGCGGCTTATCGCGATTGTGGAGAGTCGGTGGAAGTTTTCAAGTTTATTGAAGACATGCCGGCGGCGTTTGCGCGGGCAGATTTATTGGTGTGCAGGTCGGGCGCGAGCACGGTGGCGGAAGTCACGGCGGCAGGGAAGCCTGCGATCTTTGTGCCGTTTCCGCGAGCGGCGGATGATCATCAGCGGGTGAACGCGGAGGCGCTGGCGCGGGTAGGAGCGGCGGTGGTTGTGGAGGAGTCGAAGCTCGAGGGAGTCTGGCTGGCGGAGACGATTGCGGCTTTACTGGGCGATGTGCGGCGGTTGGAGATGATGAGTGAGGCGGCGCGGGGGTTGGCGCATCCGAATGCGGCACGGGATATTGCGGCGCTGGCGGCGCGGGTGGCGGGAATCGAAAACTAGCCACGGATTTGCACGGATCTTCACGGATACATCTTTAGGAGTCTGATTTTTCTAGGGTTAAGTTTCTATCCGTGTGAATCCGTGTAATCCGTGGCCGATGGCGTTGACTTATGTTTGCCAAGATTCAGCAGATTCATCTCGTGGGGATTGGCGGGATCGGCATGAGCGGGATTGCCGAGGTGTTGCTGAATCTCGGCTACAAGGTTTCGGGATCGGATTTGAAGAGTTCCGCGGTCACGCAGCGTTTGGCTGGGCTGGGCGCTGCGGTGTTTGAAGGACACCGGGCGGAGAATATTGCCGGCGCGGAAGTGGTCGTGACTAGTTCGGCGATTGCGGCGGAGAATCCTGAAGTTCTTGAGGCGCACAAGCTGCATGTGCCCGTGATCCAGCGAGCGGAGATGCTGGCGGAGTTGATGCGGTTGAAGTACGGCATTGCTGTCGCCGGGATGCACGGCAAGACGACCACGACTTCGATGGTGGCAGCGGTGCTGGCCGGGGGTGGACTCGATCCTACTGTAGTGGTCGGCGGACGTGTGGATGCGATGGGCTCGAATGCGCGGCTGGGGAAGTCGCAGTATCTGGTGGCTGAGGCAGACGAGAGTGACCGGTCGTTCCTGAAATTGTCCCCGATTCTATCGGTCGTGACCAACATTGACCGCGAGCACATGGATTGCTACCGCAACATGCGGGACGTGAAGAAAACTTTTCTGGAGTTCATGGACCGGGTGCCGTTTTATGGGATGGTCGTGGCGTGCAATGACGATCCCATGCTGCGGCGACTGCTGCCGGAGGTGCAGCGGCGGACGGTGACCTATGGCACGAAGCGAGGGTCTGATTTTTGGATCAAGCCGGGCGAGACGAGTGCGACCGCGCGCGATGGAGGTGGCGATTCGGGTCCTTTAAGCCGCTTTCGGGTGAGTTATCGCAAGAAGGATCTCGGGGAGTTCACGCTGCATGTACCGGGCATGCACAATGTTCTCAATGCGACGGCGGCGATTGCGGTCGGGGTGGGGCTGGATGTTGAAGTGGATGCGATCCGTGCGGCGCTTGACCAGTTCCGCGGGGTTGACCGGCGATTTCACCTGCGCGGGCGAGCTGCGGGTGTCAGTGTGATTGACGATTATGGGCACCACCCTACGGAGATCAAGGCGACGCTGGCAGCGGCGCGGTCATGCGGGTTTCGCATGGTTCATGTGGTGTTCCAGCCGCATCGGTATTCGCGCACGCGTGACCTGCTTGAGGATTTCGCTGCGGCGTTTGGCGATGCGGACTCGTTGTTTGTGCTCGACATTTATGCGGCGAGCGAGAAGCCGATCGAAGGCATCAGCGGAGGTGTGTTGGCGCAGGCTATCCGCGAGAAGAGTGGGCGCAGCGTCCAATATGTAAATTCGTTTGCAGATGTGGTGACTTCGGCTGCGGCGGTAGCGCAAGAGGGAGATATGATCCTGACGCTTGGTGCGGGGAGCGTTTCGCAGTTGGGGCCGCTGATTTTAGAGAAGTTGAAAGAGCGGAAGTGAGTGCAGAAACCACGGTACCACCGACATGCTCTCGGCGCGGTGGGCGAGGACGCCCGCCGGACAGCCGCCGGGGACGGCGGCGCTACGGAACAAATCCGTCCGTTGCTGCGTATCTTCTATTGCTAACGGACCGGCGTGAGGTCCGTCCAATGTGGCGGATGGAGATAGGGCGATGAAAACCACACAAGCATGGGGATGGCTGGCGGCTGGAGTGCTGGCGCTGGGACTGAACGGCTTTTATCAGGATGGGGGCGCGCCCTGGGCGCACCGGATTGTCGATGGGGCGGCAGAACAGGTTGCTAGCCGGTCGTGGGCGTTGATTGATTTGGCCTCGGTGGGGGTCGACCGAGTCGTGGAAAGGGCCAACCTCGTGGAGGCGCGAGACGAAACCGCGTCCTGCCGCTTGGCTGCCGCGGTGGCGCGGTTCCAGGGCAGGATTGCGCGGACGCAGAGCGGGATGGCCCACATTGAGGCCATGTCGGCCCGGCAAGAAGCGGCACTGGCACGGGTGGAAGCGCAGCGGGCACAGATCGAGGCGCGAGTTGCCCGAGTGCGCCTGACGCCGGTGGCGCTTAACACCTTAGAGATTCCTTTGGTGGCTTGTCCGCGGGTGCGAGTGAATATCCCTCGCGTGAGGGTTCCGCGGGTGCCTAGGATTCCGGCTCCGGTGGTACGGGTCGAAACCGGCGGCGGGCCGATTTAGGGTTCTTGTTCTCCGGAAAGGCGGGCGCGGCAAAACAGCCGCGTCCGTTTTTTTTGTTTGTGGATAGAGATGGGCTTGTGGGTAGAGATGATGAGTGCGGCCGAGCCGCGACGGGCGAAGCCCCCGTCCCCACAAGAGCCCTGCCCGTTCCATCCTCAGCTATTCCTCTGTTGTTTGCTCGGCTTCTGCCCGTGATGTCCAACCCGATTCCTGCCTGTGAAAAAGAACCAACATTTTGTCTATCTCAAATCGCGAAATGAAGTTATAGTTTGAAGGCTCAGCGATTCACTTGCGACAACTGACCTGAACTGATGGCGCGGAAATCGGGCGGCACCATCTTGCAGGAAGAGTTGTACCCACCCAGCGCTGGAGCTTCGCGCGCGGGTCTCCACGGTCTGAACGGGCATGATCTGGAGATGGACGATGCGCGTCTGATCGATCTGGATGTAGACGAGGAAACTCCGTTCCTGCGCGGGCAAAAGCGGGTCTCCGCCCGGCGAAGTTCTCTTCCCCGAAAAACTGCGAACCGTTTGTTGTGGGCAGCCGTGGCGGCTGCTGTGTGTTGCGTAGCGGCGCTGGCTGCCGCGTGGCTGTATCACTACGGCGAGCGCTCGTGGCGGTTCCGCGTGGACTCGAGCGACAACATTGAAGTCACGGGCATGGAGAACGTGACCAAGGCGCAGATCATGGAAGTGATGGGCGCCGACATTGGGCGCAACATTTTTTTTATCCCCTTGTCCCTGCAGAAGGCGCAACTGGAGCAAATTCCGTGGGTGGAATCCGCCAGCGTGATGCGGTTCGTTCCCAACCGCCTGAAGGTAGAGATTCACGAGCGCACGCCGATCGCGTTTGCCCGCGTGGGGCCGCGGATGTCGCTGATCGACGCGGGCGGGACCCTGATGGAATTGACGCCGAAACACAAGTATTCCTTCCCCGTGATTTTGGGGATGAATCCGGGCGAGCCGCTTTCGACGCGGGCGCCGCGGATGAAGACTTATGAGGAGATGGTGCGGGACCTGGATTCGGGTGGGGCGCGCTATTCAAAGGATCTGAGTGAAGTGGATCTTACTGATCTGGAAGATGTGAAGGTGCGGGTAAACGATCCGGCGGGCGATGTGCTGGTTCATCTTGGATCGTCGGACTATCTGCGGCGCTACAAAATCTATGTAACTCATGCGCAGGGCTGGCGGCAACAATTCCAGAAGCTGGAGTCGGTGGACCTGCGCTACGACAACCAGATTATTGTGAATCCTGAAATGCAGCGAATCGCGAAGCCTGCTCCGGCGTTGAGCCCGGCGGTCGCGAAAGTGGCCGCAGCGGCGGGAGTGAAGCCGGCAGCGCTGGTCACTCGTTTGTCGCCACATGATCGCGTGGTGCCCAAACCGGCGTTTGAATTGACGGAGAAGAAACTTGATCCGAAGGCTGGGGCCGGGGGAATCAAGACGACGGGCAAGACCAGGTTCAAGACGACTGCTGTGAGGACGGGGAAAACTGCAAGCGCGAAGCGGACGACGCCGGCAGGGAAGACGGGAACCTCGGCATCGACGAAAAATGCTGCGGCGAACAAAGCGAGCGCACAGGCTGGCCCTGACAGTGCGGTACGGCGTGCGGTGGCTGCGAAACATCCACCGTCACCTTCCCCGAAGCCGATGACCAAATCTTCCGGCGGTCGGAAGCCGAGTCCGGCGATCGCTAAGAGTCAGACGAGTCAGGGGCCGGGGGAGTGAAGGTTCGACGGCAGCTTTCAAAGATTCAGTTGGAAGAATTTAGTTAGGGACTAATTAATTTACTTAGGAACTAATCAGAGAATGGCGAATCAGCAGGGAAGTTTTCTGACGGCAATCGATGTGGGCAGTTCGAAGACGTGCGCGCTCATGGTGGAGGTTGCCGACAACGGCCTGCGCTACCGGGGGCACGGCGTGGCCGAGTCGCGGGGGTCGCGCAAGGGCGTGATCGTGGAACTGGACAAAGCGGTGGCCGCGATTCAGAAGGCGGTGGAGGCGGCCGAGGACGTGGCAGGAGCGGCGGTCGAGCATGCCATCGTGGGCATCGGCGGAGCGCATGTGCGCGGCGTGAACAGCCACGGGGGCATCAGCCTGGGCACACGTCCGCGGGAGATTGGGCGTGACGAGATCAAGCAGGCGGTGGAGCGGGCACGGGCGATTCCGCTGCCGGCCGATCGCGAAGTGCTCCACCTCTTGCCGCAGGAGTTCATTCTCGACGATCAGGCGGGAGTGCATGATCCGCTGGGGATGATGGCGGCGCGGCTGGAGGTGCGAGTGCATCTGGTGACAGCGGCTACGAGCGCGGCGCAGAACGTTATTACGGCGGTGAATCGCGCTGGCGTGCACGTGGATGACACCGTGTTTGAGCCGCTGGCGGGAGCCGATTCTGTGCTGCGGGCCGATGAACGGGAGCTTGGAGTCTGTCTGGCAGATATCGGTGCGGGCTCGACGGAGTTGATCGTTTTCCTGCAGGGCGCGGTGACTTTTACGGGAGTGATTCCGGTTGGAGGCGACCACTTCACCAGCGATTTGTCGGTGGGCATGTGCACGCCGCTGGCCGAGGCGGAAAAGATCAAGAAGCTGTACGGCAATGCCATCGTTACCTTGATTCCGGAAGGGAATGAAGTGGAAGTGCCGTCGGTGGGCGACCGGCCTTCGCGTCTGCTGCCGCAGCGGCTGGTGGCGGAAATTCTCGAGCCGCGAGCGCGCGAATTGTTTGAAATGATGCGCGAAACTTTGCGGCAGAGCGGGATGTTCGAGGCTTGTCTGGCGGGCATCGTGCTCAGCGGTGGAGGGTCGCGGCTGCCGGGAATTTTCGACGTGGCCGAGTCTGTGCTGCGGCGGGCGGTGCGGTTGTCGTGGCCTACTCCTCTGGCTAAGATGCCAGCGACTTTGGCCGAACCGGAATACGCCACGGTGCTGGGCATGGTGAACTACGGGCAGCGGGCCCGGGTGGCGCGCGGGTTTCAGGGGGATCGGTGGGGATCGCGGTTGAAGGCGATGCTGGTGGGATGAAGAAGTAGTACCTAGTACCTAGTACCTAGTACCTAGTACCGAGCGAGTTTGGAGAAGATTGGAGAGCTATGAAAAAAGATTCGAGCATTCGCATCAGCTTTAATGAAGAGCCACTCAATGATGCCAAGATCAAGGTGATCGGCGTGGGCGGCGGCGGCGGCAACGCGGTGAACCGCATGATCGATGCCGGAGTCGAGGGCATCGAGTTCATCGTTGCCAACACGGACTTGCAGGCGCTGCGCATGTCGCGTGCGCCGGTGAAGCTGCAGCTCGGCGTGAAGCTGACCAATGGGCTGGGGGCGGGCGCGAATCCGGAAGTAGGGCGCAAGGCGGCGCTCGAAGACTCGGACAAAATCATCGAAGCGCTCGAGGGCGCCGACATGGCGTTCGTGACCACGGGGCTGGGCGGCGGCACGGGCACGGGCGCCGCTCCGATCATCGCGTCGCTGGCGAGCGAAATGGGAGCGCTCACCGTCGCCGTTGTCACCAAGCCGTTTTCATTCGAGGGCAAGCGGCGCATGACGCAGGCGGAAAAGGGCATTGCTGAATTGATGGAGTCTGTGGACACGACCATCGTCATCCCCAACGAGAAGCTGCTGGCAGTGGCGGAGAACGCCGGATTCTTCGAGTCGTTCCGCATCGCGGATGACATTCTGCGGCAAGGCGTGCAGGGAATTTCCGACATCATTACGATTCCCGGCATCATCAACCGCGACTTTGCCGACGTAAAGACAATCATGGCGCGCATGGGTTATGCGGTGATGGGCACGGCGACGGCGAGCGGTGCGAATCGCACGACGGAAGCAGCGCGGCGGGCCATTGCGTCTCCCCTGCTTGAGGCCGGAGCAATTGACGGAGCGCGCGGCATTCTGATCAACATCACTGGGTCGGCTTCGCTCAAACTGGCCGAGGTGCAGCAGGCTTGCACCATCATCCAGAGCGCGGCGCATGAAGACGCCAACATCATTTTCGGCGCGGTGATGGACGAGAAGATGAAGGACGCGGTGAAAATCACGGTAATCGCCACCGGCTTCCGCGAAGTGAGTAGAACGCAGCAACGGCGCACCGAAGCGCACCACTCGTTCGCTGCGATGCACGACGATGCTATGGATTTCCCTAATGCGGATTTTCCCGACCCCGCAGGTCCGCCGCCCGTGCCGGCGTTTCCTCCGGCCTATCACGAATCGACGTCGGACAGGATGATGGAAGAGGCGAGGATGGTCGAACCGTCTCCCGCGGCGATGGCGCATGCGGGAGCGGAAGTGATTTCTCTAGATGGCATGCGGAGCGCGATGGTAGCAAACTTCGAGCAGGACGACCTGGATGTGCCGGCATTTCTGCGCAAGCGCGGGGAAGTCATGTGAAGGCAGTGGTCAGTGATCGGTGATCGGTGGCCAGTAGAAACCTGTCCGCTTGATGTTGTTTTGCTGACCACAGACCACCGCTAAAGGAAAACCGTTGCGCAGCGGGCCGAATCTTTTCAGTAACGAGGTAACCGTTACTGTGGACTGTGGAACCAAGGTAATCTCCGCTTAAGTACCTGTTCCATAATGGGTTAGATCAAAATTAATGTTTCTCACAATAAAAAGTTTGTTATTGCCTGAGACTCTCTAACTCCAGTATTATCGCGAAGTTGGGTGAAGTTAGCCACCGGGGCCGGTAACTGGCAAGCTTCGTGCATCGAATAGATATAACAACTTCAGGAAGATCGTATTTCTGAAGACCGTATTTCTGAAGATCAGAGGAACAAACCGGGGATGTTTAAGTCGCGAACGCGCTGTCTTCGTCTGGTGGTGATGGTTGGTGGGCTCTTGGTCGCGCCGGCAATGTGGGCGGCGCATGTCAATCCACACCCTCTGAGTCCGAACAAGACGAAATCCAGAAAAGTGAGTGAGAGCCAGCGCACGAGGCGACGCATGCGGCATCTGGCGAGCGGCCGCAGCACGGCGGTTCGCAGGCCGACGAGCCTTAGTCGTGCCAGCCTGGGTACGGCGAGCCACAGCGCCGGTACTACCAGCCACAGCGCCGGCACGAGCACGCAGACGGCAAGCTTGGTGAGGGCCTCAGTCAGCGCCCGGCGCAGATATCACGAGCGCTTTTTTATGAGTTCGTTCGCCGAGAGCATCGCCGCCGGCGATGTGACCGAAGGGGAAGATCCGGTAGTTCGCCAGGCTGCAATTGATGCTCTGGGTAACATGAACGGCACGGTGGTGGCGATTGAGCCGACCAGCGGCCGCGTGCTGGCCATGGTGAATCAGAAGCTGGCGCTGTCGAGCGGTGCGCAACCGTGTTCGACCATCAAGCTTTCCGTGGCGCTGGCGGCTTTGAACGAAGGCGTGGTCTCGAAGGAAACTGAAATCTCGCTTGGCGCCCGCAGCCGGATGAATCTCACCGAGGCTCTGGCGCACTCCAACAACGCATATTTCGAGGCGTTGGGGCGGAAACTGGGATTCGAAAAAGTTGCTTATTACGCCCATCAATATGGCTTGGGCGAGTTGGCGGGCTACGACATACCGGGCGAACAGTTGGGATCATATCCTGATGAGGTGATTCCGCAGAAGCTCGGTGGCGTCGGCAAGATGTGTTCGTTCGGCGAGGGCATTTCGATGACGCCGCTGCAGTTGGGCGCAATGGTTTCTGCGATCGCCAATGGAGGCACGCTCTATTACCTGCAGCATCCCGTAACGCCCGAAGATGTCGCGAATTTCCAGCCACGCATCAAGCGGCAACTCGATATCGCTCCGCTGATCCCGGAAATCTCAGATGGTATGGCGGGAGCAGTGCAGTACGGCACGGCGCGACGCCTTGGGCTCAACTTTAATGAGGAAGAGATTCTGGGCAAAACCGGGACCTGCTCCCACGCCGGCACACGCTTCGGCTGGTTCGCCTCCTACGCGAATACCAGCCGGGGACGCATCGTCGTAGTGGTCTTCCTGCAGGGCGGACGCCCCACCTTTGGTCCGAAGGCGGCGGAGATTGCCGGGCTGATGTACCGGGGTCTTTACGATCACAACTTCTTCCTTGCCACCACTCCCATGCCGGCGGATGCTACTGCGGCGAAGCCTGCAAGCACGATGCAGTAGTTTCAAACTCTCGTTCTAAGCACTGACTCCGAACCGATTCTCATTAAGGCCTCTCGTTAGAGAGGCCTTTTGCTTTGACGCCTCATTGACTGTCATTCCGGGCCGCATCAGCGGTGAGGGACCTGCCGCGCTCTCACCATCACCAGAAGGGCAGATTCCTCACTCGCTCTCTCCGCGCGTTGCGCGGCTGCGAGCGGCTCGGAATGACAACGATTTGGAGCTGCCCGTCACGCAAATGGCGACTCCTGCCGATAGGTAACGTAGAGAGCCAGCAGGAGTGTGACGGCAGGATCAGGGCCGTTGCTTGGTCGCTAGTATTTCGAAAAAGTTGAGAAGGGACGCTCGCGGGCAAGAGATGAAGCGATGACGGTACTCAGCGGCAGCTATGACTTCGGGCTGGTGGCGGTTTCCGTCGCATTGGCGGCGCTCGTCTTGATTGCCGCGCCGGGGTACGCCGCCCGTGCAAAGCGTGCGCGCGGCTGGGTACGAGCCGCTGCTTCATCGCTGCTTGACAGGCTTAGGGCATTGCGGAAAAGCGATCGCGCCACAGCTCGGGAACGTGAGTTGTATTTTCAAACCATGGCGGACGCAATACCTGAGATTATCTGGACTGCCGATCCGAATGGCATGGATGATTTCTTCAACCAGCGGTGCTTTGATTACACGGGGCTGACGCTCGAGCAATTGCGAGGGGCAAGCTGGCAGGCGATCATCCATCCCGATGACTTGGAGGGCTGCCTGGCAAAATGGACAAGTGCGTTGCAAACCGGCAATCCCTATGACGTGGAGTACCGCCTGCGCGGGAAAGATGGAGGGTTCCGATGATTCCTGGGACCAGCCAACCCTGTTCGGGACTCGGAAGGGGAGGTTGTCAAATGGTTTGGCACGTGTACCGACATCGAGAGTCAAAAGCAGAACCAGCAGGTTCTGGAACAACAGATTCTGGAGCGGACCACGCAGTTGGCCGACACCAACGCCCTGTTGCAGCAAGAAATGCTGGAGAAAGACTTTGCCCGCAGAGAACTCGATCAGCAAAACGAACGCATGACGGAGGACCTGACAAAACGCTCGGAACGGGCAACCATGCTGGCCAAGATGGGCGAACTGCTGCATAGTTGCGCCAGTCTGGACGAAGTGTTCGCGGCCGCTCTGGGCTTTGCGCCCAGGATCTTTCCTGTCGCCCGCGGAGCGATGGCGCTGCTTAATGCTTCGCGGAACCTGGCTGAAGTGATTGGTTCATGGGCTGACTGTCAGCTGCCGGTGATGGAGTTTGAGCCCACGGAGTGCTGGGCCCTGCGCACCGGACACCCGCATCTGGTAGCGGCAGGCGATTTGACCGCGCCCTGCGCCCATGCGGCGGGCGTGAAGCATATGTACCTCTGCATCCCGATCCTGGCGCAGGGTGAAACTCTGGGCATTCTGCACCTTCAGGCTACGGATGATGTTCCGCAACTGAACGAATCGGAGCTTTGGTTCAAGACGACTTTCGCGGCGCAAGTTGGACTGTCGGTTGCAAATATACGGTTGCGGGAGGCGCTGCGAACACAATCTGTGCGGGATGCTTTGACCGGTCTCTATAACCGGTGGTACCTGGAGGAAACGTTGGAGCCCGAAATGCGGCGCGCGGCCCGCGCGGCGCAGTCTCTTGGAATCCTTATGATCGACCTGGATCATTTCAAGAAATTCAATGACACCTATGGCCACGATGCCGGCGACGTGGTACTGCGCGAGACCGGAGCGTCGCTGAGCAAGGGCATCTGGGCAGAAGACTTCTTATGCCGGTTCGGAGGGGAGGAATTTGTGGTGATCCTGCCGACGGCGGACCCGGAAACGTCACGCGCCCGAGCCGAGAGGTTGCGAACGAAAATGAGGGAACTGACCATCATGTATCAAGGCAAATCGCTTGGGATGGTGACGATTTCCGTGGGGGTGGCGGCGTTTCCCGCGCATGGGACGTCGCCCAAGGAATTGATGGCGGCAGCCGACGCGGCCCTGTACGAGGCCAAGCGCGGCGGGCGCGACCAGGTGGTGGTGGCGTCGGAAAAAGCGGTTGAGCAAATGGATTTGCCCGGCGCCTCTGGAAAGTCGGCCGCCAGCTGGAGTTGATCGTGACAGCGTATGACTGGCAATAGGGCGGTCAATCCCAGACTTTGAAATACGGCCAGGCTTCCGCCAGCGGCTTCTTGAGCCCGTGACAGATCAGGACGGTGTAGTGTTCCAAGCTCATGGCGTAGGGATTGTTTACCTTCGGACCTTCTTCGACGCTGTTGCACCACTGTTGGGCGTCGTCGAGCTGCCAGTTGAGCATGATCAGACTCTCACCGGTGTATTGCCGGAATCCCCAATAGTAATAATTCTGATGAGCGCTAATGGATGGAGGCAGTCCGTAGCGCGGCCCGAAAAAATCTATCGCCCCGGCAGAGCCATAATTTCCAGCCAGAATGGCGGTCTTGGCGCGTTCCTCGGCGGGCATCGCTTGGTAAACCCCGGCGACCTGCGCGACCATCTCCGGCCAGCCGAATTCGTCCGCGAAATGCTGGGGCAGAGTGCTGCTCATGTGCGTCTCCGTGCGGGAGACGCCAACGCCCAGCGCCTGCAAATATGGGCCGATTCTATCGGGAGGGAGAATGGGAAGAACGAGCGGAAAGGCGACTATACCCGAGACCACCAGCACCCGCGGCAGCACCACTTTCACCCAGCGCAGCCGGGAATGTGCCGCGAAGAATTTCTGCCAGAACACTCCACCGGCGGCGAACAGCATGGGATAAATCGGAGCGAGATAGTAATTTTTACCGTGGAGGGCCATCATGATTGCCAGGAATGCCAGATAGGTTACGCCCAGCACTCGGTAGCGCTTGCCCTCGCCGTGAAACAGCAGGAAGCCGAGTCCCGCGATCCAGATCAGGCCGGTGAGCGGCCCCAGCATCATGATCTGCTCTTTTAGGAATGGTAGCGGCGGGAGTTCGACGTTCTTGTGAATCTTCTTGACATTGCTCAAGTCGACCCAGGTGGCGAATCCGTGCCGATATTGCCAGATCAGATTAGGCAGGGCGAGCAGAACGATGATGCCGGCGGCAATCCAAAGCCACTTGCTGCGAAACAGGCGGCGCTCAACGGTCGCCAGCATGCCGGCCAGCAAGGCGATCAGGAAGAAAGCAGTGGAGTGTTTGTTCTCGAGTCCAAGTCCCACCAGCACGCCTACCCACGCGAGAAATTGCGGCCGATCCTGGTTGATTGCGAGGAGCAGGAAGTAAATCGCACCCATCCAGAAGAGCGGCTCGAACGGATTCATGGAAAAGCGGTTGGCGTTGGCCAGGATTACAGGAGCTATAAACACCGCCAGGCACGCGACCAACACGGCGAAGCGCCTGCCGCCGAGTTCTCGCGTGATCAAGCCGGTGATCAGAATTTCGGCGCCCTGAGCAAGCGCCGGCAACAGTCGAAGCGCATGCAGAGAATCGCCGAGCAGTACGCGTCCGATGTACGCCACAAGCGGCGCCATGGGAGCAAGGTCTACATATCCCCAGTCCAGGTGATGCGAGAGAGCCAGATAGTAGAGTTCGTCGCGGAAATATCCGTAGCGGCCATTGGTCGCCATCTGCAGGGCAACGGCGACAGCCGCCAACAAATAAGCGACTGCCATGTCAGTGGAAAACCAGGACTCGTTTGATCCAGAGGCGCGACTCGTGGCGATACCTGGCAGACCTACCGGATCTCTGTGTCGCGGATTTTCCATAGATTACGAAGAGGCTATTTCTTGCGCTCGTCGCGCTCGACGACTCCATCCTTGATATTGACCACGCGGTGAGCGTATTCGGCGATATCGTGCTCGTGGGTAACCAGCACGATGGTGTTTCCTTCGCCGTGCAGGCGGTCGAACAAGGCCATAATTTCGTTTCCGGTCGCCGAATCGAGATTGCCAGTAGGTTCATCCGCCAGAATGATCGAAGGCCGATTGACCAGAGCGCGAGCCACCGCGACGCGCTGACGTTGACCGCCGGAAAGCTCATTGGGTTTGTGCGTCATGCGAGATTCCATGCCCACAGCAGTCAATGAGGCTTTGGCGCGTTCGATGCGCTCCGCGGTCGGAATGCCAGCGTAGATCAGCGGCAGTTCGACATTGTGCAGAGCCGTGGCGCGGGCCAGCAGGTTGAAGGTCTGGAATACGAAGCCGATTTCTTTGTTGCGGATGCGCGCGAGTTCATCGTCATCGAGTTCGCTGACCAACTGGCTGTTGAGCCAGTATTCACCTTTGGTGGGCGTGTCCAGGCAGCCGATAAGATTCATCAGCGTGGACTTGCCCGAACCTGAGGGTCCCATGATGGCAACATATTCTCCGCGCTCGATGCGGAGATTGACCCCGCGCAGGGCGTGCACCTGCTGCTCCGAGCCCATGTCGTAGGTCTTCCACAGATCGACAGCCGCGATCATGCAAGACTCGGGCGGTGCCGCTACGGTGTTCGTGGGCATGCTGATGACTTCTGCGGTTGCCATGTTTTTCTCCTGCTCCGGTGCCACTGGGTTCTCCGAGATTGGATTCGACTCCGAGAGCTCCGTTTTTGTCCGAGACCCGTACAGGCTTCTCCATTGGACGGATGAAGCTGGTGAAGGTTATGTTTCGTCTTCCTTCTTGGGGACGGAGTTATCGATTTTGACGCTACTCCCGGAACGGAGCGTACGCAAAACCTTGTAACTTCCGGTAATAACCTCGTCCCCTTCGTTCAAGCCATTGAGCACTTCGATGTCGCTGGTCCCGGCGATGCCGGTGGTAACGGGCACGAACTCTGCCTTCTTGTTGCGAATGACGAAGACGCCTTGCACATCCTGTTTCTGGTCTTTATTGCTACTACCACTATTACTCTTATCCTTGGATGCAACTTCGGATGCAACTTCCTTAGGTGCCGGTGCCGCGGCATGAACTGAGCCCGGGGTGGATTTTTCCTGCTCCAACTGAGCCTTGCTGCGGACGGAGAGCGACTGGATCGGAACCGTCAGTGCGTTGCTGCGGGCGGCCGTCGTGATCTTGGCGGTGGTGGAGAGACCCGGACGCAGAGTTGCCGGGGGATCGCTAACTGTCACCACCACTTTGAAGTCTTTAGCTTCTTCGCTGGCAGTGGCTTGCTGAGAAGTGGCCACGCCGGTGGACCGCACAATGGCATTGTCCCCGATTTCGGAAACGGTACCGTGGAAAATCTTATTGGGAATCGCGTCGATGGTCACTTCCGCGGACTGGCCGAGGCGCACGTTCACGATGTCCGTTTCATCGACCTTTACTTCGGCGGTGATTACTGACATGTCGGCGAGCGTAAGCAACGTGCTGCCCAGAGCATTCTGAATACCGATAACGACGGACTCGCCTTCCCGCACCGGCAAGTTCGTGACCACTCCGTCATAGGGAGCTGCGTAGGTAGTTTTCTGCAGGACATCGGCGACCCTGGTGAGATTGGCCCGCGCCTGGGTGACATGCCGGTCTGCTGAGTCTTTCTGCGCCTTGGCCTGCGCGACTCGTGCCTTGGCCTGTACCAGCCCTGAGTCAGCCGTGGCCCACGCATTCTGGCGGCTGTCGAAATCCGATTTTGCGATCAGACCATCTTTGAAGAGATTCTGCGCGCGCTCCCAATCCAGCTTGTTACGCTCGTAGTCGGCCTGCGCTCGCAGCAGGTCGGCGTCGGATGTCCTGAGGGCCGCGTCGGCTGCGATCGCGTCCGTTGCCGCAGCCTCGACCGAGGCCTGGTTCGCGCTCACGTCCGCCGAGGACTGCACGTTTTCCAGTTGTGCCAGCAATTGACCCTTCTTTGCGTGATCCCCTTCCTTAACGTACAGGTGGGTGATCTTGCCATAAGCATTCGCGCCAATATTGACGTACGTCTTCGGCTTGATTTCGCCTGAGGCGCTTACCACCGAGGATAGGTCCTCCCGCTGGACCTTCCCGGTCTGCACCGTGACCACGTTCTTGCCGCTTTGATGGACCGTGAAACCGACGATGGCAGCCAAAACAACCACCGCGCCGACGCCAATCGCGATTTTCTTCCAAGTTTTCATAGCTTCCGTCATGTTTCGGGGTCGCTGCTGGCCGGGGCCGGAAGTGGCTCAGGACGCAGCCGGTTAACACCAAGATTCCCTCGCAGCAATCCACTGACCGGTTCGCAGGGATGACGGGCACACATCCTGGGATACGATCCTGCTGGCAGGAAAGTTCCAATCTGGAATGGAGTACCTAACCCTGAGGAATCCGGAGAACAGGGCCTGCCGGAATGTTAAGACTATAGCAACCCCCAAAATTATAGCTTGGTCCGGGCCCAGTCTAAGAAATATTAGCGGCCTCGGGGGGCAACTCGGCAGGAGGTCGGCCGCGTCCAACGAAACGGTTGGCTCGGGCTGTCAATCCATTCTTTTGACGTGACTTAGCCTTGCTTTCGCTCAACTGAGGGCCTAAAATAGGCGCACGAAGTTTGTCGTGGCAGGAGTCCCTCTCATGTTCCGGGTTGGTTCGCGTTACCTTCTATCTCTCGTTTTCCTAGCTGCCGCCTTGGTTCTTGGCGGTCGGGCCAGCGCTCAGGCTGACAAGCCCGCCGCTGGCAGCGCTCCTGCTGGAGATCAGAACTCCGCCGCGACCGCAACCGGCGCCCAGACGCAACCCGCGGATGAGGTCGATCCTCTCAAGCGCGCACCTAACGAAAAACAGAAGAAGCAGCAGAAAAGAAACCTGAACATCGAGCTCAGCAAGACTTATAAGAAGTGGCTGAACGAGGACGTAGTCTGGATTATCACCGACCAGGAAAGAGCTGCCTTTAAGCAGCTCTCGAATGACGAAGAGCGCGACAACTTTATCGAAGCCTTCTGGCAGCGCCGCGACCCCACGCCTGACACCGAAGAGAACGAATACAAGGAAGAACACTATCGGCGCATCGCGTACGCCAACGAGCATTTTGCCGCAGGAATTCCCGGCTGGAAGAGTGACCGGGGACGCATCTACATCATGTACGGTCCTGCCGATGAAATCGACTCGCATCCTTCCGGCGGCTCCTATCAGAGGCCAATGGAAGAGGGCGGCGGCGAAACCTCTACCTTTCCCTTTGAAGACTGGCGCTATCGCTATCTGGAAGGCATTGGGCAGGAAATCATCATTGAATTCGTCGACACTTGCATGTGCGGCGACTATCACATGACGATTGACCGCTCGGAGAAGGACGCGCTGAAATACACTCCCAACGCCGGGCTGACCCTGTACGAGTCGATGGGCATGGCCAACAAGACTGCCCGCTTTCAGGGCAGCGGTCTGGAGCAGCTGGGAACCGGCCCGATGAGTTCGGACCTGCAAACCAAGGAATTCGACCGTTTGGAGACGTATGCCAAGCTGCAGGCGCCGCCGCCGGTCAAATACAAGGATCTGGAAGAAATCGTCAATACCAAGCTGATTACCAACCTGATGCCCTTCGATGTTCGCACCGATTTTGTGAAGGTCACCGGGGACACGGTTTTGGTTCCGATCACAGTCCAGCTGAAGTATCGCGACATCACGTTTGCCAACAAAGATGGCGTCGAGCGCGGCACCGTCAATATCTTTATGCGCGTGAGCACGCTGACCGGACGCATCGTGCAGACCCAGGAAGACCCGGTCCAGGTGGATGTCCCGGCGGAGTTGCTGCCCCGTACGGCGGAGAATTCGGCGGTGTATTGGAAGGCGCTGCCGCTGCGCCCCGGACGCTACAAGGTCGAGATCGCCGTGAAGGACGTCAACGGCGACCGCAAAGGCCTATGGAGCCGCGGCATTGTCGTGCCCGAATATTCCGACGACAAACTGTCGACCTCGTCGCTCATTGTGGCTGATGTGATGGAGCCGGTGCCTACCAAAGATGTGAGCACCGGTCAATTCGTCATCGGCTTGAACAAAGTTCGCCCGCGCGTAGCTCCGGCGAACGGCCAGCCTGCGCTTTTCAAACGGAGCCGCGACCAGAAAGTAAACTTCTGGATGCAGGTGTATAACTTGGGCGTGGACGAGAAGACGCACAAGCCTTCGGCTACGTTTGAGTACGATGTCGTCAACCTTGCCACTAACAAAGCGGTGATCCAGAAGCTCGAGTCCACTGACACAATGGGCAACGTAGGCGAGCAAATTACGCTGCAGAAATCAATTGCATCAGCGAATCTGCAGCCGGGCGTGTATCGAATCGAAATCAAAGTGAACGACAACGTCTCCAAGCAGACTATTGATCCTTCAGCGACGTTTGCTGTAGAGTAACTGCTTGATTTCCCGGGGGTTGGAGTGAATTTTCGCCAGCTCGGATCTTGGGTGGTGATGGTCGCGCTGTCGCTTCCCGCGTGGGCCGGACAACGGCCTGGTGCTATCTCCGGTTATGTGCGCGATGTCTCTGGCACTCCGCAGATGGGCGCCGTGGTGGAAATTGCCAGCTCGGCCTTGGCGCACACCCTGACCGTTTTCACTGATGGCGCCGGGTTCTACTCCACGAAGGACCTGCTCCCAGGGCTATATTCCATCAAAGCTTGGGCTCCCTCGTTTCTTCCAGCCTTGGAAGAAAAAATTGGCTTGCAGCCCGGCACCAGCGTTCATGTCGACATCACCCTGAACACGCTGCTCAGTGCAATAAGAGTAGGGCCCTTGCGAGGGACCGCCGATGACGACGGTTGGAAGTGGACCTTGCGTTCAGTGGCGAATCGCCCTGTTCTGCGCATATTCGATCCCGCCACAGGTGCTGAACAGCACGATCACGACCTGAAGGCGAGCCTTTCGTTCCTGGCTGGCTCGGCGGCAGCGGGTTACGGCAGCGGATCCGACATCAGCACGGGCTTCTCGGTAGAACGCTCGATTTTTTCCGCGTCCCGCGTCGGGCTGAGCGGTAACATAGGCTATGGGGACAGCCTTCCCACGGCCGTTCTTCGAGCCACGTATGCGCACCTTCTGCCCGATGGTTCTGGACCTTCTATGGCGGTTACCGTGCGCCGTTTCGCGCCTTCCGATCCCAACCTGCACTATGCCGCGCTGCAGGCGCTGGCGTTGAATGCAGGCGACGATGTCGCGATTGGCGACGTTCTTGAATTAAAGTTTGGCAGTGAGCTGCAAACCATTCAATTCCTCGGGCACGTGACCGCGTTCCGGCCCTACGGTTCCCTTGACGCGCACGTCTCTCCCAACACGGTTTTGGAGTACGACTACGCGACTTCCTTGCCCAACCTGCGGGACGAGAAAGGTTTCGATTCTGCACCGGCGGATCTAAGCGAAGCCGATCCTCACGTCAGCATGACGAACTACGCCACCCGGCTGGAACGCGCCTACCACCAGGAATTGAGCGTATCCAGGCGCATCGGCAACAACCGCATGCAGGTTGCCGGGTTCAGCGATCACGTGGACAACACGGCTTTGACCGGCACCGGCGAAGTGACCTCCGCCGGGGGGTTCCTGCTGCCCGATATCTACTCCGGCACGTTCAGCTATTCCGGCGGCACTTTGGATACGCCTGGAGTGCGAGTCGTACTCGAGCGGAGGTTTTGTTCTGATCTCACGGCCACGCTGGACTATGCCTATGGCGGCGTTCTCGACCTGGCCAAGCCTGACGTTGAACTTCAAGATGCGCAGCAGTGGATCACAACCGAGCGCCGTCAAGCTCTGGCTGCGAAGCTCTCTGGCACCATTGATCGCACGCACACCCGCTGGATCGCGTCCTATCGCTGGATCAATGGCCCGGCCTTAACCCCCGTCGATATGTTCAATGCCTCGCCGGGGCAGAGCGACGCCTTCCTCAATCTTTTCATCCGGCAACGGATTCCCACATTGGGCTTCCTGCCCGCGCACATGGAGGCGCTCGTCGACCTCCGCAACCTACTGGCGCAAGGCTACGTGCCGGTCGTGGGCCAGGACGGCCAGACCGTCTATCTTGTTCAGGCAGCCCGCTCCATTCGTGGCGGCGTAAGCATTACTTTCTAGGCCAAAGGTTTCTGCCTTGGCGCCTTCCACTCGCTCTTCTGCCTCACGCCTGCTCTCCCGTCCGTCGTATGACTTCCGTCACTAGGTAGCCAGATTCCGGCGATGCTACGCTGGCAGTTGTAATTCTTCCCCCCAAAGCCCTATTGCGGAGACCTTAATGCGTCGCTCCATGTGCGCTGTCCTAGCCCTGATCATTGGCGTGTGCTTTGCCGCGCCCACATCAGCTCATGCCCACCACCTGAAGCAGTCCACCGCAACTTCGATGCCGGTGACAACTTCTTCGGCCGAGGCGCGTTCGCTCTATGAGAAGGGCATGCAGGATTACGAAAACCTTTATCTGGAACGGTGCAATGATGACTGGCGCGCAGCCGTAAAGGCCGATCCCAATTTCGCTGTAGCGTGGGCCTGGATCGCCTTCAACGGCAGCAATCCCACGGAAATGAGTGCGGCCCGCGAGAAAGCGAAGGGCCTCGCGCCCAAGCTGACTCCGGGAGAGCAGTTGATGATCGAATGGATCGCCAAGGTGCAGGAGGGCGATTTCATCGGCGGCATTTCCGCAATGAACGACATGCTGGAGATGTTTCCCAGGGACAAGCATCTTCTCTATCTTGCCGGCAATTGGTTGATGGGCGAAAACGGCATCGATCAGGCGCAGAAAATGATGGAGAAGGCGTTGGCCCTCGACAAGAATTTTCCCGCCGCGCTGAACGACCTGGCTTATGTGGATGCTCGCAACCGGCAATTTGACAAGGCCTTCGCTGCCATGGATCGCTACGTCGCGCTCCTGCCCAAAGAACCGAACCCAGAGGATTCTTACGGCGAACTGCTGCGCATGGCGGGAAACTTCGACGCATCGCTAAAGCATTATCGAGCTGCGTTAAACATTGATCCTGACTTTGTGACCTCGCAGGTTGGCCTCGGAGATACCTACGCTCTGATGGGCAAGCAGGAGCAGGCGCGGATTGAGTACGACAAGGCCATCCGCTACGCCCACAATGAGGCCGACCGGCTTGCTTACAATATGCAGAAGGCAATGACATGGGTGCGCGACGGCGAGTTCGCCGAGGCCGACAAGTCATTTGAGGAAATTGCCCAGACCGCCCACGCCAAGGACCAGGACTTGCAGGAAGCACAAGCCTACCGGCACATAGCCGAATATCAGACGGACGATAACGCAGCGTTGAAGTATCTGCAGCAGGCCGAGGAATCGCTGGGACACCGCACGATCTCCAAGGGCGACAGAGATGAGGAACTCTCCCGCATTCTGCGCAACCGCACGGTGCGCGCCGCGCACGTGGGCAACCAGCCGTTGGCCGATCAATCTCTGAAGCAACTCGAGGCCCTCGCTGCCGGCGGTCGCAACCGCGTCGTCCAGAGTTCTTACAACGGAGCGGCTGGAACTCTGCTCGTGGATCAGAAGAAGTTTGACGCAGCCATCACTTACCTCGAAGAAGACCAGGAGAATCCCTTCACCATGGAACTTCTGGTGCAGGCCTATTACCAGACCAATCGGTCCGACAAGCTCGCTGAAGCCGAGGCCAGGCTGCGAGGCACCAACGTTCCCACTATGGAGCAAGCGATCGTAGTACCGGCCGCGCGCCTCCGCCGTCCGGAAATGTAAGCCGCTTCTAACGCCGCCTGTAACGCACCTACAGGTTTGGTCTATACTGTCGAACGCCACAGCAAAGCGCCGGGCTGTCATCCCGAGCGAGAGCGAGCGATCTCGGTGCTTGCCTGCGGCGTCACGGGTGGTGCGCTCAAGAACCAAGATCCCTCGCCTCGCTCGGGAATGACAAGTAGGATTAATGAAATCTAAGGTCGATCGACGCTCCCGCGAAAGAGTTATTGCCACCCTGCCGGTGCGTGTCCGCGGCGGCGCAGTAAATTCAGAGGTAAGCGCCCAGACTCGGGATGTCAGCGCGAATGGCATATTCCTCTATACAAACTCCCGCATGGCGGAAGGTTCTGAAGTGGAGTTGGTCCTCATTCTCCCGCCCGAATTGACTTCCGGAGAGAAGTGCTGGGTCTGCTGCCATGCACGCGTTTTGCGTGTGGAAGAGGGACCCGGCACAGATTTCGGGGTCGCGGCCGAGATCCGGCGGATGGACGTACTGCCGGAAATTCCGGCCTAGCTTTCGCGGTGCTCACCCGCTGCACCAACTCTGATTCTGCCCCTAATATTTACGCAATCGCATCGGTTCCAGTGGCCGTCTTCGCTCACTCGGGACCAGCGAAGCCGCCAAAAGTGCCCCCGCCCGGGCAAGAACTACCTGGACTCGAGGGGCAACTGCGGAAATCCTTGAGAAAATACTTCCCCTGGCACCGACCTTGGTGCAATAATGGCGGCCCTAGAATTGCTCTGGCCAAACTTAAGGATTCAGGTGGGCCTAGTATGTGGATTGAGAAACTGTCAGACGGTGTGGTCCAGGTGCAAACCCCGATCGGGCCGCGTTACGTGATGCCATCTCTTCTTCAGCGCGTCTATTTTCTTTGGATGTTCCGTCACTTTCCCATTCTTCCTCACGCCGTGCTCACCACAGGGCAACAGCGAATGATCGATCGCCTGTGCTCTGAGCAACGGTTCGTCTCCATGGCGTATGCGGACGGAATGGAAGATGCCCCGGTCATCGGCACGGTCGAGCGGCGCCTCAGTCCCAAGGTGAGGCCTGAGTCTTTGCCCCCGCGTCGCGCCGCAGTCAGCGAAAGTTCCGGCGGCTTGGCTGCAGAAGCGCAGCAGCGATCCTAGCGACGCCTTCGTGTCGTGAGCCCGACGCCGGTCGCGAAGTCGTGAATCCTTCTTCGCTCAAAGCTGCTGCGGTTCTTAATTGCAGTGTTTCAATGAAGCGCGCGCCGCGAGACGAGTTGCTCTGCGACAAACTCAAGAGGAGCATTGTGAGCGTGAGAAACGATGACCGGACACGGGTGAAATGTTACAATCACAAATTGTCCCGCCAGTAAAATTCCCACCGTGGGCGCGTAGCTCAATTGGCAGAGCAACTGACTCTTAATCAGTAGGTTGAAGGTTCGATTCCTTCCGCGCTCACCATCTTTTCAATCACTTACCGGAGTCGATGTTTTGGGTGTGCCGTAAAGTGTGCCGTAACTCAATCCGGCTACGCCCGTTTCTCTACTGCTGTGTCTTGATCGAGCGCGGCGCGCACGATCTCTAGCTCAGGATGCTGATACTGCATCGCAGTCTTCACATCCTTGTGTCCCATGGTTCTCATGACGGCAGCCAGGTTTCCGGTTCTCTTCAGAATCCGGGTGCCGTAATCATGTCGCCCACAGTACAGGACAAGATCTTCGGGAAGCCCAGCCTTGACTCTGGCTTCGCGAAATCTCTTCGCCATTGTGGTGAGATGAGCAGACTCGGCGCGTTTCGATGGG
>Ga0209420_1000346_pt1 | contig 25798 bp, 18 predicted proteins | sample BlaSpr_A8_OM1_O1_FD_187972 | JGI IMG/M metagenome (GOLD analysis project Ga0209420, IMG submission 187972) | Forest soil microbial communities from Thunder Bay, Ontario, Canada - Black Spruce, Ontario site 2_A8_OM1_O1 (SPAdes) (version 2) | ecosystem: Environmental > Terrestrial > Soil > Boreal...
CATCGGCAATAACAAAGTCAATGAATTCCGCTTTCAGTATGCGCGGCGCGGACTCTCCTACTTCTACAACACCAAGATTCCCGGAGGCTCCGACCCAGCGGTAAACATTCCTGGTTTCGCCTATTTTGGTCGCGAGCCGTACTCCTATATTCAGCGAGTCGAGCAACGCTATCAATTTACGGACAATTTCTCCTGGACCGTCGGCCGCCACAACATGAAATTTGGCGGAGACCTGAATTATCTTCCGCTGACCGCAATTTTCACCGTGAATTACGGAGGAGTGTACGACTTTGGCAGTTTCAGCTCCTCTGCGTTGGGCTTCGCTTCCCCGATTCCTGGCACTCCATTCCCCGACCTTTCGCCGGTGCAGGCTTACGGCGCTGGCCTGCCCGGCGATTTCATTCAAGGCATTGGCAGTCCCAGCGATTCATTCAAGAACATTCCTATTGGCGTGTTTTGGCAGGACTCGTGGCGTGTCAGCCCCAAAGTGACGCTGAATTATGGCCTGCGCTATGACGTGGAAATTCCACCGAAATTCAAGCCGCCTCAGGGGCTGGCGCTTCCTGCCTACAACCTTTTGGGATTGCAGAAGGGAATTCAGACCGATACGAACAATATTCAGCCTCGTCTTGGCTTAGCTTGGGATCCCAGCGGGAATGGGAAGACCGTGGTGCGTGCGTCCTATGGCATGTTCTATGACCATCCCCTGCTGGGCCTGTACTTTCTCGGCGATGCCTCTGACGGTTCGTCCAGCGGTCAGCTGGCTTTTGCCGGAACCTCGGTCTGCTCGGGTGCCGGCAATCCCGGCAACCTGAACGCGATCACCATTTTTCAGGGTCTTCCGATCAACGAACCGAGCCCAGCGAACCCGTGTGCGGCCTCCCTCAGCCCGGCCACAGCCAGTGCGCTCGGATATCTTCCCAATCAGCAGCAGTTTCAGGCTTTGAACTTTCCCCAGTCTGTTTTTCTCAACCAGAATTATCTGAATCCGTCCACTTTTCTGCCGCTTGGCTTCCAGCCCTTCGGGTATCCGCAGTCCAAAAACTTCGTCTACGCCTACGCGCAGCAGGCAAACGTCACTGTGGAACGCGATCTCGGCGCTGGCTTCGCGCTCAGTCTCGCTTACAATTTCAATGGCGGCCGTCATCTGAACCGGCCCATCAACGCCAACACGATTCGCGGCGACTTGATGGTGGCCAACTTCGAGGCAGCGTACTACGATGCAGCGCTGTCGGGACAGGCGACTCCCGCCAGCCCATTCACCGTCAGCGGATGCAATCCGGGTGGGACTGCAACCAGTCCATATCCTTATGTGGATGCGTCGCTGATGAATTTTTTCCGGCCCGGCGGATTGAATCCGTCGATCATCGGCGCCTACGCGTCGGTCGGCGACCCGCTCGGCTGCATCGCTCAGGCCGTAGCTTTGGTCCATGCCATCCCAGGGTTTAACGCAAACTGCAATCCGGCCACTTTCACCGGCTGCGTGCCTTTCGGCGACATGGACGCCAATTATTCCAACGGCAGCTCGATCTACCACGGGTTCACCACCAACCTCCGCAAACGCTTCAACCAACATTACGAATTCCTTGCTTCTTATACCTGGTCGCACGCCATTGACGACTCGACCGATCTCCAATCCACGCTCACTCCGCAGGACAGCTACTATCCCTCCGTGGATCGCTCCACATCGTTGTTCGACCAGCGACATCGCTTCGTTTTCAGCGGCGTTTATCAGAGTGGGAAACTGGGCGGCAGCGGCTTGGTCAGGAAAGTCCTCAGCGATTGGACGATCGCGCCTCTGCTGGAGATTGCTTCGGGGCGTCCCTTCAACGTCATCACCGGGGGCGACGACAACTTCCAGTTGTCCTCTCTGACCGGCCGGCCCAACACTACGGTCGATCCGGCTTGCGGCACCGTTTACAACTCCAGGTACTCTCCCACGGGCGTGCTGCAGGAGCCCTGCATCAACGGATTCGTCGCCTCGGGCAAGGCCCCGACCCTTCTCGAACTCGACGGCAATCTCGGCCGCAACGCCGGTATCCAGCCCTGGACGGTCTTTGACGATATGCGGATTTCGAAGCGCCTCCACTTCGGTGAGCGCTTCAGCATGGAGCTGATTGCCGACATGTTTAACATCGCCAATAAGATGAACGTAGCCGCCGTCAGCCCTCTGTACAGCAATGCCGGAATGCCCACCGCAGCCTACGATCCGCGTCAGTTCCAGTTCGCGGTGAAGCTGTACTGGTAAGGCGGAGCGGAACCTCGGATCGCGGGACTTCCGACCCCCGGTGGCTAAAATGGTTGGGTCTAAGTCTGAGTTCCGAAGTCTGCAGTCTTCCCCGGTGTTACACTTTTTGTTCACCTATCCTTGGCGCTTGCCGGAGTTCGCTCCCCCATGTCTGAAACGCAAATGCCCAGCGCGCGTACCCGTGTGATCCGTGAAGCCGATCGTGGGGTTTACGATCGCGAGAGCGTGTATCGCATTCTCGACGAAGGATTTCTTTGCCATGTCGGCTTCGTGGTTGACGGCCAGCCGTTTGTGATCCCAACTTCGTTTGGCCGCAGTGATGCCCGCCTCTATATTCATGGATCGGCTGCGAGCCGGATGCTACGCCAGTTGAAAGCAGCGGTGCCGGTCTGCATCACCGTGACGTTGCTGGACGGACTTGTGCTCGCCCGTTCCGCTTTCAATCACTCGATGAACTACCGCTCAGTCGTGATTCTGGGCAAAGCGACCCTAGTCGATGATCCCGTGGAAAAGCTTCGAGCTCTGCGAATTCTGTCGGAACATATTCTGCCCGGACGGTGGGCGGACTCGCGCCAGCCGAACGAACGCGAACTCAAAGCGACATCGGTGCTGCGCGTGCCCATTGAAGAATTCTCCGCGAAGGTGCGTGTCGGGCCGCCTATCGATGATGAGGAAGACTATTCGTTCGCCACCTGGGCCGGAGTTGTGCCGCTGGAGATGGTCGCAGGCAAGCCGATCGACGACCGGAGACTGCTGGCGGGAACAGACGTGCCGAAATACGCCCGCCAGTACACTCGGCAGCGCTCATCCCGGATCACCTGAGAGCCCAAGGGGGGCCTCGGTGGTCCGCCGAAGCGGAGCTGGGCTCGGCAGACAGCCGGGGCCGGCCGTCCCCACGTATGCCACTTGCAGCTTCAGAGCATCAACAATATTTTCCCTGCGATCTTCCGCGCTTCCATATCGCGGTGCGCTTGCGCCGCTTCCCCGAGCGCATAGGTCTTGGCGATCCGCAGCTTGAGCTTGCCTTCGGCGATCATGGCGAATAGCGCGCTGGTGCGCGCCAGCAACTCCTCGCGAGTAGCGGTGAAGTGCGCCAGGGTGGTGCGTGCCATATAGAGCGAACCTTTCTCGGACAGCTTGGCGGGATCGACCGGTGGAACCGGGCCGCTTGACATGCCGTAGAGCACGAGCATTCCGCGGCGGCGCATGACGTTCAGATTTTTCTCGAACGTCGCCTTCCCCACGCCGTCGTAGACTACGTCAACTCCTTTGCCGCCGGTCAGGCGCTTCACTTCGGCTTCAAAATCCTGCTGGGTGAACACGATTACCTCGTCCGCGCCTGCTTCGAGCGCCAGGCCGGCTTTCTCTGGGTTCGAGGCCGTGCCGATGACGCGCGCTCCGATCATGCGTGCCATCTGCACCAGCAGCAACCCGACGCCGCCCGCAGCTGCATGAACCAACGCCGTCTCACCCGCTTTCAGTTGGTGTGCGTCGGTCGCCAGATAGTGAGCAGTCAGCCCCTGCAGCATGGCTGCGGCGGCCTGCGGATCGCTGAGCGTCGCGGGAACAGGCACCAGGCTGTCCGCCGTGGCCGCTACGTATTCGGCGTATGACCCCAATGCTCCGCTCCAGGCTACGCGGTCGCCGACTTTCACTGTTTTCGCCAGCGCGCCTACCGCCGTTACCAGCCCCGCTCCTTCCTGTCCCGGAGTGAACGGCAATGGCGTCCGCCAACTTCCATCGCGGAAGCGGCCATCAATCGAGTTCACGCCGGCGATGGAAACCCTTACCAAGGCCTCGTTCGGTTTGGGCCGTGGAGTGGGGACTTCGGCCAGCTCCATCACTTCCGGGCCCCCGGTTTGCTGTATCCGAATTGCTTGCATGATTGTTTCCCGTGAAAGTAGGATTGGCATCCGCCAAGCCATGCGCACGGCGTCGCGAGGTTACGGAATCAGCAACAACTTCCCGGTGGTCTTTCGTCCTTCCAGATCGCGATGGGCTTGCTGTGCCTCGGCGAGGGGGTAGGTGTGCTCGATCCGCAACTTCAGTGTGCCCGCCGCCATCATGCTAAACACAGCGCGCGATTGCGCCAGCAACTCCTCCCGCGTGGCGATGTAGTTCGCCAGCGTAGGCCGGGTCAGATACAGCGACCCTTTCTGGGACAGCGCAATCGGGTCAAACGGAGGCACCGCGCCGCTTGAACCGCCGAATAACACCATCATCCCGCGTGGGCGCAAAACGTTGAGTCCCTTATCGAAGGTTGTCTTTCCCACCGAATCGTAAACCACGTTGACGCCTTTGCCATCGGCCAGCCGTTTCGTCTCCGCCTCAAAATCAGATTGCGTGTAGAGAATTACCTCGTCCGCCCCGGCTGCGCGCGCCAGCCTGGCCTTTTCATCACTTGAGACCGTAGCAATGATTCGAGCGCCGAGATTGTGAGCCATCTGCACCAACAGCAGCCCAACCCCGCCGGCAGCCGCGTGCACGAGTACTGTTTCGCCGCGTTTCAAGGGATAGGTGTCGTGCGAAAGATAATGTGCGGTCATGCCTTGCAACATGACGGCCGCGGCCTGCGGGTCGGTAACCCCATCCGGAATCGGCACCAGTCGGTCCGCCGGCACCGCCGCATATTCGGCGTACGATCCCATGACTCCGCACCAGGCCACGCGATCGCCGTTCTTTGTCGATGCCACGTCGGCGCCCACGGCGTTGACCACGCCCGCGCCCTCCTGTCCCAGCACGAATGGCGGGAGAGCCTTGTAGCGCCCCTCGCGAACGTACACATCAATGAAGTTAACGCCCGAAGCGGTCAACTTCACGACCGCCTCATTGGCCTTGGGTTGCGGAACCGGCAACTCCACCAGCTCCATCGCCTCCGGCCCGCCCGGTTGTTTGACGAGAATGGCTCTCATAAAATTTTGAATTCGCAATCACGCTTGAGGTGCGGATCGATTTTACATAACTTGGACAACTTCTCTCAGCCTCTCTGGGCACTTTATCCCCTCTTCTCGAGTCGCGGATTGAGGATGTTCGATTTCGAACATGAGCTTGTCGAATTTGAACACTCTTACCTGCGCCCAACGCAACATTCGATTCATTTTCATACAGTTGTACGCGACATCTTTGGCGGCGTGGTTGCTATCGGTAACAGGGGAAGCACAATGCTTCCCAGGAGATTCGATGCAGGCCTGGTTCGAGGACATTCGTTACGCGCTGCGGCAGTTGCGGAGGAGCCCTGGATTCACGATCGTCGCGATCTTAACTCTTGCCCTGGGTTTGGGTGCCAACAGCGCGATTTTCAGTATGATCGACGCGGTTTTACTGCGCCCGCTTCCGTATCATGCTCCCAGCCGCCTGGTGGCGGTAAAGCCCACCGAACCCGGTCGGCGCGACGATGTTGGCGTGTCTTATCCCACGTTTCTGGATTGGAGATCGCGAAACGATGTTTTTGACGGTCTCTCCGTCTTTCGGCAAGACGACTTCACACTTACCGGACGAGGCGAGGCCGCGCATCTGACGGGCGCCGTGGTTTCAGCAAACCTATTTTCCGTGCTGGGCGTTCCTCCCGCCATGGGAAGAAATTTTATTCTCGACGAAGACAAGCCAAGCGGCACCGGCTTACCAATCATCGTGAGCCATAGCCTTTGGCAAAACCGATTGGGCTCCGACCCTAAGATTGTGGGCCAGACCCTCACTTTGGACGGGCAGACCTTTGCCGTCGTTGGCGTCATGCCGGCCGGGTTTCAATTTCCCGTGCAACGCACACCGGTTGAATTCTGGACCACGATTGCCCTCGACTCCCAGCCGGTGAACGGCTCTCCGCCAATGACCGCCCAGCGCGGAGCGTCGTACCTGAACGTGATCGGGCGCCTGAAGCCGCAGGTCACACTGCAAACGGCACAGACTGAAATGGCAGGCATTCAGACCGGCCTGAACCGGCAATATCCCGAACACAGGCCCAAAGGGATCAGCCTGGTGCGGGAAGCGGATGCGGTGGTGGGAGACATGCGCCTGGGTCTTTACATACTTCTCGGCGCCGTAGGATTAGTTCTGCTCATCGCCTGTGCGAATCTGTCGAATCTATTATTGGCCAGAGCCACGACCCGAAGTAAAGAAATCAGCGTGCGCACCGCATTAGGAGCGACGCGTTGGAGGATTGTGCGCCAATTGCTTGCAGAAAGCGTTTTGCTGGCTACTGCAGGCGCAGTTGCCGGCCTCGCATTATCCGCATGGGGAATCAAGTTTCTGACGGCATTGGCTCCGGCAGATCTGCCACGAATTACGGAGAGTGGCCTTAACCTCGAAGTGCTGATCTTCACCGCGCTGGTTGCGCTTTTCACCGGCATTCTATTTGGGCTGGTTCCCGCCCTTCAGGCCGCCAAGCCCGAGCTCGCTACCGCTCTCAAAGAAGGCGGCCGCAGCGGAACCGAGACTTTGGGACGCAGCCGTCTCCGGTCTGTGTTGATTGTCACCGAAACGGCTCTCGCAATCGTCCTGCTGGTCGGCGCTGGCCTATTGCTGCGCAGTCTTCTGGATTTGGGAAGAGTAGACCCCGGCTTTGCCAAGGACCACGTGATTACTTTCGGACTCGACCTGCCCGGCCGCTACGGTCATCCCGAAAGAGTCGCATTCTATCGCAGGCTGTTGGAGCAAATTCGAACGACTCCGGGCGTTCGTTCCGCCAGCGCGGCGTTTCCTCTTCCCATGTCTGCGAACGATGTCAACACCAGTTTCGAAGTCGAGGGGCGGCCGATGCGGCAGTCGGAACGTCCCGTTACCACCCTACACATCATTGATCGGGATTATTTCCACACCTTGGGAGTTCCCCTGTTAAGCGGTCGCCAGTTCCTCCCTCAGGATGATGCCAAAGGAGCAATGCCGGTCGTCATCGTCAGCCAGAGGCTCGCCAAACAGATCTTCCCGGGCGAAGATGCGGTCGGCCGGCGAATCAAACCGGGCATTTCCAGTGGCGATAGTGGAGAACCCATGCGATTGATCGTCGGCGTGGTGGGAGATGTAAAAGGGGAAGGCGTGGGTGCACCCGCGATTTTAGAATCCTATGTGCCTTATGCCCAATTGCCCTTTGCTCCAATGTCTGTCCTCGTGCGTACGCAAGTCCCTCCGGGAAGCATGGTGCCCACGCTGACGGGTGAGGTTCAGTCCCGGGACAGCACCCTGCCTCTTTTGCACGTAAAGACGATGGACGAATATGTCGACGATTCCATCGTGGGTACACGTTTTGAAGCATTCCTTCTCGGAGTTTTCGGGGTCCTGGCATTTTTGCTGACCGCAGTGGGCCTCTACGGAGTGATCTCGTACACGGTTGCCCAGCGCACGCGAGAGATGGGAATTCGGCTTGCATTGGGAGCGGACCGCAGCGCCATTCTGGCAATGGTAATCAAGAACGGAACGCTTCTAGCCGGCGCAGGAGTGGTCATTGGCCTGGCCGCTGCGTTTCTTCTGACCCGCCTCATGGCAAGTTTGCTGTTTGGCGTAGGGCCCAAGGATCCAATCACTTTCTTCTGCGTGCCGGTCGTATTGATCACGGTCGCCATTCTTGCCAGCTACATTCCAGCACGCCGCGCGGCCAGAGTCGATCCCATGGTAGCCTTGCGCTACGAATGAGGAAAGACGGGTAAGAAGTCAGAAAGATGACTGGCATAACGCAAGACCTTCGTTTTGCAGTGCGGCAATTGCTCAAAAACCCTGGGTTTACCCTGGTGGCTGTGCTCACGCTGGCGCTGGGGATCGGCGCGAATACAGCAATCTTCAGCGTGGTTGAAGGGGTCTTGCTGGCCCCGCTGCATTACTTTGAGCCTGACCGCCTGGTCGCGGTGTGGGAAAACAATCCGCGGTTTCCGCGCGTCTGGGGCTCCTACCCGAATTTTCAGGATTGGCAACGCGGCGCGCGCTCATTTCAACAAATCGCGGCATTCAGGGAGCAAGGGATTGATCTCACCTCTCCGGGCGCGCCTGCGCATCTGATTGCTGGTCAAGTATCGACGGAGTTCTTCAGCACATTGGGCGTAAAGCTATCCCTTGGGCGGGAATTTGCGGCTGAGGAAAATCGTCGCGGTGGCGCGCCGTCCGTTGTGATTAGCAATCGCTTGTGGAAAGATCGGTTCGCCGCCAGCCCTGATGTGGGCGGCAAGCTCGTAACCCTGGACGGGGTGGATTATTCCATCGTAGGAGTTGCCCCACCGGGTTTTCGTCTCCAAGCCGACGCCGATGTTTACACGCCGCTCGGTCAGCTCGATCCCTTAATTCTCAATAATCGGGCGAGTCACGATGGCATCTTCACCGTCGCGCGCCTCAGACCTGGCGTGAGCGTATCGGAAGCTCAAGCAGAGATGAGTACGATCCAGAATCGACTGGATCACACCTATCCCGATGACAATCGGGATTTGGGAATTTATCTCGAGCCTCTGAAGCGGGTCATTGTCGGGAACACTGGCGAAACCCTTCTGCTGCTGTTGGGGGCCGTTGGTCTGGTCTTGCTAATCGCGTGTGCCAACGTTGCCAATCTCCTGTTGGCTCGTTCGGCGGCGCGCAATCGGGAGTTTGCTATTCGAGGGGCTCTCGGGGCCAATCGTTGGCGCGTGGGGCGGCAGGTATTGACGGAAAGCGTGCTTCTTTCGCTGACAGGGGCTGGTTTTGGGATTGTGATCGCAATTTGCGGAATACGATCCGCGCTGGCGGCGCTATCAGGAATCCTGCCTCGAAGCGAAAACGTAAGAGTGAATGCCCCGGTCCTGCTTTACACACTGGTCGTTGCGTCCATGGTGGGCATTCTGTTTGGCCTGGCACCTGTGCTCAAGAGCTGGAACGTCGATCCCCAAGCAGCCCTCAAGGAAGGCGGGCGCGGTTCGACCAGCTTCCATCGCCGTACGCAAAGCAGCTTTATTGTGATGCAAGTGGCCTTGACGCTGGTGCTGCTGGTTGGAGCGGGCCTGCTGTTGCGCACGATTCTTACCCTAGGGAACGTTGATCCCGGCTTCGCTACAAAGGATGTCATCACCTTTAAAGTGGGCGTTTCGCATTCGGTGACCTCGCCGTCCCTGGCAAAGACGGCTTCGAGCACTCGACTTGCTTATCAACAGCTGATCGAGCGGATTCGGCAGATTCCCGGCGTTCAGGCGGCGGATTTTACCACCAACGTTCCGCTCACTGGACAGGGCGGGACCTTGCCATTCTGGCTTGACTCGCGGAAGCCCGAATCGCTGCAGGGCGCTCCACGGTTCCAGTGGTTCATGACCGGACCCGATTACCTTCAAACGATGGGAATAACCCTGCTGCAAGGCCGCTTTCTAAGCGGGGAGGACACCATCCAATCTCCTTGCGTTGCTGTCATCGACAGCGTTTTCGCACAGAAGTATTTTCCCGGCGGTAAGCCTATCGGACACACCATCACGGCTGGATTCGCGGCGTTCGGCCCCTGCACAATTGTCGGCGTGGTAGCCCACGTGAAGGACGCGGGGCTGATTGAAGCCAGCCTGGAGAATCAAAGCCAGGCGTACTATTCGCTTTCTCAAGATCCGGATCAGTGGGTGCCGATCAATTACGCGGACGCGACCATTGTCGTTCGCACGCCGCTCGCGGCTGCGACTGTTATTCCGGCAATTAAAGCCTCGGTCTACCAGGCAGCAAGCGATCAGCCTATCTACAACGTCCAGACGATCGAGCAGATTGTCTCGGGTTCGATGACCGCGCAACGCTTCCCCATGATTCTGCTCGGGGCATTCGCCGTCCTGGCGTTGCTGCTGGCGTCTGTCGGTATCTACGGTTTGATTTCCTATTCCGTGACGCAGCGCGTCCAGGAGATTGGGGTCCGCATGGCGCTCGGTGCCGACAAGCGGAACATTCTCTACCTGGTCATTGGACAAGAGCTGAGACTGGCTCTGGTTGGGGTCGCGGTTGGGGCGGCTAGCGCCCTATTACTCACCCGAACCCTCTCCAGCTTGTCGCACTTACTCTACGGGGTGGGGCCGGGCGACCCGCTGACATTTGCGGCCGTTTCGATCGTTCTGCTTGGCGTGGCCGCTTTGGCTGGCTACATCCCTGCTCGCCGCGCAACCAAAGTCGATCCCATGGTGGCGCTGCGCTATGAGTGACGAAACCCTCCTCGCGATCCTGCGGTGATAACATTGCGCCAACTCTGCTACACTGGCACGTCTTTCTGCAAGGGAGGACTGTCATGGCCGAAAAGAGGCCCCAAACTTTTGCGAATCACGCTCGCTGGGATCCGCTGTTTCATTTCTACTTAGGGCCGATCTTCTTTTTGGCGCTGATTTTAACCCTGATCCATTTTTTCGCGCACATCACTCACGGCGACGTGCGCGATCATGTTCACGCCGTGCTGCTGATTTTGTTGGCCGTGGCCTTTCTGATTCTCGTGTTCAAGACGCGGCTGTACGCGCTGAAGGTACAGGATCGCATCATCCGCCTGGAAGAACAGTTGCGGCTGCAGCGGCTTCTCGAGGAGCCGCTGCGTTCCCGCATTCCTGAGCTGACCGAAAACCAGCTCTGCGGGCTACGGTTCGCCTCCGACGCCGAGATTCCGAGGCTGGTGGAGCGCACTCTGAACGAGAAGCTGTCGCGGGCTGACATCAAGAGAGCCATCCAGAACTGGCGTCCCGATTACTGGCGAGTGTGAAGGCGAGATCGGGCAGCAGCGAAGGCGTCAGCGTTTTCAGCCGGATTGCATGGAGGCCGCGACAACCGAGGCAGAAAACTCGTCATCCAAATTCAGAGGGTCTGGCGCAGGATCGGTAACGATTGGGACCGATGCCTAAAGTAACGCCGTCGGGGCTTTTTGGGCGTTGACCCAAGAAAGGGTACCGAGTACGATTTGGAAGGATTCACGGACAAGGGAGAAACACGTATCTCATAGAGAAATATGCGATTAACGAACCTCTATGTCCGTGCGGCTATTTTGATGACTCTGGCTCTGGCGGCCTGCGCGTGCCAGACGGCGCAAAAACCAGTTTCTCTTTTGCCGCCGGGAAAGGCCCCGGCTCTTCAGCCGGCCGCCTCTTCCGCTCAAGTTCCTACGAGCGTCTCGGCAACGGCTCCAGCCCAGGTGGACGAGGCTCAGCCTCAAAAGCCGGACCTCACCGAATCCGCTCCTGCGTCTGAGGCGACATTGAACCCGGCTGCAGCTGCGGTCGCCGATCTGATCGCGCGGGCCGAAAAGGAATACCAGGCGGGACTGGCGAATCATCAGGCGGGCAAGACCGATGATGCGAAGCAGAATTTCGACAACGCGCTCAACGCTCTGCTAAGCAGCAACCTTGACATCCGCTCCGATGATCGCCTGCAAGAGGAGTTCGACCGCATCGTCGCCGGCGTGAACCAACTTTATCCGGGCGGCACGGCGACCGACAGCGAGCCGCAGCAGAAGTCCGAGCCGGCGCCGATCGACGAGACGAACGGACTTACGCCCGCGCCCGATGCCGGCATCAAGGCCAAAGCCCAGGCCGAAATCAAGAACACTCGTTCGGACCTGCCGCTGATGATGACCGATCAGGTCGCCGGCTACATCACCTACTTCTCCGGCCGCGGACGCGGCGGCTTCGAGCGCGCCTTTGCCCGATCCGGCCGCTACCACGACATGATCGTGGCGACTTTGAAGCAGGAGGGTGTTCCCCAGGATCTGATCTATCTCGCGCAAGCTGAATCGGGTTTCCACCCGCTGGCGGTATCGCGGGCGGGCGCACGCGGCATCTGGCAGTTCATGGGAAGCCGCGCCCGAGGCTACGGTCTTTCGCACAGCATGTGGGTCGATGACCGTCAGGATCCGGAGAAATCGACCCGCGCCGCCGCCCACCACCTGAAAGATCTCTACAACCAGTTCGGCGACTGGTATCTCGCCATGGCCGCTTACAACTCCGGCCCCGGCACGGTTCAGGCTGCCGTAAAGCGCACGGGCTACGCCGATTTCTGGGAGCTCTATCGCCGCAACGTTCTACCCAAGGAAACGCGCAACTACGTTCCCATCATTCTGGCTGTGACGATTATGGCCAAGAATCCGTCGCAGTACGGGCTGGATGAAGTAGCGATGGAGCATCCGGCGGATTCCGACAGCGTGACCATCGGCTATCCGGTGGATCTGCGCCTGGTGGCAGAGTGCGTGGGATCAACCTCCAGTGAGTTGCAGGATTTGAATCCCAGCCTTTTGCGCCTGACCACACCGCGCGTAGGCCAATTCGAGCTGCATCTGCCCGCCGGGACCAGAGACCAATACGAGACCGCGATCGCCTCCATTCCTGCGGATATGCGGCTGTGGTGGCGCTATCACACGGTTCAATCGGGCGATACGTTGGCTTCACTCGCCCGGAATTATCACACCACACCAAGGTTGATCGAGACCGCCAACCACTTGGAAAGTACCGAACTGGAAGCGGATGCCAAGTTAGTGATCCCCGTCGCCCCTGGGAAACATCCGCTGAGCGACACCGCGACTTATGCTCGCCGTATCACCCGCTATCACGTCCGTTCGGGAGACACGGTCGAGAGCGTGGCCGACAATTTCGGCATTTCTCCGCTGATGCTGCGACGATGGAACGGCTTGCATGGCGATAGTCTCCGGGGACGGAGAGTGCTGGCGCTGCATCTGCCAATATCCCCGGGCGCGGCGGATGCCGAAGTGGTGTCCTCGCCCACGAAACCAAAACACCCGAAGGCGACGCAAACGGCCAGCGTGAAGCCGCCCGCTACTAAGTCGGCGGAAATCGAGCGCGAACCAACCGTACAGGCCGCAGTCGTTCATCACACAGTGAAGAGCGGCGAGACCCTTTATTCGATCGCCAATGCCTATAGAACTACAGTCGCCACCCTCAAGCGCGACAACCGCAACGTCGCCATCCTTCGTCCCGGCATGATCCTGATCGTGCAATCCTCCCGCTAACGATCTGTTACCAGATAAGCGCGCGGGTGCCCTGCGCTCCTTCCGAATCGCTCATTCCTCGAAGTCAAAGCCAAAAGCAAAATCAAAATCAAAATCAAAGTCAAAGTCAAAGTCAAAGTCACATTCCCCGCCTGTCGCAGAAGACGCGACAAGTGGGGCACTCCCCAAAATTAGAAATAGCCTGGTTCTTCCGAAATCGGGGTCTCAGGAGATGTTTTTTCATCCGCCGTTAATCTTCCTCTCACCTGCCATTGACTTGCCCCTGCTAGGTTTAGCAGCGTCTTTTAACTTCCAGGAGGAAATCCCATGAATCTCTCCCCCAGACTCCGCATCGGCACGCCCGTTCTCGCGCTTCTGCTGGCGGCTTCGGCGTTTGCCCAAGACTCCGGCTCCATCAAGCACGTACTACTCATCAGTATTGACGGCATGCATGCGCTGGATTTCATCAATTGCGGCAATGGAATCACAGGGCCCAACGGAGGGGCGCCTTATTGCCCCAACATGGCGGAACTCAAACCCAATGGCATCGACTATCTCTATGCGTATACTTCCCAGCCGTCCGACTCATTCCCCGGCTTAATGGCCCTTGTAAGCGGCGGTTCACCCAGGAGCGTGGGGGCCTTTTACGATGACGCCTACGACCGCTCCCTTGCTCCGCCCGCGCAAACCACCGGCGACGGCTTGGCCGCTGGCCCCTGCGTGCCCTACGGTGTGCCGACGGGAACCACGACCGAATACGATGAAGGAGTTGACATCAATCAGAGCCTGCTGAATGGCGGCGCTCCCGGCGCCGGCCTGGCCGAAGGTGGAATTCAATCGATTGATCCCAAACGGCTGGTACGCGATCCAGCCAACGGTTGCGCCCCGGTTTATCCCTGGAACTTTGTTCGGACCAATACCATTTTTGGCGTGGTGCATGCCGCCGGCCGATACACCGCCTGGTCGGATAAGCATCCGGCCTACTCTGCCGTTTCCGGTCCCGGCAACGGCAGCAACCTGGACGACTACTACTCCCCGGAGATCAATTCCGTTCCGGTCGCCCTGCCCGGTGTGAAGGCGGGAACCACCAGCTGCAGCCCTCTACCTGACCAGACTGCCGTGGCGTCATCGAATGCCTGGACTGACAGCTTCCAGAATATTCAGTGCTACGACACCCTGAAGGTCAATGCCATCCTGAATGAAATCGACGGTAAAACGCACAACGGCGCAGCGTCGGCCCCGGTACCCGCTGTGTTCGGGATGAATTTCCAGGCAGTGAGCGTGGGCCAGAAGTCAATCGAGAAGACGCTCAGTCCAACCGTAGTCGGCGGCTATCTGGACGCGCAGGGAACGCCAACCGCGTCGCTGCTTCGTGAGATCGAGTTCGTAGACCTGTCGATCGGCAGGATGATTGGCGAGTTGAAGAAAAACGGTTTGTATGATTCCACACTGATTGTGATTTCCGCTAAGCACGGCCAGAGCCCCATCGATTCCTCTCGCTACCTGGGCATCTCGACGATTCCTGGCGATCCAATCACAACGTCGCCCGCCACCATCGCCGCCAACGCCGGCTGCTTGCCTTACTCCGAGTCCCCCCTTAATCCTACCGGCCTTGGACCCACCGAAGATGACGTCTCTCTGGTTTGGCTTAACGGCAGCTGCACCACGGAAAGCGTGGTAGAAATGCTCGAGACGCAATCGCCCTCGACCAACAACATCGCAGGTATTGGCGAGATTTTCTGGGGAAGAGGTATTACGCAACTTTTCAACGCCCCCGGACTGCCGCCGGATGGCGACCCGCGCACTCCAGACATCCTGGTTACGCCGCACATCGGCGTCACCTATTCAGGCAGTGGCAAGAAGCTGGCGGAACATGGCGGATTCGCCCACGACGACACCAATGTGATGATGTTGCTGTCGAATCCTCGTTTGCGGTCCAGCAGCGTAACCATTCCGGTCACAACCATGCAGATTGCTCCGACCATCCTCAAAGCCTTGGGCCTCAACCCGAGTGCCCTGGAGTCGGTTCGCGAGGAAGGCACCGAAGTGCTTCCGAAGTCGTTCTAGCCGAACGTCAACTGCGAATTGCCGTCATAGTCGGCAAGCGCTTGCAGCGAGAAGAGCACGGCATTCCTGCCGCGCTCTTTCGAGGCTGACCCTGGAGGCTAGCCTTCGAAGCAAACCTTCGAGGCAAACATTCAAGGCTCAACACTCTCAACTTTTCTCACGGAGGTTTCAATGAAGGCGAATCGGTTCGTGCTGGCTGCGGCTGTGGCGGCGATTACGGTCGTATCTTCGAGCTATCTAATCGCTGCTGAAACAAAAACTGTCGGTTCAGGAAAGATCAAACATGTCCTGCTGTTGAGTATTGATGGCATGCACGCGGTCGATTTTTATAATTGCTCGAATGGAATTGCGGGCGTAAACGACGGGAACCCGTTTTGCCCGAATATGACTGCCTTGAGCCAGAGCGGGATCAATTATGTGAACACCGAATCCTCAAAACCTTCGGACTCTTTTCCCGGGATGGCGGCGCTGGCGTCGGGCGGCACGCCAAAAACGACTGGCCTTTATTATGACGTTGCCTATGATCGGTCGCTCGATGCCCCGGCAGTAACCACGGGCACGGGGCTGGCTGCGGGGCCGTGTACGCCCTATGGGACACCGACCGGAACAACCACCGATAACGACCAAGGGGTCGACCTGGACGACACCAAACTGAACGGCGGTGCGCCGGGGGCTGGGCTCACCGAGGCCGGAATCGCCTCCATCGACCCGAAGAAGCTGGCGCGAGACCCGCAGGCGGGATGCGCGCCGGTATGGCCGTGGAACTTCATTCGCACGAACACGCTGTTTGGTGTGATCCATGCCGCGGGTGGGTACACGGCGTGGATCGATAAGCACCCCTCGTACTCGTTTGTGGGTGGGCCGGGCGGCACGGGGTTGGACGATTATTATTCACCAGAGGTCAGCTCAACTGTGGTGCCGCTGCCCGGAGTAAAAACCCTGCAGGGCACGTCATGCGATCCAATTCGCGACACGCTTGGTTTGTCCGCCTGGAACGCCAGCTTCGAAAACATCCAGTGCTACGACGCGATCAAGGTCTACGCATTGCTGAACCAGATTGCGGGCAAGACGCACTCCGGCAAGCCGGCAGTCGTGCCGGCGGTCTTCGGCATGAATTTCCAATCGGTATATGTCGGACAGTCCGTGAATGAGGCGGGCGTGGCCGCGGGCGGTTACCGGAATGCGGCAGCCCTGCCCAGCGGGGAATTGGTGCAAGAGATCGAGTACGTCGATACCTCGATCGGCGAGATCGTGAACGCTCTCAAAAACGCTGGCATTTATGACGACACCCTGCTCATCATTACGGCAAAGCACGGGGAATCTCCCATCGACCCGACCCGCTATGTGGCAGACGGCACCCATACGCCGGCAACGCTGCTGGGCAGCCTGATCCCGTTCTCGGAATCACCCCTGAACGCAACCGGCATCGGCGCGACCGAAGACGACGTGTCTGTGCTTTGGCTGAAAAAGGGTGTGAGCGTGCCTGGGGCTGTAAAAATGCTGGAGAACCAGGCGGCAGCGATTGGGCTAGGGGAGATTTATTATGGGCCGTCGCTGGCCCTGAACTACAACCTGGGGGGACTTGATCCCGGTCAGGATCCGCGTTCCCCCGACATTATCGTGACCCCGAACGTAGGCGTAACCTATTCCGGCAGTACGGCGATGATAGGCGATCACGGCGGCTTCGCGCATGACGATACCAATGTCATGCTGCTGGTCGCGAATCCAAGCTTTACGGCCCGCACGGTCGCGACCATAACAGCCACCAGGCAAGTCGCTCCGACGATCGTAAAGGTGCTAGGTCTAAATCCGTCGGAGCTGGACGCGGTACGAGCCGAAGGGACGCAGGTGCTGTCCGAGGTTCTGGGACAGCTGGCAAAGTAGTCGGGAGCTGGATCGGTTTGCGCGAAGAAGGGGCCCGAAGAGGCCCCTCTTCGTCCTAAGGGAATGGCTGCGACCCCCTGCCTTGCGTATTTCGGTACGCAACTATCATGATGAGTTGACATGACTCGTTCCCATGATTGGTTGACCCGACCCGCGCTTCGGCTTCGCTTTTGCGATTCCTCTTCCCATACCCCACCCGGCTGTGATAACCAGATAGTCGGTGATTAGTCTTCGCAGTCCTTGCAGCCTACACGGAATATCGTGCTATAATCGCGCGCCGTTCCAGCAGAAGTTTCCGGTGGTCTTTTAAATTCTTCGTGCCCGCAGCCGGGCAGCCCGATCCGCACCCGGCCGCCACTGAAATCAGGAGGAGCAATGACGTTCAACGATCCGACGCTGTACGCACGTGATGAAGAAGAAGAATTCGGCGACAGCGGGGCTTACAGCGAGTCGCTGGAAGAAGATTTCGAAGAAGAAGAGGAGGAAGAAGAATCCGGCACGCCGTCTCCCGAACCGAGCGAGCCGGCATCCATCGCCCCTCCTCCGCCTCCCGCGCCTAAACACAAGCCCGCGCCGGCTGCCCCCAGTGGTGGTGGAGGCGGCGGCAAGCCCCCAGCGAAAAAGAAAGCCGCCAAGAAACCGGCTCCCAAAAAAGCGGCGAAGAAAGCTGCGAAGCCGGCGAAGAAGAAGGCCGCTAAGAAGGCTGCGAAGAAAAAAGCAGCGAAGCGACCGGCGAAAAAGGCGGCGAAAAAAGGCAAGAAGCGACGATAGCTGGGCCGAGAAAGCTCGCAAATGCGTTCGCTTTAGGAAAAACCGTGCCCTCAGGGCGCGGTTTTTCTTGCCTCAGGGAATCCTCCGAGGTGCGATCCCAACCGTCAAGGTTGGCTCGCATTTTGCGCTGAGGATGGCGTTATCTGCCGGTAAAAGCCACCGCCTAACACCCTGAGGTCGGAAAGCAACTGAGTTCGGCCCGGGGCAAAATCTGGGCTTGGCTGCCAACCGGCTATTCCACTTGATACTGTGCCGCTTCAATTTTTTCGCTCAGCGCTGGCAGTACTTGTTCTCCGCTCCTGCAGGTCACGGATTCAACTTTTCCCGGCGCAAACAGAATGGCAAATTCCGCCCGCCCCGAAAGGGTTGGGCGGTTTGCCAAATTTGATTGTCCGGATCTGGAGGCGTTGCGCGGTCCAAAGTGAGCAGAGTTTTCGACAGCATGTTCCTACCATCTCGAGGGGGCGGCCGCGGGATAGCTGGCCCGAAACGTTACGATACCTTACTTCTTCGCGGCCACTGCGCCCAAGCATTTTCCGTACAACTCGAGCAAGTGGGCGGCATAGTCTTCCGGCTTGGCAGCAGAACCGGTGCCCTGAAATCCTACGCCCGAGGAGGCGGTTCGACCGTATCCCGTCGTCATGGCGATGAATTTCATCAGATCGAGTGCGATATCTTCATTGCGGCGTGCGTGGCCCGAGCCTGTTGCGGCAACTTCTTCCATGAATCCCTCTCCTCTTCCGGAAAGAATAGGTATTTCTTCTTCGTCTTCGAAATCCTGCATGGTGCAAAGAACTCCGCCAGCGATGATAGCAGGGTCGGCTGTGCGTTGGCGGAGCGGCCTTGGCGCCGAGGTTCAACGGATGAGATCCGCAGACAGCGTCTGATCTGTGGTGCTACGCCGGTCCATGCCTTTCCGCCAGCGAACGCACTCGCTTACCGGAAATCGTTCTATGAATCGCCAAAGCCGGGCCGATTACGCAGAAAAGCCAGCCCGCCCACTCCGGATGCTTGAACGCCACGGCTAGCGAGCTGAGTCCCACCGAGGTGAGGATGGCATTTTCCCAGATCGAGGCGCGAGTTTGCTCAACTTCTACCGCATTCAGCCCAAGTTTCTGGCGCATCCGATAGGCGTGAACGTACATCAGGACGAACAACAGGAAGACGGAGGCGAACCCGAGGGCATAAATCCTCATCAGCACCGACGCTTCGTGCCAACTGACAATGGCATGCGACTGGTCGCCGGTCAGCTGCGAGAATAACAGCGCGAAAACGAATTTCAACGGATAGACATACAACAACACCAGAAACAACAAAACCATATTCAGAAAAACTGCGTACGCGTCTTCCAAGCCATACCGGCGCGAGAATTTGTAGTGTGCCAGCCAGATCATGACCAGTTGCGAGAAGCAGACCGCGAATGGAAGAAAGCCGCGCATGTCCTCCATGAGTGCTGCGTAGGTGTTTGGCACCTCCAGCGAAACCACTAACAAAGTGAGAGCAAATCCGAAGACCACGTCGCAAAAGGCCTCCAGCCGCGTTATTTCACCGCTCCGCCAAGGGAAATACTTTTCCGGGAACAAATTCTGTCTGTGCTCCGAGGGAAAATGTGCGGGAGAGTCGTGATCGCGTCCGCCGGCCAGCGTTGCGGGGGATTGTGAAGTAGTGTACGCCGGCACAGAAGGATGTCCATGCGAGGCATGTTCTTTGCGCCGATGGTTCATGGGCTAGAATTGTCAGGTTTCACGCACTGGTTGGCAATAGAAAACGACTCATCGGTCCGAGGAATGAATTCTTTGATGGCGTCCGATGCGAATGATCCGTCGGGCCTCGCGCAGCTCAATTATCGCCTCGCTTCCGTCATCAATCCCATGAGATTCGCTTCCGAGTCGCGGAAGAAAACCATCCACAAATCATGATCGGGCATTCTCGCGATTACGTGCGGCTCGTCTTCGAACTGAACGCCGTTTTCTTTCATTCGGGTGTGCGCTGCCTGAATGTCGGGCACGGCGAAATAAAGAACTGAGCTCGGATGATCGAACTCGGGCTTCTCCGGCAGGGTGAGCATGAGGCGCACCCCGCCGCAATCGAAGAAGGCGAGCCCCGGAGGCGCTTTAAATAGCAGCTTGAGCCCCATTTTGTCTTGATAAAAGGCGGTAGCGCGCTCCAGGTCGTGCGCGTTGATGGCAATCTGTCCGATGTGTGAGATTCCGATTCCGGTTGCGGTTATACTCATGGTTTGACCTCCCGCAGTGATTTAATTAGCATAGCTAACTATATTTCATTGTCTTCGTCAAGCGAAAACTCAGGCGAGCGAGAGACCGAGTGCACGGGCCAAAGCCGTTTCCACATTCCGAAAACGGGGCCGACGTAGAGGTGGTAGAAGTTAAGGTCGGAGGCCAGGCCGAAGCCAAACTTGGGGCTGAGGTCCTCGCCATTGCCGATCGGCTGCATTCCACAGCCATTCACCTGCTACGTCGTCTGCGCAAGCAGGACATCGCGGCCGGCGAAGGGCCGGCTCGCTTGTCGGCGCTGTCTGTGCTGGTTTTCGGTGGTCCCAAGACCCTGGGGGAGCTCGCCGCCGCGGAGCAGGTCAAGCCTCCTACCATGAGCCGGATGGTGGCCGGCCTGGAACGCAGCCGCCTGATCGAAATCACCGCGGACCGCCGGGACGCGCGGCGCAAACGTATTCGGGCTACCGCCAAAGGCACCCGCCTGCTTCAGAAAGCGCGACAGTTGCGCATCGCATATCTGGCGGCTCATCTGGACACGCTCGATGCCGGAGAGCTCTTCAAACTTGACGAAGCCGTGGAAATTCTCAACCGCTTGCTCGAAGGCTGGCTCTGATTTCACTTCGGCGGTAATCGCAGGCGGGTACGATCGTCATAGGAGACAGGGCCCGCGCAATCCCTCGAACTTGGCTGAGACCTGGGAACTGGCGGGGCGGGCGCGCAGTCCTGTCGCAGGTTGAAACATCATGGTGGGGGGAGCGTTCAGGTCAGCCTGAGCCTGGAGGTGGCGACCGGCGAGACTGCCGGCGACATTGAGAAATTGCTGAACGCGGCTGAGACTGCGCTTGATCGGGCCAAGAATGGCGGGCGCAACCGCGTCGAACCCAGCATCGGGAGGCGCCGCCACAGTAGGCCAAGGCCGGTCGAATATCCGGTCCGCGGCTTCTGGCTCTAGGGCTTGGCGGTTATCGAAGAAGGTTGTTGCCTTTCGTTTCCCGCGCCTCCAACGCGCGAAGAATTTCCTTTCGATTTATCCCTTGACGCGCTTTCCTGAAACAGGTTCTTTTCCCCGACACCGCATCGTCGCGCTCTCACCGTCCGCCACTCGACGGAACCATTTTGTGTGGGGCGGGTCGTAAAACCGTCGCGTCCGCTGCGGCAGGCTGGAAATGCCGCCGGGCAGCCGCCGGAACAGCGGGCGCTACCGTAGATGAGCCGGGAAAATCACTGAGACGGCAACCCAGACCAACGAATCGCCAACTTAATTCGGTAGGTGGAGTTGAGCTTTCTAGCTCAGACGAATGGCATTTGAACTGCTAGTTTTGAACTGTGGTCGTAACCGACTCGTGCCGAAACGCTGGAAAGTGGCATTCCGGCCCGGGGAATTGCGCTTATTATGAAACGAATTGCACCCATCCGGGTCGTTTGTTTTTGCTTGTTGGCGGCTTGCGAAGCACTATGTCAGAGCGGGCGTCCCAAGGTTGGGGTGCCTCATGGCCAGCAGCTGCGAAGCGCAGGCGAGCACCGCCAGGGGAAAGTGTTCCGGTCACTGCCCGATGCGCCCTCGGCACGGGTTCTAAACTCGGCCACCAAGTTTCAAAGGCTCGCGGATCAGGCGCGCCTGTTCTCAACGATTGGCCCGGCGGCAATCAATACGGGCGTACTGCACGAAACACAGCCGGGAATCATCCTTCCGGAAGCACCGAGCGCAATCATGCTCTACAAAACCGTTCCGCGCGAAACCGGGGCTGACGTTTTCTTGCGGAAATATCTGAATTCGTCGGTGCTGAATCGGAGTCCGCGCTATCAGCCGTCGTCCAGCGAAAGGGTGATGGAGCGAGCGACGGATGCCGCCTCGAGAATTTTTGTCATGCGGGATGAAACGGGGAAGCGCAAGCTGAACACTCCGTATTTCCTTAGAGTACTGACTTCGGTCGCTGCCGACAGTGCCTCGCGACGCTATCGGGCGCACTCCGGTACGGCGCCACTCAGCGATTTCGGTTCCACGATTGGTAATGATGCGGGGATGAACCTGCTCCACGAGTTTGGGCCTGGCATCCGGCAAGCGATGACTAGCCATATGCCGGCATTCCTATCCCGAATCGGGGAACGTATGAGCCGCCAGGATAATCTGAGCCCGGCCGGTTCGGCCGCCAGATAATACCCTCTCGCTTGGTCGAGGAAGTGTCTACCCAAAGGACCCCGTCCTCGGCCTCCGCCGGATTCCACCTTGGCCTTGCGAAGCGTAAATTAATCAGGAGGTGCAATTCATGCTTGCGAAATTCATGCGCTCGAAATCCATGCGCTCGAAATCAATGCTTCACTCGGACCGGGGACATCCCGCTGGTTCGCCAGTTGATCTTGTCTTCGGGTCGGTGGGAGCAGCCATCGCGCTGGTCCTGCTGACGGGCACTTTCGCTCTAGGACAAAGTAATAAGCCTCAATCTCAGAACAAGCCGGTCGGCGGTGGAGCTGTCGCTCGCGGAAAATATATTGTGGAAAGCGTGGCCATGTGCGGACAATGCCACACACCGCACGATACCGATGGAAGTCCCGAGCGGGCTCGATGGTTGCAGGGCGCGCCTGTCCCTTGGCAACCGACCAAGCCCGACTCCAACTGGCCGATCAGTGCGCCGCGTATTGGACGGACTCCGTTGCCCGCCAGCGATGAGGACATGATCAAACTATTGACGACTGGCGTCTGGACCACCGGGAGTCAGCTCCGTGCTCCGATGCCTCAGTTTCGAATGGACCGGGGAGACGCCGAAGCGGTGGTTGCTTATCTAAAGTCTTTGACGGCGCAACAATAATCCGCCGGGAAAGTATTGCGCCGTCAATCCGTCGCCAAGCTCTGCAACCCAATCTGCCCCTCTTGTGGCGTGCCGGCCTCTCCCACCCAAATGATCAGAAAGCGCGCATCGCAACCGTCGGACACCAGATTCACCACTTCGCCGGCTTTCAGTCGGAATGCAACGCCGCCGATACGGGCTCCGCGATGGCTGACATCGATTAAGTGAGTCGTCTGCGGAAAGGATTCCTGGTGATCAGTGGGCGGATAGTCAGGGGAGCCGTGGTCGCTGGTTTGGTGGTCATGGTTCGGATGGACATGGTTCGGATGCACATGGTTCGGATGCACATGGTTCGGATGGACATGGTTCTGATCGTCATGGGCGCGCATCTGAACGGGCAGGGTCACCGAGATCCTTGGTTCCCGGCGATGATACGCGAAAGGTTCGCTCAGGCCGAGTTCCGGCGCGTCTTCGGGGGAAACTGCCAACTGGTGCTTTTCGAGTTCGAGAAGAAATTGCCCTTTGGTTAGAGAGGCTCCGGTACGAAACAATTCCAGCAGAGGATCGGCTTCCGCGTCGCTCTTCGGAGGTTGTGCCGCTCCCGATGAAGGGGTGGCATCGTGGTCCCAATCGATTCCTTCGGGCTCGACCAGCACGTCGGAAACGGTGTCCGGAGTGGCATACATTTGCTGGATTACTTCTTGCAATCGCTGCCGGTTTTCAAGCGTCCGGGGCAGAAACTCGATTCCCATACCGAGTTCGGGATCCATAAATTGTACTTTTCCCTGCGTCTTTACTGAACCATCGGCGGTCTGGAGCAGTAGTTCTACGCGCGTCTGCGGAGGAAAGGGGGACTGGGTTCGCAAGAAGCATCCCGCAGAACTGAGCCCCGCAAGGCTGCAGCGGATGGGCGGGTCGTGCTTCTCTCCCGACTGCAAATGTAACCATTCTTTCAAGCCTTGGTGGGAGGCGTCGGAGAGTGTCGCGAACTGGATGCCGGCATGATGGCGCGAATCTTGCCAGGCAATCGTCCCCCTGGCTTCGATTACTGTCGCGGTGTCGGGTAAGGCAAAGCTGAATGCGATGGGGCCGATTCTCCTGCCTGGTGCTCCGGAGAATCGGACTGCCATTCCGCCCTCGCTCAAGCTGGAGATGGAGACCTGCTCACCCTCTCCGTTCTGGAATCGAAAATATGCGGCGATGTTCACTGGCAGCCGAACGGACCGGCGGCGCTCTCGTTTCATCAGAGCGCGTGCAGCTCGAAAACTCGACTTCGCCTTTTCGGTCGAGATGGGCTTGAAGATAACAAAGTTCGCGCCCAGCTGGAAGGCAGCCTGCAAATTGGTGCGGGCTTCGATGATCGCGATTGCCATGGATTTACTGTTGCGCTGTCCGGAGCGCATGCTTTTCAGCAGCCCGAAACTGTGCTCGTCTTTGCAGTCAATGATGACCGCCCCGAAGGTGCGGTGGGCCAACTCTTTGGCTGCGCTCACGTCGTCCGCGCAGTGCTCGACGTCAATTTCTAATTCGCCGAGGACGCTGCGCAGCACGCGCAAGGATCGGTCGTCGGAGCAGATTAACAGCGACGTTAAACCCATGACACTCTAATGATACGGAAACGTAACCCCATCCAAAGGTTACGGAGGTAACGCCAAATTAAAGTGTTGGTAGTTGCGCTGTGCGCGAATCGGTTGCCAAGCTGAGCCACCTGCGGCGGGCCCGATGTGTACGCCACAGTCCCGCGGTACTGATGCGAACAAATTGACAGACTCTTGACAGAAGCATGACACGAAGCAAGTGCGAACTGCCTACCTTCATCGTGCGGTGGATTCATCGTCAGGTGTCGGATCACCGACAATCGTTTCTGAAAAGACTGGAGTCAAGATCATGACAAAAGAAAACCTCGCCCCTACTGCTTCGCCCGAAACAACTGCGTCTCTATCCGAGTCTGCATCTAAGAACGGTCTCAAGCGTCGTTCCTTCCTCAAAGGCCTGGGCGTAGCTGGAGCAGCTCTGACCGGCGGTTCATTGCTCGCAGCCGCATCTGAAACCGCCCAGACAACAGGCATTGTTACCTCCGGCGATGTGGCCCTTCTGCGGTTTGTAGCCGCGGCTGAACTCATCGAGGCCGACATGTGGCAGCAATATGCGGAGCTTGGTGGTCTCACCCCTGGCCAACTCCCAGTGGAGACAGCCCCGTTCACACCGATGAACAGTTATCAGGCAGCCTTCATGAACCTCGATCCCGATGGCCCGCAGTACATCTCCAGCAACACGAACGATGAGCTGACCCATGCGGAATTTCTGAACGCGTATCTGATCTCGCTCGGCGCCGAGCCCGTGGATTTTGATGCCTTCCGTACTTTGCCCAGCAGCCAGGCGACCGGCGCCCAGCAAATCGGCCGGCTTACCAATCTGATGAACCTCACCGTTGACACGAGTTGGTATACCCGCTATCGCAGTACCAAGAATCCAGACTTTGGCGCCACTTTCCCGCAAGCCATCGACCTAGTGAAAGTAACCGGCATTCCCCGAACCGACGAGGATTTCAAGCCGAAGCATCACATTCAGGCAATTGCCAATACGGCGGCTTTCCACTTTGGAACCATTGAGCAAGGAGGCAGCACGCTTTACTCCGCTTTCGTTCAGAAGGCCACGAATTTGGAGGTTCTCCGGATTCTGGTCAGCATTGGAGGAGACGAAGTAGCTCACTTCCTGGAGTGGGTGGATTTTGCGGGCAATGGCGTACAGCCGCCAATCGCTCCGTTCACCGACCCTATCACCGGGCTTACCTTCCCGAACTTCGATAAAACGGTGAACCCAGCGTTGCAAACCAACCTGATCTTCCCCGTCCCCTGCGAATTCATCAGCCCAGATCTGCCTGTTTGCGCTGTCATTCGCCCCACGAATCCAAAAGGAATTG
>Ga0209420_1000347_pt1 | contig 25795 bp, 18 predicted proteins | sample BlaSpr_A8_OM1_O1_FD_187972 | JGI IMG/M metagenome (GOLD analysis project Ga0209420, IMG submission 187972) | Forest soil microbial communities from Thunder Bay, Ontario, Canada - Black Spruce, Ontario site 2_A8_OM1_O1 (SPAdes) (version 2) | ecosystem: Environmental > Terrestrial > Soil > Boreal...
ATTGGGACTACACCAACCAAGGTGATCAACCCGCAGAAAATCCGCCCCCGCTGAACGGATTCGTTTACACGGCCGCGTATGACGCTTACTCGCAATCGCCTCCGTTGATGGATGTCAACGGCGTGCGAGCTATGGGTTATTTTGACTGGACGGACCTGAATTACTACTACTTCATGGCCTCCAATTTTGGGACGTCGGACTACTGGTTTGCTCCGCTGATGGATCGAACCCAGCTCAACCGCATGTACATGCTGGCTGCAACGTCCCAAGGCCTCGCCTATCCCATCGGCCAAGGGAACAATAACGGGCAGCAGCTCACCGCCACCACGATTTTTGAGGCGCTGCAGAATGCGGGCGTCACGTGGAAGATTTACGTCAACTCTGAGGCCATCGTCGATAAGAACGGCACTGCCTGTAACAACGATCTTACCGATGAGAACGCCGAATGCCTGATCCAAAGTTCCTACATCAACATGTTCCAGTACGAAAATACCATAATCAATAGCGCTGGCCAGAATCCGGATTTGCTGCAAAACATAGTCCCGGTGACGCAATTTGCGGTCGACGCAGCGAATGGAACATTGCCCCAGTTCGCGCTCATTGAGCCGGCCTCCGCCGCTTCACTCGATGAGCATCCCAACGATATCGATACCTCTACCCCAGCGGATGTCCAGGCTGGAGCCAATTACGCGGCCAGTCTGATCAACACCCTCATGACTAGCCCTAGTTGGACGGATTCGGCCCTGATTTTCACCTATGACGAATGGGGTGGTCTTTACGACCACGTGCCGCCACAACCAGCGACGCCCCCCGGCGACGTTCTCTCGCCCACCGATCTGCTGCCCGGCGACATTTGCGACAAACCCGGCCAGGACCTTGGGCTAGGAACTTGTGATTTCTCATGGACCGGCTATCGGATACCGCTGATCGTGATTTCGCCTTATTCGGTGAAGAACTTCGTCTCTCACACTGTGCGCGACACCACAGCGGTGCTCAAAATGGTTGAAACCCGCTTCGGCCTAACCTCGCTCACCGCACGCGACGCCTCTCAAATGGATATGAGCGAGTTTTTTGATTTTGTGAACAAGCCTTGGGCCGTTCCTCCAACGCCGCCCCCTCAAGTAACCAACGGTGAGTGCAGTCTCGTTCCACCGCCGAGTTGGAACGATCCCCCCGCTTTGGTAGTCACAATTGCGGGTGTTACAGGCTCCGGAACGGTCGCCGGCAATCCTGGTAACATCACCGAGTGCAAGCCCGGCGGGGACGGATGTTTTGGCTCATTTGCCTATGACACCGAAGTGACCCTTACCGCAACACCGAACAGCGGGTACACTTTTACGGAATGGAGTGGCGCGGGTTGCAGCGGTACTGCCACTTGTTCAATCACGGTCACCTCGAACACGTCGGTGACTGCGACGTTCACGCAGTAACAGGCCGCGTCCGCTCAATGCGATAATGGACTCGTGAGAATGCAGCGGGTGTTGGTGCTGTGGTTTGTGTTCTTTGCGGCCTCCTGCTGCCTGGCGGCGACTCGGCGCTACTACATCGCCGCCGAAGACGTTACCTGGAATTACGCCCCCAGCGGCCACGATCTGCTTACTGCCGCGCCCATCCGGCAACCCTGGCTGAAGCTGCAATGGGCGAAGACCCGCTTCGTCGAATACACGGACGGTACCTTCACCACTCCGAAGACGCAACCCGAATGGCTGGGTATTCTCGGTCCCGTGATTCGTGCCGAAGTCGGGGATGAAGTGGTTGTGGATTTTCTGAATCGCAGCCACCGCGGTCACGATATGCATCCTCACGGCTTGCGTTACGACAAGATCAACGAAGGGTCTTTATATCTACCGGTGGCTAAAGGAGGCTTTGTCGCCCCCGGCGCCCGATATACGTATCACTGGTTTGCCAATGCGGCCAGCGGTCCGGGGCCGGGGCAGCCGAGCTCGATTGTGTGGTGGTATCACGCACACGTGGAGGCGGCCATCGAGATCAACGCCGGTCTGCTTGGGCCGATCATCGTTACCGCCAAAGGTAAAGCGAAGCCCGACGGATCTCCCAAAGATGTCGACCGGGAATTTGTCACTTCCTTCATGATCTTCGACGAAATGGGCGGCAAACCTGCCGGCCTGTTTTATGCCATCAACGGTTTCATCTTCGGCAATCTTCCCGGCTTGACGATGAAGCAGGGCGAGAAAGTGCGCTGGTATTTGCTAGGAATGGGAAACGAGATCGACCTTCACACTCCGCACTGGCACGGCGAGACTGTCACCGAAGGCGGCAGGAACACCGATGTGATAGAACTGCTTCCTGGAAGTATGAAGACGGTTGACATGACCGCAGACAATCCCGGAACCTGGATGTTTCACTGCCACGTGGAAGATCATATGGAGTCTGGGATGATGGCGATCTATACCATCTACGCACCGCCCACACGCGACTGCCCGCTGGCGTTTATCGGAGGAGATTTCTGGAAGGATCCGGAGAAGTTCACGCTGACAGTGAAGAACACCGGCGGCAAAACGATTACAGGTTTGCGGCTCACTCCCGAGATGTTTCTGGCGCCCCAGGATTTACGGCGGCCGTTCAACTCCGAGTGGTCATCGGCGAATGCCATTTTGCCGGGCCAGGAGCAAACTCTTGAAAAGCCCGGCATCCGTGCCGATAGCGCCCGGTCCGTTCTGGGCTGGGTCTTTTTCCCAACTTTAGTGAAATATCAGGACGGATCGAGTTGGCGCTCTCAAAGCGAGGGCGAATGTTTTGTTGTGATATGGCGTGACCAACAGCATCCTGATATCCCCGCCTTGCCCCCCAGGCAGATCGAAATGAATGCTGATTAGCTTGGGGGTTCAAAGCGTTTTCATGCACAGCGCCTTCCTAGAAGCATTGGAGGTTGGGAGTCAGCTGTCCCGGCATTCGATTGTCAGTTGTTGATGTATGGTTCAGCACCCAGTCGGCATCCATCTTTATTTCCGCGCGGGTGGAGTTGATGGAGTAACGCCACCGGCCCCATCCGTAGGGATGCCTTGTGCCCACCGATATTTGTGACGACCCCGGACAGATCGGAACCGGCACCTGCGATTCCACATACACCGGATTTCATCTGTCACTCATTGTGATCTCGCCGTTTTCCCAGAAGAATCTTGTCTCTCATCAGGCACGCGACTACACGGCAGCGCTGAAGCTGCTCGTAACTCGCTTCAACCTCCCCGCTGACCCAGCGTGATGCTGTTCAAATCGATAGGAGTGAGTTCTTGATTGTCTAAACCCGCCCTGGGCTACGCCACCAACGCCGCCGGCTCAAGTCACGGACGGCCAGTGCACCCTAAACCCTCCCACGCCCGGATCGCGATCTGGTCGGCTCCAACCTTCACCATGTCACTCGCTCTCACGCCCCTTCCAACCTCGCCGTTAGAGCCTATTCACGACCCGGAAGAACGGCCAAGCGTAAGTACACTCGCAGGTCTTAATACTGTCCCGGCCCTTTGGTTATCTGTGTTGCTCGTAACCCTCTCGATAGATTTGCTGAAGAGGCTCCTTTTGAGCGGTCATCCAGGCACCCCTTTCGGGAGGTTAATCGATGTCTTGGCGTCTACCCAGATCGGCGGGAAAAAAGCACTCGAATCACGCTATTTTCCTTCACGGTGCCGCTCTGATCGCCATCCTCTTTTGGCTTCTCTTATTCGCCGCGTGTTCTGGTATTTCCGTGCCCGGCAATACCACCACTACCACGGCAACCAATCCCACTCCTAGCCTCACGCTTTCCTCAACCCTTCCGTCCGCCACTCTGGGCTCGACATACATGGGCACCCTCAACGTAAGTGGAGGCACCCCACCCTACGTTTTTTCCCTGGCCACCGGTCCACTACCCGCAGGACTTACCCTCGGTGCCGCCAACGGAACCATCTCCGGGACACCCACCGCAGCTGGAAGTTTCAGCTTTGCCATCTCGGTGTCGGATGCCAAGCAACTATCCAAGCAGCAATCCTTACAAATAACCGTCGCCAGCGCTCCCGTCGCGAACCCGGGGAATTCATTCTCAAAGCTTCAGCAAAGCGGCGGATGGGGAGCTTATGGACTGACCCCACCAAGCTATGCGACCTGTTCGCCCTCACCCTGCGACGCCATCGTTTATTCGATGTCTCAGAGCATGAAGTCTCCCTCGATGAGCGGAGATTCTACGCAATTTAGTCTTGCCGGAACTACGGTTTATGCCGACGCCCTGTTTAACAATCACCTGATCGGTGACTTCTCCTCGCAAGGGATGCCCGACTCCAGCCACACCTTAGTTCCCACGTACCACAACTTCACCTACGATGTGTATTTCTATACAACCAACCTCGAACTTTCGCAGGCGCTTGAGTTTGACATTAACCAGTTCTTCGACAATCTGGCCTTCACCTGGGGCCACGAGTGCCGTATTGCAGGCGGCAATGAATGGGACACCTGGGACAACGTCAATCAGCATTGGGTTCCCACGGGAGTTTCTTGCTACCCGAACAACAATTCATGGAACCATCTGACCATTCAAGTGCAGCGCACCGCCGACAATCAGCTGTTGTACCAGTCCATCACTCTGAATGGCGTGACCAGCACACTCAATCTTTACAATAATCCTGGTTCCACGCCAGGTTGGTATGGAGTAACGGTCAACTACCAGATGGACGGAAACCACGAACAATCGCCCTACTCGGTCTACCTTGACGACTTAACCTTCACCTACGAGTGAGCGCGTGGTTCCACTGCGACGCGACCAGCATTATTGCCCTCGACTCTCCCTACATTCGCTTTCGAATCTGCCAAAGCAGCAAAGAAACGGCCAGCCAAATCCCGGTCGAGCCCAACAGCACCTGCCAAGCACTATGGCTGGGTAGCAGACGCTCGACCAGCCAAGCGAAGGCGAGGAGCCCGAGACTTCCGATGGCGGCGCCGGCGGCATCCACGGCCGCTGCTTTTCGCCCGCGCACCGAACCGTGGAGGCCTGCGCGTTCTTTCTTTTGCTTTTCGTGCTTTTCAATCAGAGTTGCGCTGGCGGGGAAGATGGCGGGAAAGGCTAAGAAAAGCCCACCCACACCCGGACCGAATTCCTTGGCAATCAGGCCCGTGGCGGCGGTAATCAATCCGCCAAAAAGGAAGCGAACTGCGAACTCGTACCAGCGAGTTTTTTTCAGGGCGGAGGGATCAATCTCAATTCGCATCGCCTTGCTACTTCAGCCAGCCGTACCAAAGCCCGAGGGCCACCCCTGCCCAGACGGGAAGAGAAGAAATCGTGACCCAAAGCGCCGAGAATCGGCCGCGCATCAGGATCCAACTCACGCAAGAGGCGTAAACGAAAAATGCGATGGCGCCCGCAATCATGGACCCTGCTTCAGTGACTGCGAAGTGACTGCCCTCGCTGGCGACCGTAAGTCCCAGAGTAGCGAGCGCGACGGATGGGGCTGCGCCAAACAGTCCGGCGAAACTTTTTGGTTTGAACAGGTCTCCCAGGACAGCAAAAATAGAAACCGCGACGGCTCCGATCAGGAAGCGAATGAGAATGACTTTCATAGGACGCCATCGTCAGAGCACGATTTGTCGCTCCATAAATTCGGAAGCCCGAGTTCCGCTAGACGAGTTGCTATAGAAGACTCTTCTTCACCATTTTCAGAGCCTGCCGCGGTCCTCTCATGCGAAGGACCTTAAACTTCTTGCCCTTCTCTTGGTTGTAAGTGATGAAGAACTGTTCGATTTCTTTGAGCATGTTGCGGTTCAGATCACCCAGGCCCTTGACTTCTGAGTAATCTCGGCTTTGAGCGGCCACCGCGATCACACGATCATTGCGCTCGGTTTTCCCATCTTCAGTCTGCTCCGCCTCCATCACACCGATGAGACGGGTTGGGACTACGCATCCCGTGAATGTGGGTTCGTCCATGAGAATAAGAACGTCCTCGGGATCACCGTCCGCGGCCCGCGTGCCGGGCACGAACCCGAACGCATGGGGAAACACCATGCCTTCGGGAAGCACGCCGGAGAGAGAGTAGAAGCCGAGTTTCTCGTCGTACTTGAATTTATTGCGGCTTCCGCCAGGGGTCTCAATGACACCCAACACCACGCCCGGCTTCTTGCGATCGAAAGGATTGAGCCGGGTTGGATCTGACGTTTTTTTCTGCTTTGTTTTTGCCACGAGCTTCTGACCTTCCACTTGGAGACGCGCGAAGCAGAATTAGTTGTTCACAATCGGTTAGCACTCGTTTGCCTGCTCCTGCCTGCAGAATCACGAGGCGCTACGGCGGCGAAGCGGTTCCATCCCCGTACAAGCGACGAAATACAGTGAAAACCTTATGACGGGCCGGCAAGCTCGCACGTTATAACGCTCAAGGTAATCGGAGAAATCGATGAATGATGACCTTCGAAAGTCTGAGGAGGAGCGGAAAAGCGATCTCGAAGCACCCTTCGACGAACTGGGTACCGACCCGGGACAAGTGGGCGCGGGTAGTGCGGGCCAGAGCGGAGATTCGCAGGCCCTTTCGTCGGCGGAAGACGCCAGTGATGAGTCCGTCGCAGAACTGGCCGAGAGTGAACAGGCACTGGAAGCGGCCGCGGTTGACGGAGTAGAGCATGCCGCCGATCACCCGGAGCGCCCCGTTCCCACCCATGAAGAATATGGCCGTCCCGACGAGGTGCCTCCGCGGAGACGAAAGCGCGACGCAGCCTGAAAAACATCTGAACCAGAGTTAGGCCAAGCATGTTCGACACTTCAAGCCCGGGTATTCCCGCAAGACAATTCGGACGCTCGGACGCGAAAATCTCGATTCTGGGCTTTGGCGGCCATCATCTGGGCGAAGCGCCCGACGAAAAGACAGCGGTTCGCATCATTCAGCAAGCTGTGGATGGGGGAATTACTTTTTACGATAACTGCTGGGAATACCGGCGGGGCAAGACTGAGCTTTGGATGGGCGCCGGCCTCAAAGGCCGCCGCGACAGGGTTTTCTTGATGACCAAGACCTGTCCTCACGGTCGCGATGCAGGTCTCGCCCTGCAGATGCTGGAAGAGTCGCTGCGGCGTCTGCAGACCGATCATCTCGATCTTTGGCAGATTCACGGAATGGCATTCGAGAATGATCCGGATTTATTCATTCGGCCAAACGGCGCTGCTGAGGCTCTGACCAAGGCGAAGAAGGATGGCAAGGTCCGTTTTGTGGGCTTCACCGGCCACCAGCATCCTATGGTTCATCTGGGGATGTTGAACACCGGATTTCCCTTTGACGCTGTCCAGATGCCCTTAAACGCTTTTGATTACAGCTTCCCCCGAAGCTTCGAACGACAGGTTTTGCCGGAGTTGAACCGGCGTGGCATTGCAGCGCTCGGAATGAAGCCGCTGAACGGCCACGGAGAGCCCATCAAAGCAGGCGCGCTCAGCGCCGAAGAAGCATTGCGTTACGCAATGAGTTTGCCAGTAACGACAACGATCACCGGCATCGATAGCCTCGACGTCCTGCAGCAGAATCTGCAGATCGCGCGCAACTTTACCCCTATGACGGCTTCGGAGATGGATGAACTTCGCAATCGCTGCAAATCGTATGCCGCGGACGGCCGCTACGAACTTTATAAGCTGTCGCTGAAGTTCGACAATCCTGAATCCCGGCTGGCCCACGGCTTCCCGCTCGATACCAAGCAGATGGAAGTTCAGGACATGCTGGGTTCCCCCGAGAATACGGGTCATCCTTTCCCGGAGAAAGAATTTTAGGAGAGAAATGGCAGATTCGAAGCCTCAGTCCCATCTTAGCCGACGGAAATTTATGCAGAGAGCTGCCATGATCAGCGCAGCGCCACTGGTGTCCAACCATGTTCTGTCACAAGAGAACGGAACGTCGCGGCAAGGCAGGGAGGGATCGGTGCCGAAAAAACCTTTAGGGCGTACGGGGGTTGAGATATCGGCGCTGGGTTTGGGTGGCTATCACCTCGGTTCGGCAAATACCGATCAAATCGCCAACGAAATCGTCGCCAAGGCCCTCGATCACGGAATCGATTTCTTTGACAATGCGTGGGAGTATCACGACGGATTGAGCGAAGAAAGGCTGGGACGAGCGCTCAAGGGCAAGCGACAGCAGGCGTTCTTAATGACCAAGGTTTGCACCCACGGACGTGACAAGAAACTTGCCATGCGCATGCTGGAGGAATCGCTGCGCCGCTTGCAAACGGACCACTTAGATCTTTGGCAGGTCCACGAAGTCATTTACGAGAATGATCCCGATCTGATTTTTACTCCCGATGGCGCTGCCCAGGCATTGCTCGATGCGAAGCAGCAAGGCAAAGTTCGCTTCATCGGATTTACCGGGCACAAAGATCCGGAGATTCACCTGAAAATGCTGGAGCACAATTTTCCCTTCGACACTGTGCAAATGCCGCTGAACTGCTTCGACGCCACTTTCCGCAGTTTTGAAACCCAAGTCATGCCGGAAGCCACGCGTCGCGGAATCGCAGTGCTCGGAATGAAAAGCCTGGGAGGGAGTGGAGAAATGGTGCGGCACGGAGGCATCACGGCCGAACAAGGTTTGCGGTATGCCATGAGTTTGCCGGTCGCAACCACGATCAGCGGTATGGACTCGATGGAAGTGTTGAATCAGAATCTTGCCGTCGCGGTGAATTTTCAACCCTACACAGCTGCGGAACTAAAGGATATACGGGACCAGTGCCGACCGTTCGCGGCCGATGGCCGCTATGAACTGTTCAAGATGTCCGTCAAATATGACGGCAAGGTCGGGCGAGAACAGCATCATTTCCCCCCGACTGAGGATCTGCCACTTTAACTGCCCAAGCGGCCGGGGGGAACCGCGCAAAACCCTAACATTCCCGGCAAAATGTCGGGAAAACCCTTAGCCATCTCGGGGAACCGCTGTATTGGTGCTACTACCTGCAAGGGAGAGAATTCGAACAGTCGAATTGATCGCGCTCAAAGATTGGCGTGCATTCCAATCTAGAGCTAGGTGAACACGACTAGAAGTTCATTTTGGAGGTTGCAAATGCGACACCTATGGCTGCTCCTCTCTGTGCTACTACTCGGCGCGAGCTGGGCTGTAGCGCAGGACACTACCAATCCAACCAGCCCCGATCCCAGCCAAACCAGCCCGACTTCGGCAAGTTCGAGCCAAACCGGTGCCACCACTGCAAGTGGCGCAACCGCCGTAGAAGGTTGCCTAAGCGGCGCCAGCGGGAATTACACCCTCACTGATAAGAATGGCGTCGCCTATCAACTCACCGGAGACACGGCGAAGCTGAGCGAGCATGTGGGCCATCAAGTAAAGATTACCGGAACCTCGAGTTCGGCAGCACCGGGCAGCGACGGAACGGCTGCCGGCACAACCAGCGCGAATTCCCCAACCCTTGAAGTCAGTTCTGTGAAACATATTTCCAAGACTTGCAAAAACAGCGGTATGTCAAAGTAATCTCATGCCATCTTCGTCATCGAGCCCAGCCCAACGGCTGGGCTTTTTTGTTTGGCTGGACTTCTTTTGGTCTGAAAGTTAGGAAACTCTGGGATTGCCAGATCCCGCAAAGCCCCACTCAGGCTGCTTTGCGAGACGGTGGCTTGGCATGGACGACTCGAGGTTTCCCGTGCGCTGGCCGATGAATCTCCTGATTTATGGTCGGCCTCTTCTTGCCAGGCAGTTCGGGAAGGGGGACGGTTTTTTTCGTGCGCGCCGATTCGTAGATTGCTTCCACAATGCGGACGTCGGCCAAACCTTCGAGCCCGGAAGGTTCAGGCGCTTTATCTTTGAGTACGCAATCCGAGAAGTAAACTAACTGGGCGGCAAACTGATCCCGCTTGGGAAATGTCCGGGACTTGCTTTTTTCTCCCCCGGTCCACTGATGTTTGAGCGCCCTTGCATACTCATAGGCAGGATCGGCCCGAAGCACGCCTTTGGTTCCAATGAGGGCGTAACGGCTCACATCGGCAGCACCAAAACTGCAGGTAAAGGTAGCGAGACGGTCTTCCGGAAAGCGCATCATTACCGAGGTCATTTCCTCTACGCGCTGGAAGCGCTTATCCCCATTGTTGCCAGTGATCGCGAAAACCTCGGTTGGTTCCGAACCAAACAAGTAGCGGGCCGCGTTAATGCAATAGACCCCCATGTCGTAGACCGGGCCGCCCCCGCGCGCCACCGATTCACGGACGCGAACATTATCGTCCGCCACTTGCTGCGCAAACTCCGAGGTAAAAATCCGCAGAGCTCCCAGTTTGCCGGCTCTCGCCAGGCGAATTGCTTCCAGGTTCGCGGCTTCAAAGTGAAGGCGATAGGCGATCATGAGTTTCGCGTGGTTTTGATTGGCGGCTTCAATCATGGCCTGGCAGTCTTCGGATGTGACCGCCATAGGCTTTTCGCAGAGCACATGAACTCCGGCCGCAGCGGCGCGAACCGCATACTCCCGATGAAAATGATTGGGGAGTGTCAGATAGACGGCATCGACGTTGGAGAGAGCTCGACTGTAATCGTCATACGAGTAGAGGTGCTCCAGTTCGTACTTCTTGCCAACCTTCTCGAGTTTATCGGGGTTCCCGGAGACCAGGGCGAAGAGTTCCGCATTGGCTGTGTTCCTGAAGGCGGGCAGGACGGCAACCTGCGCAATGTGTCCCAGCCCAACCACAGCGTAACGAACTTTGCGTCTCGAAATGCCGCGCCGTGTCATTGAATCCTCCGACTCATTCATGGTTACGATCGCACATTCACGGTTACGATCGCAAAGCCGATCACCCTTTTGCAACCTTCTTACAACCGACTTGTTGATTTTGATGCAGTTTCCAAAGGAGGGGTGGTTAGTCAATTCCCTCGAAGCGCGCCTTTGCCCTGCGCGCCGTGAGCCCGGCCTAGGGTTTCTGCAGCAGCCGTAAAGGAAACTGTGTGGTTCTGGTGCAGGAAAGTCTGGGCAGGCTCTACAGATTCGAAATGATGGCTTCATCGGATCAGTTGTCCTAAGAAATAAGGTGGCGCGCGTGCAAGTCGAGCGGTGGTGAAAAGCTGGCTTGCCAGGCGGTGAACGATGCCGACACCACGGGAAGTCGCTGGCCTGAAGGTTGTTGTTGCTCTTGTGTTCCTCCTCGAACTGCTCGATCCGGCTGGCCAGACTCAAACCAACGTGAACGACATTCATGTCGTACCCCGGCAAGTGTCGCCGTCGATGGCGAACGCCGTAGCTTCCAGCAAGCTGGTCGACGGATCGCTCCTGCACGTAGTCAAGACCGACGTGAAACTGGTCCTGGTCCCGGTGACGGTGACCGATCCCCGGCAACGACTGGTGACTGGCCTTCGCGCCGAAAACTTCCAGCTCTTTGAAGGCAAGAAAGCGCAAGAGATCCGCCATTTTTCGAGTGAAGACGTTCCGGTTTCGATTGGAATCGTTCTGGATTCGAGTGGAAGCATGCGCACAAAGATGAGTCGCGTACGCGAGGCAGTAAACCAATTCTGCGAAGCCGCCAATCCTCAGGACGAGTTTTTCATGATCGAGTTCTCCGATGTTCCCCGGCTGGCGACCGATTTCACCTCAGTCCCCGAAGAACTCGAAAAGGAACTCCTCTACACCCAGCCCAAAGGGCGGACGGCCTTGCTCGACGCTATCTACATGGGCCTGCACAAAATGAAAGACGCCAGGTACGCCAAGAAGGCGCTGCTGATTATCTCGGACGGAGGAGACAACCACAGTCTTTATATGGAGAAGGACGTCAAAGCCGCGGCCCAGGAATCCGACGTGATGATTTATGCCATCGGAACCTTCGATCGCTACCTTCCTACCCCCGAGGAAATGCGCGGCCCCGCCTTGTTGTCCGAGATTGCCGAGCCTACGGGCGGACGAGCTTTCAGTTTAGAGAATGAGATGGAATTACCGGCGGTAGCTCTTCACATAGGAAGAGAACTGCGAACACAGTATGTGCTCGGGTACCGTCCGGAACAGATGCCGCGCGACGGGAAATGGCACAAGATTGAAGTGAAGCTGAGATTGCCCAAGAAATTGGCCTTCCTTCGGGCGCATGCCAAGAGGGGGTATTATGCGCCGGCGGAGTGAAAAGCGATTGCGGAATCCCGCAAATGGTCCCCCATTTCCGGACCATGGGTTTGCGTCGCTTTGCCCAAATTGACGGTTCCCACCAATCCAGGCCAGGAAATGACACTGCTGCAGAAATCAGACGCTGCGAATCTGCTTGAGCACTGCAGCGCGTTCCCTCAGTCCCTCACTTCACGACAACTCCCTTGGAATCAATCGCATCACATCTCGAGCTGCGGGCAGTTTGCCTTGATCCTCAACCATTGCTTTCGGAAGTCAGCAAACTGGCATTTGCTGACATCGGTTTCGGCGGTCACGTATGCGCTTGTTAAGTGTCGGGGTGTTGTTGTGGAGCGCGGCTGCATTGGCGCAACTCGCACAACCAGGACCCCAAACTGCATACAACGGTCAGAACGTAAGTTCCGTTTCCTTGATCGCGAATCCGCACCGCGACTTGAAGCCGCTCCTCCCGCTTGTGGCCCAGAAGGCAGGGACGCCGTATTCCGAAGCGACCATTCAAGCTACTGCGCAGGCGCTGAAGCAGGCGGGCGGTTTCCCCCAAGTCCAAATCAGCGTCGAGCCCGAAGTTGCAGGGCTGCGAGTCAACTTTCTGCTGGAACCAGCCTACTACCTCGGAGTCGTTGAGTTTCCCGGGGTCGGCAAGGACTTCGCCTACACCCGGCTTGAGCTGGTCGTAAACCTGCCGGATGAAGATCCTTATGATGGGTCACGCATCCCAGTCGCTGAAACTGCTCTCACGGAGTTCTTGCACAAGAATGGATACTTCCAGGCAAGGGTCCACGCCGAATCCAAGATCGACGATGCCCGCCAACTGGTCAACGTGAGCTTTGTGGTCGAGATGGGGAAACAGGCTCGGATCTCTTCCGTCAAGATCGAGGGAGTTGACAATTCCGAGAGCGCACCGTTGCTGCGCGCCGTCAAGTCGATGCGGGCGCGCCTCTCCGGGGGCCTGCTGAAACCAGGGAAACCCTATGCAGCGGAACGAATCAGCGAGGCGACGAAGCTGATGAAGAGAACTCTTACCAACCGGCACCGGTTGGCTAGCGGCGTTCACGAAAATCCACCGCAATATAATGTCGAGACGAACCGGGTAAATGTCTCTTTCCAGGTGGAACTGGGACCGGTGGTCGTGGTCCGCACGGTCGGCGCTCGGCTGACAGTCATTCCATTTCTGGCCGCACGCCAGATGAAGAAGCTCATCCCGATTTACTCCGAAGGAACCATCGATCAGGATTTGATTGAGGAAGGACGGCGGAACCTGACCGACTACTTCCAGAAGAAAGGATTCTACGACGCCGTGGTGACCACGGACTTCGAGAAACAGCCGGACCAAATTCTCATCGTCTACAAAATCGATCGCGGCAAGAAGCACAAGGTGGGTGGCATTTTCTTTCATGGAAACCACGCGCTCTCCGCGAAAGAACTGATGGACCAGGTGACGGTTAAGAAATCGCATATCTGGACGCACGGCAGCGTTGGCCAGAAATTGCTGAAACAAAGTGCCGACAACCTTCAGGCCCTGTACCGCGACCGAGGCTACGAAGAAGTGAAGGTGAAGCCCCAAATCCTGGACCGCGAACCGAAGATTGAGGTGGCTTTCGACATTGAGGAAGGCAGACAGACGATGGTCGAGGACGTTCAAGTCTCCGGAAACCAAAACCTCTCCTCCGGGCAACTCACGGCGCCAAAGGGGTTCGAACTTCGGGCGGGAGTAGCTTTTTCTCCGCGCCGGCTGGCGGAAGATCGAAATCGTATTTCGGCGACATACCTGAATCGGGGCTATCTCAACGCCGAAGTCAAAACGATCGTGAGGCAGAACCCGGCCGATCCCTACCGCGTCACTGTCGCTTATGCGATCACGGAGAATCAGTTGGTGCGAATCAGTGAAGTCACCTATCTCGGACAGAAACACACGCGGCTCTCGCTCATCAAAAAGACCGCGAAAATTCCTCCCCCGGCGCCGATGCGGCGGGATCAGCTATTGGAAGCGGAAAGTCGCCTTTACGATTTGGGCATCTTTGACTGGTCCAGCGCCGGACCGCGAAAGCCCATCACCGACCAGACCGAGGAAATGGCGCTGGTGAAGGTGCACGAAGCGAAACGCAACGAAATCACTTATGGATTCGGATTCGAGGTGTCGCATCGCGGCGGCAACGTACCGACCGGGACGGTCGCGCTTCCCGGAGGCGGCGGCACCATTGGATTGGGCGGCAATCAAATTGCGCCGAGTCAATCGACCTTCGCCAGTCCACGCGGTTTGATCGAATTCGACCGCCGCAACATGCGAGGCTTGGCAGAGACCGCGAGCGCGTCCATTCTCCTGTCGCGGTTGGATCAACGAGCTTTGACCACGTATTCTCAGCCTCACTTTATCGGCTCCCAATGGCATTCCTTGACCAGCTTTTCGGTGGAGCGCAACAGTGAGAATCCACTTTTCACCGCCAGCTTGGGCGATCTCTCCTTTCAACTGGAGAGGCTGATAAGCCGTAAATCGAACACCCGGTTGCAGTTCCGCTATGACTTCAATAAAACCGTCCTGTCTCATCTACTCGTCCCGGAACTGGTGCTGCCGCAGGACCAGCACGTGCTTCTCTCCACCTGGTCGGCAACGCTGATTCGCGATACGCGCGACAAACCACTCGACGCGCACCGCGGATATTTCTCGACAATCAACTTGGGAATCACGCCTACCGCGTTCGGCTCAAGCGCAAACTTCGCTAAACTCTTTGGACAATACGCGTACTATAAGCCGGTGCACTCCCTGGTGTTTGCCGACAGCATTCGTCTGGGATTTGCCACGCCGTTTGCAGGCAGCTTCGTGCCCACCAGCCAATTGTTCTTTTCCGGAGGCGGCACCTCGCTGCGCGGATTTCCCATTGACGAAGCTGGTCCGCAACGGCTGGTTCCCTTCTGCAATGTTCTCGAAGGCCAGTCGGGATGCGTGAATGTCACCGTTCCGGTGGGAGGGCGGCAGCTTTTCATTTTGAATTCAGAGGCGCGCTTTCCCCTGGGCATCACAAAAGCCTTGGGCGGCGTGGTCTTCTACGACGGAGGCAATGTATACAGCGCAATCAACTTCAATAATTTTGTGAACAATTACAGCAATACGGTGGGAATTGGATTGCGTTATGCGACTCCGATTGGCCCAGTGCGCATTGACGTTGGCCGCAATCTGAATCCGGTGTCGGGGATCAATCCGCTGCAATACTACATCACGATCGGGCAGGCTTTTTAGGGAGAATTATGAACTGGAAACGGACGATCGGTTGGGCACTGGCCGGACTTGGGGCGCTGTTCCTCATCGCCGCGGTTGCGGGATACTTCTATCTGCGCAGCCACAGCTTTCAGCAATACGCGCTGCGCAAAATCGTGGAGCAAGCCGACCTTGCCACCGGCAGCAGGACCGCAATCGGCGGACTGGATTTTAGTCTGTCGACGCTGACCGCGCACCTCTACAACATTACTGTGCGCGGTACAGAAAGCCCCGAACAGCCCCCACTCCTGCACGCCGACGAACTTACCGTTCGCATCAAAATTCTGTCCGCATTCCATCGCCAGATCGCCTTGCGTGAACTTCTCATCGCTCATCCGGTGATTCATTTACAAGTCAGTCGCGGGGGCAACAATAATCTTCCTACCGCCGCGCCCCCGCAGAGCAGCAGTCCTACCAGCGTATTCGACCTGGCGGTAGAACATGCCCAGATCACGAATGGCGAGGTCAACTACAACGACCGCAAGACTCCGCTGGAAGCTGATCTCTATGATCTCGAAGCCGACACTCGTTTCGAGTTTCTATCGAAACGCTACGTGGGCGTGGTTTCGTACAACCATGGGCAGGTGAAGTACGCCCAATACACTCCTCGTCCCCACAATCTGAACTTGAAATTCAGCGCGTCGCCCCAACGCTTCACCCTGGAATCCGCGCTTCTGAATCTCGGGTCTTCCGCGGTATCCCTCCAGGGCGAGGTTACGGATTATTCGAATCCGAAGGCTGACGGCGACTATCAGATTCAGATCCATATGCAAGATTTCGCGCAGATGTCGCCCGAGACCGCGCCCGCCGGGGACGTATCGTTAACCGGCAAGCTGCACTACCAGGCGATCGAGGGCCAGCCGCTCCTGCGAAACATCACCATCGACGGCCGGGTTGCGAGCCAAGAGATTTCGGCTGCAGCTTCAGGAACCCGCGTCGAATTGCGAAGACTGCAAGCCAGATATCAATTAGCGGAAGGTAATTTGAACGTGACCGAACTGGCCATGCAGTCTCTGGGTGGGCGCCTCACCGGCCAGGCAGAGATTCAGCATCTGGACACCACGCCAGAATCGCAGATTCAGGCCGCACTGCATAACATTTCCCTCGGAGAGTTGCAGCGCGCGCTACGAACGCAAGGGGTGAGCGGCGCCACTGTTTCCGGAACGCTGGACGGAAAAGCAACGCTTGCATGGAAGGGGAGCATCGCGAACCTTCGCGCCCAATCGGACTTGACCGTGCACGCTCTCGCCAGCAGCAAATCGAATCCACTGGAAAGCCGCGTTCCTGTCGATGGCGCGATTCATGTTCGCTATGACGGTGCTGATCAAACCATCTCGCTGCACGACACGACCTTGCGGATTCCCTCGGCGACCCTGACCGCGCAAGGAACCATCAGCCGTGATTCCAGCCTGCAGGTTCAAGTGGCGGCGAACGACCTTCATCAGCTTGCCACATTCGCTTCTTCCTTCGGTTCGGCGAAAACCCAGTTCCTGGCAGTCTCGGGCTCGGCAACGCTGCATGCTGTCGTGAGTGGCTCGATGAAAAAGCCCACTGTTGTCGCGCAGCTGAGCGCTCAGAATTTGCAAATCGAAGGCAGCCAGTGGGCGACCGCAAAGCTGGAGATGCGTGCGAATCCCTCGGAGTTCGCGGTGCAGAATGGATCTCTCATGAACGCCCAGCGCGGACGGGCGACCTTCAACGCGAGCGTAGCATTGCGGAATTGGTCTTACCAGGACTCGAATCGAATCGAAGCGCATCTTGACCTGCAGCAAATTCGGATCGCCGATCTCGAGCGCCTGGCCAATCAGCACTACCCGATTTCGGGCGACCTCTCGGCAAACCTGTCACTCGGAGGTTCGCAACTCAACCCCATCGGTTCGGGCTCCGCGCAAATCACAAATGCGAGCGCTTACAACGAGCCCATTCAGAACCTCACCGCAAAATTCAATGCTGCGAACGGCTCTATCGTTTCGACAGCGAAACTAGTACTCGCGGCGGGAGTTGTGGACGCAAATCTCTCCTACACCCCTCAAACCAAGGCATACAAAGCGAGCCTCAATGCGCCATCCCTGGTGCTAGAAAAGCTACAGACGGTGAAAGCCAAGGATCCTTCCCTCACCGGAACGGTGACGGCGTCGGTGAATGGAGAAGGAACAGGGGACGATCCCCAACTCACTGCGGTTATTCAGTTGCCTCAGTTGCAAGTCAAGCAGAACTCAATTTCGGGGGTGCAGGCACAACTTGATGTGGCCCATCATTACGCCGATCTCAGTCTGGACTTGAAGGTGTCGCAGGCCTCGATTCACGCGAAAGGACGCGTCGCGCTCAGTGGCGACTATTCCACCGAGGCGGTTATCGACACCAACACCATTCCGCTGGACATTCTGATGGCAACTTACGCGCCGAGCGTGCCGCAAGGATTCAAGGGTCAGACCGAGCTGCACGCGACGTTGAAGGGTCCACTGAAGGACCCGTCCCAGATGGAAGCGCATCTCTCGATTCCCGTTCTAAACGCCAGTTACCAATCGTTGCAGATCGGCATTGCGAGCCCGATTCAAGCGGACTATTCCCATTCGGTGGTAACCCTGCAACCTGCCGAGATTCGCGGTACCGGCACCTCGCTTCGTCTGCAAGGACGATTCCCGATTGGCGGGACAGATTCTCCGACCCTATCCGCCACCGGGTCGGTCGATGTCCGCATTCTTAAGATCGTCGCACCCGATCTAGAGAGTTCCGGGACCTTGGCCTTGGATGTTCGCGCCTCCGGATCGGCGGCGACTCCGACGGTCGAAGGGCACTTGCAGCTCAAGGACATTCGATTGACCACGCCCGATGCTCCGGTGGGCGTCGAAAAGCTGAATGGAACACTGGATATCGCCAACAACCGCCTGCAAGTGTCCGAGATGACGGCGCAAGTCGGAGGCGGCCAAGTGTCGCTAGGCGGCTCCATTACCTATCGACCGACGATCGAATTCAACCTCGCGCTGCAAGGCAAATCAATGCGCCTCCGCTACCCCACGGGTTTGCGGTCGGTGCTCGATGCCAATCTGGCGTTCAGCGGCACAACTGATGCCTCGACGTTGAACGGACGTGTTCTGATTGACAGCTTGTCGTTCACTCCCGACTTCGATCTATCGAGCTTTGGCGATCAGTTCAGCACGGGCAGCACACCGTCACAACCTGGATTCGCCGACACCATCAAACTCGCCATTAGCGTGCAGTCGCAAGAGGATTTAAATGCGACGAGTTCACAGATCAGTATCGCGGGGCAAGCCGCTCTGCACGTTGGAGGAACCGCGGCCGACCCAGTGATGACCGGTCGCACCACCCTGACCGCGGGGGAACTCTTCTACCGGAACGTCCGTTACCAACTTCAAAAAGGAGTGATCACGTTCGATGATCCGAACGAGACTCATCCGGTGCTGAACGTCTCCGTGGGAACGACTGTCGAACAATACAATCTCACACTCACCATGCGAGGGCCGCTCGACAAGCTCACCATGTCTTATGTTTCCGATCCGCCGCTGGCCACGGCCGACATTATTAATCTGGTTGCTCGTGGCAAGACCACCCAGGAGTCCGCGGCCGCGAGCCAGAGCACCGACTCCATGATTGCCTCGCAGGCTGCAAGTGAGGTAAGCAGCAGCGTGCAGAAGCTCGCAGGAATTTCCAGTTTGGAGATTGATCCAACGGTCGGCGGCAACAATCAGAACCCTTCGGCGCGCGTCGCAATCCAACAGCGTCTCACGAAGAATCTGCTGTTTACGTTCTCGACGGATGTTTCCCAGCCTGGAGCCGAAATGGTGGAGGGCGAATATCAGGTCAATAAGCGCTGGTCGGTAAGCATGACCCGCGATCAGCTGGGGGGAGTTTCCGTGGATGGTCGGTATCACACTCGGTTCTAGATGTCTGAAAGCCTGAAGTAAGGCACTAAGCCGCGCGGTCAGAAGGAGTTCGACGGTTCGTATGCCGCCTTTCTTCTGATCGTTCTCCTTTGGGCTCCAGGCAGCCCTTCTTACTCTGTTTCGCTAATTCAGCATTCAGTTCGGCGCCCATAAGCAAGATGAACGAAGTCCAATACAGCCAGGTCATGAAGGCGATAAATCCGCCCAGCGTTCCATAAGTCCGGTTCAAATTGGCCCAATGACGAAAATAATATCCCAGCAAAAGAGAAAGAGCGTTCCAGACCACCACCGATAGAACGGCGCCGGGAAGCGTCGCTCCGAAGCGCTGCTTCACGTTCGGAGCCAGAAAATACAGCACCTCGACGGCGAGGATGGTAAAGCAGATGGCAATGGTCCAGCGAAGCAAGGGCCACAGGGTAGGGAATACTGCCGACAGTGCAAGTCGACTGGCCAGCCAATCCCCAAAGCGGGGACCGACCACCATCACGGCCAGCGCGGCCAATAGCAGTGCTCCGATCGTCGCACCGAGCGCAATCGCGAGCAGCCGTGTCTTCCAGAAAGGACGGTCATCCTTTGCGTCATAAGCGATGTCCAGAGCCTCGATCATCGCGTCGAAGGCCGCTGACATCGTCCAAATCATCCCCAGCATGCCGAAGGAAAGCCACGTTATCCGGTGGGAAGCAAGCACATCGCCCAGAACCGCGTACACCGTCTTCATTGTGTCCGGAGGCAAAAGGCGGCCCATCAGCAATAAAACGTGGCTGAACAGATCGGGAAGAGAAATGAACCCTACGATGGCGGAGAGAAAAATCAGAGCGGGGAAAACCGAAAGCACAAAATAATAGGACAGCGCGGCCGAGGCTTGAAACGCGTGATGCCGTACCAAATCGCGGTACGTACATGCGAAGGCCTGCTTCATGCCGCCCATGTTCACTGTGCTCAAAATAAGTCTTGTCTGCAGTCGGGAACATACCCGAAAGACGGTATACCGCTCGTTAAGAGACAATGGTCACGATCTCGATGCCTTCCTGCTTGTTTTCGAGGTGAACCAGCACGGAGTCGCTTCTTCGCTCCAGAAGCAAATCTGCCGCCACTTTGCCGCAACGAAGTCCCCGAATTGACAACTGAGGGATGCCTTCAGGAAGAAAGGGCCGGTCGAAGACGATGCGCCCGCGATCTGCTTGTACCGAGATTCCGAGACAGCCTTCCAGAATCAAAAAAGGCGCGGCCGCGGCCCATGCCTGGGGTGAACAGGCAACCGGATAAAGAGTAGGTCCCTCTGTGGGGCGCCTGGTTAAGCCGCAAAATAGTTCAGGTAGCCGGCGCAGTTCGACCTCGCTACTCAAGTCCAGCAACGCCAGCAGCACCTGGCCCGCCGTTTTCTTCGATCCGTACCTCGCCATGCCATTGGCGATGATGGAATTGTCATGAGGCCAAATGGAACCGTTGTGATAGGAAAGCGGGTTGTACCGAGCCTCCGTGGTGGCGACCGTGCGAATTCCCCATCCCGTGAAGGAGTCGGGGCTCATCAGTGTCTCTGCTACACGACGACCTCGTTCCGGCGAAGCAATGCCGGTGTACAAGCAATGCCCCGCATTCGACGCGCGAACCCGACAAGCGCGCTTGCGGCCGTCGAGGGCTAACGCGTAAGTGCCGAGATCCTCGCACCAAAAGTTATCCTCAAATTGTGTGCGCAAGGCTTCCGCATCTACTTCTAGCTGACAGGAACCGCTTACGTCTCCGAGCATCCGGCTCAAGCGAGCGGCCGCAAGCTTTGCCGCATAGACGTAGCCTTGAACCTCACAAAGTGCGATGGGTGGCTCGGCGATTTTACCGTCGGAGTGAAATACGGAATCGTTGGAATCTTTCCAGCCTTGTTGCACCAAGCCGTTATTCGAGTGGCGGGCGTACTCGACAAAGCCATCTCCGTCCATGTCTCCAAATTCGTCAATCCAGGTGAGCGCCCGTTGTATGTGCGGCCACAATTTCTCCAGGAAGGGACGATCTGCCGTACGGTCGAAATAAGCGCCGGCGAGCATGATGAAAAGCGGCGTGGCGTCCACGCTCCCGTAGTAGCGCCCGAATGGGACTTCTCCGAGATTGGCCATTTCGCTTCGCCGCATTTCGTGCAAGATTTTGCCGGGTTCGGAGTCCGCCACGGAATCAATCTCATCTGCCTGGGAGGCGGCAAGAAATTCCAGTACTCCCTTCGCAATGCTGGGGTTGAGCCAAAGGGTTTGAAGAGCGGTGACGATCCCATCCCGGCCAAAGACGGTGCTGAACCAGGGAACTCCAGCGTAAGGATAGTTACGCTCAGGGTTTCCCGCGATCATCATTTCAAGATCAGAAATGGAACGAGCCATCCAGTCACTAAAGCGTGAGTTCGAACTTGTGATCTGCGGAAATGCCCGAGACATCTCTGCCAGTTCAAAACGGGCAGACGACAGTGCCTCCGTGTAACCGATGGACTCTCGATCCGCGGCAGAACTGCAGCAGATTTCCAGCTCGATGGTCGCCCTCTGTTGGGGGCGAAGGGCCAGTTCGAATTCCAGCCCTGCTGGGGTCGTTTGCGAAGCCGGAGCATCACTTCGAATGCAAGTCTGCCGGACAACGTGATCCAGTCCTTCATAAGAAAGAATGACGGTATTGCTTTTTACCTGTTCTTCGAGCCGCCACCCTTTCCGTTCTCTGACCGTACCGCGAACTTCGAAGACGTCGGTGAAGTCTGCATCGAATCCGACGCGAACCGGAACCTCCAGATCTTCTAGGCCGTGATTGACGAACAGCAGTTTCTCAAAGCACGAATCGCGCCATAGAAACCTGGAGCGGACCAGATGCAGCGTTCCGCGATGAATCGCCATCGCCCCCTTGTGAAAGACATCGAGGTTGGTAAGGTCGGCGGTAAAAAGAAAATTATTGGTCGCCACGGTCGAACTCAACAGTAACGGCCGCGCATTCCACAGTTTCAGGGACAATTCCGACAGATGCCGCATACCGTCATGGAACAGGCCCTCCTCGCCCAAGCCGGAGGTCTGGACGTCGCCCAAGCGGTCGAATACAAAAAACATCCTGCCATACTTGAGGACGCGAGCTCGATCATCGGCCGGCGACGAGGTGGTCGCTATGTAGTACTGGGGGTGGACGATTCCAGTTCCATCCAATTCAAGGCTCCCTCTTCGACCGTAATTGAGGCCGATTTTGTACGACAAATCATTTGACTGTAGATCTTCACATAGTCGCGTGCCATGCGCTCATCGGTGAAGTTAAGCTCAAAGTGACGGCGGCACGCGCGGCGGTCGATTTCGCCCAGCCGTTTTACCGCCTCCACTCCCTCGTCCACGTCGCGAACCAGGAAGCCGGCAACGCCATCCGGGATAATCTCGGGAACCGACCCGAAAGGATGAGCGATCACCGGCGTTCCACAAGCCATGGCCTCAATCGTCACCAAACCGAAGGGTTCCGGCCATTCGATAGGAAACAAGAGGGCTGCCGCATGGCCCAAGAATTCCTGTTTTTCTGAGGCTCCAATCTCGCCGATGTACTCCACCAGAGGGTGATCCAACAAAGGCTCGATCCGTTTTTTAAAGTAATCACGATCGCCACGATCGATTTTTGCCGCGATTTTCAGCTTTATCCCAGAACGAATGGCAATCTCGATAGCGCGATCAACCCCCTTTTCTGGTGAGATCCGTCCAAGAAATGCCAGGTAATCTCCGCCGCCTTCGTTCAACGAGAGAGCATTGGCGGGGAGACCATGGTGAACGGTTCGCACCCAGTTGACCCAAGGGATCGGGTCGCGCTGAGCGTCGGAGATCGAGACCAACGGTACTTCGGCAAATTCCCTGTAGAGGGGGACCAGATCAGGCAAATCCTGCCTGCCGTGAAGGGTGGTGATACAGGGAACTTGCGCCCGCCTACTCAGCGAAAAGTGAAGATAATCGATGTGAAAGTGAATAAGGTCGAACTGGTCCGCCTGCCTGAACACTTGTTCTGCCATCAAAACGTGATGCGCCAGCGGATCGATGCATTGGGGATCGAGTCTGAGCGCTTTCTTGCAGGCAGGGACCAATCGTGCGTTGGTGACCGAGTCACCGCTGGCAAATAGAGTTACGTCGTGTCCAAGCGAGACAAGCTTTTCCGTAAGCCAGGAGACGACTCGTTCGGTTCCCCCATAAAGCCGAGGAGGAACGCTCTCATAAAGTGGCGCGACTTGGGCGATCCTCATTCGCTAGGCTCCTTTTGGCGAAGCTCTACCCGCACGCGATAAAACTCGCATGAAAGTACAGCGACATTGATAAGGTCTTTATTAAGATGGTGATCCGGCGATTACTGTTGTTCGCAATCGTTCGCGGTTGAGCCCGCAACCTTTCCCTAGGCATTTGCAACACGTAAACGCCCGGCCGAAGCTCTGCGCGCCGCCGGCATTGCGATTCCGAGATGGAACATTCACCGCCGGGCGGGAATGAGAGGAAAATCGATGATGCGGGACCGCTTCGGAAATAGCGGGCAGGAAAGGCAAAACTGATCTTGACGACTCGAGCGCAAACACGACAGCCGCTTTCGCCCTCGGATTCCGCATCTAGAGCCGCTGCCGGGAGCGAATCAACTACTGAGGCATCTTTCCCGGCACGGCATTCGCTTCGCAATTGCAAGCACGGGTAGTCGAGAACAGACTTCGCTGCGATGGAAACGGCTGGCCCTTCCTGCAGGCACTCCGATTGTGACCGGAGACGACGTGGAGAAGGCCAAGCCTTCGCCCCGATCTCTTCGCGGAGGGCGGCGGCAGATCGTCCCAGAGTCGCAATTCACAACTGCATCGTGGTCGGCGACAGCGTATGGAACCTGTTCGCTGCCGTTCGGAGGAGCCTTAGGCGTAGGATTTTGTCGGGAGGGTACGGGCAGGAGGTACTGGAACGCGCTGGCCCATTTCGTGTCGATGCTGATGCCGCCCGACCTGCTCATGCCCATCGAACCACTCGGGCTGCCGGGAGAATAGCTGCCTTTCACGCCGCTCAAGGTTGCGATCTGGCGACCGTTTCCCCTACAGGAAATGGCCTCCATGATTACAGAAATTCTTCGATGCCTTCGAACCCCGCGGGCGCAATAACGTAGAAACAGGAGATTGAGTATGCCCGAAAAAGAAACCATCGAACGCGCTCGTGAGGAGGCCCGCCAAGGAAAATCGCCCAGCACGCAGGCCGGAGAGTTCGTGCGGGAGGAGATACATCATGTGCGAGAAGGCAAGCACGGTGCGGCGTCCACCAAACAGGCCATCGCAATCGGCCTCTCCAAAGCCCGGCGGGCAGGGGTTCAATTGCCAGCGCCGCGCGCCGGGAGGGCATCGGCGCAAACCACCCAGCAAGCCAATCGCGACTACGCGAAGGGGCTAAGCCGCTCCCCCAAGCCCTCTGCCGCGCGCTCCCGTGCGACCACTGAGGCCCTGAAAAAAGGAAGGTCACAGCGCGGCCTCGCACAGGTCCCTGTCAAAACAAGCGCGCGCCTCCGCGAAGCAGCGCACTTCGGCGGCGCGTCACAACTCAGCCGTGAAAGCAAGCCGTACCCGGCATAAAAATCGTTAGCCACAGATTCACAGGATGTTTTTCCGATGATTCGAAAACTGAAAACCGGCCAATATCGTCTGTACTCGCGGAAAAAGAACGCCAAGACGGGGAAACGACGAAATCTTGGGACGTTCCCTACAAGACGCGCAGCCGAGGCGCACGAGAAAGCGGTGCAATATTTCAAGCACCATTGAGAGTCCTGTTATCTCTGACCGCGTTCGAGAGATTCCGTTGCATCACTTTTGCGGGGCGGAACTCGTCGCGCCGGACTCCTCTGGTGAGGTTCGGATCATTCCGTCGTGTAGTTAATTTCCATCCGCCGGACTTGAATGCTCGATACGTAGATCGCCAAAAGGGCGACGATTATGATGCCGAGCACGGCGATGGGGGCGGAGACCGGATCGGAGTTGGAAATCAATAAAGCAAACACGGCAGGAGTGCCCGGTTGACTGGGAATATCCACTGGGCATAGCGATTTCAGGTAATAGATGACGCTAATCTGCTTGAGCACTGCGGGCAAAAACGGATTGATCCCTTCCCAGATCAATATTGCCGCCGCCGGCAGTATGGGATTGCGGAACAACATGCCCGCCACGAGAAAGAAAGCCCCATAACCAACACAGGCGAGCATGGTAACTCCGAGGTAGATTGCGGCATGTTCAAGACCATGGTTGTGATACAGGTAAAAGTCCCGCACGCTAGGAGAAAAATGCCATAGAAAGGCAACGGTTTGCAGCAGTTCGCTGGTGACAAATATGGTGCAGGTAGCCAGCAAACCGGCAAGAAACTTTCCGGCCATCAGAACTTCGCGACGTATCGGCGCAAGAAAATAGAAGTGCAGGCTGCGGTCAAGAATTTCGCCTCGGAACAGATTCATGAAGATTCCCAGGCACCCAAAAAAGATCGCCAGGCGCAGAAAAAAGAATTGGAAGACGCCTGCGAACATGATCGAGTCCTGGCCCAGGTTGTTACCGCGCTGAAGATTGACACTTTCGACTTTGTCGTCCGCCACGCCTACAAACAAATCATCCTGTCCGTCG
>Ga0209420_1000348_pt1 | contig 25782 bp, 14 predicted proteins | sample BlaSpr_A8_OM1_O1_FD_187972 | JGI IMG/M metagenome (GOLD analysis project Ga0209420, IMG submission 187972) | Forest soil microbial communities from Thunder Bay, Ontario, Canada - Black Spruce, Ontario site 2_A8_OM1_O1 (SPAdes) (version 2) | ecosystem: Environmental > Terrestrial > Soil > Boreal...
GACATCATCACGAACGTCGATTCCACTCCCAAATTCTTGAAGTCTTCTAACAGCGCGATGCCGTCGCGTCCCGGCATCACGACGTCCGAGAGGATTAAATCGAACCGCTCGGCCTTCGCCAGTTCAATCGCGCGGGCTGCGTTGTCGCACACCGTAGCTTCATGCCCTGCCAGACGGAAAGCGCGAGCCAGCGACGCCAAAGTATTCGCGTCGTCATCAATGACCAGAATGTGAGCTTTCGCGGGCACGGCCGTTTAGACCTCTACTTTTTTCTCGTGTACTTCTTCCGCCACGACGGGCGTTGTTTGGGGATGCGGCGGCTTAATCGGAAGCTCCACGTGGAAAGCCGTACCCACACCCATTTCGCTTTCAACCGAAATTCGTCCGCCGTGGTCGGCCACGATGGCTTGCACGATCGCCAGACCGAGCCCCGTGCCGTGCTGCTTGGTGGTGTAGTACGGTGTAAAAATCCTGTCGGCTTCTTCGCGAGTTAACCCCACACCGGTATCGGAGATTTCGAAATCCACATTGCCGTCGTTCGGAGTGGTGCGCATCATCAAGATGCCGCCGGCAGGCATGGCATCCATGGCGTTCAAAATCAGGTTTTCAATAACCCGATGCAGTAGGGTCGTGTCCGCCTGGATGGTTGGTAGATTTTCGCCCAAATGGAGCTCTGGCGTAATCGGCGGACGTCCCACCGCGCAAAATTGCGCTTCAAACAACTTCACAACATTTCGAACGATGCCATTTAGGTCCACCGGTGCCAGTTCCGGCTGCGGCATTTTTGCGAAGTCGCTGAACCGGCCGACGATCGTTTTCAGATTTTCGATCTCGGCCAGCAGAATGCCGGTGGATTCGCGAAAAACTTCTTCGAACTGATCGGGGTTCTGCGTGCTCGCTCTCTGCAGGTTTTCAACAGTGGTCTGCAGTGGAAACAGAGGATTCTTCAGCTCGTGTGCTAAGCGCCGCGCTACTTCACGCCAGGCGGCTACTCGTTCGGCCTGAATCAGCCGCTCGCGCTGATCTACCAGTTCCTGCGTCATTCGATTGAACGACTGAGCGAGCTGCCCGATTTCATCATTTCCGCGAACAGCCACGCGCGTATTCCAATTTCCGTCGGAAACCTCGCGCGCCCCGGCCGCCAGCCTCCGCACCGGAAGCGTCACACGTGCTGCTGCCCACCAACTCAAAAACAATCCGAAGAGAATGCCGATGGCCGCCACGCCAATCGCCAACCACAAAATGTGGCGTTGGAGCGTCACCACAGTTCGCTGCGAATTACCTATCAACAGCACGGCGAGCAACTCGTTCTGGCGCCCTAGTTTGGGAATCGCATGAAAAATCTCCGCGCTTGCGGCATCGAAGGTCCAATTAATTTTCTCGGTCAATGACCCTGGATGAGTTCGCTCTAGTTCAATGACCGGCTCGAAACGCTCGGCCTCGACTACCGGGCCGGTGCTGTCGATCAAATTCGCAGGTTGAAATGCAGGATCCAGATTCAAATAAAGCAAAGCGCGCATGTTTTCAGGGAGAACCAGCGAAGCCAGAAATTCCTTACCCAAACGCTCGCCTCCCACGACATACAAATCCTTATCCCCCACGCGAACCGCGGCCACCGCCATCAGCGCAACGGCAGGGCCATCCTGCGTATCCAGCTTCATCAGAAAAGACCCGCGCGTCGCCCAATCCTCTTTTTGAGTGACCCACTCCATCTTGTAACCGAAGCGCGCCGACCACTCCGCGGATGAAATGATGGAGCCGTCAGTGCCCACGAAATCGAGGAAGTCGAGCTGGTGCGATTGCGCCACACCCCGCGCATCGTTCACATACACGGAAATATCGGCGTTGGGACGGCTCAAATCGATGGCCATCCGAACGGTGGGTTCCGCTTCCGCGATTCCTTGCACGCGATTTAAGACCTCATGCCCGCGCCGATCGTACTCTCGCTGAAATTGCTCCACCAGCGCATCGGTGTGTTGGCGATTAAGCTCGTCGAAAGCGCGCCGCGTCGCCACGGTTACGCCCGCGGTCACCAGACCGACCGACAACAGTAGCGCCAACATGAAATTGACAAAAAGTTTCGAGCGAAACGTCACTGTTCCTCTTCTACGCGGCCCGGTCTAAATCTCAGCCACAATTAACGTGAGTCCGTTGAATCAAGCCATACATCTGCGAGCGGCCAGCTCTCTCCAGCAGCCGGTTGCTTCCAATCGCGCACACGAGCGCTAAGTCCATATACCTGCGGCATCCAAACAATCGGCACGACGAGACCACTGTTCATGATGCTGCGCTCACAATAGTAAACGTCCTCGGGCGAAGCGCTCTGGGGAACCGGACTCTCCACAGTTCCCGCAATCGGCTCCAGCCGATGAATAAAGGCAGTGAGCGCAATGCGCGGAAGTGGCGAGGGCATTCTCAAGCGAACCAGCCGCGCATCAACATGGGTCACGCCGCGCGTTTCGCCCTGGACCTGCCCTAGCGAGGCCTCTCCGGAAGCCGGGATTGCCCGTGACACTAACGAAATACCGGCCTCTTTTGCATTCACCACTATTCGCTCTGCTACGCTCTGTTCCAGGGTATCAGCCGAATCATATCCCAACACTAACTTCGGTGATGGCGAGATTTGCGACCAGATTTCTTTCGCCGTGCGCACGTCCGTCTCGCTGGGAAAAAGAAACGCGGTGCCGCTGGACCACTGCGGCAGCAATCCTCTGGCTGCTTCGCCTTCCTTCTGCAAAATAAAATTTACGATTGCCGCACGATCGATGCATCGCCCAATCGCTTCGCGCATGCGCGGACTTTCTTTTCCCGACCGGCTACCGAGAAAAACCAAAGCTAACAATTCGTTCGGTTGCGAGGTGCTAATCCGTACACCGCGATCGGTCGCTTGGCGCGCCTGCTCCGCGGGAATTTGTGCGAAGTCCGTCTTGTTGAGTTCAAGGTCCACTACACGATCGTGCGCCGGTCGTCCCATCTGAATTTCAATAGAATCCACAAATGGCCTGCCCTCGCGATAATCTTGATTGGCCGCAAATGTGGCGCGCCTCCCCAGCTCCCAAGAGGCCACGCGAAAAGGACCGCTTCCGGCCGTGCCGACAAACGTTCCGTCTTCGCTGCGCTGCTGGTAAAGCAAGGCATCGAGTTCTGCTTTCGCGTCGGCTTCCTCCCGACCAGCAGCTACCACCGCTGGATCGAGGGACTGCACCGTCGGTCCGATCTCGACGCGTAACGTGCCGCCATAATGTGGCCGGCGCGCCGGCTGTAAGGGCGCCGCTCCTGCTAACACCACGCTAATCGTCGCAAGACACAGACACAATCGAAGCTTCATAAACTCCCGTTTTAAGATTTCGTGAAACAACTCGCGCCGATTTGCCGTCATCATTCCGAAGCAATTCAAGGACGGGCCCAGGAACCTGAATTTGCTGGGTTGCCGCCGAAAGATTTCTTCCATCGTACCCCTGAATGAAATCGGGTACCGTCCAATCCCCGGCTCCACTGGCCAGCATTAGAGAATCGTCGCCGCAGGCGCCTGCCAAAACAGCGTAGTCTTCTACGCTCCGCGCTTGTATTCCGATGGGCTGCCTGGGAGTTTCACGATCCGCAGTCGTGGTTATGCTTGAGCAGGTGACAGTTTCTGGATGCTGGAAATCCCCGCCGCACTCGGCTCCTGGCAATTCCGCTTTACCTGCTTTTAAATCGAGCCGCCCGCGCAGGTCGCGTTGCGCTGTGCCTCCATGCGCAAGATCAACGGTGCGCGCTAATTTCCAGCTCTTGTCTTGAGAACCATAAAAAGAAAGCTTGTCGGAACCCAGGACGATCAACATCGAAGATCCGCCGGCCATGCCTTCCCCAAGTATTCCAAAATCCAGAATTTTCATATCCTGTTCCCAGATTAACTTGCGATGCAAAGTTAAAGGAGCTTCCGTAGTGCTCGCTTTCTGATTTGGCGCCGCGACGCTGACCATCACTACATTCTCTTGGTCTCCACCCAGGATTTGCGCGATCCATACGTAGCCATCCGCCGATTCCGAAAATGTAACTTGCAGCGCCGCGTCGGCAGACGATTCCGTCACAACTCGTCGATTGCGACGCGATAGATCCGTTAAAAGCAATTGACGAAGACTGTCAACATCGGCGGCACTCAGTGACGAAATGTTTTTCGCTTCCAGCGATAGCCCTTCGCCACGCTTCGTAACCGCAGCAATTTTATCGGCGAGTGAGCCCAATGCATTCGTCCAATCCGGCGGGAACTGCGCCGTCGCTTGCCCTTCTGAGGATGCGGCCGCAAAAGCCAGGAGCCATGCAAAGATAAATGCGTGTCGGAGAAAGAGTCGCGGAAGGAGCCGCATCGGCTTGTGCCCATTGCACAAAGCGTTGAATTGTAATCATAGCACACCTCCGAAAAACACCCTGCGTCGCGAAGATCACAGGTCAAACTTGTCAGCCGTTGCAACCCTCCGCATTTAGTCACTTGCCTTTAAGAAGAGGGTCGAATGCCGCAGAAGCGGATTTCAGCACGTCGTTGGTAAAGAAAAATTTCCCGTCGTTTGGAACCATCATGATTTGCACTTTGTCGGACAGTCTCTGGGCCACGGTGTACTGCACCAGAAGTGGGTTGGTCTTCAGCGCAGCCGCTTCTAGCTGCAACTCTTCGGCCTCTGCCTGCGCCGTCGCTCGGATATTGTGCGCTTCGGCGTCAGCCATCAGGTTGCGCCGCTCCAGTTCGGCTTTACCGTCGATCACTTTCGCTTGCGCGGCGGCTTCGGCATTCTTCACCACCAACACGTTCTGAGTTTCCGATCTCAGCTTGTTGCTTTCATCGTCGGCCTTGCTATTGATCACCTTTGCCTGCGCTTGAGCCTCCGCGTCTTGAATGGTCGTCTGCTTGCGTGCTTCGGCTTCCAGTCGCGACTGTTCAATCAGCTTCTGTTTCAGCGGTAGCGTATACTGCATGGAGTCCGATTCAGCCTTGGCCATCAGCACGCGGGTTTGTGCATCCGCTTCAGCGTGCTTAATCTGGCGGACCTTTTGCGCCTCCGCCTGGGATTCGGCGATCTTCACTTTCTTCTGCTCGATGCTTTGATCCACGGTCACGCGGTCGTCTTCTTGTTCTTTAAGCAGCAGCCCTTGCAGACCTTGCGCATATTCTTCGGGAAGCTGGATCTTGCGCAGCAACACTTCTTTCACCACAATGGCGTCGCTACTTAGTCGCGCCGTAATGATTTCCGTGGCGTGTTGCCGAAACTCTTCGCGCTTGAGGGCAAAGATATCGCGCACCACATAATTCGGCGCCACTTCGCGAAACACACTGGTAACCACCGGAGCCACAATTTCCTGATCCATTGGCTGCGGCAGGTTCGACTGCACGTAATCGAGCCGCCGTGGGTCGATTCGATACCGCACGGTGACCGCCAAACCCACCTCCAGCCCTTCGCGCGTTTCCACATTTAAGACTTCCAGCTTTTCGCGCGTACCTTCAGCGGCCGATGTGGAGAAGACTTTATCGCGCACATCGTAAAGTTGTGCACGGTCGATGAGAGGGGTCATTAAATGCGTTCCGGGGTACAGCGTTCCAGGCCGTACGCCGGAAATCTGGCTGATGCGAACCGCCGCGTTGCCGTCCGGCACGACCAGGATGCACGACGCTAGGAGAGCACAGATTGCCGCCGCAATCACAAGTTTGGCAGCCGCCGCCCATCGAATCGCGCGTTTGGACCGCTCAATTCGCAGCTGTGCGTTAACAGGCGTGGGCGCAGTAACCGCCGGTATGGACGGTATGGAAGCGGACGGTTCGCCGGTCTGCTGGCCTCCCGCTTTGTCCTGGGGAGGCTCTTTCGGCTTGAGCCACTGGCCAACCTGGAAGATAAGGAAAATGTCGTAAGCCACCAACAAAACGGCCGCCACAACGAAGACGGAGCTGATCACAAAGAGAAAGAATCTAAGAAACAGCATGGTGCCTCCTGTGCCTCTCGCATGTCCTGCCGCCCAAACCGTGATCCCAATTCACGAATCGTCCCGCCGGCCGCCCCTATTCAGGCTGCGCTCTTTCGATCTCGAGCTACGAACGTCAGCTCTGCGGCTTTTCTCCGCGCGCTCGAAACCTCCCACTCTGCTCGTTGCAGGTCAGCCTTTTTCGCCGGCATCAACCGCATTAACGCCACCAATCCGACCCACTGAAGCGTCAGCGCCACCGCAAAAGATAGGAAAATTGCTCCTAACACTTCACCGAACCCGATCATGTTCATCATGGCCGCCTCCTTTAGGTTGCCGGACGCAGTGGTTAATGCATGGGGGTAGCCACCTGTCGCACTATTCAAAACACGGGAATTAAGAGCGACCCAAAGGACTCCATTCGTGGTGTCTGCAACACGTCGTGGAAAACCAAACGCAATACGTTAGGGGCGAGGAGGCCTCGATAGCTAGGGTCTCTCGGCGGGAACGACGCTGTGGAATCCGTAGGTCTCGTAACGCCAGCTGATTTTTCCCTGGCGCAGGCTCACTACTGTAAATCCTTCCGGGGTGCCCATGCGCGGCCCACGCCACCAATTTCCGCAGACGGCTCCGCTGGTGATGTACTGCGTGTTCTTATAGTTCACTACTTCGTTTACGTGGGTATGCCCTTGCAGAACCGCTAGAACGTTCGCATTCTCGAAGATTTCCAGTACCTCAGGTGCATTGACGACCGTCATGGTGTTGTACTTGCGATCCGCGCCGATAATCTGGGTGTAAGCGTAAGTGGCAAACGCCGTGACCAGAGGACAGTGAACAACGGCGATAACCGGCGTGCCATGCGGCAGAGCCTTCAGATCATCGCGAAGCCATCGAAGCTGGTCCGGATCTATGCGGGCTTCCCACAGACGGTCCTCCGTCGGTTGAATCGAGTCCAGCACCACGAAATGATAGCCCTGGTAATCAAACGAGTAGTAGGTTCGACCCATGCGGTCCTCATACATCTTTTTGCCGTATGCGGGATCGCTAGGCGCAACGCCGCTTTTTGCTAGAACGCCGAAAACGTCGTGATTGCCGATCGCGTGGTGAAGCGGCATACCGAGCAATTGCTCCGTGCGCTCATAGAGGTCGTAGACCATATCCGCGCGCGCATTATTTACGCCGAAGGCATCGAAGACGTGATCTCCGCCCATCAGGGAGAATTCCGGCTTCAGCCTGGCAATTTTTTTGAAGCACATATTACAGCCGTGCGCCGCGTCAAGTTCCGGCTGAATATGGGTGTCCGTGAAAAACACGAAATCGAACGAACTTGGTGTGGGTGCAGCAGCAAAAGAGGGCAGCGCCACGATGGCGCCCGCTGTACCTATGGTCTTAAGGAAATCCCTGCGGCCGATGATCATGTTGTCTATCGCTTAAAATCGCTTCCGGCCTGATGTTAGCACAGCTGGAATGGGCCCCCCTGAGTCAGGCCGAGCGCCAGAGCGCTGTAAAAGTGCAATGCGCGCGTAGGCCTGTTAAAATCGCGTGATGGAAGACTCGCACGAACCAACCTCCACATCCGGTCCGCACTTCGGATCGGCATCCGGCCCACCTCCGGTTACGGTTCAAGATTCCGCGCCTCCCACCGGATTCCGACTGGGAAGCGTTTTCGGCATCCCCATCTATTTGCATGCCAGTTGGTTCATCATTTTTTTCCTGATTACGCTTTCTCTGCGCACTCAGTTTACGTCGCAGCACACGGATTGGTCTCCGGCTCAACATTGGGCGCTTGGCATTATCACCAGCATCTTTTTTTTCGCATCCGTAATCTTTCACGAGCTAAGCCATAGCGCGGTAGCCAAGCATTACCGTATTCCAGTCGCTTCCATTACGCTTTTTGTATTTGGCGGCCTGGCGCGAATCTCTCGAGAGCCCGCCAACGCTAAGCAGGAATTCAATATCGCTATCGCCGGTCCGCTTTCGAGCGTATTTCTCGCCGGCTGCTTCTGGCTGGTCGCGCGCTATTTTCACGGGAACGACATGGTTCACGCCGCCGCCGTTTGGCTGTGGGAAATCAATCTCGTTCTAGCCGTCTTCAATCTTGTTCCGGGATTTCCCCTTGACGGCGGCCGCATCCTTCGCGGCATTGCCTGGGGAATAACGGGTAGCTTCACCCGTGCCACGAAAATCGCATCCACGGCCGGAAAGATTTTCGCTTACATGATGATCATTTTCGGCGTGTGGCAAGCCCTGAATGGAAACTGGGTGGGGGGTTTGTGGACTGCTTTCATCGGATGGTTTCTGCTGAGCGCGGCGCAAGAAAGCTTCATGCAGGTCGCCATGCGCAGCACGCTAACGGACGTTCGCGCAGCAGACCTTATGACTCATGACATTCCGACCGTTACGCGCGACATGTCCATCGAAGAATATGTGCACGAAGTGTTGCGCACCGGACGCCGCGTTCACATCGTGTCCGGTCCAGTCCGACCTGTAGGCCTGATCACTTTGCATGCCGCGCGCATGGTTCCTCGCGAGGAATGGTCCAACACTTCGATCCAAGCTGTAATGTTGCCGCTCGACCGCATCCATTCTGCTTCGCCGATGGAACCCGCTCTGGGCGTCTTGCAGCGCATGCAAAGCCAGGACATCAATCAGATGCCCGTAATCTCTGAAGGCAACATCGTCGGCATGATCGCTCGTGACACGATTCTGCACATGCTGCAAACGCGCCTGCAACTCGGCCATCTCGCCCAGCCATAGAACGACGCTTCAGAACCAACCTTCAGGGAAGCAAAAAACTGTTAATAAGCCCCCGAGTTTCGTAATCTAGCGGCCTCTCATAGAGAATCTCGACCTATTTGAGGTGCCATGGGTTGGCGAAATAGCTCAACGGAAACACGCCACGCTGGCGGACTCAGCGCAGGCCGAGTTTTTCTAATCCTGCTGACGGTCTGGGCGCTCGCCATGATTGCCCCGGGCCTGCAACGAGTGATCGATTCGCTCGGCTCATTCGGCCTCTCGGTGGACAACGACGGAACCATCACCGACGTGGTTGCTCCTTTTCCATCGCCCGCAGAATCGCCGGCAGCCCTAGCCGGAATCGTCCCACAGGACCGCATAGACCTGAAAGCGATGCGCTGTATTCCCTTCCATACTCCGCGATGCGCGAGCTTGGTATCAATTCTTGGCGGACTGGGCGGCACGCAATTTGCGCTTCCCGACCGCCAAATAACTCTCGAAATCATTCCGCGCTCTGGCGGTCCTACCAAATCCCTCCGTCTCAAATCCGTTCCAGCCCCGCTGCATCCTGCGGAGCGAGCAGTGCTTCTCGCCGACACGGTGGTCGGCATCGTTGTGATCGTCATTGCATTCTGGCTGGTTTGGACTCGCCCGAGCTGGATGACCTGGGGATTGTTCCTGTACGTGATATGGATAAACCCGGGCCAGTCCTTCACCTACTACGCGCTCTTGCAACGCTGGCCGCTTGGGGTACTCGCTCAGGAGTTGGCGGAAGCCGTGGCTCAAGGCGCTGCTTTCGCTGGCCTTTTGATCTTCGCGTTACGATTTCCCAATGACCGAACCGAGCCGCGCTGGCAAAAAGTGCAATGGACTGTAGGGCTGCTAGCTTTGACCATCACTGTTCTCACTCTTCTAGGGTTTGGCAACATGTTCGGGTACCCCACCGAGCGCATCACGGAGGTCACCTTTCTTGCAGGCCTGGCCGTAGATGCGATCGTTCTGCTGATACTCCTAGAACGTCGACGCGTGCTCCCGCCGCTTGAAGAGAAGCGCATGCGTTGGGTGATTTGGGGATGCGCCATTGGTCTTCCGGCCTACATCTTTGCAGAACTTTGCCAATCCGCTGACCTATTTCGCCATCTGTGGGGATTCTCGCCTTCGCAAGCTTTTATCGGCCTTCTCTATCTTCCGAATGGAGTGCTCGCCTATTTCGCCTCACAAGCGGTATGGCAGCGACGTGTGGTGCGTGTATGGATCCCTCTTCGCCACGGAACGATATTGGTGGTCCTGAGCCTGGCGCTCGGCGTTCCCATTTTTCAACTCCATGAGAAGTTGACCAACGTCGAGGAAGGCTTTCGCTTGCCCACATGGATATTTCCGCTGGTGCTAGCCCCTATTTTTCTTATCCTGATGCAGCGCTTGCACGAAAGCGGGGTAGAGTTGGTCGATCGCGTATTCAATCGCCAGTTCCATTCCGCGAAACGCCAGTTAAAGATCACCTCGGAAGAAATCGCACGGGCCGAGTGTCTTGAGGACATCGACGGCCTCCTCGTAGAAAGCGCGGCGCGCGCGCTCTGCTTGTCATCCTGCGCGGTTTTCCGATGCCAGGAAAACGTATTCCGGCGATCGAAAAACGCCAAGGGGTGGGGCGCCTGCACAAAAACGGAGTTGCGTACGGAATCTGACGCCATGGCGTTGCGAAGTTTGGAGCTTGGCGAATCGGTTCGTCTAAACCAGCAAGATTCAGAATCGCTTGCATTGCCAACCGGTATGGAAGCGCCTTGCCTTTCCGTGCCGGTGCGCAGCGGAATCCCCGAAGCCACCGCCGTTGTTCTACTGGGGCCGCACGACTCCGGAAATGACATCGACGCCGACGAGCGTGAAATGTTGGAGAAACTCGCAGCGCACGCTGCTGCCGGTTACGAACGCATTGTCTCCCGCTTGCTCAGGGAACAGGTAGCGGAGCTCAAAGCGGAGGTCAAGGCCCTACGAAATAGTGTAAAAACGGAAATCGCAAACTCGTAAACAGAACTGGTCGCAGCCGAACTCCAGGAGAAATTCCAATCTCAAATCCAGACAACGATCAAATCCCCCGCCGCCAGTTCGCGAACTATTTGACTGCCTGCGGCATGGCCGCTGCTCTTGGCGGGCTGGTCCTCTTTATTCGCGCTCGAAGGAATTCCTATCCGGTTAAAGTGGTGGCCCATGTCAGAGACATCCCCGTGGGAGGTGTGAAGATCATTTCCTACCCCGATGACGAACATCCATGTTTCCTGTTGCATCCGTCGGAGGAAACATTTCTAGCGTTCAGCCGTCTTTGCACGCATGCCGCGTGTCCAACATTTTATCGGCCAGCAGAACATGTATTCGCGTGTCCGTGCCATGGCGGAGTTTTCTCTGCTATCGATGGCTCCGTGCTTGAGGGCCCGCCACCGAAGCCATTGCCGCGAGTCCACCTGGAATTACGAGGCCAAGACTTGCTGGCCACCGGAATGTTTTAGAAAGTAGGGGTAGATCAATGGACGTTCAAGCCATGGGGAGCTGCGAGGCTCGCGTGCGAATCTACAGGTGCCATACGCGAACCTGAATGAAGTCACTTGTCGCGTTGCTTGAACCGTATCGCTCTTGCCTGGCGATTTCCTTCTTCCACAATTACAAAGTCATCGACCGGCAAGTTTTGGAAGCGGTCGACAATGCCGCTTGGCCAGCGCACTTCCAACAAGTCGACTTTATCGCGCTTACCCAGTCCAAAAAATATCCGCGGATCTTGCGCAGAGCAATAACTCATTCCGCCTTTCGCCTGATCGTAGCTCGTCAAATCTCCAGCCATCACTTTGAGCGCGGCCCCGTTCCCGTCGCGATTACTTTTCGTCCCGATTAGCCGGACAGCGATCCAATGATTTCCGGCCGCGGCCGGCTGGTCCGCGCCGTTGTTGCGAAATAGCTGCGCGTCTTCTCCGTTATTGCTAACTAAAAAGTCCTGCCAACCATCATTGTTGTAGTCACCAACTGCCAGTCCACGACCTACCCGGGGTGCGCGAAAAGCTGCATTCTGTGTCCGGGTCGCATCCATGAACACACCGTTGCCCATGTTGCGGTAGAGTTTCTTTTCTTCTTCATAGGTTACTTCAGGGTGATAGAGCGCAATGTTATCGAGGATGTGTCCGTTCACCACCAGCAGATCGCGCCAGCCATCATTATCAAAATCAAATATGCGCGCGCCGAATGCACTATTCAGAATATTCGTTTGCCCCAGCGCTGAGGCAATGGTGTAGTCAGTGAACGTGCCGTCTCCATTGTTGCGATATAGCCTATTCAGCTCAAAATCCAAATGGCTGACGAAAAGGTACAACAAACTGTTGTTCACCACATCCGCGGCGTCTGCGCTCATCCCCGCTTCCGGCCGCCCATCTTCGCTGAATCCCGCGCCGGATTTGTACGACGCATCGCGAAAGGTGCCATCGCCATTGTTCAAATACAAAAAATTCCTTTCCGTATCGTTGGCGATAAAAATGTCGGGCCAGCCATCTCCATTCAGATCAGCGAGCACCACCGCCAGACTTTTCCCATCCGTGTTCACCAGCCCGGCCTTGGCCGTCATATCGGTAAACGTGCCATCCCCGTTGTTGTGATACAGCCGCATCGATGTCCCATGAAAACTGTCGGGATGGCAATAGGCGCGATAGCCGGGCTTGTTTTCGCCGCAGGCCACCGGATGATCTTCGTCATATTGAACGTAATTCGTCACCAGAAGGTCCAGCTTGCCGTCATGATCGTAATCAAACCAGCCCGCTGCCGTGCCCCAGTTTCCATCGTTGCCCACGCCCACTTTGGCGGTCACATCCGTAAAGGTTCCGTCGCCATTGTTGTGCAGCAGCACCGAATGTCGATAGCCGGTCAAGTAAATGTCCGGATAGCCGTCGTTGTCGTAATCGCCCACCGCCACGCCAAAGAAGAACGTTCCGTCTGTCTGAATTTTGCTCGCAGCAGTCACGTCCGTGAACGTGCCATCGTGATTATTGCGGTATAGCGCTGGTTGCGGCGGATTCTTCGGGTGGAAAAAAGGCGTGTAACCGCTGTTCACGAAAAATGCGTCCAAATAGCCGTCTTGTTTGTAATCGATCCAGGCCACACCCGCGCCCATGGTCTCCAAATACAGTTTTTCAGGTGATGCGGCGCGCTCGTGATGGAAATGTATCCCTGCCTCGCGTGTGATATCTTCGAATTGCACGCGAAATGGATTGGCCACCTCCGAGCGCCGGCGAAGTATCTCCGTTTGCATCTGTTGCGCAATTGGCTGCGCCACTAAATCCCAAGTCACTAACAGAAGAACGCCTGCGCCGAGCAGAGCCAAACGTCTGCCATAGTGCTTTCGCTTCATTTCGCCACAGATTCTAACAAATGCTCCTCACCGGCACACCTAGGCCCAAGTAATTTCGTTAAACGCTAATTTTGCGCGCTCAACTGTGGAAAACTTCGCACACAATCCCAGTTTCTTGTTGACTCTACTCAGTACGTTCGCTAGCCTACCGCCCATCTTGGGCTGGGGCCCACGTCCTAAAAGTGAATTATTTAAAAATCGGAAGAATTTTGTGGTCGGCTTCCGGCAGGCGCATTTTCTGCATATTACGAGACCTATTACCCGTAACGCGAATTGCATTTTTCCAAAAAACCGTCTTCTCACTAGAAAAACCGTCTCGCATCGGGAGAGTCGCGATGAAAACGTGCAAAGCCGCATTCCTGGCTGTGTTGCTAACGTGCACCCTGCTCCTATCCGGAGCTGCGCTCGCGCAAAACACTCAGTACGGCTCCATTCGTGGAACTGTGTTTGATACGTCTCACGCGTCCGTCGCCACTGCGAAATTGACGCTGACAAATCCCTCCACCGGCATCCGCCGCGAACTCCAGGTGGAGTCCGATGGTACCTATGTCTTCGACAGCGTTGCGCCGGGCGAGTACACCATCACCGCTGTAGCGGATGGCTTCGCGGTCACCACCGTGAAGCAAATCGTCGTCAACGTCGGCGCTTCCTTGCAGCTCGAAATCACCATGCCCCTGAAAAGCCAGTCTCAGACCGTTGAAGTCACGGCTGACAGCGGCGAGGTCGTTGACACCAGCACTACTGGAATCACTCAGTTGCTTAATTCCATCAGTGTCGAAAACCTGCCCTTCCCCGGTCGCGATTATCGCGACATGGCACTGCTTTCTCCCTCGGCTCAGGTTGTTCCGGGATTGCGCGGCGGTATCCGTCTCGGCGGTCAGCAGAGCGATTACAGCGGCCTGGTAATTGACGGCGCGGACGCGACCAACAACTATTTCGGCGAAAATTTCGGCTCCCTTGAGACCAAGAACCTCACCGTTCCGCTGGAAGCGGTGCAAGAATTTCAAGTTGTTACCAATGGATTCGCTCCCGAATTCGGACGTGCGACCGGTGGTTTGCTCAACGTGGTGACTAAATCCGGCACCAACGCAGTCCACGGCGAAGCTCACGAATACTATCGCGGCGGTAGCCTTACGGCACAAGACGCCCTTGGTGAAGCACCCAACATCGACAACCAAAACCAATTCGGCGGCTCGGTTGGCTTCCCGATCCACAAAGATCGCCAATTTCTATTCCTCGCCACCGACATTCAACGAGAAAATGGCCCGCTCACTACAGTTTTTTGTACCGACGCGGTCCCGGGATGTTCGGCGTTTTTAGCGTCTTCTGGTCCCGTTATCACCGCGCCTGTGAACAGCACGGACGTTCTGGGACTCGCTTGTGGGGGCGCGGCGGCGGTGGGAAAGCCTCTTCTTCCTGCCTGCTATAATGCGGCTACGATCGGGGCACTAAACGGACCGCATAATCAATATCAGAATTTCTTTACTCTGCTTGGTCACTACGATTATCAATTCAGCCCCGCAAACCATTTCAGCATTCGCGGGCTTGGTAGCCGCAATCATACCAATGGGTTCACCGGTGGGCAGGGCCAGACGGAGACTCCGTATTCCATTGGTACAGCGGAGAATTTTGTCAATCAAGGTATCGGCGGCGTGTTTGCTCTCACTACAGTTCTCGGACGCAAGGTAAACGAACTGCGCCTGGAAGTCAGCGGCGAAACGCGCAAACGCCACGCAATCGATAATGGTGCACCCCAAATCCTAATCAACCAAACGGGATTGTCCTTTGGCCAGCGTTTTTATCTGCCGAGTAACAACGATGCCGGTAAACTTCAGGCCGCAGACAATTTCTCCTACTCCTTCGGTAAGCATGACATGAAGTTTGGTGGTGACACGGACACATTCAGCGACCGCAAAGACATTTTTGCCGGCTGGAGCACAGGCGAATATGAATTCAATACGCTCTGCGATTTTGAACCAAGCCCCACTGCACCGTGGTGCGCAAATTACACCGCGACCACCGGGAATGCCATCCCAAGCGCCCCCAATCCTTATTTCTTCACCCAAGGAATCGGATTGAATGGCTCCGCTACTGCCTCCCAACAACAACAACTGGCCCAAATGTTCAAAGACAACACGCTTTACAATAACTATACCTCGGGATTGGGTCTCTATTGGCAGGACAAGTGGCAGGTCACTCCGCGAATAACCTTCACCTACGGTCTGCGCTGGGACGGCACCTGGTATCCACAGCCTCAGTCTGCGATCCCGGGCAATACGGTTTGGGTTGGGGAAGGTTCTTCGAGCAAGCAAGTTGCACCGCCTCAGCGGGTCCCCGACGATTTCGGTCAATTTGGTCCTCGCGTCGGCGTGGCGTGGAATGTTGCTGGCAATGAGCACCCCACAGTGGTCCGCGCTGCTTGGGGTCTGTACTACGCGCAGACACCATTAATTTTCTTCCCCACCATCGGTGCTTCCAAGCAAACAACCCTGTTCTGCCCATCTCAGTTCGACTGCATACCGCCGAGCGGCTTCCCGTATCTGTACCCGCCGACGGTTCCCTATGGTGTCGATCAATTGTGCAGCCCGCCCGCAGGAACTACGTTCATCGGGTGCCAATCCACCAGCTATGTGGATCCTTCTTTCCGCAATCCCCGCGTGTCCAACCTCACCGTCGGTGTGGAGCATTCCTTTGCCCGCAACTGGACAGTCTCGGCGAATTATGCCTATGTTCATTCGAGCGATTTGCGCACCGGTGGTTTTAGCACAACGAATTGGTATCGAAATTTTATTCCGGCTGGTAAGGATTCATTCGGCCGCACTCTTCTTGCGGGCACCGTCACCGCCAACACCGTCACGAATCCAATGACCGGCTTACCAGAGCTGGTCAGCTACACTCAAACTCCGACGCCCCTGGATCCCACTATTTTCTCTACCAATGAGCTAGGCAGTTTCGGTCATGGGAATTACAACGAGTTCGTGGTGAGTGTGAACAAGCGTTTCTCAAATCGCTACCAGTTCTTCGCCAATTACACCTGGTCGCGCAACTACGCCAATGCCTCCAGCGAACGCGACACCGAAACATTTTTTGGTCCACAGGATCCCTTCAATCTGAACTTGGACTATGGACGCGACGGCCTGGATATCACGAACCAGTTCAAAGGCGGCATGGTCGTCGATCTGCCTTGGGGCTTCACTTGGAGCACTAATTTCATTCTTCACAGCGGCTTGGCTTATCCTGCGTACTCCGCAATAGATATAAATGGTGATGGTGTCATCAATCAGTTCGCCAACAACGACAGGCCGACCGTGCAGATCGGTAGCGGAAAGCCGTTCTTGTTGCCCGATTATGCTGCCAATCAGCCAGCCTTTTACAATTGGGATATGAGGATTGCAAAAGACGTCAATTTCAAGGAGCGCTATTCGCTCCGGTTTTCTGCCGATCTATTCAATGTTACGAATTCCAGCAATTTGTACTCGGATCCCGACGTCTATGGCTTCGTCGGCCCAACCAGTAACGCCGTATGCACCCCGGTCAACGCAGCCCTCTATTCAAATTTGGTTTGTCCAGCTTTGACCGCAGTGCCGAAGCCGGGCGTTCTTCAACCCAATGGCTCAATTTATCGCCAAGTCGATGAGCTCGCACCGGGCGCAACTGCCTTCGCAGCGCAATTCGGCGTCCGCTTCCAGTTTTAGTGATCGCGATCTACGGACCCGTAGGGGACCTTGCTCCGCGAGCAAGAGGGCATTCATGGAGGCCATCGCTGGCACCCTAGCGTGATCTCACATTCCTATTTTTCAGGTTGCCCATAGTCAAAGCGGAACGAATCCCCCGCTGGGCCTGCGACACCGCGCGTGTTGTACTCCAGCATGTATTTCAGATGTGGCTCGTCCTCAGGATAGCCGACGCCTTTCGGATACGGATACGGTATCAGCGTGTGAAATGGAAGTGGCGAGACGGTGTCGCCATGAGCCGCGTAGAAATCCATGTCCTTGGCGAATCCGTTCGCATAAAAGAAATAATCGCGAGTCCAGCCGTCTGGCAACTCCGGCAAACGTGTTGAGTCGAAATCTACCGCCACTTCGTCGCCGGAGCCGAAGATCACGTACTCGTCGTCCGGCGCACGCAGCAAATTTGTTACATCGCCATATCTGGTGTAATTTCCGATCTGTCGCGTGTACGGCCCGGTCACGCTTATATCCTCATAGACGTAGCTCAAATCATTGCGCGGATTTCCTTCCCGCACGCGTGGATAGCCTCGAAATTGCAATTGAGCCATGGCCAAAGGCACTTCTGTCGTCTTAAACGGCGTATCCGTAGCGGAGTTATCCACCAGGATACGATCCCAATAAATTTTCAGGTTCGTCGTGATGCGAATGAACCGCGTGCCTGGCGGAAGCCTTCCGGTCAAATCCGCCACCATGGTCCGCGAAAGTCCCGCCGGGAATCCCATGTCGTCAATCACTCGCACCCATTTGGCGGAATCGTCCAGCATCTCAACGTAGGGCGGTACCGGCTGAATTCCTGCCTGCCACGCCGCGTACATGGAGCTGGCGCTGAAATAGTCGGTAAAACCGTCCATGAGAAGGCGCAACGGACGCGCTGGATCCCACGGTCCGAGGTCGAGTTCGATTGTATGCATAGCCGCAAAGCCCGCGTACGGCGCATCTGGAAAATCCGTCACATATTTACGATCTCGCTCGACGAGTACAGGCAGCAGATTGTGTCCGCGATCATCCCAGGCGCCCAGCGGCGGATGCGCTTCAAAACTCGCAATCACTTTGAATCTCGGAAATGGCGGATTCGTCAGAAAACGTTCGTTGGGATAAACCTCCACATCCGGAGGATGATCCACCGCGATCAGACGTGTCTGATCGAGATAGTCCAGCTCTTCCATCGGCTCCAGCATACGGAATTTAATGATCCCGTTTTCCGCCTGTACCTCTGATCCGGCCACCTTCAAATATTCTTCCGGGTCCGGCGTATTCCGCTGATTGGGAGCGATCCAATGTCCCACGATCCCTGGCCCAATCATGTCTGCAAGAAATTCGAACTTCTGTCCGTTCCACACAAACACGATAGGGCAGGAACTGCCGCGCCGATCGAGCTCCGTGATCGTTTCCGTTTTGTGAGCCGGAATTTCCATTTCATCCTGCACCACGCCCGTGGGCCACAGAAGTCGAACCACGTCCACACTGCGCTCAGGCCCAAGCCCTGCCACAATTTCTGATGGACCTTGTCCCAAATAACCCGAGGCTCCGCCGATTTCCCACTTTTGCTGCAATGCTCCGGCGCTCATCTCAACCTTCGTGCCAATTCCCGTCTTGTTGTCATTGGTGCCTTTGAATTGCAGCTTCAGCCAGTTATATCGATTGCCACCTTCGTTCTTTAGAAGCACCGGCGGCAAATGATTTTGGGTGATCAGCAAATCGACAGATCCGTCGCCTTCGGCGTCAAAGGCGATTATTCCGCGCGGATTGCGCAACGCGATTTTGTCCAAACCGGTCAGTGCGGTGACATCGCGAAATCCCTTTGCGCCTTCATTACGCAACAGAACGATCCGGCCTTCTCCTGAAAAATTGTCCCCCACCGCAACCAGGTCGATCCATCCGTCGTCGTCGTAATCCAAAGCAGCAACGCCCCAGCCACGCATCCATTCCAAATCCGGCAACGTTACTCGCTCAAACGGTTTTCCCGGAACATTGCGCCACAAACTCAGTCCGGGCACCCCCCAATGAGTGAACGCCAAGTCCATCCAGCCATCCTTGTCGAAATCAAAGGCTGCCAGGCCCGCTGCCGGAGCCGGCATATCGCTAGCCCACGGGACTGTTGCAGGAAACTTCCCTTCCCGGGGATTCATGAACGCCACCGGCGCCTTCTGCCAACCGGTGACCACAAAATCGATCGCCCGATCGTTGTTCAAATCACTTCCAATTGCGCCGATGGAGAGTCCACTGCCCGCCAGCCCTGTTTCAGCGGTCCAGTCCGTGAACGTCCCATTTCCATTATTCCGCCACAAAATATTTCCAGGCCCGGTGGTATCCATCGGAAACGAAAACGGTTCAGCAGGATCGCCTAAAAGAAAATCGCTGAAGCGCGTAACGTATAGATCTAAGTCGCCATCATGGTCGTAATCGATAAACGTCACGCCCATAGCCAGCCCGTCCATTTCGATCCCCACCTGCTCGGTGACGTCCTTAAACAGTCCCTTTCCTTCGTTATGGAATAGCAAAACGCGTCCGTTCATGGTTACCGCGAGATCGGGCTTCCCATCATTGTCGTAATCGCCGACGGCGCACCCCATGCCTTCCCCGTGAATATCGAGCTTCGCTTCTTTCGTTACATTTACAAATCTTCCGTTGCCTTCATTTTTGTAAAGCGCCGCATTGCCTTTGCCATCCGCATCCACCAGAAAAATGTCCGACCGCCCGTCGCCGTCATAATCAATGATGCAAGCACCACTTCCCAGGAAATGTGAAACGGGCTCCCGTGCTATGTCGGGTCCAGAAGGCTCTGCATTTTTCTTCGATTTTGCAGCCGAGGGCGGCCGGGCATACGGCTGTGAGGGTAAGCCCGATTGCGCAGTCACGTTTACGAAGTGCACGGCGACAGCCGAAGGAACCGGCTCAGGCGCCGGCATCATCAGTTCCGCGAGCGAATATTTGCCTTGCTCGCCATAAATAAAACTCACCGGCCTGCCAAGTTTTTCGGAAACCAAATGTTGAAATCGGTCGAAATGCTCTTTCGCCCGCGCGGTATCATTTTTCCGCTGGAGCGCTTGTGCCAGCCCGAATTCTGCCGAGACCTGAAATGGATTCAAATCTAGAGCGCGCTTGAAAGCTGCAATCGCGTCGTCGTATTTCTGCTCTTGCGAATACACCAACCCAATAAAATACTGCGTGTCGGCATCATATGGGTCCAGCTGCGCAACTTTGTGGAAATCCGCTATAGCCTCAGCGGACTTACCCACGGCCCTCTCTAGTAGCCCCACGTTGAACCAAACGCGTGGATTTCGCGGGTCGCGATCCGCCGATTTCTCTAGGATTTGCCGTGCTTCATCAAACCGCTGCATATTCAGCAGCGCTATCCCGGTATTGACGCAGCCAATATCGGATTGCGGCTCCAGAATGCAGGCACGCTGGAACTTCCCCAAGGCTTGCTCGAACTGTTGCCGGTTCATCAGCGCTACACCAAAATTGTTTTCGCGAATGATTTGTGCCTCCGTCTGTGCATCGGCTTGGTCGGAAGCGTTTGAATCGGTGGATTTGGATTTCCGCGGTCTCTTGGTTTGTTGCTGTGCATTTGCGATGACCCCGGCAAGCGCGCCAGCTATCACCAGAAAAAGCGGAATTGCCCGAATCAATCGCGCGGTGCGTTGCAGTGCGTTCACGCAATCCTCAAGGGGGATGTCCGCAGCATTCTAACGTTTTACCAGCGCCTTTGTCGTAACTGCGCCTTGATTTTCTTTTATCGTGACAATCTGATCCGCCGCTACATTCTTCAAATGATCGGTCTCCCCGCTTGGCCAGCGCACCTCAACGGCATCGGCCCGTGTGTGTCCAGCCAAGCCAAACGTCAAAATTAATTCGCTCGACGACAAATAGCTCGACCCACTGCGCAGCATCTGCGACTGCGTGTCATTGTCGGCGGTCACCCGCGCCACCGCCCCGATCCCGTCGCGATTCGATTTTGTGCCGATCAGCTTGATACGCAAACTATGATTTTTTGTGCCGGTATTGCGAAACAGCGCCGCCGGCCCAGCATTAGTCGCCAGCAGCAAATCTTGTGCGCCATCGTTGTTGATATCGCCATAAGCCGCGCCTCGCGCCACTCGAGAGGCCCCGAAAGACGCCCCAGCCGAAGTCGTCGCCTCTTTGAATTTCCCATCGCCCAGGTTATGGAATAAATGCGGAGGCTCGGCGTAGCGAACTCTCGGCTGCACACGTTCGATGGCATCCTCGATGTGCCCATTTGCCACATAGATATCCAACCAGCCGTCGAGGTCGTAGTCGAAGAAGAAACATCCAAATCCAAGCGTCAATAAACTCGCGTGCCCCACATCTGAGTTCGGAGCCTCGTCCACAAACAATCCATTTCGCTCGTTGTGATAGAGCGCCAGCATCTGATTCGAAAAATTCGTGATCATCACGCTGGGATATCCCGATCGGTCGTAGTCTCCCGCGTCCACGCCCATGCCCGCACGCGCGATTCCGTCCTCACTGTACGCGATACCCGCCTGCACTCCCTTTTCTGAAAACGTCCCATTGCCGTTATTTATGTAAAGTTTGTTTGGCTGCGTGTCATTACTCACCAAAATGTCCGGCCAGCCATCTTGATTCGCGTCCAGCACGGTTACGCCCAGGCTCTTCGAATTCGAATCGTACAACCCAGCTTTTTGCGTAGCGTCTTCAAAAGTTCCGTCGCCGCGACTGTGCCAAAGCCGAATGGAAGTTCCTTTGTATGGCTCCGGTGTGCAGTACGATTTTGTTTTTCCGTCCAGGGCACAATAGATGTCGGTCTCCGGCGACCACTGCACGTAATTCGCAACCAGCAGATCCAGATGGCCGTCGCGGTCGTAGTCCACCCATGCAGCGCTCGTGCTGAATTCGTTCGGCCCCGATAACCCAGCCTTCTTCGTCACATCAGCAAACGTTCCGTTACCGTTGTTGCGGAACAAATGACTCTGTCCCAAGGCAGTGACAAAAATATCGTCGTATCCATCGTTATCGAAGTCACCGACGGCCACACCCATTCCATACATTTCCACCGCCAGCCCGGCCTTCTGCGTAACGTCGGTGAAAGTCCCATCGCGGTTATTGTGATAAAGCGCCAGAGTGGAATGCTTGCCCGGATGTCCCGCCCAAGCGGTGCCGTTTACGAAGAGAATGTCCTGCCAGCCATCGTTATCGTAATCCAGAAATGCGACGCCGGGCCCCATCGTTTCCGGCAACCACTTTTTTCCGAATGCTCCGTTGTTGTGGACGAAATGTATTCCCGAAGCGCGCGTGATGTCTTCAAAACGCGTCGCGGACTCTGTAGGCGAAGCCGCCGGGCTTTTTTGCGACGCACCGAATAACGGGGTTCTCGCAACAACCATACAGAGAATCAAAAACCCGGTCGCCGCAAATAGTGCAAAGTGCCATTGCTGCTGTGGCCGCTCGTTGTTCAATCGGATTCCTTCGCTCGGCCGGAGTTTTCCGGGTATTTTGCCGTTTTGGATTGTTCCTTCGGCTGCACTGCCGAAATATGCTCGTGGATCGGTTGCCGCTCCACATTGTCATCGAGGTGAGTTCGTAGGTAAGGCCCGGTCAGCGTTTGCGCCGACTCATCAGCCTTGAATCGGAGATACCGCTTCTGATATTCGCTCGCTAAGTCGCTGTGTCCAAGGCCCGTATTGCAGAGCATTAGGTTGTAATTCGCTTCCAGATCCTCGGGATCTATCGCCAGCGTGGCGTCAAATTCTTTCACCGCGTCGGAGTAACGCCGCTGCAAAAAATAAATCCGCCCCAAATCGTCGTGAACGACTCTGTCGCGCGGATACTGCGCTAACACTTCGCGCAAATGCTCGGCCGCCTCATCATATCGCCCTTCCTGACGCAGCATCTTGGCATAAAAGAAATGCGCCCGTGCCAGTTTTGGGCTTAGCGCCAGTGCGCGCTGCAGCACATCGCGTGCCGCAGTTAGATTCCCTTCCTGCACTCGCGCACGTCCCAAATTTACCCATCCGTCCGGATTCTTCGGATCGATCTCCGTGATCTTTTCAAACGCTCCGGCCGCGCCCGACAAGTCCCCTTGCAGAAATAGACCAATGCCGTAATCGTTCCAGCGCGTCCAGTCCTCAGACTTCAGCACAACCTGCGGCTTCGGTTGGGCCGCGCTCGCAGTCAATAAATTCAAATCCACGGTGTTCTCCGCCATGGCAACAATCGGCAAGGACGGAATGCCTTTTCCTCCGCCTGGCACTTTCGTTGGATCGCCCGTAAACACGTAATGCGCATCATCAAAATTCGGTGAGCGCGGCATTTCTGCATCCTTGGGATCGCGTGCTCCGGCAAATGAAAATTGTGTATTCCACCAGGCGAACTTTCGATAATTCACTCGGGCGCTCAGATGAATAGGGCCACTTGCGCTCGGCGGAATCGGCAGCCGGTAGTGAACTGTGTCGGCGGCCCCCGGAGGAATCAGCCTCACATAAACCGCCGCTCGCGTAGCCCATGCGTTCCGTTTGTTGATGGGATTCCCGTGCGCATCGATCTGCAACGAGCGATAAAAATGCGCGCCCAGGTCCACCGGCCCCCGGCCATCCTTTTCCGCGCGCCCACTCCAGAAAATCGTGTCACCTTTATCATCTACCGCCTTCAGTTCGAGCCAACAATCGTAGGCGTCCACCGTGCCGCCTGGAAAAAAGTGTCCCAGCTTGCGTGTTCGTACCACCACGTCCACACGGTATGTCGCCCCTGGCCGGACCGAGGCCCTAGCGCGGTTCAGTGGCGCGGTCAGCAGAGCAATAGGCGTTGCAGACTCCGCTGACGCATTTGCTGGCACAAAGGCCTCGGCCTCTTCTCCCTGTGCAAATGTGGTTTCCAAATTTGGCGCGGCAAAATCGCCTCCGCCAATCGCGACAGCCGGGTTTTGCGCGCGCCCAGCTGCCCGGCCCTTCGTTTTCTCCGCAGCCGCCTCCGGTGAGATCGCAAAAATATCCACGCTCACTTCGTGATCCGTCAGGAATTTCTCGGTGTCGCTCAATTGCTGCTGGTCATCATTCACATACGGCAGAGCTGTATTGGCCGCGGGAAAGCGATGGGAATGTATGTTTCCCGCTATACTTCCCGCGTCCGCTGATGGAGTCAAAGGCATATGGCAGTCCGCGCAAGCCTGACCTTTGGCGGGATAATAAAATGAGCGCGCGCCTTGAAAAGAAACGCCACTAGCCTGCCAGTTGTCGTACTCATTGAAGCCGCGCACCCAACGGTAATGATTTACCGGAACGTCGAGATGCACCTTATGGCAGGTCGAACAAAATTCTGCCGTCTGCGTACGCATAAACGGCTTTAGGAACACCCGCCGGTGCGGCTCAGGATTCAACTCGGTCAGAAAATCGTGGAAGCGGCGCACGAGCGGGTTGGAACTTGCCGCCATGCGATGCAGCGCCGGATATTCAAGCTCGAAATCGGCCTGCCCCATCGTGCTTTTCACTTTTGCAATCGAGTGGCACATCATGCAGCCCAGCCCTGCTTGCCCCGCTCGTGTATCTTCCACCTCGCGAATCGGCCGATTAAACATTCCACTAAAAAGTAGTGCGGGATCGTGGCAGCCCGCGCACCACCTGGACGGCTGCACGCCTACTGTGTCTTGCATATACTCAATGCTCTTGCGATACCACGCATTGTTGAACGACGAGAAATGATGCGCCGAGCTTTGCCACTCTTTATAAATGTCCGCGTGGCAACGCTGGCAGGAATCCGACTCCGTAAAATAATTCGCGGGAATCTCTCCCCCGTGTGCCGTCTGCGCGGAACTTGGAAAAAACGGTCCCCCGGGTCCGTCGCCCTCGCTGTTCATGGTCCCCGGCGCCATTGCCGGGTTCTCGATGCGATGCGCGCGCTCCCAAGGAACCGTACGCATCCACCACCCGCCCGAGGCAGCCAGCCCTGCCGCGACAACGAACATCGCGGTGCGCAAGACTCCTGAAGCACGTCCTTGCGCAAGAAATCCGCGCTTGCCGGCCCACGCCGAGGCCAGGAACGCGCCGCCCGCAACGCACGTTCCGATATGCGTGTAAAGTAGGGGCCATTGGTCCCGGCGGGTCCCGCTCTCGATAAGCACCGCTCCCAGCAGGCCCCCCATAGCAATCAAAATCCAGCCTATCCGCGATATGGCCGAAGCACTTCGCAAAATTCCACGCAGACCAAACACTAGAAAAATCAGAAGTACGATACCGGCGACAAGGTGGAGTATTACCGCAGCAAAGTACGGCACGTTCGCCGAGGGCCACGCAAAGAGGTACGCCGCGGTGAGGAACAAAACAGCAAGCAAGATCGCGCGAAACCGCCGCGTCATCGCGGGCTCCACCAAAACACGTTTATGCGCATGTCGAAAGTTTGCAAACGATTGGTTTCCTGTTGAACGCGAATTTTCTCTTTAAGTTGCAGGCCTGTCAATCGTGACTTGGTTCCGCGACGGTCCGCGTCGCTCAATATCCCTGGCGTGTTAGACTTTGCGGCTCACAACAATAGGTCGAGGTCGAATTGGACGACATTGTTTATCTCTCACTCACCGAAATGGCGGAATGCATCCGCACGAAGAAGATCTCGCCGGTGCAATTGGTCGATGCACACTTGTCGCGCATCGACGAATTGAATCCAAAGTTACACGCCTTCGTTACAGTGGATACCGCACGAGCACGCGCTCAAGCTAAGTCCGCCGAGGCCGCCCTTGGTTCCTCTGCAAAATCAGATTTCATCGGCCCACTTGACGGCGTGCCGATCTCCATCAAGAGTTCGATCGATGTTGCTGGATTACCCTGCGAATGCGGCAGCATTTTGCGAAAAGGATATATTCCGTCTGAAGACGCTTTGCTCGTCGCCAGGCTTCGCGCCGCAGGCGCCATCATTTTGGGCAACACAAACGTCCCGGAATTTTTGATGGCCTACGAAACCGATAACCTTCTTTATGGGCCAACGAACAACCCGTGGGATCTTTCGCGCACACCAGGTGGTTCGAGTGGCGGCGAA